>Ga0335397_10000510_pt1 | contig 50599 bp, 46 predicted proteins | sample MAT04_FD_205740 | JGI IMG/M metagenome (GOLD analysis project Ga0335397, IMG submission 205740) | Freshwater microbial communities from Lake Fryxell liftoff mats and glacier meltwater in Antarctica - MAT-04 (spades assembly) (version 2) ...
GCGCAAGCGCATGATCCCCATCTTTCAACGGCTTGCCATCACTTTCACTATGACCGCATTGTTCCTTTCAAGCGGAACAGGATTGGTGGGTGCTTCCTCTTCGGCTTTGCCGGGCGAGAAACTCTATCCAGTAAAGTTGACATGGGAAAATGTGCGTCTTTTCTTCACCTTTAATAGTGAAAATCGCGAAGTTCTTGAGAGCATATTTGAGAACGAGCGCTTGCATGAGGTCAATGAACTGCTTGTGGAGGGCAGAAACGAAACGGTTCAGTATGTAGGTGTCTACATGGAAGCGAACGGCACCACATATGTATCAGGTATCCACATTGTGATCCTGGATACTTCAACCCTTCCCGCAGAACCATTGGTAAATGGCGCGCCTGTCGTGGTTACTGGTCATACGAATGCGCAAGGATTTGTGGATGTCGAGTCGATTGAGTTACTGCCTGCTGGAAGCATTGTCCCGCCGGGAGAGCCTGTTGAAACCGAAGAGAATCGCAATGACAATGGCGGTCATAATAATATCAATGTCAACGAGAGCAGTGATGTAAATAGCAATGACATGACCACAAACGATAATGATGGCACGAGTAATAATGACAACGTAAGTATCGACGACGCAAATAGCAACGACACAAATAGTAATGACACCGGCAACATTAACACCAATAACGCAAACGACGATAGCAACGGTGACAACAGCGGCTCAGGCGGGGGAGGAAATGACAGCGGCGGGGGCGACTCAGGCGATGGAGGGGGCGACTCAGGTGGTGGTGGCGGTTCAAGCGGTGGCGGTGGTGATTAATTTATAAAAAAACTGCGAGGCGATCCCTCGCAGTTTTTTTATATTATTCCATGTTAGAATTTTTACGCTAAAATAAAAAAGGTAAGTTTATTCATGTCCTCAGAAAGAATCCAATGCACCAGAACCTCACACATAAATGGACCGCCCGCCTGCTGATCGGACTCGTCACCGCCTGGAACTTGCAAGTTGCGTTCGTATTCATTTTCTCCCCAAGCGGATTTGTCCCGGCGTATGAATTGTCAGGTATAGCTGGCGAAGTTGCCATCCGCGGATTTGGCGTCTTGTTCCTGATGTGGAACGTGCCATATCTGTTCGCCTTGAAAGACCCAATTCGATATCATCTTGCATTGACCTTTGCCCTGCTCATGCAGTCCATCGGTTTGATCGGGGAAACCTACATATATATCACTCTCCCAACTGGACACGCCGTACTGGGAAGTTCTATTTTGCGCTTCATTAGCTTTGATGGGATGGGCTTTCTCTTGTTGGCGATTGCACAATTCATGGTGCGGAATAAAAAAGCTTAGCGCTCTTTGCGGTTATTCTTTTGCGGTGATTTCGCATCCAGTTTTATCATTGCCATTTCGACTAAAATAGATTAAATTAGCTCATCTAGCACGCACGTTCTAACTCAGGAGAGACTTATATGGCAGACTCAAACTTTTACCTCGGACGATTGGTGGACTCAAAAACTTCAAAGCCCACAACCATACCGATTGAATACGACCCCGCAGATTTAACAACTCATGCCGTTGTCACAGGCATGACAGGTTCAGGCAAAACAGGCTTGTGCATTGCCCTGCTCGAAGAAGCCGCATTGCAAAATGTGCCCGCCATTATCATTGACCCCAAAGGCGATCTGACCAATTTGCTTTTGCATTTTCCCAACCTGCTCCCGCAGGATTTTCAACCCTGGATCGACCCTGAAATGGAACGCCGTACGGGTAAATCAATGGAAGCAATCGCCGACGAAGCATCCGCCGCATGGGGCGCTGGATTAAAGGAATGGGGCATAGGCGAAGAGCGTTTGCTCGCCTTGCAAAACGCCGCGAAATTCGCAATCTATACCCCAGGCTCCGATGCAGGTATTCCCGTCAGCGTGCTTTCTTCACTCGCCGCACCAAACCTCGATTGGGAAAGCAATCGAGAGGTTTTGCGTGAACGCATTTCCAGCACAGTCACCGCCTTGCTTGGGTTGGTTGGTATGAACGACATTGACCCGATCCGCTCGCGTGAACATATTTTGCTTTCCAATATTTTTGAATTCCACTGGAGCGCAGGCAAAGACCTTGACCTGACCGAGTTGATCCTGCAAACACAAACTCCGCCGTTTAAAAACCTTGGCGCTTTTTCTGTGGATGTATTTTTCCCGCCCAAAGACCGCATGGAACTTGCGATGGTCTTGAACAACATCCTTGCCTCGCCCGCCTTTGAAACCTGGCGCGAAGGCGAGTCGCTGGATATTCAATCCCTGCTTTTCACGCCAGAAGGACAGCCGCGCCACAGCATTTTCTATCTTGCACATCTCTCCGATGGCGAGCGTATGTTCTTCGTCACGCTCTTACTTTCCGCCGTCGAAACATGGATGCGCACCCAAAAAGGTTCATCCTCCTTGCGCGCTCTGCTCTACATGGACGAAATTTACGGCTACCTTCCGCCCACTGCTGTCCCGCCCTCAAAAGGTCCGCTTTTGCGAATGCTCAAACAGGCGCGCGCCTTTGGCGTGGGTCTCTTGCTCGCCACCCAAAACCCCGTCGACATGGATTACAAAGCCCTCTCCAACACCGGCACATGGTTCATCGGCAAACTCCAAACCGAGCGCGACAAGAACCGCCTGCTCGACGGTCTCGAAAGTGTGACAGGCGGCATCCCGCGCGCCGACATGGACAAACTTATTTCATCGCTTGGCAAGCGCGTCTTTGTCATGCACAACGTCCACGCGAAAATGCCCGTATTAATTCAAACTCGCTGGACGATGAATTTTCTAGCGGGACCCATGACCCGAACGCAGATTCCTGCCCTCAATCAATTGGTGGGCGCTGGAGCAACGCCTCGCGCCACGCCAGCGTCTGTCACTGCTTCGAGAAAAGTGTCCACGCCTCAGCCTTCCGTCGAAGCCTTTCAGCCAGTCAGCGTTCAGTCATCAGTGACCGGTAATCAGTCATCGGTATCCAGCCAACCTGCCAACTTGCAACCTGCAAGCAATCGTCAATCGCAAATCGCAAATCCAAAATCGGACGGTAGTTTAACGAAGCCCACTCTCCCCGCTGGCGTCCGCGAATACTTCCTCCCGCAGAATTACAGCCTGCCCGAAGCATTTCAACATGCGCAAAAATCCATGCCTTCGCAAGCCATGATCCAGGGCATCGTGTATCGTCCATCACTTCTCGCCGCCGCCCAAGTGCGATTACTTGACCGCAAATACGGCGTGGATTCCGAGATCGCTAAATCTGCCCTCGTAGATTCCTTGGATCGGCGCGGCATCGTCCGCTGGGACGAGTTTCCATACAGTGGCCCTTCGCTCGATAAAGTGGAAACCATGCCAGCAGCCTCTGCACGCTTTGGCACGATTGATGCGCCACTCAACGACTCCAAATTAATGACCGCCCTGCAAAAAGATTTCACCGATTGGATCTTCCGCAACGCAGAAGTGACTGCGCGTGCCAATGTCAAACTCAAAGTTTTCGGCGGACCAGATGTCAGCCAGGCAGAATTTATGAAGGCGTGCTCCGAATCAGCCCGCGATGCGTGTGACGCCGAAATCGAAAAGAAAACCTCTGCCATCGAAAAAAAGATCAAATCAATCGAAGATAAGTTGTTCAAAGAAGAACGCGAACTGCAACAGGATCAATCGGATCTGCAAAACCGCAACATCGAGACGGGACTCAGCGGCGCCGAAGCTGTAGCTGGGCTTCTCGGTTTTGGGCGCAAGAAAAGTCTATCCACTTCAGTCTCGAAATTCCGCATGGCGCAAAATGCCAAAGAAAATGTGCGCGAATCAGAAGACTCCATTGAGCAATACAAAAAGGATCTGACCGCTCTGCAGCGCGAACGGGACGAAGTGACTGCCGAAGTTAATAACCGTTGGGGCGGTCTGGTCAACGAGATCAGCGAAGTGAGCATCAAGCCCAAGAAGACCGATATTTACGTCAACATCTTTGGCGTGGCTTGGAAGCCATATTACATCGTACAAGCAGGTGACGAAAACATCGAACTTCCCGCCTTTGGCGCAGAGTAAATAATATGTCGTTGCAGGGAGGGTTCTTGTTCTTTCCGACGAAGCAGTCTCCTCGCATACAGGATTGCTTCGGGCGTAAGACCATCGCCCTCGCAATGACATGCTAGATATATGTAAGGTAGTGACGACTTCAAGTCGTCACTATGTTTTAAAGGACAAATCACATGAGCATTTTCATTCTTTTACTTGCAATGGCAATTTGGGGAGTTGTACATTCCTTCCTCGCATCTCATTTGGCAAAAGACCTCTTCCGCCTAAAAGTAGGGCGCATGGACTTTTACCGCCTTGCCTACAACATCTTCGCCGCAATCAGCTTTCTTCCCATTTTATATTTGATGGCAACCCTGCCGAATCGACTGGTTTACGAAGTTCCATCCCCGTGGAATCTGGTCATGTTTGGCGGACAGTTATTGTCCGCGCTTCTGCTTTTGATCGCCTTCCTGCAAACGGATTCACTTTCCTTCGTCGGTTTGCGTCAACTGTTCGAGGAGCAGAAATCGGGCGCACTCGTTATTCATGGATTGTATAAAATCGTGCGGCATCCACTTTACACTTTCAGCCTGTTTTTTCTTTGGCTCACGCCGAGCGTTTCGCAAAACTCGCTCACGGTCTACATCGGTTCCACGCTTTATATTTTGGTCGGCATAATTTTTGAAGAACGAAAACTCATACGTGAGTTTGGCGAATCGTACGCAGTTTATAAAAAATCCACGCCAATGCTGATCCCTGGACTCGGAAAAAAATAAGACTGGTGTAAAGTCGAAAGTCTCCAGTGTTACAATCGCAGCGGAAGTAAACTTTTATTACTTTGAGAGCAATTATGACCAAAATCCTGTTAGTTGAAGACATACCCGATAATGCCGAACTTGTGCGCAGGGCGTTATCTGCAAGCGGCTACGAAATCATTCATGCGCTCGACGCGGAAACGGGGCTGCAGTTGGCTTTGACTCACGTCCCCGATCTAATTCTGCTTGACCTCGGTCTGCCCGATTATGACGGACAAACGCTGGCTGGCTGGCTGCGCGCTGAATCCGTGCTGGATGCGACGCCCATTGTTGCGGTCACTGCCTGGCCAGAAGAGACGGCTAAAAAAATGGTCGAGAGTTATGGCTTTGACGGTTACATCTGCAAGCCGATCATTAAGGTCGGTGAGTTCGCTGCCAAAATTGATTCTTTTCTAAAAACTTCTTAAATGTTGCCTGTTGAACCAAACACTGCTGTAAAACTAATTCCCGTCAGCCATTTTACGGATGACCGACTCGCGGCTATTTATAACCAGACCCGTGTGGATTATATGGTGCCAATGCCGATGAATGCCGCGCGCCTTGCTGAGTACATTATGACTTATGATGTCAGCCGCGAATATTCCATGGTTGCTCAAACTCACGATGGGGAGATGCTGGGCGTTAACATGCTGGGGTTGCGCGAAGACCGCGCCTGGATCACGCGCTTGGGTGTAATCCCCAACACGCGGCGTCATGGAGTGGGGAGGATATTGATGGAAAGTTTGATGCAGACGGCAGTGAATTTATCCATTAATTTTGTGATGCTTGAAGTCATCAAAAATAACACGCCTGCCCATCAACTATTTTTGAAACTCGGATTCTACGAGGTTGGCGAACTCCTCGTCTTGCGCCGCTCGCCGCTCACGCCGCCGGTTGATCCCATTGTGGCAGATGCCCAGCGGATGGACCGCACTGACTCTCTTGTGCTGGTCGGACATGACCGCGGCACACAGCCGTGGACCAATCAATCTGAATCATTGTTCAATGCGTTTGAAGTATCTGGTTTAAGACTCACTCTTGCGGATGGCAGCCGTGGCTGGCTGGTGTATCAGCGCCAAAAATTTTTGTTGACCCGCTTTGCCTTCAAAACTGAAGTGGGCGACCCTGTCACGGTTGCGTATGCGCTGCTTTCTCATTTGCATAATCAATATCCGCGCCTGGATACGCAGATCGAAAATATACAGGTTAATGATCCGCATTTGCCTGCTTTTTATAAGATGGGATATGTTGAATCGTTTCGCCGCATTGAAATGTGGCATGGCACGCCGCCCGCAGCTATTCGGAAGTAGAATTTCCAAACTCCATGATATGCCCCAAAAAAATATTTATCTTTTGTTGCTGCTGACGCTGCTCGCGGCTTGTACTCAAAGCATGGATAATGTTTTGGGAACAGAACCAGCCTCAACGTTAAGTCAGAGTTCCGCGCCGATGTTGGTGAATTCATCTGTGACGCCCAATCCACAATGGACGGCGGCGGTTTCTCCATCCTGTAATCCAGTTAAGATTATGCCGATTGGTGATTCCATCACCTCTGGCGAGGGGATTCCAAGCTATGGCGGCTATCGAAATTTTCTGGGCGCTTTGCTGGAGGACGATGGCGTTTCGTTTGACTTTGTGGGTTCGCAAAAAAGTGGGGAGGGGCTTGCCGACCCTGATAATGAGGGACATCCTGGCTGGCGAATTTCAAATTTGAGGGAGGCGATTGCTTCGGATGGCTGGCTCGAAACCTATCAGCCAGATGTGATTCTTTTGCACATCGGCTCAAATGAAACACACCCAAATCAAAAACGCCGCTGAAATTTAATTCAACGGCGTTTTTTTATTTACACAACTGCATCGATCATGATCGCTAGAAAGATAAATGCCAGATACATACTCGACCAGCGGTACATCGTCCACGCCACTTTGTTGCCGCCGATGGTGAAGACACGCCAGGCGGCATAGAGCAGGAATCCGCCCAGCACCAACGCAGAGATGAGATAAAATGTCCCCGCGAGATTAAAGATGGGAAGCAATAACGTGACTGCGATCAACACAATTGTATAAATCATAATTTGATTGCGCGTCTTTTTTTCGCCATGCACAACGGGCATCATCGGGATGCCTGCTTTTTCATAATCCTTCATGCGGACAATTGCCAGCGCCCAAAAATGCGGCGGCGTCCACATGAAGACGATTGCGAAGAGAATCCAGGCCGCGAGTCCCAGGTGACCTGTCGCAGCGGCCCAACCCACCATCGGCGGGATCGCGCCCGCGCCGCCGCCGATGACAATATTTTGCACGGTGGCTTTCTTAAGCATCACGCTGTAAAAAATCACATAGTAAAAAATGCCCGCCAGAGACAGCAACGCCGCAAGCAGATTCACAAATCCCGCCATCACATAATAACTGATGAGCGAGAGCGCCAGCCCGTAAGATAATCCTTCGGCTGCGGTCAAACGCCCGTCTGCCAGCGGGCGTTTTGCGGTGCGCTGCATATTCTTATCCAACTCGCGGTCAATGTATTGGTTCAATGCGCTCGAGCCAGCCGCTGCCAACGCGCCGCCAAGCAATGTCCACAAAGTGAGCGAAGCGGAGGGCCAGGCCTTGCTGCCTGCCACCAATCCGCTGTAGGTGGTGACCAACAGCAAAAGCACGATGATCGGCTTTGATAAAACAAAGAAATCTTTTGCGCGCTGTTTGAAATCAAATTTTATAATTTCAGTTGTATCTTTTGCCAGCACCCCAGACGTAAAAACCAAAACGCCCAAAGAGATCCACAATGCGATTGCGGTCATGGTATGCAAGACCACCAAATGCAACGGGAAGTTGCGCGTCACGATGATCGAGCCGATCAGCGCCTGACCAAAAAATAGAACCCCTGTCACCGTGGTCAACGGCAGGAGTAAATTTTGGTCGCGTTGTTCGCGCCAGGCTTTGCGCAACAGAAGGATCATCAACACAGAAGCAATGCCAACCAGCAGGACGTGAGCCAGTTTTAAATATCCCAGCGGCGCGGTTGGCGAGCACAAGGGCCAGCCGACACATACTGCCCATGCGCCTGTCACGGTGACGATGCGCCCAAGAACGGTCACAAAAAATACAGAGACGAACACGGCAAGCACCAGCCGTGAAAAAGATGACTTGAGAGAATATTTCATATTTATTCCTGTTTTCTTAGGAAAAATGGATAACCAACAAACAAGATCGTTGCGAACGAAAACCACTGCAACGCATAGCTAAAGTGTGTGCCTTCGGTTAACTCAACTACAGGTTGAAAGGGAATGGGCGGCACAGAATCATTTGCAATTTCATTCGGTTGAATATATACGGGCAAAATTGGATATGGACTTTGCTCGGAGATGCGGACGAGGTTTAGATTATTCCAGACATCCAGGCGACCCGCGTCCGCATCTGCGACGCCGCCGAATGCTGGTTTTTCCTGCCCAAGCCTGATCTGCCCCGTGACAGTGACCTGCCCGTTCTCGTCATATTTGCGCCAATCGACTGGGACGGTATTTCCTTCAGCGGGGATAAAGCCGCGGTCAACAAGAACAGCTCCCCCTGAGAAAAGAAGCGGTGTGATGAGATGATATCCGTATTGATCACCGTTATATTGATTCCGCAATGCCACCTGATTCTCAAAATCATATTTGCCGGCGACAGTCACTGCGCGCCATTCCATCGAAGAAATATCTGCGGGTACATTTTGACTTAGATCCAGTAATTCTGCCGCGCGCATGGATATGACCTGGGCGTTGAATGCGCGGCGCTGCGCCAGGCGATCCAATTGCCAGATGCCCATGCGGATGCAAAAAGCAGTTCCGGCAAAAACAAGCAGGGTTGCTAAAATCCATGCTCGACTAAACATTTTTTTCAAGATCATTTTTGCTCTTTTTTCTTTGTGGGCATGATGAGGGCGTACAATGCGATCAACGTGCCGAGCGGCAGACCTGAGAATAAAATTCCATAGATACGCGTGCTGGTCGTGAGCGCCTCGTGTACGTCGAGCCCAAAATATTGCCCGGGTTGGAATGAACAGGAATAGGCGTAGGATTCAGCCGCATCCAAAGGCAGGCTCGCAGACGACCCGGCAGGAATCCACAGTGGACCGAGTTCATGATTTACCACGTCGTTATTTTTTACCAGCAGCGTGTCGCCTACAACAAAGGTCATTGAGTCGGGAATGGTCGGCGGCGTTTCGCCGCGAGCCACTTGCTCGGCTGTCCCTTTCGGGATCACAATCTCAATGACCTTTGGCGCGCGCGCGGTTTCACGTAAAAACATGAATGTAATTTCATTGAGGGCGACTCCGAGCAGAAGCCCGATTAATAAGGATACGATAATTCTGGTTACGATCGTTTTGGCAGGAGGCATGGGGTTACTTTCAGAAAAACTATTTCAACAAATTTTTGAGGTCGCTGACGATATTTTCGACGGGAGTTTGAAACCCGTATGAAAGCCGCAGGTTACCATCCGCGTCGATCAAATACGTGCGCGCCGTGTGGTTGACAATGTACCCAAAAGCAGAATCTGATTTGACTTCTTCACGAAAAATGCCATAATTTTTCCAGATGCTTTCGAGTTCATCCATCGAGCCGCTCAAGCCGATAAATCCCTGATCAAAATGCTCGACATATTTTTGGATTTTTTCAGGCGTATCGCGTTTCGGGTCTACCGAAACAAACACAACCTGAACCTGTTCGGCTTTATTTTCCATTCCATCCATGACCTGTTTGAATTCAGCCAGTGTGGTTGGGCAGACATCAGGACAGGAGGTGTATCCAAAAAAGAGTAGGACTATTTTTCCCTTTTGTTCGCTCAAACGGAACGTTTCCCCGTTCGACTTTATTAATTCGATCTGTGGCGCTGTCGGATATGGCTCGTTGTAGCTCGTTCCATAAAAGCTGACAGGTTTGGCAAATACCAGCGTTAGCATGATCGCTGCCGCAACCACGGCAAGAGACAGGAATCCCACCCAGACAATTTTTTTATCCATTTGTTCCTACACTCCAAAACGGGGCGACCCTGAGGCCGCCCCGCACATTTCTTATTTATTCTTTTATACCAGATTTTACAGGGCTATACCAGTTTACAACAGTTTGCCGATCAAATACAGGGCAGGGTAGAAGAAGATCCATACCAGGTCTACGAAGTGCCAGTAGACTGCGGCGGCTTCCACGCCCCAATGCTGATCAGCGGAGTAAACATCCTTGCGGGCGTTGTTCATCACGACCAGCAGGAAGATCAGTCCGGTGAAAACGTGGAAGGCGTGCATACCGGTCATCATGAAGAAAACCGCGCCTGGAGTGCCACTGCTGGCGGTCAGACCCTCTGCGATGGCGGCTGGCCATTCCACGGCGACGACGCCGAGCAGGAAGCCAAATCCCAGCACAAAGGTGATCAGGACGTTGGTGATGAAGCCTTTTTTGTCGCCATGAGCCATGGCAGTCTCGCCGCGATTCATGAAGAAAGAGGAAATCAAAAGAACTGCGGTCACAGCCAGACCGAGGAGTTGATTCAGGTGCGGGCGGGTGAGTCCCAGCAGGTTAATGCGGACAGCCATCAAGCCTGCGAAAACGAAGGCATCGGAAAGCAGGAAGAGCCAGAGTCCGAGGCGATTGGTGCCTGTTTTATAGGAATAGGAATGTGTGTCTTCGTCGCTGTCTTCATTCAACTTGTAAATGTGCATGTAATAGTACATGACCAGCGCGGCTTTAATCACCGCGACTAAAACGAGAATGGAAACTGCGCCAAAGGTGACCGCGACGAAATATTCCAAGGCAGTCAGCACGGCAAGGTAGACGAAGATCACCAGGCCCTGACGTAAAGCAGAAGATTTATCTAATATATGTGACATGTGAGTCCTCCCCTTTATTGATGCGTGCTTTTGGCAGGCGTTATGAATTCAACATATTTCGAGCCAGCCAAACCATAATCGTAAGGCTCGCCGACAACTTCAAAGGGTTGATCGTAGTTATGCGTGGGCATGGGGGATGGAACCTGCCACTCGGGTGAGCGTGAGTTCCATACATTGCCTTCCGCTTTTTCACCATTCTTGATGCTGTTGAAGAGGTTGTATATAAATATCAATACTGAAATGGCGATGAGGAAACCGCAAATGGTCAGGACCAGATGCGTGGCATCAAAGTTAAGCGCAGGATCATAGTCCACGATGCGGCGGCGCATACCCAACAGTCCGATACGCATCATGCCAAAGGTCAGGATGAAGAACGAGGGGGTCATCAGCCAGAAATGGATTTTGCCGAGTGTCTCATTCATGCGGCGTCCCGTGGCTTTGGGGAACCAGTAATACAGCGCGGCAAAGAACGGGAAGACAAATCCGCCGAAGATGGTATCGTGGAAGTGACCGACGATGAAGTATGTATCGTGCAGGTGAAGGTCTGTCGAAACGGTGGCATTTGGGGGACCGGTCAGACCGCCGAGCAGGAAGACGACAATCCCGCCAAGTACAAAGAGCATTGGGGTCGGAGTCCAAATTTTGCCCTTCCAAAGTGTGGCAACCCACGAGAAAAATTTCACGCCCGTCGGAATTGCCACGAGGAGCGTGCTATACATGAACGGCACGCGCAGGTATTCGTTCATGCCGGAGGTGAACATGTGATGCGCCCAAACCAGAAAGCCTACCAGCGCAATTGCCATTGAGGACATTGCGATCCAGCGATAGCCAAACAACGGCTTGCGGGCAAACACAGGCAGAAGTTCCGAGATCACACCGAGACCAGGCAGGATGAACACATAGACCGCTGGATGGGAGTAGAACCAGAACAGGTGCTGGAAGAGTACGGGATTGCCGCCTTTGGCTGGGTCAAAAAATCCCATGCCGAAGAGACGCTGGAACATAACCAATTGGAAAGATAGTCCGATAAACTGTGTTGCGGTCAGCGCAATAATGGAGGTTGCAATGGCTGCCCAGACAAAGATCGGCATACGGAAGGCGGTCATGCCTTTTGAGCGCATCCGCACAACTGTGACAAGGATATTGAGCGCACCTAAAATGGATGACCAGCCTGCCGTGAACACGCCCAGGAAAAACATTTGCATACCTACAGGAGCGCGCGCCGAGAGGGGAGGATAGCCCGTCCATCCGGTATCAAAGCCGCCGAGGATCAGACTCATTAGCAAGAGCACAGTGGCGGGAACGGAAATCCAGAAAGCGAATGCGTTCAAGCGCGGGAAAGCCATATCTGAGGCGCCAAGCAGCAATGGGACAACAAAATTCATAATCCCTGCCATGCCCAGCAAAATGGATACGATCATGATCATGCCATGCAGGGACATGAAGGTATTGTAAAGCTGCGGGCCATTCTGACCAAACAATTTCACGTCAGTGGTTAGGAATTGCAATTGAGAAGCGGCAAGTTCGGTGCGGAAGATCAACGCAAACAAACCGCCGACGCTGATCAGCAACAGGGCTGTGATCGTATATTGAATCCCGATCACTTTGTGGTCGAGCGATATGTGGAAATATTTCTCCCAACCCGTGTGGCTCTCTTCATGGTGTTCGGGCGTATCAATTCCACGCGCCCACTTGAGCCAATCGCTGACTGCGCCGCTGCCTGAGAGAAAGAAGAGGACGCCCATAAAGCCGCCCAAAACCCAGGCAGGCTCGGTGAATAAAAATGGGCCTTTCCATGTCAGTCCCATTAACGCCCGAATTATGCTGATAAAAATTGCGCCAAGCAATGTGCCGCTAATTTGCCAGATCAATCCTTTGGATGCGGCGTTAAAACCAGCGACACCCAAAAAGAAGGCTGTAAAACCAATTAACAGGGCGAATAAACTTGCGGTTGGCGCAGCCCAATTCAGGGAGCCTTGCACGACCAATTCGATAACCAATCCCAGCGCAAAGCCAATGAATGAGCCAAGCCCAAGCCAGATCAAACCTTTTGTGAGCGGGCTAAACCCCGATGCTCCCCATGAATAAGCAGTTGCGCCAGCAAAAGTCCCTAATATCACTGGGATTAGGTGAAGGTAGGTCCAGGAACCACTTGCTACAAAGACCAACCCTATCCCAATGATATAGGCAGCAATAAAGCCGATGACAAAAGACAACCAGCCGCGGACAACAGGCGATACATTCTTCATAATTTATTTCCTCCACCAATTATTTTAGTGTCTTAAGATATGCGATGATGTTCGAGATCTCGGTTTCAGTTAAAGCATAGGGCGGCATGACACTTGGAGAAAAACCAGCCACTTCCTTTGCCTTCGGGTTGAGAATGGATTCGGCGAGGTAGGCATCGTCGGCAGTGACAGTTGTGCCGTCTGCCAATTCCACGTCAGCCCCATACAATCCAAACCAGGTGGGACCGGTCATTTTTGCGCCGTCAACAGAATGACAGCCGATACAGCCATTCCGAACCGCTAGAAGTTGTCCCTGCCCTTCAGGGGTTTTGGCGGCGGTTGCCCCAATCGCCGCCTGCTCTGAGATCCATGCAGTGTACTCAACCTGTGAATCCACGATCACAGGGCTTTCCATGTAAGCGTGCGAAGCCCCGCATAACTCTGAGCAGCGGACTTTGTAATTGCCGATCAGCGTCGGGGTGATTCTGTACTCGGTCACGCGCCCAGGCACAACGTCTTGTTTAACGCGGAACTCGGGCACCCAAAACGAGTGGATCACATCCGCAGAGTCCATTTTCAAAAGGACCTGCTTATCGACTGGCAAATGTAATTCCTTGCTGATAATGCCGTATTCAGGATATTCAAAAGTCCACACAAATTGCTGCGCATGCACTTTGATGACCAGCGCATTGGGGTCAACGCGGCGTGTTTCGCCAAGTGAATACGCGCCCATGTATGCAAAAGCCAGCACGATGAAAAGCGGAACCACAGTCCATGCGATTTCCAGCGGGGTATTGCCTTCAATGTGTTCACCGTCGCCTGTTTCACCTTTCCTGCGTCGAAACACAACCAGGCTGTAGATCATTGGCACAACGATCAGTGAAAATAAAAAGGAAATGGCAACGATCTGCCAATTCCATAACCAGTCAATCGAAACCGCCTGCGCGCTCGCCTCTACAGGCATAAGCCCTGCAGCGTCCAGACCAAGATAAGTGAGAACAGCCATCACAATGACCAAAATTCCCACAACCAAAAAATGTCCCATACGCTCTCTCCTGATGAAATTTCAAACGGGGAAAGTACCCCGCGTTACATCTAATAATGCAAAAATAAGACTAACATTGTGTAAATTGTCATTATTTTCACAACCCGCCTAATATACCAAAATTTAGTCCATTTGTCACTATTTTTGGGGGACTTTATACACATCTTTCTTAACTCAAGCTGATACCCAATAATTAAAAGAATCACGCCGACAGCAGAATGTGCGCCGCTGTGGCGTATTTATTTATACGAGCAATAACCCAATGTTTGCAATGGCGATACGTCAACCTCAGCGATTATGCCAATTCTAATTTTTCCAGCAAATCCGCGCTGTGTTCGGCAGGGCGGACATTCTCAAATACGTGTTTGATATTGCCGTCCGGGCCGATCAGAAATGTGGTGCGGAGCACGCCTTCATATTCCTTGCCCATGAATTTTTTTGGTCCCCATACGCCGTACAGCTCGCAGACTTTGTGACCATCGTCCGCGAGCAAGGGAAAAGATAGTTGGAATTTTTGCTTGAATTTTGCGTGTGACTTCACCGAGTCAGGACTCACGCCGAGGATGACCACCCCAGCTTTTTCATACGCTGAGTAATCGTCGCGAAAATTGCAGGCTTCCTTTGTACAGCCAGGCGTGTCGTCTTTGGGATAAAAATACAGCACAACATTCCTGCCGCGATAATCGGATAATTTACGCAGGGTGTTGGTGTCGTCCAACATTTCAAACTCAGGCGCTGGAATTCCAGACGAAATGGGCATACGATAATCTCCTTGTTATACGGTATCGTTTCTGTAATAACAGCAACAACCCACAATCTTCTTACTTCTTAAACCAACCTGGCTGCGTCAAATTTTCTGGACGCAAAACTTCATCCAACTGTTCTTTTGTCAGCAAGCCGCGCGCCAGTACGATTTCGGCAACGCCTTTGCCGGTGGCGTGTGCCTCTTTTGCGACAGCGGTTGCATTCTCGTACCCGATCAAAGGATTCAGAGCAGTGACAATTCCGATGGAGTGATTCAACATATCTGTCAGGTGATCGCGGTTGGCGGTGATCCCATTCACGCAGCGTTCCGCCAGCGTCACACATCCCTGACGAAGATAAACAAGGCTGTCGAACAGGCTGCGCGCGATGATCGGTTCAAACGCATTCAGTTGTAACTGTCCGCCTTCAGCGGCGAAGGATACGGTCACGTCGTTGCCGATCACCATAAATGCAATTTGATTTACTACTTCGGGAATGACAGGATTTACCTTCCCAGGCATGATGCTCGACCCAGCCTGAACGGCAGGCAGGTTGATCTCGCCCAGCCCGGTCCGAGGTCCCGAAGAAAGCAAGCGCAAGTCATTGCAGACCTTCGAGAGTTTTATAGCCACACGTTTCAGCACGCCAGAAAGCTGCACGAATGAACCGGCATCCTGTGTGGCTTCGACAAGATTGCCTGCGGTGATGTATTGAATCCCAGTGATGATGCTCAAGTATTTGCGAGCCAGCGCGGCGTAATCGGGGTGGGCATTGATCCCCGTCCCAATGGCAGTCGCACCGAGATTCATTTCCTGAATTAACAAAGCCGCTTCGCGCAAACGCTGTTGATCTTCTTCGAGCATTACGGCATATGTGCTAAATTCCTGTCCAAGAGTCATGGGCACGGCGTCTTGCATTTGCGTGCGTCCCATTTTTAGAATGTCTTTGAATTCCTCCGCTTTTTCTGCAAAGGCAACCCGTAACACTTCCATGCCCGCGATCAGTTCGTCAATTTTGAAGCGCAGCGCCACCTTCACCGCAGTCGGGTACACGTCGTTCGTGCTTTGACTCATGTTGACATCTTCAAGCGGATGAAGTTTTTGATAATCGCCACGCTCATAACCAAGCAATTCCAATCCGCGGTTGGCGATGACTTCATTTGCATTCATGTTCGTTGAAGTTCCCGCGCCGCCCTGAATCACATCCACCACAAACTGGTCGTTCAACTTTCCATCGATGATTTCCTTGCAGGCATTTACAATGGCGTTTGTTTTTTTATCATCCAGCAATCCCAGTTCGTGATTTGCGAGCGCGCATGCCTGCTTCACATAAGCCAGCGCCTTCACCAAATTTGGATACGTGCTGATCGGTATTTTGCTGATCGGGAAATTTTCCAACGCACGCAAAGTATGCACCCCATAATAAACATCCGCTGGGACTTCGCGTTCGCCAAGCAGGTCGTGTTCTATTCTTGTTTTCATATTTTTTGCTCCATTTCTTCGAGGTTGCGTGGGGTTATATGCTATGATTGGCAGGTGTACAGACACATAAACAAGTATACAAGCCGGGTAAACTTAGCAATTGTATCATTTCAAAATTCATCCTTTGTCTTTGGAGTTCCATGCGCCTAAAAGCAGACATCACCCTTCTCGTCGTCTCCGTTATTTGGGGTTCAGCCTTCGTGGCGCAGCGAGTCGCAGGTCAACTGGGAAGTGTGTACTTTTTCAATGGTGCGCGCTATCTTCTTGCCGCATTGGTGGTACTTCTGTTTACAGGGCGAAATATTATTTCAACCTGTAAAAAAATGCCGCGCGAGCAATACAAATGGATGTTCATCGCGGGTTTCCTGCTTTTTGTTGGCAGCGCTCTTCAGCAAGCGGGCATGGTGTACACCACGGCGGGGAATGCTGGCTTCATTACTGCTTTATATGTAGTGCTGGTTCCTATTGCTTTGTTTTTCGTTTGGCGCGAGAAGCCGCATTGGATGTCGATCGTGGCAGTGGTTTTGGCTGGGACGGGGGCATTCCTCCTGTCAACGGGCGGCAGGTTCGAGGTCAAGCCGGGAGACGCGCTTGAACTCATCGGCGCATTGTTCTGGACATTCCACGTCATCGTGCTGGGCAAGTACGCATCCAAATTTGAAGCCGTGTCATTTTCGGCGGGACAACTCATTATCTGCGGAATGTTGAATTTGGGTGTCGGGATCGTTGCCGAACCGATGATAAGTTTTAGCTGGCAATTAATGTTTGCGATTGCCTACACCGCAATTTTCTCGCTGGGACTGTGTTACACACTTCAAGTGTGGGCGCAGCGCCACACGCCTCCCGCCGACGCCGCGTTGATCCTGAGTCTTGAGTCTGTTTTTGCGGTGCTGGCTGGCTGGTTATTATTAAATGAAACTCTGGTTTCTATTCAAATTTTTGGTTGTATGCTGATCTTTATCGCGGTTGTGCTTTCGCAATTCAAGGAGTGGAATTTAGGCACACTGGATCACGATCATCTTGTGGAGGGACGATAATTTCCATGAAAGAAGAATCAAACCTGATCGGAGAACTGGATTTGTCTTTTCATCCGCTGACGCAGAAACTTTGGCGTGACTTTGAGCTGCTCTTTGGCAAAAATGGAGCGTGTGGCGGCTGTTGGTGTATGTACTGGAAATTACGCGGGAAAGATTTCAGCGAAAATACCGGCAACCCTGCGCGTCAGATGCAAAAAGCCGTTGTCGATTCAAAGATTATCCCCGGCTTGCTGGCTTATGCTGACGGTTATCCCGTTGGCTGGATCGCGGTCGAGCCGCGCAGCGCCTATCCCAAACTGGCACATTCGCGCACGCTCAAACCGGTTGACGAACAGGAAGTTTGGTCAATCACCTGTTTCTTCGTCGAGAAAAAACACCGCCGCAAAGGGATTACAGTTAAATTGCTAAAAGCCGCAGTGGAGCATGTGAAAAAACACGGCGGTACAATTGTGGAAGGTTACCCAGTGGACGCGAAAAAGAATCACCCTGATCCATTTATTTATACCGGTACGGCTTCCGCATTTAAGCAGGCAGGCTTCAAAGAAGTTGCGCGCAACTCGCCCGCACGCCCCATCTTTCGGTATCTGATCAAATAATTTGAACATCCGTTTTCAGCCCCCGTCTAAATCATTAACCCCTCGCGATTATCAATTCATTGCGCTGATTATTGTTGTTTTCCTTGCAGTTTGCGCCGCGCTGGTGTCTGCCAACCTCACGCTGAAAGGCGGCGGTGATTTTTATGTCCACTGGGTTGGCGCGCGCGCATTTCTTTTTGACAAGACCGATCCCTACGGCGCCGAAGTCCCCGCGCGTGTTCAACAACTGGTTTATGCTGACTCAGCGCCGGCGGGCGACGAGCCTTACATTCTGGATACGCCCTTCCAGATTCTCCTGCTTTATTTTCCTTTCTCATTTCTTGCCGACCCGCTCTTTGCTCGTGCGCTGTTTACCTTGATCCTCGAATTGGCATTGTTTGCGCTTGCCATCCTCAGCCTGCGCCTGACAGAGTGGGAAACCCCGCGCATTTTCACCCTCCTTTTTATTTTCTTCGCCGTATTCAATTTTTACACATTTCAAGCCATCTACGAAGCCAGTCCTGTTTTGCTCCTGGGATTTTTTTACATCGGCATTCTGTTTGCCTATCGCGCCGAAATGGACGAGGTCGCAGGCGCGTTGATGGCGTTTTCACTTTATTACTGGGAAGTCGGTGCGCCATTCCTGGTTCTCGTTCTTTGGTATGCCTACCATCAAAAGCGCACGCGCGTCTTTTCCGGCTTTTTCATGTTGAGCTTTATCCTGTTCTTCATTTCATTTCTTTCCTATCCCAATTGGGTCATTCCATTCCTGCGCGCCACAGTCAACAACCTGCGCGCAGATTTTGGATTCAATGTCCGCACCATTCTCGTGGATTTATTTCCCGCGCAAGGCAAAGCCCTCGGCTGGATTCTAACCATCGGCATTTTCATCACCTTGGGCTACGAGTGGATCGCCGTCCGCAGCGGAGACTTTCGCCGTTTTTACTGGGCATCTTGCCTCTCGCTTGCAGTCGCGCCGTTACTTGGCTTCCGCACCGAAATGGAACATCTTGTTGTGCTTATCATCCCGCTGGCTCTCGTCTTCGCCATTATCCATGACCGCTGGCATAGACTTGGCGACGTCCTGACTTTCCTGCTCATGATTGCCATCTTTGCACTTCCCTGGCTTCTTTATCTTCTTGTTGGAGCGATCTCCCTCAAACTCATCTTCCTTTTCCTTCCTCTATTCACTCTCATTGGCTTATACTGGATTCGCTGGTGGGCAATCCGTCCCCCACGCATCCTCAGTGATTTCGCCAACCGCCCTTGATTTTTTTCATCCTTCATAATTCATAATTCATAATTCATCCTTTCCCTCCCATGACCTTCCGCACCTACCTCTACCTCTTCCTCTTCGGTCTAGCCGTTACCGTATTCATCGCGCAATTTCAGCCCATCCCTGGCTATCTTGACTCTGACTATTACTACGCAGGCGGAATTCAACTTGCAACAGGTCATGGCTTCACCGAGCCATACTTGTGGAATTATCTGGACGGCACAACTTCACTTCCGCATCCATCTCACAGCTATTGGATGCCGCTCGCTTCTATTATTTCCGCGTTGGGGATGTGGCTCACAAGTCAAACCACGTATGCCTCAGCGAGATTATTTTTCCTGCTGATCGCCGCTCTCATCCCGCCGCTGACTGCCGCTTTGGCTTATACATTTTCCCAGCGCCGTGATCTTGCCATTGCCTCAGGCGTGCTGGCTATCTTCTCCGTTTACCACGCGCCCTTTGTCGGCGTGACAGATAACTTCAGTCTCTTCATGCTTTTTGGCGGATTGTATTTTCTTTTCGCCACGCAACTCATTCAAGATCCAACCCGCACTCGCAACTGGTTTCTGCTTGGCTTGCTCGCAGGCTTAATGACCCTCTCCCGCAGCGACGGTCTGCTCTGGCTCGGCATTACCCTCCTCTTCGCCTTTTCTCGCAAGAAACATACAAATCAAAGCGAAGACCCAAATCACCAATCACCAATTACCAATCACTTATTACTTCTTACTTATTACTCATTCCTCGCTCTCCTCGGCTTCCTCCTCATCATGTCCCCATGGTACGCGCGCAACTTGAGTGTCTACGGCTCTCTCATGGCTCCCGGCGGAAGCCGCGCCCTTTGGCTTGCAAACTACGACCAGACATTTGTCTATCCGCCCACTGCGCTTACGATGCAATCCTTCCTCGCCCTCGGCTGGGATCACATCATCAAAGATAGACTGTGGGCATTAAGCAACAACCTCCAAAGCGGATTTGCCGCACATGGCGGAATCATATTATTCCCGTTCATCGTCGCGGGCATCATTTATTATTGGAAGGATGAACGCGTCAAACTGGTCAGCCTTGCCTGGCTGATTCTTTTCTTCGTGATGACCTTCATCTTTCCCTTTGCAGGTGCGCGCGGTGCATTCTTTCACGCAGGTGCGGCGTTGCAACCGATGTGGTGGTCGCTCGCGCCGCTGGGACTGGAGTCGATTCTACTGTCCCTGAGAAAACGCGGAATTGGTAAAGACAGCAATCGGGTGGTATTTCGCAGCGCGCTCATCATGGTCGCGATGATTCTCACAGCCTACGTCGTCTATCTCAGATTGTTCACTCTCGGCTGGGGCGAAGGCGAAGACGCGGCTTATCCTGTCATTGATCAATTTCTTGTACAAAATGGAATTCAAGATAATGACATTGTCATTGTTCGCAATGCGCCAGGCTATTATCTTGAAACCGGTCGCTCCGCAATTTCCATTCCGTATGGCGGCGAGCAATCCATTCTGGATGCCGCTGAACAATTCAACGCAGATTACCTTGTGCTTGAGCCTGCCGCCGTACTTGATCCGATAAAGGATTTATTCCGAAATCCTGAAAACAGCAACAAATTTATTTATCTGGGTGAACTCGATGGCGCGCACATTTACAAACTTGAACTCAAATAAAATCCCATCCCGTGACCTTTTGATTCTTGCTGGCGCAGTTGTATTGATTGCGTCAATTTATTTGCTCACCAGTCAGGTTACATACGGCATCGGCTTCCCCCTCGACGATTCGTGGATTCACCAAACTTATGCCCGTAACCTCGCCTTGCGCGCCGAATGGGCATTTCGCCCGGGCATTCTCTCCGCCGGTTCCACCGCGCCGCTTTGGTCGGCGTTGCTCGCCCTCGGCTTTCTCCTCCGCCTCTCGCCCTACATCTGGACATATCTTCTCGGCATGGTCACACTCTTTGGGCTGGCAGTCATCAGCGAATGGGCGGTCCGCAAACTTGTCGATTCGTATCGTCCGCGCTTTCCCTGGGTTGGAATTTTCATTGCCTTCGAATGGCATCTCGCATGGGCGGCGATGTCTGGCATGGAAACTTTGCTTCATGGTTTGATTGTCACAACAGTTCTGATTTTTTTGATGACGAACACGCCTCGCTACCTAACCCTTGGTCTGCTCACTGGTCTGGCAGTCTGGGTGCGCCCCGACGGTTTGACTCTCCTCGGTCCTGTTCTGATGACGATCCTACTCACCGAGCAGGATACCCGCTCGCGCCTTATCGCGATTACGCGTTATTTTATTGGCTTCGGTTCTCTATTTGTCTTTTATCTATTATTCAATCTTGCCATCGGCGGCGCGCCCATGCCAAATACCTTTTACGCCAAGCAGGCAGAATATGCTTCGTGGCAAACACTCCCGATCCTCACGCGTCTCGGACAGTTGGCTTTGCAATTACTGGTTGGACCAAGCCTTGTGCTAATCCCCGGTGTGATTGCCTGGCTGGTCAAATCTGTCAAACAGAGAATGTGGGGAAGTCTATCCGCGCTGATCTGGTGTGCGGGGTATTTGATCCTTTATATTTCACGCCTCCCCGTTTATCAGCACGGACGTTACATTATGCCCGCCATGCCGATCTTCTTTTTGTTTGGTTTGCTGGCTTTTGCCGAATTCGATAAAGGAAAACTATTTGCCCGTTACCACTGGATCGGGCAAACGATCTGGCGCGCAAGCATTGTCATGTTGATAGTTGCGTTTATTTTTCTCGGGGCACAGTCTTACGCAAAGGACGTCGCAGTAATCGAAAGTGAAATGGTCGTCACCGCCAACTGGGTCGCCGCCAACCTGCCTCCCGATGCCTTGATCGCCGCCCACGACATTGGCGCGCTCGGCTACTTTGATTATCACGAATTAATCGACCTTGCCGGGTTAGTCTCACCCGATGTCATCCCATTTATTCGGGATGAACCGCAGCTTGCAAATTATCTCAACCAGCGCGGCGCAGATTATTTGATCGCCTTTCCAGACTTTTATCCGCTTCTAACAGGAAGTGCTGAAACTATTTTTACAACAAATAGCGCCATCACCCTTACGTTTGGTCAGAAGAATATGGTTGTCTATCTGTGGAAAACCCCTTAATGGGTTAAAATATGGTTGTTCAAAAATCAGCAAACATAGAGAGAGAATAGGCTTGGGATGAACCAGATTACCCTTGTAATTGTTGACGATCATCCATTATTTCGTCAGGGCGTAGTGGATGCATTATCGTTGGAACCTGATATGCGTATTATTGCCCAGTGCGCAGATGGGGATGACGCGTTGGAAGTGATTCGTACGACAAAACCGACCATTGCCGTATTGGATGTAAACCTCCCTGGTATGAACGGACAGCAGATTACACATCAGGTGACACAAGATAAGTTGCCCACGCGAATTATCCTGATGACGGGTTATGACGATGTGGAACAAGCCATTCACGCCGCGCTTGCAGGCGCTTATGGATATTGCTCAAAAGACATCGAACCGCAGAGTCTCTCCCGAATTATTCGCGAAGTTGCTGAAGGTAAATATGTTTTTGATCATAATGTTTTTACACGTCACGAACTTGAGCTTTGGGTCGAAGATAGAATTGAGGGAGCGCGCCGTTCCTATAGCGAGCCCGGCACCCCGTTTCATCCATTATCCGAGCGTGAAATGGAAGTGCTTGCCTGTGTCGTGAAGGGCATGAGCAACAAGGAAATTGCTGGACTGCTTGGGATAAGCCACCAAACAGTTAAGAATCATGTCACTGCGATCTTGCGTAAATTTGGGGTTGAGGATCGCACCCAGGCAGTGGTCTACGCTTTGAAGCGGGGCTGGGTAACACTTAAAGACATTGATATTCATCCTCAGGAGTGATGATATGACAGAAAATGAGACTATGGATTATCAAACTGAATTGGAAGAGACGCAACGTGCGCTGCGTGAAGTGACTTTAATGATTGAACAAAGTCAGGGAGAACTTTCCAAGATAACACAGCGAAACACGGCAATCACTTCACATCTTCAGCAGTTACAAAAACAAGGCACAACGGTCGAAGATCTTAAGATGTCCTACGATTCTGCATTGGATGTTCAACAAAGACTTTTTGTGATGCGTGGTCAATTGGAAAAACTTCAAAATGATAAGGATCATCTTGCAAAATACAAAGTGATTTTGGAGAAAATAGTGTCCGGTGGAATGAGCGGGAATGCCGCCGATCCTTCCGTGCCTAATGCAAATACGAAAAGTCAGATGGCCGGGATTGAAATGATCGTCACTGCACAGGAAGCTGAGCGCCAGCGATTGTCGCGTCAAATGCACGATGGACCTGCCCAGGCGCTGTCAAATTTTATTTTACAAACTGAGATCGCCATGCGTCTTTTGGATGTAGACCCGGCCCAGGCAAGAGACGAACTGGGTAATTTGAAAACTTCCGCAATGGGTACCTTTCAGAAGGTTCGCAATTTCATTTTTGAATTACGCCCGATGATGCTTGATGATCTGGGTTTAATCCCAACCTTGCGAAAGTACGCCGACGCTTTTAAAGAACAGTCAGGGCTTGATGTGAGTGTGACGGTTACAGGCACGGAGCGTCGCCTTGAACCCTATTTGGAAGTTATGGTTTTCCGTGCTGTGCAGGAATTACTTGGAAACGCATCACGCCACAGTCAGGCTACTTTGATCAAGGTTCAAGTTGACCTCGGTAATGACCTTATTCGGGTAAATGTTGAAGATAACGGAAAGGGCTTTGCCCCTGAAGCTCTAAAGGAATCCACTAATTTAGGACTGAAGCTTATCCGTGAACGTGCTGAAATGCTGGGTGGAAATTTTGAAATAGATAGCGCGGCTGGTTCTGGAGCCCGGATTTCGTTTACTGTTCCATCGAAAATGTAGTTTTGCTCCTCATTTGAGGGTGCCTATCCCATCCGCCTAACAATATTGTAGGCGGATGGTTTTATTGATGCTTGTTTCATTAATCATGAATGCAATTCCCGAACTCAAAGGGTATAATATTAATTGCAGATATTGCTGTTTTTGGTGTCAAATTTATTTTGCAATTTCAATAAATTAATCAGGAAGATAGTATGACAAAAATTATGATCGTGGATGACGATGTGCAAGTCACAGTTCTTTTGGGGAAACTGCTTGCCATGGAAGGCTTTGAAACAACGCCTGTGAACGAGAGTTCACAGGCGCATGAGTTGGCACTCTCTGTAAAACCCGACCTCTTCCTGCTTGACCTCATGATGCCAGATCCCGATGGGTTTAAGCTTTGCAGGCAGTTGCGCGCAGATCCGCATTTCATGTTTACGCCGATTATTATTGTCACAGCTCTGGACGATAACGATAGCAGGATCGTTGCCTTTGGAGCCGGGGCAAACGACTACATCACAAAACCATTCCATTCCAGCGAACTTGTGCAAAGGATAAGAAAGTTGACCGTATAATGCCAAACAGGTTTGCCGCCAAAACCGCCTTCGCCTTGAGTGAGGGCGGTTTTGATTCACGATATGCGCGGTGCATACAAAAATCACCGCTGTCTAGTCTTGACTACTTTTGTAAACATGTTTACAATACAAACTAGTTTGCAAAAGGAGAGCAAAAATGAATGTACAAATTGACACTGTGATGAAGCGCGCTCGGGGATACTGGTTCGTGGACGGATTCACTGAAATGGTCGCGGGCGGGCTGTTTGTCCTCCTGGCAGGGATTTTGTTTTCCCACGGGAATTCACCGCAAACTTCATTTCAGTCCTGGTTTCCATTGATCATACGTGAAGTATCCATCGCAAAGTTTTTCGGACTCCTAGCGGCAGCCCTGATCTTGTGGTGGCTGAAAGACCACTTTACCTATCCGCGTACAGGTTTTGTGAGAGGAAACCGAGTGACGGCGGCGCAGCTATTCATCGTGCTCAGGAATGCCATTCTCTTCCTGCTTTTGCCCCTGTTTGGACTGTTAGCCGCTGCCCTGTTCGTTGCATCGGCTGGCAGTGTTTTATCATCCATGCCAGTCTGGTTCCCTGTTGGAGTGAGCCTGATTTGGGCAGTCTTATTCGTACTGGCAGGTGAATGGTTGGGACTGCGCCGCTTCCGCCTGCTGGCAGTCTTGATCCTATTGACAGGGATAAAAGTGGGTATCGGGCAATTTGCAATGGGATTACCCGCCTTACCAATAAATTTACAATCAGGAATTTTACAGCCTCCTGTGCTGGAAATTATTAACCACACCCTGCGCAGTCTCGGCTTTCTTGTGCTGGCTTCCGGTGTTATTTTGATGGTCTCAGGCATTGTGACTTTCCTGCGCTATCGGAAAGAAAACCCGACCCCTTATACCGAGGCTGTATGAGCGGCTCGCTTCAAAACCTCTCTGGATTGGACCGCGTGATCCACGAACCGGCGCGGCTGACGCTGGTAGCTTTACTCTCTTCAGTCGAATCCGCAGACTTCCTATTCCTGCTCAAGGAAAGCGGACTGACCAAAGGGAACTTATCCGTGCATTTGTCGCGGCTTGAGGAGGCACGTTACGTTCAAGCGGAGAAAACCTTCCGAGGGAAAATTCCGCATACCGAATACAAGCTCACTTCAAAAGGGAAATCGGCTTTTGACCAGTATCGAAAAAGCCTCGGCTCTATCTTCAATAAGAAGGCATAACATGAATTACGCGATTGAAACAAATGGTTTATCAAAATTCTATGGCGACGTTCACGCAGTAAATAATGTTAACTTGCGCGTGAAATGCGGTGAGGTTTATGGCTTTCTCGGACTTAATGGCGCGGGTAAGACCACCACCATCCGCGCGCTTTTGGGGATGATCTGCCCGAACGAGGGAAATGTCAAAGTGCTGGGGCAGGCTCTCGGTGCGGGTGGGCGCGGACCGTGGGCACAGGTGGGGCATCTGGTGGAGAGTCCAGCGGCTTATCCTGAATTATCTGTTCGCGAAAATTTGGATGTGGCGCGGCGGCTGCATGGGATTCAAAATCCGAAAGCTGTGGATGAGATCATGGATAAACTTTCCATCGCATCCTACGCAGACCGTAAAGCGGGTACGCTTTCAAGCGGCAATTTTCAACGCCTTGGGCTGGCGCGCGCGTTACTGCATAAGCCCGGGTTATTGATTTTGGATGAACCGTCCAATGCGCTTGATCCTGCGGGCATTGTTGAAATTCGCGAGTTGTTGATCTCGATGGCGCGTGAACACGGCACGACAATTTTCATGTCGAGCCATATTCTCAGTGAAGTGAATTTACTTGCGGATAGGATCGGCATCATCCATAAAGGGAAACTCATCAAGGAGTTGGATGCGGCACGCTTGGAGGAAATCCGTGCCAGACAGCTTGTGGTCGCCGCGCGTGATCTGGCTAAGGCGCGTGAAGTGCTTGCAGGTTTTGATGTGACAAATTTAGAAGATGGACGCCTTGCGCTCAAAGACGCACGCGCAATCGAATCGCCTGAATCGATTGCAACTCTTTTAGTGAACGCAGGCGTGCCGCCAACGCACCTTGCAATTGAGCAGGAAAATTTGGAAGAATATTTTTTGAGGTTAACGCAATGAACAATTTCTTCGCTGCCCTCTGGACAGAAACCCTAAAAATGCGCCGCTCCAAAGTGCCGCTTTTTACAGCCATTGGATTTTCGATTGTGCCGCTGATTGGCGGGCTGTTTATGATTATCTTGAAAGACCCAGAAGCCGCAAAATCCATGGGATTGATCAGCGCCAAAGCGCAGCTTATGGTCGGCGTGGCAGATTGGCCGGCGTTCTTTAACATCCTCGCGCAAGCGGTTGCAGTCGGTGGGGCGATCCTGTTTGCCATCGTCACAGCCTGGATCTTTGGACGCGAATTCTCCGACCGCACCGCCAAGGAATTGCTGGCGTTGCCCACATCACGCGAAGCGATCATCGGCGCGAAATTCATCGTCATCGCTGTCTGGACTTTTGCGTTAAGTCTCTTCGTTTTTGGATTTGGTCTCGTGGTTGGAAACCTGGTTGTCATCCCTGGCTGGTCGATGGAATTATTGCAATCTGCATTTGTGAACATCCTCGGTTCTGCTGTGCTGACAATTGTCCTGCTGCCTTTTGTGGCGCTCACTGCCAGTATGGGGCGCGGCTATCTGCCCGCATTTGGCTGGACAATTCTCACAGTGGCGATGGCTCAGATCGCGGCAATCACAGGCTGGGGTGATTGGTTTCCGTGGTCGATCCCGGCGCTGTTCAGCGGGGCGGTAGGTCCACGTGCTGAACAACTCGGCTTGCACAGTTATGTGATTATTATCCTTGCCAGCAGCATCGGACTCGCCGCCACATTTTACTGGTGGCGCAATGCAGACCAGACGCGGTAAACTTGGCGAATGCCAATTTCATCCACCTATTCAAAAATAATTACAATTCCCGAAGCCGCAATTGACGAAAACGGTCACGTGAACAACGTGGTCTATGTGCAATGGATGCAGGATATTGCCGTTGAACATTACGCAACCATCGGCGGGATTCAAGCGCAGGGCCCGATGCAACCTGGGTTATCCGCGAACATCGCATTGGGTATCTGCTTCCTGCGTTTGCAGGCGAAGAAATCGAGATCAGAACCTGGGTGGAGAATATTCGCCGCGTGAGTTCGCTTCGTAAATATGAATTTGTTCGAAAGTCTGATGCCAGGGTTTTGGTCAAAGGTGAAACAGATTGGGTCTTTGTGGATGTGAAGACGGGGCGCCCGCAGGCGATACCGCGGGAAGTGATGAATGTATTTATAGGTCTGAATGATTGAGTGAGTAAAAAGTGAGAGGTAATAAGCGCGCTTATTACCTCTCACTTTTTACTTTTTACTTCTCAACTTCCCTCTCACTCCTCATCATCCACTTTCCATTCAGTCATCTTATTCAGCAAAGTTATTTCATCTTTAGCGAGCTTTACATTCAACGCGCCGAGGTTTTCATTCAACTGTTCAACGGATGTCGCGCCAATGATCGGGCTGGTGATGACGGGGTCAGCCAGCATCCACGCCAGCGCAATTTGCGAAATGCTGGCTTTGTGACGCAAGGCAATAACTTCCATTTCGTCGATCAACGTAAAGTTTTTATCGGTCATGGCGCGCTTGCGACCTTCCGCGCGTTTGCTTTCTGGGATGGGTTCATTCTTGCGATACTTGCCCGTCAAAAATCCGCCCGCCAAGGGACTGTACGGAATGACAGCGATCTCATACGCCAGACAAACGGCGCGTAACTCGCGCTCGAATTCGTCACGATGGATCAAGTTATAGTGCGGCTGGAGCGAATCATAGCGCGCGAGGTTATGTTTGTCAGATGTCCAGAAGGCTTGCATCAATTCCCATGCCGCATAATTGGATGCGCCCACATAGCGGACTTTTCCCTGCTTTACCAAATCATCAAAAGCGCGCAAGGTTTCTTCGATGGGCGTGTCGTCATCTGTCCAATGGGATTGATACAGGTCAATGTAGTCTGTCTGCAAGCGGCGCAAGGATGCTTCCACGGCATTGATGATATGCACGCGGCTTAGTCCGTGGTCATTGGGACCCTTGCCCATTTCGCCGCGGACTTTGGTGGCAAGCACAATTTGGTCACGCGGAATTTTGTTCTTCTTCATCCAATTGCCGATAAAGGTCTCTGAAACACCGCCAGGGTTACCGTCCACCCATTTCGAGTAGATGTCTGCGGTGTCTATAAAATTGATGCCCGCATCGAATGTCGCAGAGAGAATGCGGTGCGTATCCGCTTCGTTCACAGACCAGCCAAATTGCATTGTCCCCATGCACAAGGGGGATACTTTAAGTCCTGTCCTGCCGAGTTTTCTGTAATCCATGTCAGCCTCCGTTTTTACAGATTATAGCAATAAAAAAGACCGCCATCATTTCTGAGGGCAGTCTCATTACTCAGTGCTCCACAAAAATAGCTGGAGTCAGACGGCTTACTTGCTCTGCGGGCGCCGCCTGAAACATCCATTAGCAAGCGGGTGGATTCCAGAGCCGCGATTCTATTGAACGGTGAAATTCAAAGTTTGGGAAAGTGTGTCGTTCAAATATAATTCAACTTTGTATTCGCCAACGGGCCAGCCCTCAGCGCTTGAAAGTTCAAAAGATACATAATTAGCCGCGTTCTTGTCCTCGATCGTCAGAGTGCTAGACTCGATTTCACCCGCGTCATAATCAGCGGCGCTTACAAGATACCATTTTGCATCCACGACGCTTCCTGACGCAACATTGCTTAAGTCAGCCACGGCGTAAAAGATATCGCTGGTCGCGTACACAGTTGTCGCATTGATCCCATCAGAATCTTTGGACATGCGCGGATTGGTCAGGCTGGGTTCGCCGCCAGCGCCAAACGAACACGCCAGAGTGGAAACGATCAGGGCAAGTACGGCAAGCAATACAGTAAGTTTTGATTTCATCTTTACATTCTCCTTTGGGTTATTAGGCAGAGCCTCCACTAAATTTGATGGATTATACAATAAGACAAAGGAAGAACTTATCCCCAATTCAGGCTATTCAATTTCAATATAAATTCGTTTGTTGATCGCGCCCTTGCTTTTATAATCCACAACTTTTATTTTGCCAACCTCAGATGTGTTCATCACATGCGTACCGCCGTCGGCTTGCAGGTCCAGCCCCATGATCTCAACTGTCCGCACTTGCAGAATGCCTTCGGGCAACAGATTGATCTTCGTGCGGATCAAATCCGGGATTTGGAATGCTTCGTCGCGCGGCAGGATCTTGACTTTGATATCGCGTCTCTGCTCTACCTCAAGGTTGGTCGCTGTTTCGATAGCCTTGACCAACTCCCCGCGCATGTTCTCGAACTCGAAATCCATACGTCCCTTGAGCGGGTCCATGTCGCCGCCGGTGACTTTCGCGCCGTAATCGCGGAAAACCGTGCCGCACAGGATGTGCAAAGCTGTATGCGTACGCATCAACTGATGTCGCCGCACCCAGTCCAAAGTCCCGGTGGTTGCGGAGTTGGCCGCAGGCAGCGGCTCAGTCCCGCCGAGGAAATGCAGGACATCATCGCCCTGCTTCTTCACTTTTTCAACTGGGTAGATCACACCTGCGACTTCCAGCGAACCAAAGTCACAGGGTTGACCACCGCCGCCAGGATAAAAAGCAGACTGATCCAGCACAACGGCGCGAGTTTCAGCATCCACTGAAGTGATCGTGGCGGGAAACTCTTTCAGATAAGCATCGGTTTGATAGAGGAGTTTGGTCATGCGCCGATTATATCCGAGCCTGCAAGATTAGCGTTGCATTAGAAGATGGTTACCCGCTTGACTTTGCGACTCCAGATATTGTATAGTAATCAGCGGCAATATTGAAAAGGCACTGCCCACAGGCTGTGTCTTTTATTTGTCAAAAACCCCATTTTTTATAAATTTTTATTGCAAGGAGAGGCAATGATCAAAGTTAGTGGTCTCACAAAGGACTACGGCGCGCGCCGCGCCATTCACAACCTGAGCTTCGATGCTCAGCAGGGTGAAATTGTAGGTTTTCTTGGTCCCAACGGCGCGGGCAAAACCACCACCATGCGGATTCTTACAGGGTACATGCCGCCCACGGATGGCGAAGCCATTGTGGCTGGTTATGATGTAGTCGAAGAATCCCTTGAAGTTCGCAAGCGCGTGGGCTATTTGCCAGAAACTGTTCCGCTCTATACCGACATGGTTGTTTTCGACTATTTGAAATTCATGGGCGAACTGCGAAAAATTCCCAATGTAAATGCCCGCGTCGACGAAGTGTTGGATATGGTCGGCTTGATCGACCGCGCCGACGGATATATTGGCAACCTGTCAAAAGGGATGCGCCAGCGCATTGGGCTTGCCCAGGCGCTTTTGCACAGACCCGAAGTACTGATCCTCGATGAACCGACCATCGGTCTTGACCCAGGTCAGGTTGTTGAAGTGCGCGGACTGATCCGTGAGATTGGCAAGGAACGCACGGTTTTGCTTTCCACCCATCTTTTGAATGAAGCGCAAAATATTTGTGACCGGGTGCTGATTATCAACAACGGCAAAATTGTCGCAGAAGATACCACCGAAAATCTACAGGCTCGTTTGATCGGCGCGGAACGCGTGGTCATCCGTGTGCGCGGCGAAGCCGATGAACTCGCCAAGACCGTCAAACTGGTCAAAGGCGTGCAGGGGGTGGAAACCAAAAGCGATGGCTCTGTGGAATTTGAATTCTCTTCCGGCAAAGATTTGCGCCCCGAAGTAGCCAAACAGGTCATCAATTCAGGCTACGACCTGATCGAATTGCGTCCGCTTGGCATGAGCCTTGAGGAAATCTTCCTCGAACTCACTGGCTCCGATACCAAGAAGAAATAAAGAGGAACTCCATGAGAAATATTTGGACTATCGCAAAACGCGAATACGATAATTACTTCAACAGTCCGCTGGCGTATGTGGTGGCATTTTCCATTCTTTTGCCAATGGGCATTTATTTTTCCCTGATCATGTTCGTCAGTTCACAACAAGCCATGATGGGCGGACCTGCTCCCGAAAGCTCGCCGATCAACTGGCTGTTCGTCTTCCTGATGATCTTCCTCAGCCCCGCATTGACCATGCGCCTGCTGTCAGATGAAGCGCGCATGGGCACACTTGAATTATTGTTAACCGCCCCCATCCGCGATTTTGAACTTGTGGCAGGCAAGTGGCTGGGCGCATTTATGTTCGTGCTTGGGCTTGCCGCGCTGACGCTGGTATTCCCGCTCATCATTAATAATTATGTCACCCCCGGCATTGACTGGATGGTCATCCTTTCCTCATATCTCGGCATGATCCTTGTCTGCGGCGCATTGCTTGCGCTGGGCACGGGCATCTCCGCCATTTTTACGAATCAATTCGCGGCGTTCTTCATGACTCTTGGATTATTCTTCTTCCTCTGGTTCATGGTTAGTTTGCCCGCGAGCTATTTGCAGCAGGGCGGCGATGTGCTCAACTATCTTAGTCTTTCCACGCATTTCTCCCAATCCATGAACAATGGCACGATCAACCTGGGAGACATTGTTTACTACTTAAGTTTGATTGCGCTGGGCTTGTTTACCGGCACCACCGCAGTTGAAATTCGGAGATGGCGCTAATGGCTGGAAATAAGAAAACCCCCTCGGCGCAGTACGCCTTTATTGGACTCATCCTAGCCCTGATTGCCTGTGTTTCAACAGGCTTAATCGGCGCGGCCAAAGGCATGCTTGCCATAAAAATGTTCACGCTTGAAAGTACCGATGGACTCAACCTCGCCTTGCAGATCAGCATTGCTTTGCTGGTCGTCGGATTAGCCGCATACGCGATTATGGCGCCTGACACCGTCCGCCGCTTCCTTACCGGACGCCAGGCACGTTACGGTTCCAATTCGTTGATCCTGTCCCTGGCATTCGTCGGCATCATTTTTGTAGTCAATTACATTGCCTTTCAAAACCCAAAATCATGGGATTTGACTTCAGACAAATCCAACACGCTTGCGTCCGAAACCCTGCAAGTCGTTGCTTCTCTGCCTGAAAAAGTGACCGCCACGGCGTTCTATTCTGCCAGCCTTAATCCCGCTGGCGCAGACGAACTCCTGTTGAAATTCAAAACCAACAGCGGCGGCAAGTTTGACTATAAATTTGTTGACCCCGACCTTGACCCGATTGCCGCGCGCGAAGCTGGCATCACAGGTGATGGCAAGATCATGCTCCAGATGGGACAAACAAAAGAAATTGCATCCGCCGCATCTGAGTCCGAACTCACTAAAACGTTGATCCGTCTGATTAGTCCGCAGGCGCGTGTTGTGTATTTCCTCGAAGGACACGGCGAGCCTACGTTGGAAGCAAGTGATAAGGCGAATTTCTCCACCGCCAAATCCACCTTGGAATCAAAAAATTACACGGTCAATACGTTAAACCTAATTTCCACAAATAGCATCCCTGCGGATGCGCTGGCGGTCATCATCGCTGGACCAAAGAAGCCGCTTGCCACTTCAGAAGTGACTTTGCTCAAGAAATATGTGGATGCAGGCGGTTCACTGGTTGTCATGGAAGACCCCACGATCAGCACAGAATTTGGCGACTCTCCTGATCCGCTCGCCAAATATTTGACTTCTGATTGGGGCATCACACTTAATAACGACATTGTGATCGATCTGGTCAACACACAAAATCCGCTTCAGGCAGTCTCGTCACAAGTTGGGCAACACCCGATCACACAGAACCTGACTCAAAATTACATTGTGATCCTGCCGCAGGCGCGAAGCCTGAGCGTTGCCGCCCAGGTGGAGAATATCACCCAGACCCCGATCATCTTGACCACAGAAAAATCATGGGGCGAAACGGAATTGGCATCGGGAGTACAACCCGTTTTTGATCCCGAAAAAGATACCCCAGGTCCCTTGAACCTTGCGATAGCGGGTGAAAACACAGCGACCAAAGGACGCGTAGTTGTGTTCGGTAATTCAGTTTTTGCCACCAACGATGGCTTTGATGCGTATGGCAATGGCAACATGTTCATCAACTCAGTGGATTGGGCCGCTGAACAGGAAGACCTGCTTAAACTCACACCGCACGAACAAACCACGCGCACACTTGATGTGGGTAAATTAACACAGGTAAAGTTTATTATTATGGTCATCGTAGCAGTATTGGTACTGCCTGGACTGGTGATATTTGCCGGGGTGTCTTCCTGGCTCGCACGCCGTAAGAGAGGCTAAAAAATGGCTGGTAAAACAACAGGCACGACCACAAAGAAACCACGGCGAACTACGCCAGTCAAATCCAAGTCTAAGCCGGCTGTTGCAGAAGCAACGCCCATTCCAAGTGTTGTCAGAGTTAGACGACAAAATCCCATCTTTCGCTCCGGCACATGGCTTTCCATTCTTTTGCTGATCGCATTGATCGGACTCACCGTTTACCTCAAGCGTGAAAAAGATAACGCGATCATTGCAGATGCAACTCCGGTCAGTGAAGCGGCAAAAATATTTGCAGAAGATGGCATAGTCTCAAGCATCGAGATCAAACCCGCAAATGGCGGCGAAACGGTCAAAGTGGCGCGTAACGCAGAAAAAGCTTGGGCGGTGATACTGCCTTTCGAAGCCGAAGCAAATCAAGGCTTGGCTGAAGCGGCGGCATCGCAAGTATCCGCTTTGCAGGTGATGAGTCAAATCAATGCCGACCCGGAAATCTTCGGCTTGAAAAATCCCGCTTTCACCATCACGATTGAATTTGCAGGTGGCAAAAGCCACACGCTGGAAGTTGGGGATGCCACGCCCACAAACAACGGTTACTATGTGCGCCTGGATAAAAGCAAGATGATGATCACAGACCTGAGCGGAATTGACTCACTCCTGCAACTAGGATTTTTCCCACCCTATCTGAATACGCCCACGCCTACCTCGCTTCCGCCTACGCTGACGCCTGTTCCAGCGACTGAGGGAGTATCAACGCCTGGAGCGCCCGCAACTCCAGTACCCTAACGGGTTTATAAAACATTATGACAGTTGTCTGGATGAATACGAATATATCGGACAGGAGTAATACAAAAGCATTGCAAAGCATCTGAAACGTGAAAAGTATTGCTTTTGCTGATAAAAAAGTGTATTCTAATTCTGGCATAAAAAACTATTGAAAGTTGGATGTATTAATGGATGTAGAGAAAATTTTGATCGTTGACGAAGAAGAAGAATTTCCTGCCATTGCGCGGCTCGTTGAATTGGGCCGCCAAAAATCATATGTAACCCTTGATGATATTCTGCACTTCTTCCCCGAAGCAGAGCAGGATGTAGAGCAGCTCGAAGAAGCCTTTTCGGCTTTGCTAAGCGCTGGCGTTCCATTTATGGAAGATACCGTCTCGTCTGAGCCGACCGAAGATGAATTAGCCTCAGTAGAGCAAGTCGAAGAAGTTGAGGAATTGCCCGACCCCTCACTCGACGACTATCTGGCCAACATCGACACAGACGACACGATCGGTTTGTACCTCAAAGAGGTCAGCCGTGTGCCGCTGCTGAATGCGGTTGAGGAAGTGCAACTGGCGCAGCGCATTGAGCGCGGACGCTCTGCCCGCGAGGAACTTGCTCAAGGAAGTGTTGTCACCAAACGGCGCATGGAACTTCGCCAGTCGATTGAAGATGGCTGGGCTGGACGCGAACACCTCATCACCGCCAATTCACGTCTGGTAATTTCCGTTGCCAAGAAATATATGGGGCGCGGCGTGCCCTTCCTTGATCTCATTCAGGAAGGCAATATTGGCTTGATCCGCGCGACGAAGAAATTTGATTATCGCCGTGGGCATAAATTCTCGACCTATGCCACCTGGTGGATCCGTCAGGCTGTCACCCGCGCCATTGCCGACCAGGGGCGCACCATCCGCGTGCCTGTACACATGGGCGACCAGATCAACAAACTCCTGCGTGTGCAGCATCAACTGACCCAGCGACTCGGCCGCGAGCCCAGCGTGGATGAACTTGCCGTCGCATTGGATGTGCCGCCCAAGAAAGTTGAAAACATGATCCAGGTGGCGCGCCGTCCGCTTTCACTGGAAACGCCGACAGATGACGAAGAAGATTCTGTGCTCGGTGATTTCATTGAAGACGATGAGGCTCCCCCGCCCGATGAGACCGCAACCTACAATCTTTTACGTGAGCATCTCGGCGAAGTGTTGAACGGATTGCCCCCGCGTGAAGTCCGCATTTTGCAATTGCGCTACGGACTGCTCGATGGGCAAGCCTACACACTCGAAGAAGTGGGGCGCAAGATGGGCGTCACCCGCGAGCGCGTGAGACAGATCGAAGCGCAAGCCTTGAGCCGTCTGCGGCACCCATCCATTCGCAGGAAATTGCGCGATTATTTGGGCGAGTAAAAAAAATATAAATACTTCGCACTGAGCGGAGATGCGTTTTTCCCTGGCACCGCCCGCCAAGGCAGGTGTGCATCGTAGTCGAAGCGTACTTGTGAACAGTTTCAATACAAGGGCGACCTCAGCAGGTCGCCCTTGTGCATGTTAAAATCAGTCAAATGAAATATTTATTGCCGCGCTTTCGAGATATTTTTTTCCTGGCTGTTTTTTGCAGTGCATTGTTACTAGGCCCGCAAATGCTCAGCATTGATAGTGACCTGGGACGGCATCTGGTCATTGGCGGGTATATTCTTGAACAGCACGAAATCCCCACGACGGACATTTTTTCCCATACAAAAAACGGTGAGCCGCGCCCGCCTTACGAATGGCTCTCGCAAATTTTCTTTGCATCAGCACACCGCATTTTAGGCTTGGATGGCGCTGTGCTGCTCACATCGCTGGTGATCGCAAGCGCATTTACCCTGATGTATGCCGAGTCAACGCGCCGAAGCGAATTGCCTGTGACAGCGATCCTTCTGGCAATTCTTGCCGCTGCCGCAGGGAGTGTCCACTGGCTGCCGCGTCCGCATGTTTTTACATTTCTGCTGCTGGCGGTCTGGCTCGAAAGACTGGAGCGGCTTCGGAATGCGGAAAAAATTCCGCTCTGGCAGTTTCCGCTCATTATGCTCCTCTGGGCAAATCTGCATGGCGGATTCCTGTTTGGCTTGCTGGCTTGGATGGCGTATTTTGCAGGCTGGGTTTTGGATAACTGGCTAAAAAGAGACTCGGCAACTGCCGAAGTTGGAAAAAAACTTTTGGTTGTTGGCGTATTATCCCTGGTGGCATCCTGCATTACGCCGGACGGTTGGGGCAACTGGCAGGCCATGTTGGGCAATTCCAGTTTTTATATATTGAGCCAGACAATTGAAACCATGTCACCAAATTTTCATCAATCCGGCATGATTCCTATCCTGCTTCTACTGATCCTGTCTGTTCTCCTGCCTGCTTTGGATCGCTTCCGCCTGCCAGCCAGCCATATATTTTTGTTGGCGGGGTTTGCAATCCTCAGTTTGTTGATGGCAAGGAATATTCCCTTGTTTGCGATTTGTGCAACTCCCATCCTTGCCGCCTGTACTCGAAGAATACTGGATCAAGCCAAAGGTTGGAAAAAAATTGAATCGCGTCTTGGTGAAATTGAAAGCTCATTGCGCGGTTTTGTCTGGCCAGCCGTAGGCGTATTTGCGGCAATCCTCCTGTTTTCTTATTATTCCATGCGGACACAATTATCCATCAATCAATTTGATGAGCGCGTCTTTCCTGTTGCGGCTGTCAACTGGCTGGCGGAGCATCCACAATCGGGAAATATGTTCAATGAATTTAACTGGGGCGGTTATTTGCTTCATCGGCTTTGGCCTGGTCAAAATGTTTTTATAGACAGCCAGACAGATTTTTACGGCGAGGCGTTGGCACGCGATTATAATCAAATCATAAACGCGCAGAGTGATTGGGAAACCAAACTGAAAAAATACGACGTGGATTGGGTAATCGTGGCAAGCGATACGCCTTTAGCAGAGGCACTCGAAACTGAAAGCCACTGGCGCGTTCTTTATCAAGACAATACAGCCGTGATCTTGCGAAAATAAATCTCCTCGATAAAACATACAACATGACTTCCTTCCTGCAAAATCCAAAAACAAAACTTGCCTTCGTTTTAATCCTCACGCTTGTCATCAGGCTTTCTGGTATTGCGTCACGTCCCATTTGGTACGACGAGGCGTTTTCAGTCCTGCTTGCGGAGCAAGGGCCTGCCGCAATCGTCAGCGGCACACTCGCAGCCGATGCTGATTCCTCCGCCGCAGAGGAACATCCGCCCGCGTATTATTTTATCCTCTGGGGCTGGATACAAACTTTTGGAAATTCCCTGATCGCCGTCCGAATGCTTTCCGTCGTCCTGTCGCTCGGAATTGTTTTTTGTATCTATCTGATCGCAAGCCATTTATTTAATCAACAAACAGCGCTTGCCGCCGCGCTCTTGTGCGCCATCCTGCCATTTCAAATTCACTACGGGCAGGAAATCCGCATGTACGTTCTGCTCGCATTCTGGCTGTGCCTCACGACTTACGCCCTCCTCAAACGCCAGTGGATTTTATTTAGCATCGCCGCTGCGCTGGCGCAATACACGCACAACCTCGCCGCCTTTTATTTGATCCCGCTTGCTTTCACGCCAGTACTTCAAAAGGATTGGAAAACGCTTCGCTCTTTAACCTTGGCTGGATTTGCCGCAATCATCATTTACCTCCCCTGGCTGATCCATCTTCCCGCGCAGATTTCAAAAATAACCTCCAATTTTTGGATCGAGAAGCCCGGCGTTGAAAAGTTATTCACCCTCTTTTTGATGTACCTGCCGCACCTGCCGCTTCCCAATAATTTGCTTCTGCCGGGGTTGCTGCTCGCCACGTTGACCATCGTCCTCGCTGCGTTTCAAACCTATCGCGCTCAAAAAGAAAACTCCTTACAGTCCAAAAGCGCACTCTGGCTTGTATATCTTTCATTCGCGCCATCGTTGTTGTTGTGGCTGGTTTCGCAGATCTCGCCTATGTACGTGGAACGCGCCTTGCTACCGTCCCATGCGATCTTCTGCATCTGGCTGGCATGGGCTTTCACACAGACCAAACTTCCGCGCCCGATTCAACTTTTTGCTTTTGTGCTGATTCTCTCATCAGCAGGGATGGGGTTCTACCAACATATCACGTACAAAGGATTTCCATACGCGCCATTCACCGCCCTCAATCAAAGCATCCAAAGCAGGCTGGAACAGGGCGACGTCATCGTCCACTCAAATAAACTCACCTATCTGCCTGCATTTTATTTTGACCATAAACTGGATCAAAGTTATCTTATCGACCCGCCGGGAAGTTCGACCGATACCCTTTCCCCAGCCACGCGAAAAATTCTACATCTAACCGATCAGGAGAATATAGAAACCGCCTCGGCAAATGCCGCCCGTGTATGGTACATCATCTATCAACAGTCCATTGATGAATTCATATCACAGGGTTTTGAAACGCATCCAGATATTGAATATCTGAATAAAAATTTTATACTCACATCCACTGAAATATTCGATGACACCAGACTTTATCTCTACAGCAGGAGAGCGCCTTGAAAACCAACAAACCTGATTTGACAATTTTTGTCGGACTGCTTTCTCTTTTCTGGCTGCTTGCAATCTTTGTCGGATATGGCTATATTCATAAACCATTTTTACCTGAAGAATTAGTTGGGGGATTGCTGGCGCTCTGGCGCACATTGACCGCCATCACCATCCTTTCACTTGCAGGCGGGATTGGAATGTCAACCAACCTTGGGCGGCAAGGTTTTTCCCCACTCATACAAGCTGTGCTTGCCAGTGCTCTTGGATTGGGCATGATCAGCATTTCCATGTTGATCATCGCCGCTATGGTTGGAATTAATTTTGCGCTCTGGATGTTTCTAATTGCCGCCCTCTTCATATTCAGAAAGGGAATTCTGCTTTGGTGGAAATTATTTCAGGACCTAAAAAATTTTTGGCAGGAGGCAAGCAGGACGGGTCACGTGGCAATCCTCTTAATGGTGACCATCCTGGGCTGCCAATACCTCGAAGCCCTGGCTCCCCCACTTCAATTTGATGCGCTAACTTATCATCTTGCAATTCCCCAAGCCTATCTTCAAACTGGGCATTTAACTTACCTCCAGAATAACATCTTCTGGGGAATGCCGCAGCTGGCGGAAATGTTATATACCCTTGCCATGTTTGCAGGCGGAACCGAAGCGGCGCCGATTCTTGGCTGGTGGATCGGACTTCTCGCATTAATAGGACTGGTGGGTTTTACAAAAAGTGTTTTTGAACGGGAAACCGCCTGGATAGCCGCTGCAAGTGTACTGGCAGGCTCAGGATTAACAACATCCCTTTCAGGCGGATATGTGGAATGGACATCCATTCTCTATGGATTGTCCACATTAATTTGCCTTTCTCATTGGCTCGTTGACGAACAAGTCTCAACTCTCGGAATCGCGGGGATATTGGCTGGCATGGCCTTGGGGACAAAATATACAAATGGAATTATCTTAATTAGCGGCGCTGTTGTTATTTTATTTTTACAGAAATCTATATCTTTCAAGAAATCCTTGACCAACCTTCTTTGGTTTGAGGGCATGGCGATCCTGGCCGTGCTTCCTTGGTTGATCAAAAATTTACTAGCCACATCGAATCCATTTTATCCAGTATTCATTCCCAGCGGGGCAATGGACGCCACCTTGCTCGCATTTTATCAATTCAAGCCGTTTACGCAGGACTGGAGCAGAGTCATTCTATTGCCCCTGCAAACTACAATCTGGGGCGTGGATGGCGGCGATGGATTCTCGGCTTCCATCGGTCCCTTGCTGTTGGGGTTATCGCCTTTTGCATTAATTCACTGGCATAAACTGGAGCCAAACCAAAAAACCGCAATAAAAGCAAGCCTCGGCATCCTGCTTATTGGTTTCTTCGTCTGGGCAATTGCCAGTCAATTCCGCGGGCTGCTTATCCAAACAAGGCTTTACTTTATTATTTTCCCGGCATGGGCGCTGCTTGCCGCCGCCGGATACGCATCCATCATCAGAATAAATTCACACAATATACGCTTTGGAAAACTTGCCGATACGTTCATTTTGCTGGCGCTTCTCTTCAACACCTTTTCCGCGATCAAAGCGACCAGCGCCTCCAACCCGACGGCGGTCATTTTGAATTTGGAGAGCCGCGAATCTTACCTAACCCGACAACTGGGCGGCTACGAGACAGCTATGCAGACCCTGCAATCTTTGACGGGAAATTCACAAGTCCTTATGCTTTGGGAAACACGAAGTTTTGAGTGTCTGCCCACATGTGACCCGGATGAAATTATCGGACGTTGGTATCATGATTGGAGCATATATCAAAACAGCGGTTCAATCATTTCAGCCTGGAAAAAACAGGGATACACTCACGTATTACTCAATCGCAACGGCGCCGATTTTATCCGCAAATACGATGTCAATGCACCAGGCGCTGAATATTGGCAGGGACTGCAGAGGACAACCGAGGCGCTGATTCCACTGGAGACAAACATGGGCGGGTACGAACTTTATCGATTGCCATAAAAGCGAGGATTGTATTTTGAAAAATCAAACTGGCATAAAGGATTTTCTCTGGTTTTCCATCATTGCAGTTACGATTCTGGCATTCAGTTCCATTCCATACTGGACGGCCCGTTCCGTTGAAACAGATCGCCTGCTTTTTCGCGGTATTTATTTTGACGAAGCAGATTATTCCGTCCATATCTCCATGATGCAGGCAGGGCGAATGGGAGACTGGGCTTATCAAATGCGGTTCACCAGCGAGGAGCACCAACCTGCCTTCCTGCGCATGTTCTATATCATCCTTGGGCATATCAGCAAATGGGTTAATCTGGATGTAGAAACCACATTCCATGTTGCCCGCTGGATATTCGGCATGATCGCCCTGTATTCCATATATCAGTTATGCAAAAGGATTTTTCCGGATCAAAGCCGCGCACGGGCGGCCTTTTTACTTTCTGTGCTGGGCGCTGGAGCAGGCTGGCTTCAATTGATACTTGGCGCTCCACTTAAACCAATTTCACCGATTGATTTTTGGTTGATCGATGCCTATGTTTTTTTTAGCATATCGCTTTTTCCTTCCTTCTCATTTACCCTGGCTGTAATGACAACCACCCTAAATTTATATTTGGATTATCTAAACTCGGGCAAATGGGTGAATATCATGCTCATTAGTTTGCTCGCGGTTATCAGCCAGACCACAAACCCAATTGCTTTTGCTGTCATAGATATAACTTTTGCAGGCGTAACATGTTTCTGCTGGTGGAAAAACGGAAAAATTAACCCGAAACAGTTCTACGCATTGGGAGTAATTGGCATCGCTCAAATTCCGCTTCTTGCATACAACTTCCTGATTTTAAATGGCGACCCAATTTGGAGTCAGTTTACATCCCAAAATCAAACTCTGTCTCCCCCGCCTATTTTTTATTTCAGGGGATTTTTTCCCTTTTGGGCCCTCGCAATCTACGGAGCAATCCTTGCGTTTCGCCAAAGATATTCAAATATGGTGGCTGTTGCGTCTTGGGCGATCTTCGGATTTACACTCGCGTACGTGCCCGTTCTTATTCAAAGAAGATTCGTACTCGGTATTACCATTCCGCTTGGCATCCTGTCCATTTACGGGTTAAGTCATGGTATCAAATCTGTTGCAGGAAAATTTCCGGGTTTATTGAAACGGGAAGGGCTTGTGTATTTTGCCTGCATCTTGTTGGCATCCATCTCATCCATTTACCTTATCTTGGGTCTCAGTTTATACATGCAAACCCGCCCGGCAGATAAATTCTATCCGCGCGATCTTGAGATTGCACTTGTGTGGCTGGACCAAAATGCCGCGCCCAATGATTTTGTTCTCGGCGATATTAAGACTGGGCAGCTCGTCGCTCAACGCACGAGATTAAAAACGTACGTTGGACACCCCATGGAGACATTATTCTTTGACGACAAAATCGCCAGCGCCGAAGCATTTTACACTGGCAATGCTGCCAATGATTGGATTCAAAAAACACCCATCCGCTGGGTGTTTTTCGGTCAGTACGAAAAAGAAATTGCCCCCACCTTTCCAACAGAGATTGGTCTGCAACTTGTTTATCAAAACAAAGCCGTACAAATCTATGAAGTAAAGCGTTAATTTCTAGCCGTGACGGATCAGTATATTTACGGGTTTATTTTTTATCGGCTGGTTTGTATAGTAATTGTTCGCGAATACGCAAATCTGTGTTGCGGATTTTCATTGCCAGGTCTGCGGCCAAGTTATACATTAAACGGTAGCCCAATTGTGGATAGGTCTCACAGAGCATGATAAGTTTTTCGCGTTGGATGATAAGCAGGTGGGTATCCTTTTGCGACGCGCGCGCAGAGGCAGACCGTAAGCCCTCATCCACCAATGCTACTTCACCAAATGATTGGCCCCTGCGAAGCCGCGCCACGGCAGTCTCCTTTTTCTCGGCATTGCCTGTGCCGCGATTGATCAAAATATCAACTTCGCCTTGCGCGATCACATACAATTCTTTGCTGCTGCTATTTTCTTGAAAGATAAGATCGCCGGCATTGAACACAACTTCCTGGCACAAACTGGCTACCAACTCTAATTGGGTTGGCGTGAATTGATAGAAAATGTCGCTTTGCTTTAGGAAATTGACCATATTATTCATAATGAGATGAGTTTAACATAAGTAAAGATGATGTGCAACCGCTTCAAATTTACACTGCGACCTGTTCCTGCATAATAGGCATTTACCCCGCTGATGCATATCACAATTACGGGTATGTATTGGTCAGCCAATCCAGCGGATCCACCTGTATGCCGTTTACCCACAACTCCCAATGCAAGTGTGGACCTGTAACGCGCCCTGTGCCTCCTACTTCGCCGATCACCTGACCTTGTTCCACGATGTCGCCTACCTGCACATCAAACTTGGACTGATGCCAGAATCCGCTGTACACGCCCCAACCGTGGTCAATGATCGTCGTGCCGCCGCGTACCGTCCAGTTTTCTGCGAGGATCACTTTTCCGCGCGCAGGCGCTGTGATGGGAAGCCCGGTTCCGCCGCCAAAATCGAGACCGGTGTGAAATCCTTGAATGGATAGATCTGTGTTTATGCCAATATAGGTGCGACGATTCCCGTACCGCGAAGTAAAGTAGGTGGCTTCTGCGTACTGGGATGCAGGTGAATAAAAATCACCCGTCCAGAGTTTTTCAGGTGTTACGACGCTGGTGATGTTGATAAGTTTATTTAATTCCGGCTCTGTTTCAGCGGGATCAATGGTCACAGGGTCAACGTAAAGAATTGGGTCATCAGGATAATTTCCTGAGATGATCAAAATATATTGTTCGTAAGATTGTTTGCTTCCATCAGGGAGTGTCGCATCCAACCGCAGGGGATATATTCCCGGCGGAAGCAATGCATGTACACCTTGTAATGCAACCTGTGACCCATCTTCCATCGGGAAGAAATGTAATTGATGGTCAACCAGAATTCCGTCAAGTGTAACGTTTGGCAGGGTCTTCACTTTGATCACACCTGTGCCCCCTTGCTTGATTGGCAGATTGCGTATCTCTGCGCTAATGAAGGCCGAAGGCAAGCCGCTTGCTCCTTGCTCACCGGTTTCACCAGGCGCGAAAAGAGTATCGCCAGATATACTGTCCCATGAACCTTGCAGACCGTTGTAATGAACAAGTGTCCACGCATCTGTATTTTGTTTTACTGCCGTTTCAAGCAGCGACTCGCCTGTGCCGACTGAAATACGTTTTGTAAGATTCTGGCTTCCTTCCTGCACAGGCACGATCATATTTACCCCTACATAGAATTCACCTGGGCTGACAATATGGTTCAACTTCTTAAACATATTCAGGGTTACCTGGGTGCGGCGAGTGACACTGCGGAATGAATCGCCAAAGTTGATAAGCTCGGTGTTGATAACTCCTGTAATGCCCTCAAGTCCTGGAATAATCAGTTGCTGTCCCGCGTCCAGTTGATTTGGGTCTGTGATGCCATTTGCAGACATAAGGTCGGGCAGGCTTATGCTAAAGAAAACGGCAATCGAGGAAAGGCTGTCGCCGGGTTGCACAATGTAAACAGGCCCGCTGGTTTCTTGAGCATGTGCGGGCTGAAAGGGGAGTATCAAAAATGAAAGAATAACAAAGAGCAGGGAGATTCGTTTGTTCATGGTTTTCGGGAAGATAATTTGTCCTGCGCGGCGCAGCCGAAGGACAAGCTACACAGTCTTGAATTCAACTTTGTCGCCGATTTCATAATCCCCAAAACGATCGGGGTGGATTTCCAGCGTGTATTTTGCATCTGCTTTGGGAAAGTAAGCCGGTCGCCATGATTTGGCAATGACTTTATCCACAACAGTCATTTCAGAGTTGATCCAAAATACAGCCAGATCAAATGGGACAAAGAACATGTGGATGGAAGTGTCGAGGCGTGAATCCCGCTTTTCGACCAGGAGCAAGCCTTCGTTAAGTCTGAGGTGCGAGCGGAACATGAGTCCGCGTAAACGGCATAAAAACGAGTCGCAATATTCTATTTGCGGCGGATCGTTGATCTTTTTATTCAGGTTGTGGATGATGATGGGATGAGGCATGATCTAATCTAATCATAAAATAAGGCGGCTGTTCTGCCGCCTGTGAAAAATCACGATGATTTTTGGCCGAGTATTCTTTCAACACTTTCTATTAATTCCTGTGGGCCAAAAGGCTTGGCGATGTAGTCATCTACTTTTGCGATGTGCAAGCCGAGTACTTTATCGATATTTTGCGCCTTGGCTGTGACGATGATGACGGGGATATTCCGTGTGGATTCTTCAGCTTTCATTTGTTGGTATACTTCCCACCCGTCCATATCAGGCATCATTAAATCAAGCAACACAAGGTCGGGGAGTACTTCACGAACCATCTCAAGCCCCTCTTTTCCACCTGGCGCGCCAAGCACCTCAAAACCACGACGATTAAGGATGAGTTGAATAAGATCGATCATCTCAGGTTCATCTTCAATGCAAACAATACGCTTGATAGTTGTGCTATTCATAGTTTTTTTCTCTCAAAGCAAGTTTACCATAAAACAATTAAGGGTCTAATTGATGAAAATTATTACATGGAATATAAACGGTATTCGCGCCGCACTCGGCAAAGACGCATTGAGTTGGGCTTTTGCACAACAGCCCGACGTCTTGTGTTTGCAGGAAGTAAAGGCGCGCCCCGAGCAGTTGAATGAAGAACAGCACGCCATGTTGAAACTTCCTTATGTATGGAATACGGCACAGCGCCCCGGTTATAGCGGCGTAACAACTTTTTTTAAACAGTTGCCAGATGAGATCGTGATAGGCATGGGCGATGACTCATTTGATATAGAAGGGCGCGTCATTCAGACCCTTGAGTCTGGTTGCCGTCTCTTCAACAGCTACTTCCCGAATGGACAGCGCGGACACGAGCGCGTGGAATATAAACTTGCGTTCTACGCTCATTTGCTAAAATTGTGCGATGCGCTTCATCAACGCGGCGAGAGCATTATCATTACCGGCGATTTCAATACGGCTCACATGCCAATTGATTTGAAGAATCCAAAACAGAATGAAAAAACTTCCGGCTTTCTGCCCGAAGAACGCGAGTGGGTGCAGAAGTTTTTGGATCACGGTTTTGTGGATGCGTACCGTTATCTGTACCCTGATAAAGTGGAATATACCTGGTGGACGTACCGCTTAAATGCCCGTCAGCGCGGAATTGGCTGGCGGCTGGATTATTTTCTTATTTCCGAAAACCTTGTGCCGCGTTTGAAAGACGTGATCGTTCACGAAAACGTGATGGGGTCAGATCATTGTCCTGTAGAACTGGTGCTGGAGTAGGCGGGCGATTTTATTTGACTGATGGAGTTTCCGGGCGGTCTAAATTGGTATCATCCCACGAGGCTGGGTCGTTGAGCGACTCTAAATGCGTGAACACGGTAACACTTGGTATTGCCTGGCGGATGTCTGCTTCTATGGCTTCCAGCAGCCGATGACCGCGCTGGACAGTCCACCTGCCGGGGACCAACACGTGAAATGACACGAACCGCCGCGACCCTGATTGCCGGCTGCGAAGCGCGTGATATTCCACCCCGTTTTTTGTATAATTTTCGAGAATGTTTTTTAACAAGGCTTGCTCTTGAATTGGAAGTGCCGTGTCCATCAATCCCAGGGCAGACATGCGTACGATATGAACCCCCGACCAGATGATATTTATGGCGACAATGATTGCGACGATTGGGTCCAGGCGTGCCCAGCCAGTGAGCGCTACCAAGCCGACCCCGACCAATACGCCTACCGATGTCCATACATCTGTCATTAAGTGCTGCGCATCGGCGTCAAGCGTAATGGAGTTATAGCGTTTGGCAGCCTGTCGCAAGACGAGCGCGACCACCAGATTTACGAGTGAAGCGGCAACTGAAACTCCCAATCCCAGCCCAACTTGTTCGATTGGCTTTGGGGTGATAAGTCTTGGTATGGCTGTGACGACGATGCTGACAGCGGCGATCAGAATTAACGTCCCTTCGACGCCGCTTGAAAAGTATTCGGCCTTGCTGTGCCCGTAGGTGTGTTCTTCATCTGCGGGACGGGCGGATACGATCAACATGGCTAATGCCATTAATGCGCCAACAAGGTTGACCACTGATTCCAGCGCATCTGAAAGCAATCCGACTGAGCCTGTCAGTAGATACGCAACGGTCTTTAACGTAATCGTGATGACCGCTGCTCCGATTGACAGCCAGGCAAAGCGTGTGAGAAATGCGCGGTTTGTAGGGTTAGTTGCCATAGTTTGAATGGCATTTTATACAAAAATCTGCCAAACAGGTAGTGACATTTATCCCTGTTGCAAAATATGCCATAAAATGTATGGTTTGGGTGACTTGACGCATCCGAACTTGGCATATACGTTCTCAAAGGAAAACTCAAGCCAAATTGTTTTTGCAATCACGTTTCGGCGAGAAATGAGGCGTATTAGAAAATCATATAAATTCCCCCTGTACGCGTCGTCTAGGGGATTGGCTTGGTATAATCCAAGCGAAAGTCATATTTGGAGGATTCTGTGAATTCCCGTAGTCAATCGTTTTTTGTGTATTTCCTTCTGATCGTCGCTATTGGTGCCATGCTTTACATGGGTTTCCGAGAGAACACCAATGTAACCGAGCCGCTCACTATTAATCAAGTGGCGCAGGCTGTGCAAGATGGTAAAGTTGCTCGTCTTATTATTAAGAGTGATGATACTTTCACCGTGGTTTATACCAATGGCACTGTAGAAGAAGGCGTTGAATCTCGTAAAGAGCCAAATGCTACATTGGTAGATCAGCTTAGCAGTCTTGGCGTTACGGCAGATAAACTCGCCCCTGAAAATGTGGTTGTTGAAGTTAGCGCTCCATCTGCGTGGGCAGGTGTCTTAAGTGGCGCATTTTATATTTTGCCTATTTTGTTAATGGGCGGCGTGTTGTGGTTTATTTTCCGTCAGGCACAGGGCAGTAATAATGCGGCCATGTCCTTCGGGAAAAGCCGCGCGCGTATGTTTAGCGGTGAACATCCCACCGTCACATTTGCTGATGTGGCTGGAATAGAAGAATCAAAACAGGAGTTGGCGGAGATCGTTGAATTCCTGAAAGAGCCGCAGAAGTTTATTCAACTTGGCGCGCGTATTCCAAAAGGTGTTTTGCTGGTTGGTCCTCCTGGAACAGGCAAGACCCTGCTGGCGAAAGCGGTCTCTGGTGAAGCGGGCGTGCCTTTCTTCTCCATATCAGGCTCTGAATTCGTTGAGATGTTCGTGGGCGTGGGCGCAAGCCGTGTGCGCGATCTTTTCGAGCAAGCCAAGCGGCATTCTCCCTGTATCATCTTTGTGGACGAAATTGATGCCGTAGGCCGTCAACGCGGAGCAGGGCTGGGCGGTTCGCACGACGAACGCGAGCAGACCTTGAATCAAATGCTGGTTGAAATGGATGGCTTCGACACAGATACGAATGTCATTATTATTGCCGCCACCAACCGTCCTGATATTCTGGATCCTGCGCTTTTGCGACCCGGTCGCTTTGACCGCCGCGTGACGCTTGATCGCCCTGATGTAAAGGGACGCGAAGCCATCTTAAGAGTGCATGTCAAAGGTAAGCCGTTGGATCCCCAGGCTGACCTTGCAACGATTGCGCGTGGCACACCCGGTTTTGTTGGCGCTGATTTGGAAAACCTGGTTAACGAAGGAGCTATTTTAGCTGCCCGACGTAACAAGAAATCCATTGGTCAATCGGAATTGGAAGAAGCCATTGAACGCGTTGTAATGGGACCTGAACGCAAATCACGCCTGATTTCTGATGAAGAGAAGCGCATCATTGCCTACCATGAAGCTGGTCACGCGATCGTGGCCAATGCCATCGCTGAAGCAGACCCCGTGCAAAAGGTGACCATCGTGGGCCGTGGACAAGCCGGCGGCGTAACCTGGTTCCGCCCCGACGAAGACCGCATCCTCATGTCGCGTAAGAAAATGATCGCGACTTTGGTAATGGCGCTTGGCGGACGCGCCGCAGAAGAACTGATCTTTGATGATATTACTTCGGGCGCATCCAACGACATTGAACAGGTGACTCGCATGGCGCGTGCCATGGTCACACGCCTTGGGATGAGCGTCGAAATGGGTACCATGACCTACGGTCAAAAGGAAGAGATGATCTTCCTTGGGCGCGAAATCTCGGAACAACGTGATTACTCTGAAGCCGTGGCCCAGCAGATCGATGTCGAAGTCCGCAAGATCGTGGAAGATGCGTACAAACAGTCCAAGGCTTTGGTTAAGAAGTATCGCAAGCAGTTGGATATTATCGCTAATAAACTTCTCGAAGTTGAATCCATCAACCGCGAAGAATTTGAGCTACTCTTCCCCTCGCCTTTGGGCAAGAAGAGCGGCACACCGCAGGTTGCATAATAGTAGTAATAAGTGAGAAGTAAGAAAAGAGTCCTCTGAAATTTAGAGGACTCTTTTTACTATTTACTCGTTACTTCTCACTTTTTACTCACCCTAATTTCCCTCTTTATGCTGCCTCACCAATTCACGCCGCAATATCTTTCCGACGGTTGTCTTGGGTAATTCGGAGCGGAACTCATAATGGGTGGGTACTTTGTAGGGAGCAAGGTGTTCCTTGCAGAAAGCCTTGAGTTCGGACTCTGTCAATGTTTCGCCGGGTTTCAGTACAATCCACGCTTTGACGGTCTCGCCGCGCTGCGGGTCGGGGATGCCGCCGACGCCCACTTCCAAAACTTTGGGGTGGCTCATGATCGCTTCTTCCACTTCACGCGGCCATACCTGGAACCCGCCGGGCTTGATGAGTTCCTTCTTGCGGTCAACGATGTAGAAATAGCCATCTTCGTCCATGCGGGCGATGTCACCGGTAAACAGCCAGGTCTTGCCGTCTTTCATTTTGCGCAGGCTGTTGGCTGTTTCGGTGGGCATATTGTGATAGCCCTTCATTACCTGCGGCCCGTGGACAATGATCTCGCCGATCTCTCCCTGTGCCAACTCGGTCTCGCCATCGTCCAGGCTGATGAGTTTCACTTCCACGTCTGGTAAGGGCATACCGATGGAACCTGTCTTGTTCACGCCATCCAGCGGATTGCAGTGCGTAGCGGTTGGCGCCTCAGATAGACCGTAACCTTCAAACACCTTGCCGCCTGTCAACTTTTCAAATTGCTCTTTTGTTTCGCGCATCAACGCCGCAGAACCGGAAATACAAGCCTTGATGGATGAAAGATCGTATTTGCCCGCTTTCACATCGGGATGGTTGTTAATGCCGTTATACAGCAATGGCACGCCGGGGAAAATCGTTGCCTTGTATTTGCTGATATTGTCCAGCACATCTTTCAAGTCGCGCGCGTTTGGCACCATCACCATGCTTGCGCCATTTGCCATCGCAAAATTCATTCCTGCCACCATGCCGTAGACATGGAACAATGGAATCCCCATCAACACTACTTCCTTGCCTGGCTCAAGTGACGGCATCCATGATTTGATCTGGAGTGTGTTTGCAACCACATTGCGGTGCATGGCAACTGCGCCTTTTGGTATGCCTGTTGTGCCGCCAGAATATTGGAAGAGAGCAGTGTCATCAGGTGATATCTCCACATTCGGTC
>Ga0335397_10000515_pt1 | contig 50443 bp, 43 predicted proteins | sample MAT04_FD_205740 | JGI IMG/M metagenome (GOLD analysis project Ga0335397, IMG submission 205740) | Freshwater microbial communities from Lake Fryxell liftoff mats and glacier meltwater in Antarctica - MAT-04 (spades assembly) (version 2) ...
TCGTGTGCTCCACATCGCCGGCCAGATCGGCTGGGACAAGGACGCGCACATCGTCAGCCCGGACTTCGCGGTCCAGTTCCTCCAGGCGCTCGACAACGTGGTCGCCATCGTCCGCGAAGCGGGCGGCGCGACCGAGCACGTCGTGAAGCTCCTCGTCTTCGTCACCGACCTCGACATGTACCGCGCGGGCGCCTCGGCGATCGGCGAGGGCTGGCGCGAACGCTTCGGCCGCTACTACCCGGCCATGAGCCTCGTGAAGGTCGCCGGTCTGCTCGAGCCGGGCGCGCTCGTCGAGATCGAGGGCGTCGCGATCCTCCCGTCCTGACGCGCTCGCATCGCTCGCATCTCCCGCGCCCGCCGCGCCGCTCGAAGACCTCCGTACGGATGAGGACCCCATGAGCATCAAGCCGAAGACGTTTCGCTACGAGCTCTCGCCCTCGGGCGTCGCGTCGATCACGCTGACGCGCCCCGACACCCTCAACTCCCTCACCTTCGAGGTCTACGAGGAGCTGCGCGACACGTTCGCCGCGCTCGACCACGTCGATGCGGTTCGCTCGGTGCTCATCACCGGCGAGGGCCGCGCGTTCTGCTCCGGCGGCGACGTGAGCTCGATCATCGGTGAGCTCTTCGCGCGCGACATGAAGGGCCTCGTCGCCTTCACGCGCGTGACCGGCGCGCTCATCCGCAACATCCGCGCGCTCCGCCGCCCCGTGGTCGCCGCCGTGAACGGCACCGCCGTCGGCGCCGGCGCCGTCATGGCACTCGCCTGCGATTTCCGCATCGCGAGCACCGCCGCGAAGTTCGGCTTCATCTTCCCGAAGGTCGGCCTCTGCGGCGCGGACATGGGCGCCGCCTACCTCCTCCCGCGCGTCGTCGGCCTCGCGCGCGCGAACGAGCTGCTCTTCCTCGGTGACGTCGTCTCTGCCGAGGAGGCGCTCCGCATCGGCCTCGTCTCGAAGGTCGTCGCTCCCGAGGCGTGCCTCCCCGAGTCCCTCGCGCTCGCCGAACGCCTCGCCTCCGGCCCCGCCTTCGCCCACGCGACGACCAAGCAGATGCTCGAGAGCGAGCACACCATGACGCTCGATCAGGCCATCGAGGCCGAGGCGCAAGCGCAGGCGATCTGCATGCAGCATCCCGATTTTCGCACCGCCTACGAGTCATGGGTGAAGAAGGAGCCGTGCGTCTTCGAAGGCGCGAGCGGCCCCTTCATTGCCTCGGCGCCGCGCGCCGCCACCACGACGCCGGCGAAGACCTGAACGCCGACGACGATGGCCGCCTCGCCCAACGCCCCCAACCCGCCCAGCCGCATCCGCGCCTCCTGGTCGGCGCTCCCCATGTTCTTCGACGACGCGCATCGCGCGCTCGGCAAGGACTGCGACACCTCGCTCACCGACGCCGACGTCGCGCTCCACGAGCCCGCGCGTGTCGTCCCGCGTCTCGCCGAGATCGGCCTCACGAAGCTCCTCGTTCCGCAGAAACAGGGCGGCGGCGCCTGGGGTAACGGCGGCGCGAGCGTCGACGTCCGCGCGCTCTCTGTCGCGCGCGAGGCCATCGCCTACGTCTCACCGCTCGCCGACTCGATCTTCGCGGTGCAGGGCCTCGGCTCGCATCCGATCCTCCTCGCCGGAGAAGGCGAGCGCCGTGCGAACGTGCTCGCCGAGGTCGTGGCCGGCACGCGCGTCTGCGCCTTCGCCCTCACCGAGCCCGAGGCCGGCAGCGACGTCGCCTCGATGCGCACCGCCGCGCGCCGCGAGGGCGAGCACTGGGTCCTCGACGGCGAGAAGGTCTTCATCTCCAACGTCGGCATCGCGCACCACTACGTCGTGTTCGCGAACGCCGACCCGGCCCAGGGCAAGAGGGGCATCAGCGCCTTCCTCGTCGACGCGAAGGCCGAGGGCCTCACCACCGAGCCGATCGCCATGAGCGTCGATCACCCGCTCGGCCGCATCGTTCTCTCCGGCTGCAAGGTCCCGGCGAGCGCGCTCATCGGCGAGGTCGGCCACGGCCTCCGCCTCGCGCTCGGCACGCTCGACGTCTTCCGCACGTCGGTCGGCGCAGCTGCCGTGGGCATGGCGCGCCGCGCGCTCGACGAGGCGATCGCCCGCACCAGCACGCGCATCCAGTTCGGCAAGCCGCTCGCCGAGTTCCAGCTCACGCAGGCCGCGCTCGCCGACATGGCGACCGAGCTCGACGCCGCGCGCCTCCTCGTCTTCCGCGCTGCCTGGGAGAAGGACCAGCCCGGCGCCGACGCGGAGGCCGCTCGCCGCGCCGCCGCCACCAGCGTCGCGATGGCCAAGATGTACGCGACCGAGGCCGCGCAGCGCATCATCGACCGCGCCGTGCAGCTCTTCGGCGGCCTCGGCGTCACCGACCGCTGCGTCGTCGATCGCCTCTACCGCGAGATCCGCCCCCTCCGCATCTACGAGGGCACGACCGAGATCCAGAAGCTCATCATCGGCGGAGCCCTCGTCGCCCCGCCGAAGTGAACCGGACCCGCAGAGACCCCGCACGATGAGCGTGCTCTTCGAAGCCTTTCCCATCCGCACGATGACGCTGCCGAACCGGCTCGTCCTCCCCGCGATGGTGACCCGCCTCTCCGGTGAGGACGGCGTCGTCAATGACGATATTCGTGTAAGGTACACGCGATTCTCGCGCGGCGGCGTCGGGCTCGTCGTCGTCGAGGCGATGGCCGTCCACTCCGCCAAGAGCGGTCCGCTGCTCCGCATCTCGTCCGACGACTTCGTCCCCGGCCTCCAGGACCTCGCGAAGCGCGTTCACGACGCCGGCCCTTCGAAGGTTGTCCCGCAGATCATCCACTTTCTCAAGATCGCGCGCTCCGGCTGGCGACAGACGGTGGACATGCTCTCGCACGACGACCTCGACGCGATCGTCGAGGCCTACGGCGCGGCTGCGCTCCGCGCGCGCGCCTGCGGGTTCGACGGCGTCGAGCTCCACATGGCTCACGCGTACACGCTCTCGTCGTTCCTCTCGCGCCTGAACCCGCGCAAGGACGAGTACGGCGGCTCGCTCGCGAATCGCCTCCGCCTGCCGCTCCGTGTGATGCGTCGTGTCCGAGCCGCCGTAGGCGAAGACTTCGCGGTCGGCGTGCGCTTCCTCGGCGAGGAGTGCATCCGCAACGGCTACACCGTCCTCGACGCCGGCCCGATCGCCATCGAGCTCGCGCGCGCCGGTGCCGACTACATCTCGCTCTCCGCGGGCGGAAAGTTCGAGGACGCCCGCGTCATCGCCGGCGAGCCGCTCTACCCTTACACGGGGTACTCCGGCGATCGCTGCATGCCCGGCGCCGCTTACCCGGACGGCGCGAACCTCGCCATCCCCGAGGCGGTGCGCGCCGCGCTCCGCGCCGCCGGTCTCACCACGCCCGTCATCGCCGTCGGCAAGCTCGGCACACTGGAGCTCGCCGAGAAGGTCGTCGCGCGCGGGCAGGGCGATCTCGTCGGCATGGCACGCGCGCTCCTCGCCGACCCCGATCTCCCGAAGAAGTGGCAGCACGGCCTGGAGGAGCGCGTCGTCCGCTGCATCTACGGCAACGTCTGCAAGACGCTCGACGAGAACTTCAAGCGTGTAGACTGCACGCTTTGGCCGAAGAAGCTCGGCCAGGCACCGGAGAGCGACGACACCACGCCGCCCGTATGGCCCGCGGCCGGCGCCGAGCTCACCGCCGAGCACAAGGAGGGGCGCGTCCTCCTCCGCTGGAAGGCCGCCACCGACGACGACGGCATGTACGGCTATCAGGTGTTCCGCGGGGAGGAGCTCGCGGGCGCCGACCCCTCGAGCTCGAAGCCGCTCACGCTCCTCACCCATCACGCGAGCGTGCGTGCGCTCTCCGCTCGCTACGAGGACACGCGCGTCGTTCCGGGCGCGACCTATCGCTATGCGGTGAAGCCCTATGACCTCGCGGGCAACCGCGGCCCGATGAGCGCGCCCGCCGTGGTGCGCCTGCCCGACTAGAGTCGCCTCCGCCGAGCGCCCGCGCGCGATCTTCGACCTGCACAATTTCCCTACATCTGCGCCACTTTCGGCGCGGTCCGTGACCCGCACATGCGGTGACTCCGATCCACCGGTGCTCCTCTCGCGAGCGTCGCGACCGCGTCTCGTGCCGCGCGCGAGTGAGCCCCCGCGCCGCGCCAGCTCCGCGTCTGCCCCGATATTCTCTCGCCCTCGCGTTCCCTCGCGAGTGGACGAGACGCGATCCACCTCGCCCCGCACGGTCGGCAGGCTTCGTGCACTCGCACCCCCTCGATGGGACTGCACTTCGGACGACTCTCCTCTCTCGCGGTCGTCGGCAGCCTCCTGCTCGCGGGCCTCGCGGCCTGCTCGAGCACGAGCGAGGCCGACCCCGCGGCGGACGCGACCCCCAACCCGAACGGCAAGACCGAGGGCTCGGACTGCACAGTCGGCTTCGACTGTCGCTCGGGCCTCTGCACGGACGGTCGATGCGCGCCCACCGCGGCGAGCCTCAACTCGTCTCCGACGGACGGCGTGAAGAACGGCGACGAGACCGACGTCGACTGCGGCGGCTCGAAGGCGCCCAAGTGTGTCGACGGCAAGGCGTGCGAGGTCGGCGGTGACTGCACCAACGCGATCTGCTCCGCCAAGAAGTGCGCGGCGCCCTCTCCGACGGACGGCGCCAAGAACGGCGACGAGACGGACGTCGACTGCGGCGGCACGAAGGCGCCTAAGTGCGCGGTCGCGAAGAGCTGCGCGAAGAACGCCGACTGCGCGTCCGACGCATGCTCGTACGAGAAGAAGTGTGTCGCGTTCAAGGGCTGCACGGCTCACTTCGGCGGCGACACCTGCGGCGGCGGCGAGACCGGCGCGGCCGACGCCAAGCACGAGAGCTGCTGCACGCGCGTCGACGTGTCCGATCGCCCCGCGGGCCAGGGCGGCGCGTTCACGATCGACAAGTTCCTCGTCACCTCTGGCCGCATGCGCGCCTTCGCGGAGCGCTACCAGGGCAACCTGAAGCAGTGGGCCTCCACGAACCCCAAGGGTTGGGACGACGCGCTCACCGGCGGTCTCCCCGAGAACATGGATGACGTGAACATCCTGCTCGGCCCGGACGGCAAGCGCGGCTGCAATGTCGTGAACCAGGGTGGGCGGACGTTCTGGCAAGGAGCGGTCGACGGTATCGCCGACGAGAAGTCCGACTTCTCGAAGGACGTCCTCGACGAGAAGGCGCTCAACTGCGTGCCCTGGAACATGGCCGCGGCCGTTTGCGCGTTCGACGGCGGGCACCTCGTCAGCGCGGCCGAGATGACGTGGGTCTACGAGAACCGCGGCCGCGCGGGCGGCGCCACGGCCTACCCCTGGCAGTGGAACGACACCTCCTCGTACAGCCCGAACAACGCGGACATCCGCATCATCCATCGCTACAGCTACCAGACGCCCAACCCGCCGGCCGACCTCCGCACGGTGAACGGGCAGTACCCGCTCGATCACGCCTTCTGGATCGCACCGCCGGGCCGCCGCCCGACCGGAGCGAACATGCACGGCGTCATGGACGCGGCCGGCAACCTGATGCCGTGGGTGCGTGATCAGAACAACGCCTTCACGTGGACGCAGTCGTGGGAAAACCACGAGAAGAACCTCAAGGTCGCGTCGTGGAGCACGCAGGCGCCCGACGCCCCGGGCGGCTACTACGGCCTCGGCGTTCGCTGCGCCTACTGAGCCGCACGTGGCTTTGCTTCCCCGGCGCGTCCGGGTAAGACCTTCCACGTGAGCGCGCTGCCCGAAGACCTGAGTCTCGCCCGGTATTTCCTCTTCGATCGTCTGGGCGAAGGCCTCGGCTCGAAGGTCGCTGTCCGCTTCGGCGACCGCAGCTGGACGTACGAGGCCATCGCGAAGAAATCGCGCAAGATGGCCGGCCTCCTCGCCGCTCACGGCGTGCGCCGCGGCGAGCGTGTCCTCATCGTCCTCCCCGATGCGCCTCCGTTCGTGTGGTCGTTCTTCGGAGCGCTCACGCGTGGGGCGGTCGTTGCGATGGGCAATCCGCATGGACCGGTGGAGAGCATCGCGTACCTCGTCGCGTACACGCGCGCGACCGCGGTGATCACGACTCCCGAGGTCGCCGAGTCACTCCGCGCGATGGTCGCTGCGCCCGGCAGCGAGGTGCAGGTCGTCCTCGTCGTGCCCGACATCGCGACCGGCGAGGACGCCGAGCAGCGAATCCCCGCGTTCGCGGCGACGCCGAAGGTTCTCGAGCTCGCGCCTGCGCTCGATGCTGCGGCGGAGGCCGAGCCCACAGCCGTCCATCGTGACGAGCCGGCGATCTGGCTCTTCACGAGCGGCTCGACGGGTGAGCCCAAGGCGAACATCCACACCGGGCGCGATTTCGCGTTCAACACCGAGGTCTACGCCAAGAAGACCGTCGGTTACCGACGCGACGACGTGACCGTGAGCGTGCCGCGCCTCTTCTTTGGGTACGCGACCGGCACGAACCTCATGTTCCCGTTCGCGGTCGGCGCCACGGCCGGCCTCTTCAGCGAGCGGCCGACGCCGCAGAGCCTCGCGAATGCGTTCGCGATGTACCGCCCGACCGTCGTGACCAACGTCCCCACGATGCTCGGCAAGCTCCTCGAGCACGACGCCGAGCTCACGCAGGGCGGCAAGCCGGGGCTCGACCTCTCGAGCGTTCGCTTCTCGCTCTCGGCCGGAGAGGCGCTCCCCGGGCCGCTCCTCGATCGATGGAACGAGCGCTTCGCGAGCGACGTGTACGACGGCATCGGCTCCGCGGAGATGTTCCACATCTACGCCTCGAACCGCCCGGGCGACGTGAAGGTCGGCTCGCTCGGCAAGGCCGTGGAGGGCTACGAGCTCCGCGTTCTCCCGGAGGACGCCGAAGGCTCCGGCGCCGCGCCCTGCGCGCCCGGCGAGATCGGCGTGCTCTGGGTGAAGGGAGACAGCGTGAGCCAGGGCTACTGGCTCGACCGCGACAAGAGCTGGAAGACCTTCCACGGCCACTGGTGCCGTACTGGCGATCTCTTCCACATGGACGAGGAGGGATATCTGTACTTTGCAGGTAGGGCCGATGACCTCCTCAAGGTCGGCGGTCAGTGGGTCGCGCCTCTCCAGGTCGAGGAGTGTCTGCTCGGGCACACCTCGGTCGCCGCGTGCGCCGTCATCGGCGTCGAGGAGGAGGGCCTCCTCAAGACGAAGGCGTTCGTCGTCCTTCGTGTCGGTCACGTCGAGTCGCCTGCGCTCGGCGTCGAGCTCCAGGAGCACGTCCGTACGAAGCTTGCAAAATACAAGTACCCGCGCGTCGTCGAGTTCGTCGCCGAACTTCCGAAGAACGATCGCGGCAAGGTCGACAAGAAGGCGCTTCGTGCTCGCTCCCACGGCGCGGGAGGGAGCTGACATGGCACGCTTGCTCGCCGAGCTCACGTACGAGGAGGTCGCGGAGGTGCTCGCCACCGGTCCCGTCGTCGCTCTCGTTCCCGTCGGCAGCGTCGAGCCGCACGGCCCGCACCTGCCGCTCGAGACCGACACCGCGATCAGCGTGACCTGCGCCAGGCGCGCGGCCGACCGCCTCGAGGCGGAGACGACGACCGAGCCGGCGACCCCGCCGGTTCGCGCCGTGGTCGCGCCTTCGGTGCCCTACGGCGTGACGGACTACGCGAGCGGCTTCGCGGGGGCGGTCGGCGTTCCCGCCGCGGCGCTCACGGCGATGCTGCATGCGATCGCGAAGAGTCTGCTCGCCACGGGCTTCGCGCACGTCTGCTTCGTGAACAATCACCTCGAGCCGGCGCACGATGCCGCGGTCCGCGCCGCGATCGAGGGGCTCCCGGAGGGCGCGGCATCGGTCGCCTGCCCGCTCACGCGTCGCTGGGGGCGCACGCTCTCCGACGAGTTCAAGCGCGGCGCCTGTCACGCGGGCCGCTACGAGACGTCGCTCGCTCTCGCCTCGGGCGCTCACGTGCGCGAGTCGTTCGGCGAGCTGCCGTCGCTCGGCCTCAGCCTCTCGGAGGCCATTCGCTCCGGCAAGTCGACCTTCGCGGAGATCGGAATGGAGCGCGCCTATACGGGCGCGCCGCGCGATGCGACCGCAGAGGAGGGCGAGGAGCTCTACGAGAAGCTCGTCACCATGGTCGTGACCGAGGTCTCGGAAGCGCTCCTGGTGCTACGCTCGTAGGACCTTGCGCTCGCGCACCATCCACCGCCCCGCGCGCTTCCGCGGAGCGCCGCTCGTGCTCGCGACGCTCCTCCTCGCCGGGGCGGCGAGCGCGCATCCGGGCATCACCGGCTACTCGGGCAAGCCGTACAACGGCACCTCCGAGACGTGCACGACGAACTGCCATGCCAAGGGCGGCGCCAATCCCCCGACGCTCACCATCACGGTCCCCACGACCGTCGCCGCGGGCTCGACCTCGCAGGTCACCGTGAAGGTCGCGGGCAACCGGGCGCGCACCTCCTTCAACGCGGCGTTCACCGACGGCGTGAAGACGACCAAGGGAACCAACACCGACACGCCGCTCCCCGCGCAGGAGCCGACCGAGATCGCGGCCACCGATCCGCCGCCGAGCGGCGCCACGGCGACGTACAGGTTCTCGTTCCTCGCGCCGAAGACCGCGGGCCCCCTCACGATGTACGTCGCGGGGATGGCCGCGAACGGGAGCGGCACCGGCGGCGACGCCATCACCACCACCACGCGGATGATCACCGTCACGGCGCCCGATGCCGGAACGACCACGGACGCGGGCTCGAGCGGCGGCGGCGACGCCTCGACGAGCGGTGGCACGAGCGGTACGAGCGGTAGCGTCGACGGCGGCGGCAGCAGCGGCGGCACCTCGGGCGCCACGGCGTCGAGCTCGGGGAACGCCTCGCCGGCCGCCGACGAGGGCGATGACAGTGGGTGCGCGATCCGCGCGCCGAGCCAGGCGCGCGCGCCGTCGCTCGTCGCGCTCTTCGTCGTGATGGGGCTCGCCGCGCGCGCGCGGCGCCGAAGAGGAACATGAAGCGCGTTTCGTTCGTCGGTCTCCTCCTTGGAGCAGTGCTCCTCCTCGTCAGCGCAGGCGGTTGCGTGAAGAAGGACGTGGCGGTCGAGACCGCCCCACTCACGGACAACCTCTCCGCATACTGGACGTGCGCCGTCGCGTACGCGTCCGACGCCCACGGTGAGGACGCCAACGAGGCCTTCAACTTCGTTCCCTGGTTCGAGGGGCGAGTACGCGAGCGCGGCGTCTTCGACCCGCTCGCGCGTGACGAGGGCGCCGAGGCCGAGGTCACACTGCGCCTCGAGGCGTCCCAGGGGGACGATCACGTGAGCCTGCGCTTGAACGTCGTCGACACGCGCACGCGCGTCTCGCTCGGCGAGCTCGAGGCCGTCACGGTCGTCGACGCGAGCGCAGATGCCGGCGACGCCTCGGAGTCGCGTCGCATCGTCGCGCTCCGCACGGCCGCGGACCGCATCCTCGACAAGCTCCAGGAGAGGCGCCGCACGTCGATGGCCAAGGCGCGTCGTGCGCCGGCCCCCGCGGCGCCGCCTCCGCTTCCCGACGGCCCGCCGGTCGGCGCGTCAGCCGTGTGCTCGACGCAGTGCCAGGCGCCGGCCTCCACGTCGTCGTCGCACGGCGAGCAGTATCGCGTCGCCGCCGGCGTAAACGACACGATGAAGGGCCTCCGCGAATGCCTCGACCGCGTGGGCGCGCAGCTCGTCGTCCCGGCGGTGCTGCTCCGTTTCGCTCCCGACGGCCAGCTGCGGCACATGCGCGTGGACGTCGGCGGCTTCGAGCAGCTCGAGTGCATCCAGCACCTCCGCGCGCGACTCCCGCGCAACGTGACGACCTCGCGCGCCAGCCTCCTCCGCTGCGAGTACCGCTGCACCCTCTCGTGAGGCAGTGCTAGATCCTCGGCCATGAGCCCGATCGGTCGCCGTAGCGCCCTCACTCTCGCCGTCGCGCTCCTCGCGCTCCTCGCGCCCCTCGCGTGCACGAAGCCGCAGCCCCCGCAGCTCACGCCGAAGGAGGCGAGGGTCACCTCCGTCGACCTCACGGGCTTCGACATGCGCGTGAAGATGGAGGCGTTCAACCCGAACGGGTTCGAACTCTCCGTGCGCACCGTCGTGGCGCACGTCGTCGTCGACGGCACCAACGACCTCGGCACGGTCACGGCCGCCGAGCCGATGAGCCTGCCGGCGAACGCTCGGACGCTCATCGACGTGCCGCTCAACGTGAAGTGGAAGGGCGCCGTCAACCTCGCGACCATCGCGACGTCGAAGCGCCCCATCCCGTACACGGTCGACGGCACCGCGACCGTGGGCGGCGCGAGCCTCAACGTCGACGTGCCCTTCAAGCTCCAGGGCGTCCTCACGCCGGAGCAGCTGCAGCAAGCAGGCCTGAAGTCGCTCCAGGCGATCCCCGGGCTGAAGGGGCTGCCGACTCTGCCGAATCTCGTTCCGCCGAAGTGAGGCTCAGTCCGTCTCGGGGCGCGTCACGGGCTCTTCGGGGACCGTCGCGTACCACGTGCGGTGCCGACCACGTCGTCGGTATCGCTCGTTCCACGGATTGTCCGGCTGGTGGCCGACATGACGAACCTCCTCCATGGGCCGAGAGAGCAGGCCTTCGGGGCGGTTCGATACAGGTTCCGTGCCCGCGGGCGTCCTTGCTACGCGGCGGCGGACGCGAGCCGGTCGAGGCGCTTCTTCCGTGAAGGACCGAACGGAGCCATGACGTTCATGGTGCCGAGCGCGGCCATCTCGAGCTCGACGCACGAGCCTGCCTGCGAGTCCGCGGGGACCTCGACGACGAAGCCTTGCTGCATCGCATCGGTCGCCGTCGCCATGATGCCGATCTCGGTCAGGCAACCGGTGAGCACCAGCGTGTCGATCTTCATCTCGTCGAGCAGGCCCGTGAGGTTCGACTCGTAGAAGGCGCTGTAGCTCGGCTTCTTCACGATGTGGTCGCCCGATTGCGGAGCGAGCTCCTCCCAGACGTCGTTGCCGCCCGTGCCCTTGACCGCGTGCGTGCCCCACGCGTCGAGATCCGGGTCGTCCGCCTCGTGCTCGTCGATCACGTAGACGACGGGAACGCCCGAGGCGCGGGCCTCGTCGATGCGCTTCTTCAGCGCGGGGACCACGTCGCGTGCGCGGGGCACCTCGAGCAGCGAACCGGGCGCGAGGTGGTCCTTGATCATGTCGATGATGACGAGCGCGCGACGCGGTGCGCGGGCGGCGAGCGAGCTCATGAGCTTCGCGCGGAGCTCGGCGGGCGGGGCCTTCGGCGCCTCGGCCCGACCGAGGACGGAGAGGACCTCGCGCGTCGCGCGAACGCCGGCGCGGAATTCGGGCGGCGCCATCATCAGCACGCCGTCCTCGACCCGCTCGGGACGACCCGCGAGAACGAACGCGGCGAGATCCGCCAGCTGCTCTTCTCCTGCGTCTGGCTCGGCCCCGCTTGTTCGCGGCTTCTTCGCGTCCTCGCTCATCACGTCCTCACATGCGCTCGCTCGGGTGGTGAATCTCTAAGAGATGACTTTCACTCGGAATTCTCGGTCCTGCAACACCTACGCGGGGCTCGCTTCGCCGGTTCCATGCCATTCGCACTGCCGCGTAGTCGCTGACTCATCGTTACAGCGATGCTGGAATTTTGCGAGGCTTTACGGCGGTCACCCTGAGGCGGTCTCATGGGCCGGTGACTGCCCCGATCTTCGGCTTCAACGCTGCCCGCTCTTCCATCGTCGAGGAGGTCGTTCATCGCATCACGACCCAGACGCGTGACCCGCTGCTCGTATTGAACGAGGCGGCTTACCTCGAGACGCGTCGCCTCCAGCATTCGCAGGGCCCCGAGCTCGCGGAGTGGCGCCACCTCGCGGGGCATCTCGGCCGCATGACGGATGCCGAGCTCCGAGAGAAGCTGAAGCTCTACGCCGAGCGCTACGCCTGGGACGTCGCCGGCAATTTCGACGGTCGCGTCTACAAGTTCGCGTCGAAGGCGATGGCGCCGCTCCTCGGCGCGCTGATGTCGCCGCGCTCGACGCTCCGTCACATCGGGCAGTCCTTCGACCTCACGGCGCTCGACGGGCGCATCCTCGTCCAGGGGCCGCGCGAGCACATCCGGAAGCTCAGCGAGATCGGCACGATCATCTTCACGCCGACGCACCTGTCGAACCTCGACTCGGTGGTGTTCGGTTTCGCGATCGAGCGCGCCGGTCTACCGCCGGCCGTCTACGGCGCCGGCAAGAACCTCTTCACGAACCCGGTGCTCAGCTACTTCATGCACAACCTCGGCGCCTATCGCGTCGATCGCCGGCTTCGTCACTCCCTCTACAAGGACGTGCTGAAGACCTACTCGACCGTGATGCTCGAGAAGGGCTACCACTCGCTCTTCTTCCCGGGCGGCACGCGCTCCCGATCGGGCGGCGTCGAGCGGAAGCTGAAGCTCGGCCTGGCAGGAACGGGCATCGAGGCATTCGTGCGCACCACGGTGAAGGGCCGCGCGCAGCCCGTCTTCTTCGTCCCGGCGACGATCAACTACCTCCTCACGCTCGAGGCAGAGACGCTGATCGACGACTTTCTCCAGGAGGAGGGGAAGGCCCGCTACATCATCGAGGACGACGAGTCGACGCGCGTGTCTCGCGTCGCCTCCTTCATGAACAAGCTGCTCGGCCTCGACGGCGCGTGCGTGATCCGCTTCTCGCGTCCGCTCGACTGTTTCGGCAACTACGTCGACGACGAGGGGCGCAGCCACGACAACCGCGGTCGGATCGTCGACGCCAGCAAGTACGTCATCGGTCGCGACGGCAAGCCCGCGACGGATGGCGTTCGCGATGCCGAGTACACGCGTGAGCTCGGCGACCGGATCGTGGATGCGTTCAAGCGCGACACGGTGGTGATGGCCACGCATCTCGTCGCCGCGTGTGCCTTCGAGCGACTCCGCCGGGCGGTCGGCAAGGCCGACCTCTTCGCCATCCTCCGCCATCACGACAACGTCGCCGTACCGAGGGCCGAGCTCGCGGAGGACGTCGACGTGATGCTCGCGCGCATCAGCGTTCTCGAGGAGCAGGGCGAGATCGCCGTCGCGCCGAACCTCAAGGGCAAGCGGGGCGACGCCATCGTCGAGGACGCCCTCCGCGCATTTGCCGGGTATCACACGCAGGAGGTGCTCGCGCCGCGTGGCAGCGAGCTCGTCCTTCGGGACACGCGCCTCCTTTTCTACTACCAGAATCGCCTTGCCGCTCACGGACTGGGCTTCGACGCCATCGCTCCGAAGGGCATGGCGCCCGCTCGAATGCCGGTCACGAAGGCTCCTGCGGTAGCCGCGATCCCGGGCCCCGTACCTGCCGCCGGCGGCTGAGGCCGAGGAAAGCCCCGTTGGGGGTGGCGCACACTTCAATCCGCGGCTATCTTGCCGGCCCTTTCGAGCCGCCATGAGCCAAAACGACACCACCTCTCCGAAGTCGGACTCGTCCGACGCCGCGATGCCCCAAGGCAGCGCGAGCGACGCCAATGCGTCTTCTTCTTCTTCCCCCACTCCCGAAAACCAGAACGCGGCAGTCGTCGCGACCACCACATCCGATGCGTCGGCTGGTGCTCCCGCCGAAGCCGCGGGGGCCGATGCCGAGTCGCACGCCGATGACGGTGACGACGGTGAGGAGGGAGCCGAGGGCGAAGGCGCTTCGGCCGAAGGTGCAGCCGCTGACGGCACGCCGGGCACACCCGGAAAGCGCAAGCGTCGTCGTCGTCGCAAGAAGAAGCCGGCGGGCGAGGGCGGCGTGGCCGTCGAGGGCGCCGAGGGCGTGACCGCCGAAGGTGCAGTCCCGGGTGATCTCCATCCGATCGGCCCGCCGCGTCCGCCGCGTCTCCAGCACGAGAAGCAGGAGAAGCACGGCGGACAAGGCAAGAAGGAACGCCCCGAGCGTGAGCGCCCCGCGTTCAACGTCGGCGACGTCGTCTTCGGCAAGGTTCTCGAGGTCACGGAGGACGCGCTCTTCGCCGATCTCTCGGGCAAGGCGAAGGCGATCTTCGATCTCCGCGAGCTCCTCATCACCGAGGAAGAGGCCGAGGAGTACAACCGCGCGCACAAGGCCGATCGCAAGGCCGCGCAGTCCGACCCCGAGGAGGCCGCTCACGCTGCCGCCGAGGCCGCCGAGAAGGCTGCCGCTGCCGCCGAGTCGGCTCCGGCCGAGGGCGCTCCCGCCGCCGAGGCTTCCCCCGAGGAGGCCGACGTCACGGCTCCCCCGACCGAGGTCTCTCCCGGACAGAGCGTCGTCGCTCCGTCCGTCGAGAGCGCTTCTGCTCCCGCGGCCGCCGCTCCGGCGACGACCGAGGCTGCCGAAGCTGGCGCCGAGGCCGAAGAGGCGAAGGCCCCGCAGCTCCCGCGCGTCATCCTCGAGCCCGGCGCTCCGTTCGTCGGTCTCGTCCACAACGACGGAGGCCGCGGTGGCCTCGTCGTCCTCACGCACCATCCGAAGCGCGTCTCCAAGGCGAAGCCGATGGTCGCCGAGGCGTCGCGCACCGGCGCGCTCGTCTTCGGTCTCGTCACCGGCACCATCAAGGGCGGCGTCGAGGTCGACATCGACGGTCTCCGCGGGTTCGCACCTGCGTCGCACGTCGATCTGCGTCCGGGCTCGGATCTCTCGCACCTCGTCGGCAAGCGCCTCGCGTTCGCCGTCACGCAGTACGCAAAGCGCGGGCGCGACGTCGTCCTCTCGCGGCGTGCGCTGCTCGAGTCCGAGTACAAGGAGAAGCGCGAGGAAGCGCTCAAGAACATCAAGTTCGGCGAGGTCGTCGACGGCGTCGTCCGCACCATCGTCCCGTTCGGCGCGTTCATCGACGTCGGCGGTGTCGAGGGTCTCGTCCCGCTGAGCGAGATGAGCCACAACCGCGCGGACGGCCCGAAGGACGTCTTCAAGCTCGGCGAGACGACGAAGGTGAAGATCCTTCGCGTCGACGAGAAGGGAAAGCTCTGGCTCTCCCGCAAGTCGGCCATCGACGATCCGTGGAGCCAGGTCGCGAAGAAGTACGCGCAGGGCACGCGGCACACGGGCAAGGTCGTTCGGCTCCAGCCGTTCGGCGCGTTCGTGGAGCTCGAGAACGGCATCGACGGGCTCATCCACTCGGCCGATCTCTCGATCAAGCGGATCGAGCATCCCGAGGAGGTCGTGAAGGTCGGCGACGAGCTCCAGGTCGTCGTCGCCAGCGTCGACTCGCATCAGCACCGCATCGCGCTTCACCCTGCTCCCACGGGAGAGGCCGCGAACGAGGAGCCGCAGAAGATCGGCCCCGGCAAGATGGTCAAGGTCGTCGTCGTCGCCGCGGAAGCGGGCGGCCTCGTCGTCCGCATCCTTGGCGCCACGGGCCGCAACGCGCGCGGCTTCATCAGCGCCATGGCGACGGGGACTCCGCGCGGCACCGAGCTGCGCAAGCTCTTCCCGGTCGGCAAGGAGCTCGAGGTGAAGATCATCGAGATGGATCCTCGCCGCGGCGAGATCAAGCTCTCGATCAAGGCCCTCGCCGAAGAGACCGAGCGCAACGCGTACCAGACGTACCGCGCGCAGGTGAAGCGCGAAGCCAAGTTCGGCACCCTCGCCGATCTCCTCGCGAAGCGAAACATCACGCCGAGCAAGTAGGTGGGCTGCGCCCCTCGCTTCGCGAGCCTCCCCCGGATGTGACTTGCCCGGCGTGATTCGCCTTCGGCGAACGGCGCTCCGCGCCGAAGACACGCCTGAACTCTCGAGCCGAAGACGCTCGTAGGTGGAGTACACGTCCGCCGTGTTTGCTCGCTCCGCGGCGGGGTGCGACTCTGTGTCTCATTCATGGGCGTCATGCCGTCAGACCGATTACCGCGCCTCGTCGTCGAGCTCGACGACGGAGCGCGCGATTTTCTCGCCCAGGCAGCGCGGGAGGGGCACACGGTCCGCATCCCGCTCGCGTCACCGCCGAACGAAGAGGATCTCCACGTCCTCGAGGTCCGCACGGAGGGTCACGCCCAGCCGCTGCTCTTGCTGGCGCGGCCGGTCGGTCCGCTCACGCCCACGGGGTATCCGCTCCGTCTCGCCCTGCCGCGCGCCGCTGTCGACCCGCTCATCGGTCGCGAGGTCGCAGGCGGCAAGCTGCTCATCGAGGCACGGGTAGGGGAGGGCGGAGCCGGGACCGTGTATCGCGCGCGCCATCGCGATCTCCACATGGACGTCGCCGTGAAGATCCTCCGCGACACGTACCAGGACGACCCCGACTTCGTCGCGCGGTTCCACGCCGAGGCACTCTCCGCGAGCAGGCTCGACCACCCGAACCTCACGCGCGTCCTCGACTTCGGGCAGGAGGAGGACGGGCTCCTCTACCTCGCCATGGAGTACCTCGACGGCACGAGCGTGCGCGACATCCTCGCCGCCGGCGAGCCTCTGTCGCTCGAGCGCGTCACGTCGAACATGATCCAGGTCTGTTCGGGGCTGACGCATGCGCATGCTCGGCAGATCGTCCACCGCGACATCAAGCCCGAGAACCTCGTGCTCGTGAAAGGCCTCGACAACGACGGTCGCGAGATCGAGCTCGTGAAGGTCTGTGATTTCGGCATCGCCCACCGCGTCGCCGTGGAGTCGGGGGCCGCCGAGTCCGCCGGTACGCCCGACTACATGTCGCCCGAGCAGTTCGAGGGTGAGGAGCCCGACGAGCAGAGCGACGTGTACGCGTGCGGTGTCGTTCTCTACGAGCTGCTCACCGGCGAGGTGCCGAGCTCGGGTGCGGTCGAGGAGATCAGGGCGCGCCAGCACGCGATGGACATCGACCCGCCGTCGAGTCGCGTGGAAGGGCTCGACGCACGCGTGGACGAGATCGTCCTCAAGGCGCTCGCGAAGGACAAGTACGACCGCTACGAGAGCGCTCGCGATCTACGCTCGGACCTGCGCGCGCTCGAGGAGCGCGCCGTCGTCGGTGTCGCGGCGCCGCCCGTGCCGACGCCGCCTGCGCCGCCGCCGCCTGCGCCGAGCTGCCGCGATTCGCTCCCGGATTGGCTCGAGTCGGGCCCGGGCTACCACGCCTCGATGATGCCCTCGATGCCACCGACGTCGCCGCCCGGGCCGATGATGTCGCCGTCGATGCGGCCCCCGACGATGCGCCCGGCGCCGTCGGTCGCGATGCGCCCATCGTCGATGCCCGGAGGTCGCTCGCCGTCGACGGCCGCGCCCTCGATGGCCCCGATGCAGGCGTTCGACGCGAACGGGCTCGAGGTAGGCGATCCCGCCGCCCCCGTGGCGCCGATGCTGCGGCAGCTCATCAAGGCACGGACCGCCGAGGAGCTCGCGACGCTCGTTCCTTCGTTCGACCCGAAGATCCGGACTCTCTTGCAGGAGGGACAGCCCAAGGTCCTCTCCCTCGTCCGCGCAACGCTCGACTCGATCGCCCTCGAGTCGGCGGGGGCAGGCGCTGCGAGCCGAGCCGTCGCGGTGAGGCCCTTGCTTGCGCTGTTTGGCGACCCTGCACTGCTCGCGCCGACGGCTGACAGGGCGCTCGGCGGCGAAGACCGTACCGGCATGGCTTGGCGAGCGAGCTCATCGTTCGCGCGGAGAAGGCCGGCGCGTATGCGCTCTATGCCGCTCGCCTCCGCAATGGCGAAGAGGAGGCGCGCTCGCGCTTCGTCTCGCTGCTACAGCGGATCGGCGTCCCCGCGCTGCCCGTCGTTCGCGTGGGGCTGGAGCGCCTCGAGACCCGGCTCCACATCGCGAATGCGCCCACGATCGTGGAGGATTTGCTCGAGGGGCTGCCGAGCTACTACGACGACGCCGCGAGCGAGATCGTCGCGCGCTACACGCAGAGCGATGCTCCGGGCGTTGCCCTGGCTGCCACGACCGCGCTGCCGAAGGTGGCCGCGCGCCGTGCTCGGCCGATCCTCCTCGGTCTGATCTCGCACACCGACGAGGCCGTGGTGCTGGCGGCGCTCGCTGGTCTCGAGGCGTTCAAGTCCGCAGACGTCGCCGTTCTCGAGCACATCACGCCGCTCGTGAGGTCGACTGATCCCGCACGGCATGCGGCTCGGCTCGCCGCGCTCCAGCTGACCGCCTTCGTCACCCCCGAGGCCATCGCTCACGCGCGCACGCTCTGCGCCTTCGTGCTGTCGGCGTCCGTGAGCGGCACCCCCGAGGCAGACGATCTCGTCTTCGTCGCAGCGAGCTCGCTCGTGAAGATCGGCGGCGAACGCGCCCGCATCATGGATCGCCGGTCGAAGAGCAGCGCGTCGCTCCGCGCGCGCCTCGACGCGCTCTTGAGCAAGAATACCTAGCTCAGAGCGTCGTCTTGAGGTTCACCGAGGTCGTACCGAAGACGGGCGCGAATACCGACTGCACGGTGCTCACGCCCTTGAGCGAGAACTCTCCCACGTCCTCGACCTCGCACTGGGCAAGGTTCGAGAACTCGGCGCTCACGAGCACCGGTCGGTCGAGCTTCGACGTCAGGCTCTCGAGCCGCGCGGCGATGTTCACCGCCGGACCGATGCACGTGAAGTCGAGGCGGCCGGAGCCGCCGATGTTGCCGTACGCGACGTCCCCCACGTGGAGGGCGAGACCGAACTTGAGGAGCGTGCGTCCGCCCTGCGCTGCCTTCGCAGCGTTGAGGTCGGTGAGCGCGGCGGTCGCCTCGCGCGAGGCCTCGAGCGCGGCGCGGCACTGGCGCCGCATGCTCGCCGGATCGGCGTGGTCGATGGGCCAGATCGCGAGGAGGCCGTCGCCCATGAACTTGAGGATCTCACCGCCGTTGCGCTCGATGGCCGGCACCTGCGCCTCGAAGAGATCGTTCAGCATGGCGATGAGCTCGACCGGCGGCAAGGTGCGGCCGAGGATGTGCGGGTGCAGCGTGCGCACGAAGCACGCGATGTGATCGACGTTCAGCCCCATGGCCCGGAAGCGCGGCCCGATGAACTCGAGCGCTCCCACGGGGTTCGCGCCGCCGGGCGCGCCGTTCACGAACCAGTCGAAGATCTCGGATACATCGCGCATCGGGTCGGCACGGATTCTACGGGCCTCGTGAAGCCGCAGATGCTTCTGATACTGGAGCGGCGCGCGAGGTCGACCATGCTGAGGTTCGTAGCGTACTCGCGCTTCAGGCGCTCGACGACGCCGACGATTCGCTGCGTCTGACTGTCGGCGATGCCGTCCTCGCGCGCGGCGTCACCGTAGGGACCGCGCAGCAGCCGATACACGATCTCGCCGTTCGAGGGCGCCCAGACGTGAGGTTCGGACGCCCACGGCGTCGACGTTCTTCAACCGCGACGGCCGTCGCCCGAGCGCTTGCTTCCTGCAACCATTCGAGCCGCCTGATCGATTCCGGCATCGCCCGAAGGGCGAAACACGAGTCAGAGCAAGCGGCGGGCCTTCACCTCGAGGTAGCGCTTCACGAGGAGCGGCGTCACCTCGTGGGGGCGCGCGTCGAGGACGAGAGCTCCGGAATTCTTGAGCGAGCGAACGATGCCGTCGCGCCAGGCGAGCGACTCGCCCGCGGCCGCGCGCACGAGCGCGTCCTCCTCCGAGGTGATGGGCGCGGTCGCGAGGGTCTCCACCTCCTCGTCGCGCATGAGCACGCAGAGCGGAAGGTGACGCGGCATCAGGCTCTTCACGGCAGCCGCGAGATCGCGCGCGCTCCGCGGCTCGAGGAGGTTCGTGAACACGACGAACAGCGAGCGCGCCTTCATCTGAGTCTTGAGGAACACCATCGCCGTTCGGTAGTCGGTGGCCGAGAGCCCGGCGTCGAGCGCGTGCGCGGCCCGCGTCAGCTTGCGGCCTCCGGAGCGTCCGCCGGTCGGGCGGAGGAAGCTGCGTGGCTTGTCGTCGAAGGTGAAGAGCCCGGCGCGATCGCCGCCTCGTAGTGCGACGTCGGCGGTGAGCAGCGCAGCGCCGAGCGCATGGTCGATGCTCGTGATGCCGTTGCTCTCCCCGCGCATGCCGCGCCCGGTGTCGATCGCGAACACGACGTTCTGGTTCGACTCGGCCTGGTACTGGCGCACGACCAGGTCGTCGCGTCGGGCCGACGCGCGCCAGTCGACGTGGCGGATCTCGTCTCCGACGCGATACGGGCGTAGCCGCTCGAACTCCGTGTCGCCACCGCGCACGCGCAGGCTGCCGACGCGGGCGTCGTCGCGTCCTTGTCGCCGGAGCATCTCGAGGGCGCGCGCCGCGTGCACATCGGGGTAGACGTCGACGTCCTGCGAGAGCTCCGTGCGCTCCTGGCGGGCGAGCAGGCCGAGCGGCAGCGAGTAGCGCACGGTGACGGCGCCGAGCGTGCGCTTGCCGCGACGCTTCGGCGTGATCTCGTAGCGGAGCGCGACGGACCCGTGCGGCGGGATCTCGAAGTGGCCGGGGAGGCCGTCGGTCGTGGCCTCGGCCAGCGGGTCGTCCATCACGGTGCCGCGGAGCACGCGGTCGCTCTTGTTGTGGAGCGTGAGGACGACGGGGTTCGCGCGTCCGACGGAGAAGATCTGCGCGGCCTTGCGCTCGACCTCGACGCGCCGGCCACGCCCGAAGAGCGCATCGACGGCAGCCATCGAGACGACGAGCCCGTCGAGCGCGATCCACGCCGGGTCGATGCCCGGGACAAAGCCCGCGAGCGTCGCGATGGCGGTCGCGACGAACGCGACGGCGACGAAGCGACGCGTCGGGACGACGACCACGGCGATGCCTACGCGGCCGGCTCGGGCGGCTGCGGCGCGGCCGAGGGCTTCGCGGCCCGAGGCACGGGGACGGCCTTGAGGAGCTCGTCGATGCGCTCGTCCGCCGTGACCCCCTGCAGCTCGGCGTCGGGATGGAGCATCACGCGATGACGGAGCACGGGCTTCGCGACGGGCTTCACGTCGTCGGGGGTGACGAAGTCGCGGCCCTCGCTCGCGGCGACGACCTGCGCGGCCTTCATCATCGCGATCGACGCGCGCGGAGAGGCGCCGAGCTCGATCGCGCGGTCCTCGCGGGTCTTTCGGGCGAGCTCGACGACGTACTCGATGATCGAATCGTCGACGCGGACGCGCCGCGCGGCGCCCTGCATCGCGAGCAGCTCTTCGGGAGAGGTGACGGCCTCGAGCGCCGAGAGGTCCGTCGGGTCGAAGCCCGTCGCGTGGTTCTTCACGATGCGTTGCTCGACGTCGCGCGGCGGGTCGAGGACGGTGAGCTTCATGAGGAAGCGGTCGAGCTGCGCCTCGGGCAGCGGATAGGTGCCCTGCGACTCGACGGGGTTCTGCGTCGCGACCACGACGAACGGCGCCGGGAGCGGGCGCGAGACGCCGTCGACCGTCACCTGGTGATCCTGCATCGCCTCGAGGAGGGCGGACTGGGTCTTGGCAGGCGCGCGGTTGATCTCGTCGGCGAGCAACAGCTGGCAGAAGATCGGGCCGGGGATGAACGTGAACGCGCCCTTGTCGCGGTCGAGGACGTTCGAGCCGGTGACGTCGCTCGGCATGAGGTCGGGCGTGAACTGGAGGCGCTTGAAGGCCGCGCCGGAGACGCGGGCGAAGGACCGCGCGACGAGCGTCTTCCCGAGGCCCGGGGCTCCCTCGATCAGCACGTGACCGCCCGCGAGCGCCGCGACGAGGAGCCCGAAGACCAGCTCCTCCTGGCCGACGACGACCTTGGCCATCTGCGCGCGGATGCGATGGAAGGTCGCCTCGAACGCCTCGGGGGTCATGCGCTCACGGTAGCAGACAAATGCTAAGGTTCGCCGCGATGGAGAAGGTACGCACACTCGTCATCGGCGCTGGAATTACAGGCCTCGCGACCGCTGCGGCGCTCGGCGAACGAGGCGACGACGACTACCTCGTCCTCGAGGCCGACACCGAGATCGGCGGCTACTGCAAGACGGTCAAGAAGCAGGGCTTCGTCTGGGACTACTCGGGGCACTTCTTCCACTTCAAGCACCCCGAGATCGAGGCGTGGCTCCGCGACCGCATGAAGGGCCAGGACGTCCGCAACATCGAGAAGAAGTCCTTCATCGAGTTCAAGGGATGCTCGGTCGATTTTCCGTTCCAGAAGAACATCCACCAGCTCCCGCGCGAGGACTTCATCGACTGCCTCTACGACCTCTACTTCGCGCGCGCGCCGAAGGAGCTGTTGGGGGCGGCCGCACCGAAGGTCGAGGAGCCGAGCGGCGGGGTGCAGAGCTTCAAGGCGATGCTCTACGCGCGGTTCGGCAAGTCGATCGCCGAGAAGTTCCTCATTCCCTACAACGAGAAGCTCTACGCCACGGACCTCGGCACGCTCGACAGCGACGCGATGGGGCGCTTCTTCCCGCACGCGGACCTCACGGACATCATCCGCAACATGAAGGTCGCGAACAACGCGAGCTACAACGCGACGTTCACGTACCCCGCGGGAGGCGCCATCGAGTACGTGAACGCGCTCGCGAGCGCGGTGCGGCCCGGCGCGATTCGCCTCGGCGAGGCGGTGACCGGCATCGATCTCGCACGCAAGGTGGCGACCACCACGAAGGGCGAGATCCAGTTCGACCGCTTCGTCTCGTCGTCGCCGTTCAACCGCCTGCTCACGATGGCCGGCGTGCCCCACGACCCCTCGACGTACTCGTGGAACAAGGTGCTCGTGTTCAACCTCGGCTTCGACAAGAAGGGGAGGAAGGACGTGCACTGGGTCTACTACCCGGACCGGAGCACCTGTTTTTACCGGGTCGGCTTCTATGACAACATCTTCGACGCCGACCGCCTGAGCCTCTACGTCGAGATCGGCTACGCGAAGGATGCCGTCGTCGACGCGGTCGCGATGCGCGAGCAGGTCCTTGCCGATCTGAAGAGGAACGGCGTCATCACCGACCACGAGCTCGTCGCGGAGCACTCCGTGGTGATGGACCCGGCGTACGTCCACATCACCCAGCGCTCGCTCGCCGAGCACGCGCGCATCAAGTCCGAGCTCGCCACGCACGGCGTCTACCCCGTCGGCCGCTACGGCGGCTGGACCTACTGCAGCATCGAGGACAACATCGTCGAGGCCCGCGCGCTGGTGAAGTCGCTGGCCTGAGGCCGGTGCATGCTGAGCTACAGCGCCTTCGCCAGGAGTGCGCCAAGATCGCGGATCGTCGTGAGCTCGTCGCCGCGCGGCGGGTCGTCGGCGCTCGCCTCGGTCGCGCGCTTCCATAGGCGTGCGGCCTCATCCGGCGCGACGTTCGCGCGCGCTGCGAGGAAGGCGACCGGGTCGGCGCCGCGCGGGACACGCTCGCGAAGGCGCATCTCGGCGAAGCGGCCGTACGACGCGAGCGCATGGCCGAGCGCGCCGGCACGGCCGTAGAACGCGCCCGTCGCCTCGACGTGCTCGGCGAACGCGCGGCGCGTGACCGGCGCCGACGGGCGCGGTCGCGCATGACGGATGCCGAAGGCGAGGAAGAGTACGGCCGCAGCCGCGAGCGCGTGCCATGAGCCCTTCCCGAGCCCCGCCTGCACGAGCGCCGAGAAGGGGTTGCTCGGGGGCGGGATCCCGTCCTCGGCGCGGGCGACGCGGATCTCGGGGCGCCCCTCCTCCGTGATGCCGCGCTCGATCCCCTGCTCGTGCCGGTCGTTCATGGCGATGTCGAGGATGGCGACGAACGCGCCCGCGTTGTCGGGACGCGCGACGCCGAGGTTGGTGGCGAGCTCGCGGCCGGCGACCCCGATCACCGACCCTTTGCCGCGAGATATGTGTGCAGCATACACGGTGGTTCCGGCGAACGCGATCGGGTCGCTACCGGGCCATTCGAGCGCGCGGCTCACGCCGACGCGCGCGCCGAGTGCGGAGACGTCGTCGGTGATGACATCGACGAGGTCGTCCGTCGTGGAGGCCGCTGTCGCGTGGAGGTCGGCGGGCCAGAGATCCGGTGCTCCGAAGAGCACGAGCACGCCTCCCGCCTCGACCCACCGGAGCAGGTGAGCGGTCGACTCCTCCTCGAGGACCACGCGCTCGACGTCGACGACGATGACGGGGGCAAGGTCGGCCGCGCCGGGGATCGGGAGCGCGGCGAGGGACGTCGAGAGATGCGAGGCGTCGTACCCGCCGCGGCGGAGGACGTCGATCGGAAGCTCGTCGCCGGCAGGGTCGTTCACGGTGGCGCCGCTTCGGTGTGATCCGCCGCAACCGAGCGCGGCGAGCGCGAGGAAGACGAGAAGCGCCGTCGTCGTGACGGACGCGACCGCGCGCGGCACACCCGAGCGCACGACGGCCGTGGCGCGTGACGCGGCGTTCGCCACGCCTTCTCCGGTCGGCGCGACGTTGCCGAACTCGACGCGGTCGACCTCGCGCACGATCTCGCGGAGCGGCTGGCGTGCGGCATCCTCGGCGCAGAGCCGGACGTACTCGCCGTTCGTGCGGTGACGCGCGAGCCGGATCGCGCCGCGCCGGTCGAGCGCGGCGAGCGAAGCGGCGAGGTACATGCTGAGCGCACGCGCGAAGTCGCCGCGGCGCGCGTGGTCGTCGGCCTCGCGCAGGGCCGCCTCGGCATCGGAGATCTCCTCGGCACGCGGCGTCGGAGGTCGGTCGACTGGCACGGCCACGTTCGGCCGGACGGGGGCGTCGGCGAGCGCCTTGTCACGCCGTGCGCGGAGCAGCGCGCGCACCAGCGGAACTGCGATCGCGGCGATCACGAGGGCGATGAGCAACCAGACGAGCCCCTGGGCCAGGAAGCCGAGCACACCGACGACCTGCCGCCATGTCCCGCTCCCCCGGTCGGCGTTGCGCCTTCGACGCACCGCCTCCTCCGCGCTCGACGCGTCGCTCTTGCACGCTGCGACGAGGGCCTCGCACCCATCGACCTGCGAAGCGAGAGGGCAGAGCGCGCGGTCGCGAGGCGAGAGCGGGAGCTTCGGTGCGGAGCAGAACGTGTACTTCGGGTCCTGCCGTGCCGACTCGACGTCCCGAGGCGCAGTGCGCGAGCCCTGGGGAAGCGCCGACGCCGACGCCGACGACAGGAGCGCGAGCAGGAGGACGGCCGCGGAGGGCGCGCGGAAGGTCATGCGGCCTCCGCCTTCTCGCTGTGCTCGGCGCGCGAGGCGATCGCCGCGAAGCGGGTCTGGATGTCCCACCCCTCGGCGCGGGTCCGCACGTTGAGGTACGTGAAGAAGCGCGCGGTGGTCACGTACGGAACGACGCCGAACCAGCCGAGCACGGCGAGGACGCTGCCGCCGTCCGCCCATAGCGGCGCCGGCGCCTGGAACTGGAGCACCTCACCGATGAAGGCGCGCCCGCCGACGTCCGCGAGGAGCAGCGCGAGTAGCGGAACGATACCCATCATGGCGAGGGCGAGAAACGCGTCGCCCATCGCTCCGGAGGCGATGCGCTGGGCGCGCCCGAAGGCCGGGCCGATGCGCGAGCGCTCGAGGATCATCACCTCGTCGACGAAGACGAAGAGCGATGCCGCATACGCGCCGGGAGCGACGAGGAAGAGCGCGGCGATGCCGACGAGGCCCGCCCACCCGATGCGCAGAGCGACGATGCGCGGAACCTCGCGGGCGGCGGTGCGCACCACGGCCCGCGCGCCGACGGTCTCCTGGAAGACGAGCCTGGACGCCAGCACGGTGAAGGGCACCTGCGCGATGAACGAGAGGAGGAAGGCGACGACCCACGCACCGACCCAGCCGAACGCCCAGGACGAGGCGATCGTGAGCGCGGCGCACGGCGCGAGGACCATCGCTGCGACCTTCGCGTAGAGCCTCGCGTGGACGGCGATGAAGCGCAGCGAGAGATCCATCACGTCGAGGAAGGCGCGATCGCGGAAGGCGACGCGCGCGCGGAGGACGTCGAGGCTCACGGCTTGGCCTCTTCGCTCCGGTCCTCGCCCTCGCGCTCCCCGGAGGCATCGCGACCAGCGAAGAGGATGTACGCGACGACGAGGAAGAACAGCGTGCCGCCGACGCCGAGCTTGATGACACGCGGGGTGCTCGACGCCGACCAGAACGCCTCGATGCCAGCCGCCATCAGCAGCATGACCGACGCGCCGCCGACGATGACGAGGATCTCCCGGGCCGTACGTTGCAGTGACGCGACTCGCGTGCGCTCGCCGGGAGCGATGACCGACCAGCCGAGCGACAGACCGGCACCGCCGGAGAGGACGATCGCGCCGAGCTCGAGCGAGCCGTGTCCGACGATGAACGCGCCGATGTTGGCGCCCGCGCCCTGCGAGGCGACGTAGCCGAGGATCGCGCCGATCGAGAGCCCGTTCTGTACGAGGTAGAACGCCGAGCCGATGCCGCCGAAGATGCCGAGCGCGAAGCAGCGGAGCGCGATGCCGACGTTGTTGTAGACGTAGTACCCGGCCATCATCGTGCCCTCGCCGGCGTCGCGCCCGGCGTCGAAGCCGTTGGCGTAGGCCTCGGTGAGCGGCCGCAACATCGCCTCGGGGGCGATGCGGAAGGCGAAGGTCGGGTCGCGCATCGTGAGACCGACGCCGATCGCGAGCGGGATGAAGAACAGGCCCGCGGCGAGAGACATCGCGCGCCAGCGCTTGCGAACGGCGCGCGGAAACGCGACGAGCCACGCGTGCTGGATGCGGATCTCTCCGCCTTCGCCGCGCGCACGGGCATGAGGACCGTACAGCAGCGTGTGCGCGGAGGCGGTGAGGCCGCGCAGGTAGTCGACGAGCGGCGCGCTGTATCGCGCCGCTTCGGCGGCCGCGAGATCGGCGCACGCGTCACGATAGAGTGAAGGGAGCTTCGCGACGTCGGCCGCGGCGAGCTTGCGGAGCCCACGCTGCGTCGTCGTGCGCGACAGCGTATGCAGCTCCTCCCAGCCCGTTCGACGGCGATCCGCGAAGGCCTTCTCGGTGAGGGCGGAGGCTACGGCCATCGCGGCGGCGCTCCACCCTTGCCGACTGCGGGCGCGGGGCCGGTGCGAGGTCGCCAGGACGACGGCGGTGCCTCGGTCCGGCCGACGTTCACGGCGCGATCGTAGAGGATCGCGAGCAGGCGCGACGGGTCGTCGTGGCGAAAGCCGAAGCGCGCGGCGATCGGGCCGGCGATCATGTTGGCGAGCTCGCGCTCGCGGGCTTGCCCGAGCGTGAACCGACGGCGCAGGAAGAGCTCGATCGACTCGCGCTCGTCGGCGTCGAGCGCGACCTCCTCGGGAAGGGTCGCGAGCTCCCTCGGTAGCGCCGGAGGAAACAGCTGGATGTGCGAGGCCACCTTCACGCGCTCCGGTACGACGACGATGGTGCCCGCCGCGAGATCGCCGAGGCGCTGGAAGCGCGAGCTCGCGGACATGGAGACGAGACCGACGAGGTAGCCCGTGGGGAGCGCGTCGGCGGCACGCAGGAGGTTTCGGAGCGCGGCCGCGCGCCAGCCGATGGGCCTGCCGTTCTCCGCGAGCACGCGGACGCCCGTCCACATCTTGCCGGGCGACTGACCGCGGGTGGCCTCCCAGACGACGAACCAGAGCCACTGGGCCGCGAAGAGGGCGAGCAGGACGAGGCCGCCGCCGGCCTTCGCGCCCGAGCTGATGTCGCCGCTCGTGGCGCTCCCGTAGAACGCGAGAATGACGACGAGCGCGAGGAGGGCAACGATGCCGTAGCAGAGCGCGAGATCGATGAGGTACGCGACGGCCCGGCGCGCGGGGCCGGCGAGCCGGTAGTGGAACACGATGTGCTCCGGCGTTTCGAACGCGACGTCGGTGTCGAGCGGCGCGGACATCGCGGCTCGAAGGGTAGCCGCAGGCGCCGGCGATGTCGCCCGACGGCGCCGCGCAGCGTGTACGTCCCGGCTGCGATCGTCGCGAGCTGCTCCTCGAGCGAAGGCGCGCCGGGCCGCGCGACCTGCCCGAGCCCCTGCTAGCCGCCCACCGCATAGAGTCGGCTCACGGCAAGGTTGGTCCCGGACGGAAGCATCGCGTCGAGGCTGATGACGTCGCGTTCGCCGGTCGGCTCGCTGAGCCCGACGGCGCGGACCACCGCGTGCGCCTCGAGGACGGCCGGTCACGAGTCTATGAAACTCGCATCAGTCCATAGGGTTGCAAAAATCCGCCGGGCGCCGCTACCACACTGTCCTACGTATGCTACGCCATCTTACCCACCCCATGTTGCTCTCGATCCCTCCGAGACCGTCCTCCCGGCCAAGGCTGATCCCTGGTCTCTCCCTCCGCTCGGGAGACCTGATCGCGGGGCGCTACCGCGCGCTGTCGCTCCTCCGAGCCGACCGCGCCTGCGCGCACTTCGCGGCCATGGAATCGGGCTCGCACGCGCGCGTCGAGGTGCAGATCCTCCTCGCGATGGATGACGCCATCGAGCCCGTGATGCTCCGCTTCCTCGCGGACGCACGCAAGGCCGCGACCCTCCGTGGACCGCACGTCGAGCGCATCCTCCACGTCGGCGTCACCGAGGACGGACATCCCTCCGTCGTACGCGAGCCTTCCTCGGGCGAGACGCTCGCCTCCGTTCTCGCCAAGTGGGGCGGCTCGCTGCCCACCGAGGTGAGCGTCGACATCGCGATCGCGATCTGCCAGGCGCTCGAGAGCGCCCATGCCGCCGGCCTCGTGCACGGCGAGCTCGACGCGACGATGGTTCGACTCGCGTACGGCGCCGACGGGCCGTCGAACGTGAGGGTTGCCGGGCTCGGCACCTCGCGAGCGCTCGCGATGCTCCCGTTCGATCGTTGCTCTCTCGCGTCGGTCGCGCTCCGTGCCCCCGAGATCCTCGTTGCCGACTCCGATCTCGACGCGCGCGTCGACGTGTGGAGCGCCGGTGTCCTCCTCTACACGATGCTCGCGGGCGCAGCTCCGTTCGCCTCCGACTCGCCGTCGACGCTCGACATCACGGCGTATGACGAGCCGGCGTTCCTCGCCGGCGTTCCCGACGGTCTCGCCGAGGTCGTCGACGGCTGCCTCTCGCGCGATCCTGCCCTGCGCCCGCAGACGGCCGCATCGCTCGCGGCACGCCTCGCGCTCTACGGCTCGCGTCCGGTCTTCGAGAAGCGCGGGTCCTTGCTCGTCGTCGACACGGGGCGCTACGAGGCGCAGGTCCTCGAGCAGCTCGTGAAGGACGCTGGGCCGAGCGAGCGATCGATCGACGTCGAGATGGACGCGCCGAGCTCGCCGTCGCTCGGCAGCGCCGACATGACTCCCGAGCCCACTGTGGTGACGCGTTCGGTACCGCCCGTCGCGATCACCGTGGCTCCGCCCGAGGTCGCGATGAAGGCCGCGTCGCACGCTCCGCCGTCGCGGCGCGGTCGCACGTTCGCGTTCGCCGCGGCCGCCTGCATCGGTCTCGGTGCGGTCGTCATCGCGCTCGCGACCAGAGGCTCGGCGCCGTCGTCGTCGCCTGCCGCGCTCGCGGTCGAGCCTCCGCCCGCCGCGAAGAGCGACCCGCTTCCCTCGCAGGCGCGGGCGCAGGCACCCGCACCGCCGCGCACGCCCTCCGCCGAGCCTCGTTCGCTCGCGATCTCCGACCTGCCCTCCGCCCCGCCGGCCGCGCAGCCGAAGCCGCTCGCGCCTTCTGCCAAGCCGCGCCCCGCGGGTCCCGCGAAGGGCGCCGCCGCCGCCGAGCCAGCACCCGCCGTCGACCCGATCGTTCGCTCTGCCTCTGCTCCGATTCAACCCCAGCCCAAGGCCTCCGACGATGACCTCCGCCGCTTCCTCGATGACCGTCGCTAAGCGCGCCGCCGCCCTGAGCGCGCTCGCCCTCGTGTCGATCGCCGTGCTGCCGAGCGTGGCGCGAGCCGACGGCGGAACGCCCGCCGATGCGCTCTTCCGCGAGGGCCGCACGCTCCTCGATGCGAAGCGCTTCGACGAGGCATGTCCGAAGCTCGCCGAGAGCCAGAAGCAGGAGCCCGGCGCCGGAACGCTGCTCGCGCTCGCGCTCTGCCACGAAGGCCAGGGCAAGATGGCGACGGCCTGGCACGAGCTCAACGAGGCTGCCGCGCTCGGCAAGCGCGTGGGGCGCAACGATCTCGCGGGCGCCGCGCAGAAGCGCGCGAATGCGATGGAGCCGCTCCTCTCGCGCATCGTCGTGCACGTCCCGAAGGGCGAGGACGCCGAGTACCAGGTGAAGTGCGACGGCGAGCGGCTCGACTCGAAGCAGTGGGACACGCCGCTCGTGGTCGATCCGGGCGAGCACCGCGTCGAGGTGTCCGCCAAGGGCAAGGTCTCGCGCAGCTACGCGGTTCGTCTCACGGGCGCTGGCGTCACCGAGATCCTCGTCGACAAGCTCGACGATGCTCCGCGCCCGGCCGCGGCGAAGCCCGACCCGGCGCCGGTGCGCCTCGCCTCGACCGTGGTGGCCACGCCTGCTCCGGCCGAGGAGAGCCGTGGCGGCGCGCAGCGCACGATCGGCCTCACCATCGTCGGCCTCGGCGTGGTCGGTCTCGGCACCGGCGCATACTTCGGGGGTAGGGCGCTCAGCGAGTCCGCCGAAGGACGCCGCGCCTGTTCCCTCACTCCTTGCCCCGCGCAGGAGCAGGCGGCCGCATCCGACGCGAACGATCGCGCGAAGTCGTCGATGCTCGTGAGCATCGTGACCATCGGCGCCGGCACCGGAGCGATCGCGCTCGGCACCATCGTCTACCTCATGGCCCCGAGCTCGCCCTCACGCGGCGCGGCGCCGAGCACGCGAATGACCGCCCGCTTCGCTCCGTCGGTCTCGCCGACGCAGGCCACCGTCGGCGTCACCGGCGCGTTCTGAGCGCCCGGTTCAGGTCGTGTGAATCCATAGGGAGAGGAAGAGACGCGGAGACGCGGAGACGCGGAGACGCGGAGGCGCGGAGACGCGGAGGCAACGCGGAGGGGGCTCGCCTCGATTCCTCACTGGACACGCGTCGTGCCGGGGAGAACCCGCAGCGGGTTCCCCCCGGTGGGAAGACTCAATCCCGCCCAGCTAAAGCCCTTCCTCGCTCCATTGTCTCGCTTCGCATCGGACATCTCGTCCTCCACCTCGTCGATGGAGAGATGTCCGATGCAGAGCGAGACAACCGAGCGAGGAACGAGGTCGCGGCATGGAGGGGAGGACTCCCCACCGGGGTGAACCCGCTGCGGGGTCTCCCCGGAACCACGAGGGTCCAGCCAGCGATCGAGGCGGGACGCCTCCGCGTTGTCCCCGCGTCTCCGCGCCTCTCTGTCTCTTCAATCGGCCTTGTCGTGCGCGCGTCGCGCGTCGCGCGTCGCGCGCCGCGCTCAGCGCCGGATGTCGGGCTTGTCGCGCGGGACCGTCGCGTCGTCGGTGACACGTGGCGGGTCGATGGTGAGCGAGCGCACGATGCGCGCGCGCGCGAGCGCGAGCCGCTCCGACAGGACGTCCTCGTCCTTCGCGGAGGGCACCGTCGTCGACACGTGGACGAGGAGACAGCGGCGGATGAACGCGCCGAAGAGATAGACGTGCCCCTCGATCGCGCCGCCGGGCTTCGCGGCGTCGAGCGCCACCCAGATCCGCGAGTCGTAGGCCTCGGGGCCGATGGTCGTCACGTCCTCGACGGTGGTGAGCTTCGTCGAGGTGACCCAGCCGAGGTCGCGCGCCCGCGCCTCGCACTTCTGCCGGTTCACGAGCTCGTCCTCTTGCGTCGCCTGCACCCACACGCGCGACGCGGTCGCCTCGTGGAGCGCGAAGAGGGCAGGACGCGAGTGATCGTCGATGCGCCAGGCCTTGCCGTCGGGCAGAGGGAACGAGAGCTGGAAGCGCTTCGAATGATAGCGGCCCCACGCGGCGTCCTCGGTCGGATAGCGCGGGGCCGAAGGAGCAGCAGGGCTCTCGGGCGCACGCGGGGGCGTGGCCGTGGGCGGCTCGCCGCACGCGGCGCCGCCCACGACGACCGCGCCCAGCCCGAGGAGGCGAGGCGCGAGCGTGCGACGTGACACTCGAAGCAAGGACGCGCTCAGACGGGCGTGAGCCAGTCGGCGTGCGTCGTGTCGCTGCCCTTCACGACGTCGAAGAAGCGATCCTGGAGCTTCTTCGTGATGGGGCCGACGGTGCCCTCGCCGATGGCGCGGTTGTCGACCTCACGGACCGGCGTGATCTCCGCGGCCGTGCCGGTGAAGAAGCACTCGTCCGCGAGCCAGAGCTGGTCGCGGGTGATGCGCCCTTCGCGCACCTCGAGGCCCATCTCACGCGCGAGCACCATGATCGTGTCGCGGGTGATGCCCTCGAGGATCGACGACGAGAGGTCGGGCGTGTGGAGCACGCCCTTCTTCACGATGAAGAGGTTCTCGCCGGAGCCTTCGGACACGAAGCCGTTCGCGTCGAGGAGGATCGCCTCGTCGTAGCCGCCGAGCTTCGCCTCGCGCTTCGCGAGCACGCTGTTCGTGTACTGGCCCATCATCTTCGCCTTCGCGAGGCTCACGTTGATGTGGTGGCGAGCGAACGAGCTGATCTTGCAGCGGATGCCGCTCTTCAGCGCCTCGTCACCGAGGTACGCGCCCCACTTCCACGCGATGATCGTGCTGCGCACCGGGTTGTTCGGCGCGTAGATGCCCATCGCGCCCTCACCGCAGAAGACCATCGGGCGGAGGTAACCCTCCGGCATCGCGTTGACCCGCAGCGTCTCGACCGACGCGGCCATGAACTGCTCGCGCGTGAACTTCGGCACGAGGAGCGTCATCTTGCACGTGTCGAACAAGCGATCGATGTGCTCGCGCAGGCGGAACACGTACGTCTTGCCGTTCGCGCGCTTGTACGCGCGGATGCCCTCGAACGCCCCGAGGCCGTAGTGCAGCGAGTGGGTGAGGATGTGAACGTTGGCGTCGTCCCAGTCCACCATCTCGCCGTCGAGCCAGATCTTCGCAACCTTGTCGACCATCGGGAAAGCTCCGTTAGCGCGTGAAACAAGCCCTGCCGCCAGAGGAAGAGGGCGCTGGCGACACTAGTCCTCGGCGTCGCGGGCGGCCACCCGGAATCGGCGCCGCATCGCGTTAGCCCGGTAAAGATGGTCCGGACGCATGTCGGAGCTCAGCGGCGCAGCGCGACGTAGACCGCGCCCTCGCCGCCGTCCTCCGTCGTGGCCGTCGCGAACGCGGCGACGTGCTCGCGCGCCTTTCCCTGGGAGAGCCAGGCGGCGATCTCCCCGCGGAGGACGCCCGCACCCGGGGTCCGCTCGCCCTTGCCGTGGATGACGAGGACGCAGCGCTCGTTCCGCGAGCGCATCGTGCGGAGGAACTCGGCGAGCTTCTCCTGAGCTTGCGCGGCCGTGAGCCCGTGGAGATCGAGGCGCCCGTCGACCGGGAGCATGCCGCGGCGGAGGCTACGTACGAGGTCCGGCGGGGCGTCGACGCGCCGGCCTTCGACACGCCGGCCGTCGTCGCTGACCTCGAACCGGGCGACGTCGTCGACGAGCGAGTGGAGATGGGCGATCGCCTTCTCCGCCTCGACGCTTGCCATCGCGCGCACCTCGGCGGCCTTCGTGCGTTGCGCGTCCGGACGCACCTCGGTCGTGACGGGGAGGCGAGTCTTCGCCTTGGCGTCGAGCGGCGTGACGCCGCTCATCATCCGGTGGAAGCTCATGTCGTCGTCGAGATCGCTCGTGCTCGTGCGCGCCGGCTCCGGGCGGCGCGCAGCAGGGGCGGGCGCGGGACGGGGAGGGGGGAGCGGCTTGCCCTTCGCGGTCGCGGCCTTCTGCCGCTCCTCTTCGGTCTTCTTCTCGGCATCGAGCTTGGCCTTGAAGCCCTCGAGCCCGCCCGCGAGCGGGTGGAAGCCGCCGAACTTCGGCAGCGCGGCGTCGTCGTCGTCCTTCTTCTTGCCCGTGTCGCGCTTCTTGGCCATGGCTCGCGCTCAGTCCTTCCGCCCGCGCTGCCGCATCGCGCGCAGGGCGCTCGTGACGCTCTGCATCCCGGTGAGGATCCCGTCGGCGTAGTGCCAGTCCGAGTCGTCGAGCTCGGGAAAATCGTGCGGGTTCTTGACGTCCTCCATCGTGAGGCCGGGCTTCAGCCGCCGCGCGAGATCGAGCACCTTGGTCGTCTGGAGCTCCTCGATCGCGTTCAGCTCGTGCTCGATCGCTTTCCAGGTCGGCGGCGCGCTCTCGCTGCCGTCTCCGAGCAGCGCCGCGACGTCCTCGACCTCGACGTCGGAGATGATGGGGTCGCTCCCGGGATAACGGGCGACGGTCGCGCCGCGCTTCGGGCAGATGCCGAGGCAATGCGTCTTCGTCACCCACGTCGTCACGTGCTCGCCGCGCGCAGCGACCTCCGCCTTGAGCGCGTCGTAGAGCGCGTCGCCCCGGTCTCCGCAGCCGGGCCCGAGAGGCGAGCCCTCGCGCCGGTTCGCGCAGACGAACAGGTGGAGTCGGGGGGCCTGGCCGGTGGTGGGGCGCATCTCCCGGCTTCCTTAGCACGTCGTCGTGGCCCACAGGCGCGCACATTCCCGCCTAAGCACTCGTAACCTTGCATGGATCCGGTCGATGGATCCGGTCGGATCCGGCGCGGCGCGAGCCGACGCGTTTCTGCCGGATTTGACGGGCTCGATCGCGGGTCCGGTCGTTGCACCAGCAGAGCCTGCGACATGACTGTTCCCACGCCGATACGCCCGCGCCTCGATCTCATCGAGCTCGGCGACGGGCGGCGCCTCCGCCTCCTCGACCTCCTCGGGCAGGGCGCGTCGTCCACGGTGCATCGCGCGCTCCTCGAGAACCGCGGCGGGCTCCGACGGCTCGTGGCGGTGAAGGTCTTCGGCAGCATCTCGAGCGAGGACGTCGAGCAAGCCGACGCGCTCGCGGCGAGGACCGCGATGCGTGCCGCGTGCGTCCGGCACCCGAATGTGGTCGCGCTCCACGAACACGGAAAGTGGCGGACTCAGCCGTACTTCGTGAACGAGCTGGTCGACGGCGTGAACCTGCAGACGCTCCTCGACCGCCATGCCGAAAAATCCCTCAGGCTACCGCTCGATCTCGCGCTCTTCATCGCATCGGAGGTCGGCGAGGCGCTGAGCGGGGCGCGGACGGCGCGCGACCATCGCGGCGTGCAGCTCGGGATGCTCCATCTCGCGCTCGGCGCGCGAAAAGTCCTCCTCGGCTGGCGCGGCGAGGTGAAGGTCAGCGACTTCGAGACCTCGATGACCGCCGCCGCTTCGTCGAGCATTCGGAGCATGAAGCTCGTCGCCCACCGGACGGCCACGATGGCCCCCGAGGTCGCGCAAGGCCACGAGGGCGACAGCCGCTCCGACGTCTTCTCGTTCGGCGTGATCTTGCGGGAGCTCTTCGTCGGCCCGAGGTTCGGTCGAGTCGTGGAGAACTCCGAGGCCATCCAGCTCGCGCGCGAGGGCTTCGTACAGCCCATGTCCTTCCAGCCTCACTTGCCGGACGCGCTCATGCTCGTGATGCTGAGGGCGCTCCGGATCGACCCTGCCGAGCGCTATCCGAATGCGAGCGCGATGGCGTTCGAGCTCCGCCGCATCGCGCTCTCGATGGGAGTCGGCGACGGTCGCCTCTTCCTGCGTCGGGCGCTCGACCGCGACTTCGGCAACGACGCCTCCGAGATCACCGCAGAGCGAGCGTATAGCACCGCGCCCCCGCTGGCGCCCTCGGTCGTGCTTGCAAACGATCTCATCGAGCTCGCGGCGCTCGATGCACTGCCTACCATCGCCGACAACGACTGATTCTCGTTCGAAGGAGGCATCCCTCGCCTTGACCCCTCGTGCCGGGAGTGAAAGTGCTTCCTCCGTGGCCGGTGACCTCCCAGTTCTCGTAGCGGACCTCGTCGAGGAGGCCGCCCGCGACTTCCTCGAGGAGTGCGCGCGCGAGAACGAGGAGGCGTGGGTTCCGCTCGTCTCCCCGCCGGTCGGCAAGACCCCCCACGTGCTCGAGATCTACACGCCGTCCCGTGGCGAGCCGCTCCGCGTGCTTGCCGTCCCCACCGGCACCGAGGGCCAGCACGGGTTTCCGCTCAGGCTGTCGGTCCTCTCGGCCGAGGCGGCAGCGTCGTTCCGCGCCCCCGTCGTCGAGGAGGTCGCGGTCTCGTTCGACGTCACGATCGAGCCGGCCCAGGAGTCCGTGCGCGACCCGCTGATCGGGCGGTCGCTCGCCGGCGGCAAGCTCCTCATCGAGTCGCTTGTCGGCAAGGGCATGATGGGCGCGGTCTACAAGGCCACCCATCGCGAGCTGCGCATCCCCGTCGCCGTGAAGGTGATGCACGCGCGGTTCCAGCAAGACGCCGACTTCTGCAAGCGCTTCTACGACGAGGCCCTGGCCGCGAGCCGGCTCGATCACCCGAACCTCGTGCGCGTCCACGACTTCGGCCAGGAGCCCGACGGGCTCCTCTATCTCTCGATGGAGCTCATCGAGGGGCGCAATCTTCGCGTCGTGCTGACGGAGGAGGGGCCGATGCCGATCGCGCGCCTCGCCAACCTCATGATGCAGGTCTGCGCCGGCCTCGGGCAGGCGCATGCGCGCGGCATCGTCCATCGCGACGTGAAGCCCGACAATGTGGTGCTCGTCATGCGCGTCGACGACGACGGCAAGCCCCACGAGCAGGTGAAGGTCTGTGACTTCGGCCTCGCGCTCATGCGCGCGGGCGACGCCGTGAACGAGCGCTTCGCGGGGACGCCCGTATACATGTCGCCCGAGCAGTGCCGCGGCGAAGAGCTCGACGCTCGCACGGACGTGTACGCGTGCGGTGTCATGCTCTTCGAGCTCGCGACGGGCACGCCGCCGTTCCTCTCCGACAAGCCGATGGTGGTGATCAACCGGCATCTCTCGGCGCAGCCGCCGTTGATGTCCTCGCTCCGCGCCGACGTCGACGCGCGGCTCGAGCCGATCGTCCAGAAGGCGCTGAAGAAGTCGCGCGAGGAGCGACAGGAGAACGCGCGCGCGCTTCGCAGCGAGCTCAAGGCACTGCTGGTCGCCGCGCACGCCAACGCATTCGATCTCACGCACGAGGCCTCGCTCGTGCAGGAAATGTCTCCCGACCCCGCGCCGGTCTCGAACCCCGCGCCGGCGGCGCCGCCGTCGCTCGTGCCCGCACCGCCGCCCGCGCCGCCGTCTTCGCCCGGGTCCGCGCCTTCCGTCGCGCAGGCGGCGAAGCACGCGGACACGCCGTCGTGGCTCGAGGACAAGCAGGACAGCTACGCGATGTTCCTCGACGGCATGGCGAGCGGGGAGAAGCGCGCGAAGGAGGTCTCCGTCTCGCTCGCTCGCGACCCGAAGACGTGGCTCACGAAGCTCCTCGAGGAGCGCGACGACCGCGTCGTCGACAAGATGCTCGGCGAGGTCCCCGGCGCGGCTCGTCTCCTCGCGGAGCGTGCCGACGCACGCACGCTTCGTGCGCTCTCGAGCACGATCCACGGCATCGCGACCAACAAGGCGCGTCATGCGGCGATCCGCGCGAGCGCAGCCACAGTGCTCAAGGTCTTTGCCGACCCGGCGCTGCTTGCGCCGATCGCCGAGCGGCTCCTCTCGCGTGGCGAGGCCGAGGGCGCCGACGCGGCGCGCGCGCTCGTGCTCGATGCCGGCGGGGCCGGCGCCTACGCGCTCTACGGCGCGCGCGTGAAGCTCGCGGCCCAGCCGAACGTGCGCGAGCCCTTCGTCGCGACGATGCGAGCGCTGGGCGAGGCGTCGTGGCCCGTGGTCCGCGCAGCGCTCGAGCGCATCCCGGCGGCAGCGCTCACCGGCGGGCATCCGCGCGCGGCCGAGCTCGCCGAGGACCTGCTCTGGTCGGTCCCCGTCATTCGCGACGACGCCGCCGGGGCTCTCGTCGCGAAGTACGTCCGCACCACCGAGGCGAGCCTCTGTCGCGCGGCGACGCAGGCGCTCGGAAGGCTATGGGCCGAGCGCGCGGCTCCGCTCCTGCTCAAGCTCCTCGACGTCGAGGACGACGGCGTGCGGCTCGCGGCCATCGCCGGCCTCCGCCAGATCGGCGCCGTCGACGAGCACGTCGTCCACCGTCTCGTGCCCATCCTCACGCGCAAGATCGCCGCCGGAGACGAGCTCAGACTCGCCGCCGTCTCCGCGCTCGAGTTCGTCACTCCCGACGCGCGTCAGGTCGCCGTGCCCATCCTCGTCAAGCTCGTGCGCGACGCGGGGTGGGAGGACGCCACGGTCTTCGCCGCCTCGCGCGCGCTCCTCAGCGTGATGGGCAACGAGGCGCGCGCGGTCATCATCGATCGCTCCGATCGCGCGTCGGAGCCGCTCAAGAGTCACCTGCTCGTGCTCCTGCGCGACCCGAAGCTGCCCGAGGTCGACGCGAAGACCGTCAGGGCATTGGGCTGACGCCCGGCGCGAACTTGCGGAGATAGACCTCGAGCGCGACGACGACGAGCGCGTGCGTGACGACGCGATCGTCGATGAGCGAAGCGACGCCGCTCGCCGGCACGACGAGCGTCTCCAGGTCCTCGAGGTCGTCGAAGGCGGTGCTCGCGGTGAGGCGAGCCCCGCGCGCGAGGTACGTGAAGCAGCGATTGCCCTGGAGCGCGGGGTTCGGTTCGACGACCGAGACGAGCTCGAACGACTCGGCCGTGTAGCCCGTCTCCTCTTCGAGCTCGCGCCGCGCGGCGTCGATCGGCTCCTCGCCGGGGTCGATCACGCCTCCGGGGACCTCGAGCGACATCTCGTCGGTGCCGTGCCGGTACTGCCAGACGAGCACCAGCTCACCCTCGGGGGTCTCGGCGATGACGTTGCACCAGTCCGGGCAGGCGAAGACGAAGATGTCGCGCGGGAGCGGCGTGACCTCGTAGACGACGCGCTCCACCTTGAACACGCCGTGATCTGCGACCAGATGGGCGCGCCGCCCCTGGAGCTTTTCGATCGTCTTCGGGCGAAGGGGGGTCGATGCTCGTGCCATCGCGCGGATGTCTACGCTAAAGTGCGGGCTCTCGCGAACCGAAGTCGATCGCACGAGCACGAAGAATCACCATGGGCGCGCCCGCCAAGAGCGACAAACAGCAAGACGACGCGATCCAGAAGATCATCGTCAACAACCGGCGCGCCAGCTTCGACTACGCGATCGAGGAGAAGTTCGAGGGCGGCCTCGTGCTCGTCGGCAGCGAGGTCAAATCGATGCGCGCCGGCAAGGTCGAGATGGTCGACGCCTACGCGACCGTCGAGAACGGCGAGCTCTGGCTGAAGCAGCTCTACGTCGCGCCGTTCGAGCAGGCCAAATCGTTCCCCCACGAGCCCCGGCGGTCGCGCAAGGTCCTGGTGCGCCAGTCGGAGATCGCGAAGATCGACCGCGCCATCTCGCGCGACGGCTACACGCTCGTCCCGACCCGGCTCTACTGGCGGCGCGGTCACGTGAAGGTCGAGCTCGGGCTCGCGAAGGGCAAGAAGAGCCACGACAAGCGCGCCGACATCAAGGCGAAGACCGCCGATCGCGAGGCGAAGGCGGCGATGGGGCGCGGGCGCAAGGAGCGCGGCTGACGTGGCTGAGCTCGGTGAACCGCATCTGACGTGGGCCAAGGGCGGGGCCGCCTCGTTCCTCACCGTGAGCGGCGACAACGTCACCCTCCGCTCGACGATCCCTTCGCCTCCCGGCGCTCGTCTCGACGCGGCGTTCACGTCCGAGCCGCCGGTCACGATCAAGATCAAGATGCACGGCAGCAAGCTCGAGGCCGACGGCACGTTCACGCTGAAGGGGCGCGTGCTCGAAGCGACGCGCGCGCTCCGCGAGCGCCTCGCGACCCTGGTAGGCTGAGGGCGACATGGCCAAGCGCACCGAACCGAAGGTCGAAGCGGAGTTGCCGCCGCGCGCGCTCGACGCGGCCGCCACCGGCGAGGACGTCCGGTTCGAGCGCTCGCTCCGTCCGAAGACGCTCGACGACTACATCGGCCAGACGAAGCACAAGGACAACCTCCGCGTCTTCGTCGAGGCCTCGCGCCGCCGCGGCGAGCCGCTCGATCACGTGCTGCTCTCGGGGCCCCCCGGCCTCGGCAAGACGACCCTCGCCCAGATCCTCGCGGCCGAGATGGGCGTCGAGCTCCACATGACGAACGGGCCCGTCGTCGAGCACAAGGGCGCGCTCGCAGGTCTGCTCACGAAGCTCGGCAAGAACGACATCCTCTTCATCGACGAGATCCACCGGCTCAATCCGGTGGTCGAGGAGAGCCTCTATCCCGCGATGGAGGACTTCCGCATCGACGTCATGACCGGCGACGGTGCGTTCGCATCGTCCATCCAGATACCGATCCAGCCCTTCACGCTCATCGGCGCGACGACGCGCACGGGCCTGCTCACCGCGCCGCTCCACTCGCGCTTCGGGCAGATCATCCGCCTCGACTTCTACCCCGTGGAGGATCTCGCCAAGATCATCGAGCGGAGCGCGAGCCTGCTCGGGGTCGAGGTGGCGAAGAGCGCCGCGCTCGGCATCGCCGCGCGATCGCGTGGCACTCCGCGCATCGCCAACCGCCTGCTCCGGCGCGTCCGTGACTTCGCGGAGGTCATCGGCTCCGGAAAGATCGACGACGCGATCGTGATGAAGTCGTGTGAGCGGCTCGACATCGACAGCGCCGGCTTCGACGAGATGGACCGCCGCCTGCTCCGCGTCATCATCGTCGACTACGACGGCGGTCCGGTCGGGGTCGAGACCCTCGCGGCCGCGCTCGGCGAGCCTCGCGACACGATCGAGGACGTGTACGAGCCCTACCTTCTGCAGCAGGGTTACCTCGGCCGCACGACGCGCGGCCGGGTGGCGACCCGCAAGGCGTACGAGCACCTTCGCGTTCCGTTCATCGGGACCGCTGCGGCAAAGCAGAAAGACCTCTTCGACGAGTAGCGGAGATAGGCCGCATTTACGGCCTTTCGCGCATGCGGGTGGAGGGAAGGCCTACCTTTCCGGACTATCCATTGCTTGCGGTGCGCCCTGACCGATAGACTTTGTCGTGTGAACGGCCCCGTCCTGGTCGTCGATGATGACATGGTCAGTCGACATGTCCTCGGGCAAGCGCTGGCAAGCGCGAAGCTCGAGCATGTTGCTGTGGGATCGGGCGCGGAGGCTCTCGCGCAGATCGAGAAGGTTCACCCGTCGATCGTCCTGCTCGACCTGGTGATGCCCGCGCCCGACGGCTACCAGATCCTCCGCATCCTCCGCGCTCGCCCCGAGACCCGCGACCTCCCCGTGGTCGTGCTCACGGCCCTCGACGGCGAGGACGAGATCGCCAAGGCCTTCGAGGCCGGCGCCGACGACTTCGTCCGCAAGCCCTTCAAGCCGGTCGAGCTCGTCGCCCGCGTGCGCGGTCAGCTCCGCCTCCGTGCCGCGATGGACGCGCTCGCCCGCAAGGAGAAGGACGCCAGCGTCGTCCTCGAGCTGACGCAGGCGCTCGCCTCGAACCTCGACTTCCGCGGCATCCTCTTCACGGTCGTCCAGCGCATCGCGCACGTCGCGAAGATCGATCGCGTGTCGATCGTCCTCGTGCGCGAGCAGGAGAACGTCGGCTACGTCGTCGCGGCCTCCGACGACGAGCAGCTCCGCGACCTGCCCATCGACCTCACCAAGTATCCCGAGATCCAGCAGGTGCTCACGAGCGGCGAGCCGCTCGTCGTCGAGGACGCCGCGACCCACCCGCTGATGGAGATGGTCCGCACCTCGGCGCAGGGCAAGACCAACTTCGCGTCGCTCTCGATCCTCCCCATCCTCTACGAGGGCAAGCCGATGGGCGTGCTCTTCCTCCGTTCGCGTCGCGCCGGCGCGTTCGGAGAGCGCGAGGTCGGCCTCTGCCAGACGATCGCGAGCGCGATGGCCATCGCGCTCCGCAACGCGCGCGTGCTCCAGTCGCTGCGCGACCAGACGCAGCAGGTCACCGTCGCTCGGTTCGAGGCAGAGCGTCGGATGCGCTCGCTCCAGCGCTACGCGGACTTCTTCGACAGCTCGGCGGACGGCATCGTCGTCATCGACGCGGAGGGGCGTCTCCTCTTCTCCAACCCGAAGGCGCGCGAGATCACCGGCTACGACGAGCAGGACCTCCGCGGCCGGCGGCTCGGCGACATCTTTGCGAGCGACGAGGGCTCGCTCGCTCACGACCTCCGCGCGGGGTTCCTCCAGGGCCAGTTCCCGAAGGACGTCGACATCCGCATCGCCACCCGCGACAAGCGGCGTGTCGTCCTGAACGTCAGCTTCGCGAGCGTGCTCCGCGAGGACGGCGCCGTCCTCTGCTCGTTCCGCGACGTCACGAAGCAGCGCGAGGTCGAGGCCGAGCTCGTCAAGACCAAGGACTTTCTCCAGCGCGTCATCGACTCGTCGTTCGACGCGATCATCAGCGCGGACCTCAAGGGGAGCGTCATCCTCTTCAACCGCGCTGCCGAGCGCGTCTACGGGCGCAGCTCGAGCGACGTGGTCGGCACGAACGTCCGCGCGCTCTACCCCGAGGGCACCGCCGAGAAGATCATGCGGATGATCCGCGCGGGCGGCGGCCGCATCGAGGGCCTCAAGGTCGAGATCATCGACGCGACCGGCGCGCCCGTCCCGGTGTCCTTCTCGGGCGCGCTCATCTTCGAGGGCGAGACCGCCGTCGGCAGCGTCGGCATCTTCACCGACCTTCGCGAGAAGATGCGCATGGAGCAGCGGCTCCAGCAGGCGCAGGAGCAGATCCTCGCGCAGGAGCGTCAGGCCATCGTCGCCGAGCTCGCCGGCGCCGCGGCGCACGAGCTGAACCAGCCGCTCACGAGCGTCCTCAACTACGCGACGCTCCTGAAGCGTCTTCTCTCCGCGGGTACTCCCGCGGCTGCTGCCGCGGAGGTCATCGAGGGGGAGGCCGAACGGATGGCCGAGATCGTCCGCAAGATCGGCAAGATCACGAAGTACGAGACCAAGAGCTACGTCGGGAAGCAGAAGATCCTCGACCTCGATCGCGCGAGCGAAGAGGGCGTTCCCGTCGCCGAGCCGGTCGTCACGGAGCGACCGCCCTCGACCCGTACTCCGACAGAGACGACACGTTCCTCATCGCCGAGCGTTCCCAGTGAGCGCGGGAGTGACCCATGAGCCGTACGGCACCCTTGGATCAGGACGTGAGCGGGATCGTGCGCACGACGACGACCGGCGCCCCCTCCAGCGAGGCCTCGGAGCGGGTCACCGTCTCGTCGGTCCCGATCAGCCGCGAGTCGGTCGTCTCGGTGAACAGCGCCGTCGACGTCGAGGCCGCGTGGCTCGATCGCCTCGTCGTCGCCGCGTGCGAGATGCCCGTCGCCGAGGGCGAGACCGCCATCGTGCAGTTCATGGTGCGCTCGCTCGGAGAGATCTTCCCCGACTGCGGAGTCGGCGCCTGTCTCGTTCCGCCCACTCCCGACGCGCCGACCTCTTCCCCCGACATGCGGCCGACGCCCGTTCCGGTGGAGCAGCAGCTCTTCAAGTACGTCCCCGAGGGCGAGGAGCGCCGCGGCGTCGGCATGGACCCGACGCGCCTCTTTCCCGGCTTCGCCTACGAGCGTGTGCTCAGCGTCGACGAGGCCTCGACGCTCCACCTCGCGAGCGACGACCCCGAGCTCGAAGACGACGACTCTCCGATCATGCACGTCGTCAGGCGCGCCGTGCTCGCCATGGGGCGCGGGCTCGGCCTCGCGCGTGGCCACGCGAAGGCGACCTCGGACGCCCGCGACCTCCGCGCGCTCAACTCGCACATGGTGCAGGCCGAGAAGCTCGCGAGCCTCGGTCAGATCGCCGCCGGTGTCGTGCACGAGCTGAACAACCCGCTCACGTCGATCGTCGCCTACACCGACTGGCTGACCCGCAAGCAGGCCCAGACGCCCGGCGGCGGCGACCCCGACAGCCTCGAGCGCCTGCGCCGGATCGGCGAATCGGCGAGCCGGATCCTGCGGTTCACCCGCGACCTCGTCACGTACGCGCGTCCGTCGAGCGAGGTGCCGGTGCCGGTCTCGGTGCACACCGTCATCGAGCAGGCGCTCGCGTTCTGCGAGCACGTGCTCGCGCAGCACGGCGCGCAGGTCGAGCGGCGCTTCGCGGAGACGGTGCCCTCGGTGCGCGGGATGCACGAGCAGCTGGTGCAGGTGTTCGTCAACCTGTTCACCAATGCGTGTCACGCGATGCCGGGCGACGGCGGTGAGCTGGTCGTCCGCACGGAGCTCTCGAGCGACTCGCTGCGGCTGGTCGTCTACGTCGAGGACAACGGGCACGGCATCGCGGGCGATCAGTTGACGCAGATCTTCGCGCCGTTCTTCACGACGAAGGTCGACGGGCGCGGCACGGGCCTCGGCCTCTCCATCGTGAAGAACATCATGGACAACCACGGCGCCGAGATCCGCGCCGAGCGCGGGGACAACGGCGGCGCGCGGTTCATCCTGGGGTTCCCCGTACAGCTCTGACGGACGCAAGAGGAGATGGCCATCGTCGAGCCACCTCATGGTCGCTGCTACCAGGCTCGATCACCGCAGAAGGACGAGCCCGCGTGAGTCACCGGTGCAGCGGGAGAGGAATGCACTCGTCGTCGCGGACGGGTCGCCGCTCCACTCCTCCGTCCACGAGTTGCACTGGCAACTACGAGAAGCTGTCCGATCTCTCGCTCGCCAAGAGCCCTTTCGGCGGCAGCGGAGCCACGCAAGTCTTCGACTACGACAATCGGCGTTTCCCGTCCGGCTCCGACTCATCCGCTCGTGCACCGTGGGATCGCTACCCTCGCCGACCGTCGCGGCGGCGGTCGCACGCGAGCTGGTCCCCCGAACGGGTGAGAGGAGTTGCCCGACGCCGGTACGCGCGTATCCTCGTCTACCCATGAGGCATGCGCGCTCCCTTTCCTTCGGGTCGTTTCTCGTCGTGATCACGTCGACCGTCCTCGCTTGTGAGGACACCGGCGGCTCGCCGTCCACGGGCGAGGCCGGCGCGCCGGATGCCTTCGTGCCGGACGGCGGAGCGTCGACGTCGGACGCGTCAACCGTGCTGGTGCCCTGTCCCGCGGCCCCGACCGGACCTGGTACCGAGCACGCGAAGGAGATCACTGCCGACGAGACGTGGACGGCGGCGGCCGGCCCACACCGCGTCACGTTCGGGATTCGCATGCTTGCGACGGTGACCGTGGAGCCCTGCGCAACGGTGCTTGTCGGAGACGCGTACACGATCACCGTGGGTACATCGGGAATGAAGGGAGAGCTCGTCGCCAGGGGGCAGCTCGGCGTCGATGCGAGCGGCGCTCCGGTTCGCAGGCCCGTGACCTTCGCGGCGGCGGACCCGGCCAAGCCCTGGGGAAGCATCAGGGTCGAAGCCGACAGCAAGGTCGACCTCCAGTCGGTCATCCTCAGCGATGGCGCGAGCCCCACCTCCGATCAGAACGGTGGAGGTGTGGTGCTGGCGATCGGGCGGGCATCGAACGGAACGGAGATCGTGAAGAACGTGCGCGCCGTCGACGTGAGCATCGAGCGCTCGCGTGGCTTCGGAATGAGCTTTCAGTCGCTCTCTGCATTCACCGACGACTCGAAGGACATCGTGATCAAGGACGGCGGGCGTGCGGATGCGGCGTTCCCGATCCGCCTTGGTCCTGGTGCGTTGAGCACGCTCCCTGCCGGGCTCTCGCTTTCGGGCAACGCCGCCAACGAGGTCGAGATCCTCGCGGGCAACACCTCGATGGTGTCCGACACGATCAAGGCGCGTGGTGTCCCTTACCGTGTTTCCGGACGGCTGCGCGTTGCGCCGTTCGCCGACGGCGGCCCCTCGGTCCTCACCGTCGAGCCGGGCGTCACGCTTCGCTTCGACACGACGTCGGACAACGGGCTCCAGATCGGGACGTCCGACCAGCGCCAGGGCGTTCTCGTCGCTGCCGGCACCGCCGCATCGAAGATCACGTTCACTTCGGCGAAGCCGACGCCCGCGGCGGCGGACTGGAAGAACATCTATTTCGCCTACAGTCCGCCGACGGGCAACCGCATCGAGAACGCCGTCATCGAGTACGCCGGTGGGCCGAGCGGTGCGCAGGGCTACGGCTGCGGGCCTGCCGAGAACGACGCCTCCGTGCTCATCCTCTCCGGCCGACCCGCCGATGCTTTCATCAAGAGCACCGCGTTCCAGAACTGCGGCGGCGATACCGGTATCGTCCTCGGCTGGACCTCCGACCAGGCGGGGCCCGACTTCGTGGCGACCAACACGTTCACGAGCATGCCGGTGTGTCACGTGAGCCGCTGGCGCAACGCGACCGGCGAGACCTGCCCGGGCTCGACGGCGGGCTCCCCAGTTTGTTTTTGAGCCTCCGTCGACCGCTCCAGCACACGCGACGGCGGCAGAGGACGGCGCAGTGCGCTGAACGCGTCAGAACGCGACCGGCGCCGGCGTGAGCTGAATGCCGCCAGCGCCGCTGCCGCGGCCGAGCTCGCCGTTGCGATCGTTGCCCCAACACGCACTTCGTCGCGCTAGGGCGATTCGTCGTCGGCGGTCAGTCCTGCGAAGAGCTCGGCGAAGGAGTCGGCGATGCGGACCGGCTCGTCGCCGTCGTCGCAGCCGTATGGCGCGGCCTTCCGCCCGACCCCGAAGAAGGCCGCTCCGAGCGGGTAGCTCACGGCTGCCTTCCGGAATGTCCCGAAATGCGCGGTGCCGCCGTCACGAACACGGAGCACGGCCCGGAGGTCGGCAGGGAGGCGATGGCCAATCGCCGACTCGGCGGCATCGAGCTCGGCCTCGGAGGCGATCATACCGGCGCGTCGACCGGTGCGGGCAGCTCGATGACGAAGCGAGCGCCTCGCTCGGCCCTCGCCTCGAGCGCGACGGAGCCCTGGTGGGCCTCCGCGATGCGCTTCACGAGCGTGAGCCCGAGGCCCGTGCCCGTCGCGCGCGTCGTGAAGAACGCCTTGAAGATGCGTTCGCGGTCCAGCTCGGCGACGCCTTCGCCGTCGTCGGTGACCTCGAAGCGAACGCCGCCGCGCGGGCGGCCCCCGATTGTCGTCACCCGCATCAGCACCGGCGCCTTCCTTCCCGGGGCGTCGAGTGCGTTCGATACGAGGTTCGACAACGCCTGCGTCAGGAGCGCGTCGTCGCACGCGAACGTCGCGTCGAGCGTGGCGTCGATCTCCACGATCACGTCGGAGCGACTCTTCTCGGCGCGCGCCGTCGACAGAGCGACGGAGTCCTCGACGAGCGCGGTGAGGTCGTGCAGCGCGACTTGCGGCTCGAATGGACGAACGGCGTCGAGCAACGTCGACACGAGGCGCTTCAGTCGATTGGCCTCCTGCTCGATGATGCCGAGCAAGACGCCCGCGTCCTCGCTCGGTGCCGGGAATCGGCGCAGCCCCGCGAGCGCATTGAAGACGACGGCGAGCGGGTTTCGAACCTCGTGGGCCACGACGGCCGCGAGCTCTCCGAGCCCGGCGAGGCGCTCACGCTCCACGAGCGCGACGCGCGCGCGCTCGAGCTCCGAGGTCTTGGCCTCAAGCGTGCGTGCGGTCTCGACCGCCTCCCCGACGATGACCGTGCCGACGCCGACGGACACTGCGGCGAAGCCAATCCCGGCAACGAGCGGAAAGGGCAGAACGAGCGCGACGGTGAGCCCGTCCGCGACGCCGAAGAGGAGCAGACCGACGAACGCGACGACGAGCGCCCGCGCCCGCGGGTTCACATGCCGAGATCGGAGCGCCGCGACGAGGATGTGAAGCTGCACGACGACGCTGGTCAGCATGCTGAAGGCTCCAGCCGGGCCGAGCGCCGGTTCGTACCTCGTCGCGTCGAGCCACACGAGCTGTTGAGACGGAGCGTCGGGTCCCGTTCCCCACCCGGGAACGAAGACGAGAGCCGCGCTGGCGAGACAGCAGGCGACGAGAGCGCGCTCGGGCCGTGTCAGGGCGCGCTGTGTCCACGATGCGAGGAAGCGAAGCCAGGCGGCCTGGTGAAGGCAGGCGGCCGCGAGCGAGACCCGCGCCGCCCAGATCGCGACCGTCGCGCTGACCCCGGCGCTCAGAAAGGCGTTGCCGAGGCAGAAGATCGTGGCGGCGAAGGAGGCCGCCGCCGAATGACGAAAGTACCGCGCCTCGGGCGCTCGCGAGAGACGCGCGCTCAGCACGGCAAGCGCCAGGCAGGTCGTGGCGCACGCGAAGGAGATGGTTGTCGGAAGGTTCTCTCGCACGTCCCGCCGCCCCCCCGGTCCTCGCCGACGCAGCCGGCGCGGACGACGTTATCGCAGCTGGCGTCGAAGGTGGAGCTTCGCGCGCGGGGAGCTCGAGCGTGGACCGGGAGCGCGGGCTAGACTTGGTCGGTGCAGGCCGTGAGCTTTGTGCGCGTCGCGGGGGCCAGTCCTCGCGATCGCGCTGTTCGCGTCGTGCGACGAGCCGGGACTCTTGCCGGTTCACTCGCCGCCGCCTCCGAGCGCGGATGCTGGCCTGAGCACGCGGGTCGTCGACGAGCGCGACGAGCCGCCGGAGCCGGGCCAATCGGTGGACGCCGCATGGGCGGCAGCGATCGATCACCCCGAGAAGGCAAGGAACGCAACGGACGCGGCCATCGCAGCCATCGGCGGCGGTCCGTTCACGCAGTACAGGCAGTACGCCGGCCGTTGTCGATACGCACATCGTCGATGACCAGCACCGCATCGTCGTGACCGGGCGGCGCCAGCTGGTCGTCTTGGACCTGTCGAGTCTGGCCCCGCGCGGTGCCCTGCGTGCGCTGGAGCTCGATCGAATCAGGTCAGTGCCGAACGGCCCTCTCTTCGTCGGGCTGAACACCGGGGCGCACGCCGTATTCTGGCTCTTCGACGTGGCCAGTCGCCGCCAACGCTGGCGCAGCGTCGGCAACGTTGGGTTGGAGCAGCTGTCGTTCGCCGACAGTGGGCGCGTCGTGGTCGCGCGCGACGTTACCGGCGTGGGATTCACGAGCGAAACGAGCACGGGGCAGCGACTCACCACGGAAGGCGTTCGAAGCGCCCCGCCGGCGTTCTCTCCCGACGAACGCCTGATTGCCCACGAGGTCGTGACCGAGCAGGGGGAGACCGTCCTGCAGCTCACGGAGCGCGCCACGGGGAAGGCGATCGCTCGGTCGAGCGCGTGTGACGACCGGTTTGCGATGACGTTCGACGCGGCAGGTACGCGCCTCGCGATCGGCGGTACGCGAAAACTATGCATGATGCATGTACCGTCGCTTCGCGTCGTCGCGAGAGCGATGCTCGACGTCGGCTCCGGAGACGCGGACGGATGGGACCGTGTCACCCCCGATTTCGTCAGCGAAGGGCGGGTCAGCTTTGCCGGGCGCCGTGACGGGCTCGCCGCGCTCCTCGATGCATCGAGCTTGACGCGAATCTGGACGGGCCAAGGACGGCTCGTTCGCGCCGGAGCGCGCGCCGTCATCGACATCGGCTCCACCACTCTCGGCGAGATCGGCCCGTCGGGCGGTGTCACGATGCGCCCGGCGTCGCTGGAGGACCTGGCGCAGGTGAACGCGACCGCATCGTCCCGCGCGCTGCGACCCGACGGGGCGACCGTGCAGCGGCTCGAGAGCCTGTTCTGCGCGCTGGACGGGTGGCTACTCCCGCTTCCTTGCCCGTGAGTGCCGCTCCCCTCGCGACGAGCCGCTCCGACGGAGCGGACGCGACGCGGCCATGAAAGGGGATGGCTCGCAAACTTGCGCGGATGGCGTTGGCAGCAGTGCTCGTGCTCGTCGCGGCGTTTCCCGCCGCGGCCGCAGCAGACGAGGAGAGAGAGAGCGTGGAACGGCCGCCGTCGGCGTCTCCGTCTCGGTCCGGAGGAGGCGTCGCATTGACGGGCTCGTATGGCGTCGTGAACAGCCACCACGCCCAGGTGCTCCGTGCGCTGGAGCTGCAGGCCGCCTTCGCGCCCGTCGGCAAGACGTTCATCGGCGTCGTCGCGGGCCTCGCCGAGGGTATCGCAACGCCCCTGGTGACGACCCTCGCGGACGCCCGAGCACACAGGCACTACGACCACGCGTACTGGGACCTCTGGCTCGGACCGCAGGTCGCGTGGGGTGCGCCGTACCGCACGGGGTCGCGATGGGGAGTCTCGCTCGAGGCGGGGGGGTCGGCGGGCCTGCGTGACGTCAAGCTCTACTCGGGCTTCGGCAACGATGATCCCGCGCGCTATCTCAGCCCGTTCGGCGCCGCTGCGCTCCGGCTGGCTCTCTGTCGATGCGAGACCGTGAGGGCGTTCGTCGGTGCGAGCGGGCGCTGGGTGGTCGCTCACTTCGGCGATTCGGTGCAGAGCGCAAGTATCGACGTCGGGCTCGCGCTCGCTCCCTGACTCCAGCCTCCCTCCTACAGCCAGCGCGCGCCGAGGGCGCGGAGCGCGAAGCCGATCAAGGCTTGCAGGCGGCGGCGAAGAGCTCGGGGCGGTACTCGAAGTGCATCGTGTCGTAGTGGTACCAGCGCCCGCCCCACGCGAAGCCCTCGGCCTCGAAGGCGTCGACGATCGCCTGGGGGATCTGGTTCTTCCAGGCGAAGGGCTTCTCCCACTCCCAGTAGTTGCTCTTGCTCACCACGATGTCGATCGCGATGCCGTACGAGTGGGCGCTCAGTCGATTCGTGTTCGCGATCGGGCGCCACTCGAACGTGCCTCCGAGCTCGCCGGTGACGTAGGCGGCGAGCGAGGGCGTCGCCGCGATGAGCTTCTCGAGCCGTGCCGAGACCTTGCCGAGCGCCGCCGCCGCGCGCTGGTGGAACTTCACCGGCTGCCCCACGAAGTCGACGGTGACGAGGTGCTGCTGCACCGCCGCCGAGCTCTCGCCGAACGTCGC
>Ga0335397_10000516_pt1 | contig 50388 bp, 49 predicted proteins | sample MAT04_FD_205740 | JGI IMG/M metagenome (GOLD analysis project Ga0335397, IMG submission 205740) | Freshwater microbial communities from Lake Fryxell liftoff mats and glacier meltwater in Antarctica - MAT-04 (spades assembly) (version 2) ...
AACCTTGTGTCCGGCCAGGTAGCGCTCGACGGCCAGGTTGCGTCCGTACTCGTTCGTGCGGGCGTTAGCGTGCGACAAGAAGACCTCCGGGGTTGTGGCAGGTGCGTCAGACACACCGACCTCACCCGGAGGTCTTCTTGCTGATCAAGCAGGCGCGCCGTGCCCGTCAACAACGTCCTTGGTCAGGACAGCTAGCTTCCGGCTCCGCCGCCACTGCGCTCGGCGCACCCCTACTCTGTGCGGACCCTGCTCAGCCTCGCAGGTGCGGATGCGCGTGATGCGCCAGCCACCGTCGTCGTCGACCCCGTCGAGCACCAGCTTGTCCACCCGCAGGACCGCCATGCTCCCGGCCAGGTCGCTGGCAACACCCCACCACAGCAGGAGAGCCGGATGCAGGTACGCCAGAGCCGCCGTTCCGGTCGCGCCGTGGCGGGGGTGCTGGCCGGCACCCTGGCTCTGGTCGGGGTGGGCGGGACCGTCGCGGCGACCGGGGCCAGCGCCGTTCCCGGCTTCGCCCTGCAGCGGCTGGAGGGAACGGACCGCTACGCCACCGCGGCGCAGATCGCGCTGGCCACCTTCCCCACCGGCACGCCCGTCGCGGTGCTGGCCCGTGGCGACGCCTTCGCGGACGCGCTGTCCGCCAACCAGCTGGCCGGCGCCAAGGACGCACCGATCCTGCTGACCGGCAGCAGCAGCCTGCCCGCTGTCACGGCCACGGCGCTGCGCAGGCTCGGAGTGAAGGAGGTCGTCATCGTCGGCGGACGGACCGCGGTCTCGGCCAGCGTCCAGGCCGTCCTGGACGCCGACTACTCGGTGAGCCGTCTCTCAGGCGACGACCGCTACGACACCGCCGCCGCGGTCACCGAAGCCGCGATGCGCACGCAGGGCGCGGTCAGCGTCGTGAACGGCTTGCGCACCGCCTTCGTCGGCAGCGGGCAGTCCTTCCCTGACGTCCTGGCGGCGGGTCCGGTGGCCTACGCCAGTGGCGTCCCGCTGATCCTGACCCGACCCGACCAGCTGCCGGGAGGCTCTGCGGCCCTGCTGGCCGCTCTGGAGGTCCAGCAGGTGTTCGTCGTGGGCGGCACGGCAGCGGTCTCCACCGTCGTCGAGGAGGCCATCGCACGTGTCACCAGGAGCCGGCCGGTCCGGGTTGCCGGGCTGAACCGGTACGAGACGGCGGCGGCGATCGCCGAGCTGGCGCGCGTGCACTTCGGCTTCAACCGCACGCACGTCGAGCTGGCCCGCGGCGACCAGTTCGCGGACGCGCTGGCCGGCGGCCCGCACGCCGGCAAGCACAGGGCCCCGATCCTGCTCGTCACGCCGACCGAGCTGCCAGCCGCTACCCGGGCGTCGCTGGTCCGTGACGGCAGGACCCTGGTCGACGGGCACCTGTTCGGCGGCGTGCTGGCGATCAGCCGGACCGTCCAGGTCGCGGCCGAGGCTGCCGGCGCCACCCCCGGTGACGACACCGCGCCGGACCCGGCCGTGCTGAGCTCGCCGGCCACCGCGACGTCGACGGACAGCACCTCCTTCACCATCACCGGTACGGCCGAGCCCGGCGCGAAGGTCAGCGTGCTGCGGGCCGGCGACCGGGGGCCGGCCGGCGACACCACGGCACATCCCGCGACCGGCGCCTTCTCCTCACCGGTGGCCTTGCTGCCCGGAGACAACGACTTCCTGGTCGTCGTCATCGACGCCGCCGGCAACACCAGCCCGGACCGGCTCGTTCCCACCATCACCCAAGCGGTGGACAGCACGCCGCCGGACGCCCCCGTGCTCACCAGCCCGACCATGCCGACCACCACCAGCACCGCCAGCTACACGATCACCGGCACCGCTGAGCCCGGCTCCACCGTCCGGATCCTGCTGCCGGGCGGGTTGCAAGAGGTCGCCTCCGGTCCCGCCTCCCTCGACGACGGGCGCTTCTCCGTCACCGCGCCCCTCGAGCCGGGACCCAACGACTTCCTGGTCGCCGCCAGCGACGCCCAGGGCCTGCTCAGCCGTGGCACCACAGTCCCCACGATCACCTCCACCGCTCTCGCGCCGTAGATCCGCCACGTCAGCCCGTCGTTCGCCGGGGGGTTGCCCTGCTCGAGCTCGGGCCAGATCGGGGTGGGGCTTGCGCGAGAAGCCCTGACCTGCCGGCTCACCGGGCTGGCAGACTCGCGCGTTCCCTACCTCACGAAAGGCCCCTGGTGTCCCGCCGCTCCGTCGTCCGCTTCACCCTTGCCGTGCTGCTCTGCCAGGGCGCCGGCGCCACTCCCGCGCTCGCCCAGGCGGTTGACCTGCCTCCGCTGGATGACTTCTCGCGGGCCCCGTACACCAGCGATCTGGCCGGCCCGGCGCTGAGCCACCAGACCCTGAACCTGGCGTGCGGTCCGGCGCAGACCACGGTGACGGTCACCTACACCGACAAGTCCGGTGTCCTGCCGGTCGTCCAGGCCCGCCTGGACGGTCCGGACGGCGGGCGCGTCGAGACCGACCTGCCTCGCCTCGACGGCAGCCGCATCGTGTCCCGGCACCAGGGTGCGGTCACCGTCCCTGCGGTGGGCATCTGGACGCTGACGACGACGGGGACCGATGAGCAGGGCAACGCCGACCCGTACGAGCACTACAGCACCCTGAGCGTCATCGACAACCCCGACCTGCCGTGCCCTCCCACCGCCGTGCGCTACGCCCTGTCCCGGACGTCGGGCACGGTCAGCTGGACGAACCCAACAGCCGGCACCGCCGTGCGTTACCGGGTCGAGGACAGCCGGGGCTCCGTGTACGTCGAACAGGTCCCGGCCGACAGCGCCAGCGCGGACGTCTCCGACGGGGTGCCGGACTACGTCTACATGCAGTGGCGCGTCGTCCCGATCGCCGCTGACGGCACCGAAGGAACCCCGAGCAGCTGGTCCAACCAGGTGCGGCGAGACGGCAACGGACTGGGGCCGGCCCGCGTGGGCGGCGTCGACCGCTACGACACCGCCGCGGGACTGAGCAGCACGTACCGCTACTTCGCGCAGTACGAGGGCGGCCACTGGGACGGATTCGGGACGGCCGGGACCCTGTACCTCGCGACCGGGCTCGCCCACGCCGACGCCCTCGGGGCCGGTCCGGCAGCGGCAGCGGCCGGTGGACCGGTGCTGCTCAGCCCGCGCGACGGCTTGAACGTCGTCGTGCGCTCCGTCCTGGACCGGATGAACCCCGAGCGCATCGTCGTCGTCGGAGGGCCGCAGGCCGTCAGCGACAGCGTGCTCGCCGAGCTCGCCCCGTACGCCCCGCGCATCGACCGGGTCGCTGGCACCGACCGGTACGCGACCGCCGCCGCGGTCGCCCTGGACGCGTTCACCCCCGAGGACGGCCAGCGCACGCCGGTCGTGTTCGTGGCCGACGGCATCGGCTTCGCTGACGCCCTGTCCGGCGGGGCTGTGGCGGCGGGGAAGGGCGCACCGATGCTGCTCACCGCCCCCGGCGCGCTGCCCGCCGCGACCGCCAGCGCACTCGCCGCTCTTCGACCCGACAAGATCGTGGTGCTGGGTGGGGAGTCCGCCGTCAGCAGCGCTGTGGCCGACGAACTCGCGTCCTACGTCAGCGCGCCTGTGCAGCGGGTTGCCGGCACCGACCGCTACGACACCTCCGCCAAGATCGCGCAGGAGTTCCTCCCGACCGCGGGCAGCGTCTACCTCGCCTCCGGCGCGTCGTTCCCGGACGCGCTGGCGTCGGTGCCGGTCGCCGGCCTCAATCGGGCCGCGCTCCTGCTCAGCCGCAAGGACTGCCTACCGCGCGCCGTGAAGGCCGAGCTGGTCCGCCTGGCCCCGACCCAGGACCCGTGGATCGTCGGTGGGACAGCGGCGCTGTCACAGGAGATGGCAGAGGGGCTGGTCTGCCCCTGACCGTCCCGGCACCGCCCCGTGTTACCCCGGGCTGACGATGGCAGTTGCGCGCTGCCAACTCTGTCGTTGCTGCCCATCGCAGGCATGGATGGGCACCGTGCAACTGCGTCGTTGGCGCTGAGCAACGGTTGGCAGCTGCCCATCTCGGGCGTTCTCGGCGCGTTCCAGCGAGCGGGAAGCACCGCGGCAGCATGCGTCAACAAGGCGGCGTGACCTTGTACTTGCGCCCCCGTCCCACCCCCGCTTGCGTGGTTCACATCCGAGCGAACATGCAGGTCAGCGGGGGTGAGGACCGTCCAGCAGGTTGCCCGCAACGGGGCCGATGTAGCCCCATGCCCATCGGCTGCGGACAGGTTCCTCCGGGGGCTAGGAACTCATGCGCAGCCTTCGAAGGGGCGCATCCGATGCGCGCGTACCGGTCCCAGGCGCGCATGCTGACAGCGCGCATCACGGCGGTGTGGCCGCTGGACACCCTCCGCGCCCCGCGGCGCGCAGGCCGGCGCGGTCGCCAGACGCGAGCCTGTCCACATCCCCTAGCAGCGGGTACATGACCTGCGATGGATCGTCGACGTGGGCGAGACCGAGCAGGTGACCGAGCTCGTGCTCGAGCAGCGCCTGTCCGAGCCGGCCGCGGTACAGGTGGCTGTGGTGACGGTTCAGGACCACCTGTCCGGCCACCAGCACCGACTGGCCCGACGGTGCGAGCACGCGGACCGTGGAGGCGCTGCCCGAGCTTCCGTCGTCGTCGAGCCCAGCTGTGCCGGGGTCGGCCCAGGCGACGAGCACCATGGGCCAGCCTCGAGCGCCTCGCGGGGTGTCCACCGGCCAGCCCCGACCGTGTGGGCGGGCGTCAGTGGTGCCCACGAGCGACACGCGCAGTCGCGAACTTCTACCGACGGCACGAGCTGCGGCCCTCAGGTCGGTGAGGGCTCGAGGCGGGGCGCCGGCCAGGTTGACCAGAAGCTCGATGGGCGCGCAGGACGGCCACCGCGTAGGACGCCCCGCTGCGTCGAAGCTGGCGAAGCGGAAGCCGCCGTAAGCCGCCTGAGCGGGTTGCTGCCGGGTGATCGCCGGGCTGTCCGATGCGCCGGGGCTGGGCGCAGGCACGGCCGTCCAGCAGGCGAGGGCAACCACGGGGTAGACGCAGAGGCGCTTGAGCTTCATCGGCGCAGTGGTGCCGGTGGCGCCCGCCGTAGCAGCGGCAGGCGCCGTGCGCCGTGTTGACCGGTGCCCGCCCGGCTCTGCCCGTCTCAGCAGATTGCGGCCAGCGCTGTCCTCAGGACGGTGCGTTGTGTCCGCAACCGAAGGAGATCATGATGAGCACACAACGACCGGTGAGCCGACACCACGTCCTCACCGTCACACCGCTGCTGGCCGACGTTCCCACCCACCTGGTCAAGACCCTGATGTGCCTGGCGGCTCACGCCAACCACGCGACCGGCCGGTCACGCCCGGGACAGCAGGTCATGAAGCACTGGTCCATCCCGTACTCCACTTGGCACAAGCACTGCGTGGAGCTGTCCCGGCGAGGGCTCATCCGGCAGGTGGTGCGCGGCAACAGCAAGCACGGGCTCGCCGCCGAGTACGAGCTGCTCTGGGTTCCCGCTCTCACCAGTGATGGCCCTACCACAACCCAGGGTCAGGGGATCTTGAAGGTGAGCGACGACAACACCAACCCCCAGGGTGGGGGTGTCACTCGTGAGAGCAGGCAGCCGTGGAAGGAGCTCAACGACTTCGAGGCGGGCCTCTGGAGTCAGTTGGCAGACAAGATGCGCGAGGGCCTTGATGCGCCTGACACCGCGGCTCTCAACGCGAACATGGCCGACTTCGACCAGCGGCTGCCTCTGCAGCGCACGGTGGCCCGCTTGATCTGTCGGGGGGACGGCGACGCACTGGTCTCCGCCCTCACCGAGCGACGCCGGGCTGGGGAGCCGGTCTACGCAGGAGCACGCAACGCGCCCGCTGCCCTGTTCGGCAGGCTGCGCACCCTCGCCGAGCAGCGCGGCGTCCGCGTCTGGGACGGCACGCCGGTTCAGCCACAGGAGCTGGTCGACTACGAGGCGGCGTTGGAACGGCTCGGAGACAGGCTGTCGGTCCCAGGCGACGCGACCGCCTGCCCCGCGCCGCCCGCGGAGGTCGCGGGCAGCAGCGCCTCGACCAGGTCGTCCTCGGCGAGCATGCGCTGAGCCGCAGCCAGCGTCACAGCGTCATGCTCTGCCATCTGCGGGAACCGAAAGTGGAAGTCGTCGTTCACGGAACGTCCCTTCGTAGGTGACAGTGACCGTGCTGTCAGCCGACGTCCGCGCCAGTACGTGATCCCCACTGGTGGCGGCTACCGGTGGTGCAGCGGGCTGCAAGGAAGGACGCCGCCAGCGAGGTGCGCCATGCTTCGCGCTGTGCTCGGCGGGGAGCGCGGCGCACTGCGCTTACGTTCCCCGCGCCCCGCACGACCTTGCGCGCCTGACCGGCCCCGAGTAGGCCCCTGTCCCCTTCGTCTTGTGGAGAAATCGCCCAGGCCGCCAGCATCGGCCCAGTACGCCGACCTGGTGGTCGCTATCTCTACTCGCGGCGGGACAAGCGCACACCTGTGCGTGCAAGCGCGCTGGCGGTCGGGGGCCCGTACCGTGCGGCGGTGACTTCACCCAAGCCTGGCGCCCAGCGCCGCACGACGTGCGCGGTGCTGGCCTGGGCGGGTCTGGCCGCCGTCGCTGTGCTGGTGCTGCTGTCGCCGGACCGCGTGGTCGGCGGTGAGGCCGTGCTGGTCCCGGACGCCGGCGGCGCCGAGAGGTGGAGCCAGGTGGCCCGGTTGCTGACCGATCTCGGCTCGGGCGCGGTGCTCTACCCGGTGTTGCTCGCCCTCGCCGCGCGCGCCTACCTGCGAGGTGGACGGCCGCTGGTCGTGCTGCTGCCGCTGCTGCTGCTGGCCGGCGCTCAGGCGCTGGAGGCGGTCGGCTTCGCGACGTTCACCCGGCCCGGCCCGGCCGGAGGCGAGGACATCACGTTCTCCTCCGGGCGCGCCATGGCCGCCGTGCTCGGCTGGGGCCTGGTCGCCCGGCACCTCGGTGCCGCATGGGCCTGGCCGGTCGCGGCGCTGCTGGCCGTGCTCGCGGGGGTCAGCCGCGTGGCCCTGGGGCTGCACTGGCCCACCGACGTGCTCGCCGGGTGGCTGTTCGGACTGGGGGCACTGGCCGTCGCCGACCTAATCCTGCGGCGCGAAACTCTGCCCCCTGTCGCGCCGCGCGTGCTCGCGCTGCGGGGGTCGCGCTGGGTGTGGACCCTGCCGGCTCTGGCCGCGCTGGTCCCGCTGGTCCCGCTGCTTCTGGTGCCCGGGCCGGAGCGGATGAAGGACCTGCTGGTCTACGTCGGTGCGGGGGCGACCGCCGGCGGCGGCGGGGACGTGTACGACTTCCGCACCGCGTTCGACATGCCTTTCACCTACCCGCCGGCCGCCGCGCTGCTGAGCGAACCGCTCTCGCGCGTCCCGCTTGGGCTGCTGCACCTGCTGTGGGTGGTCGCGACGGTGGCGGCCGTGGTCGCGGTCGCCCGCGTGGCGATGGGACCGGTGGTGGCGCGGCTCGGCGTGCCGATCACCCTGGCACTGCTGCTGGTGTCCTCGCCGGTGCGCAGCCACCTGCGGTTCGGCCAGGTCGGGCTGTTCCTCGTGCTGCTCGTCGCGGTGGACCTGCTGCGCGACCGCCGCTGGCAGGGCGTCGGCCTCGGGGCCGCGATCGCCGTCAAGCTCACCCCCGCGGTGTTCCTGCCCTGGCTGCTGGTGCGCCGGCAGACGCGCGCGCTCGCCGTTGCGGTCGGCACCGCGGCCACCTCGACGCTGGCGGCGCTGCTCCTGCTGTGGCCGAGCGCGCAGGAGTACCTGTGGCGAGCACTGTGGGACAGCGACCGGTTCGGCGCCAACGACATCCCCGGCAACCAGTCCGTGCGCGGCATGCTGCTGCGGACTGACCTCGACGACCGCACCGTCACCCTGCTGTGGCTGGCCTCGGCCGTCGTCCTGACCGTCGTGGCCGTGCGCGGTGCCCGGCGGCTCGAGGACGCCGGCAACCGGCTCGGGGCGCTCGGCGTCCTGGCCGCCCTGTCCATCGCGGTGAGCCCCATCTCCTGGGTGCACCACCTGGTGTTTCTCGTGCTGCCCCTGTCCGCTCTCGTTGCGGCCCGGTGCGGCTGGCTCGCCGCCGCGTGGGCGGTCCTGCTCGGCGTCAGCCTGCCCTCGCTCGGCAGCGCCGGTCTCGCCGCCGGCGGGCCGGACGTGCTCTGGCAGCTCGTCATCAACACCCAGGGACTGACCGCCGTGCTCGCCCTCGCGCTCCTGCCCCGCCTCGTGCGACCTGACTGCGACATGGCCGCAGCGCAGGTCGAAGGGTCACCCGGCCCTTCGGTCGCCGCTGGTGACTCGCGAAGGAGGGACGGGCGTTCCCCTTGAGGACGCCCGCGAGGGCCACCTATGCTTCGTAGGTGGACTGTAGGCAGGCGTTCTGCCTCTTCCCCAACGGCCGAGTCCTGGTGTCCGGACGCTGGCGCGCGCCCTACCACTTCGACACGGTGGTCGACCCCGACGTCGACGTGGAAGACCTGGCTCTCGGCGTCGGACGCGTGACCAAGCCGATCGGGTTCTGCCGGATGAGCGGGAGCACCCCAGCAGACCTCATGGGCACGGCGGACGCCACCGTGAACATCGTGTCGGGGCGGTTCGTGTCGGTGCTGCGCTCGGTGGCTGCGACAGGCTGGTCGCTGTTCCCGGTTGAGCTGCGGCTCAAGGCCGACGAGCCGTTGCCCGGCTACCACGGACTGAGCATCACGGGCCGGGCCGGTCCCGTCCAGAGCGAGCTCGCGAGCGATGTGATCTTCCGTCCCTTCCCGGGCTCGGCGCCCGCGGCAGGGAAGCGCGGATGGTGCTTCGAACCCGAGACGTGGGACGGGAGCGACGTGTTCACCCCCGACGGGCATGCCGCCCTCTGCGTGACGGAGCCGGTCGCTGAGGTCTTGCGGGCCTCGGCGTTGACGGGACTGCGCACGGCGCGCATGTCAGACATCGAGATGATCAAGGTCTAGGGCCGACTCAGGATCTTGGGCTAGGAGGGCACGCTTAGGCCAGGACCTCAGCAGCGAGATGAGCGTCGGTAGCAGTGCCCCGGACCAGGTGCTCCACCTCTGTCGCGAACCGGCCGAGCGCCTCGTACGTGGTGAGCACCTCCACGGACAGCAGTCGCCTGGACCACTCCCCATCGCCCAGATCGTCGCTGGGGGTGGCCAGTTGGACCAGGACGCCCAGCTGACCACGCCGGCCCCGAGCCTGGACAGTCAAGATCACGTGCTCTTCCACGGGATCCTGGTAGCCACCTGCGACACGGACCACAGCGTCACCGAACGGGTAGCTCCGCAACTGGCTGGCGAAGAGCAGCAGCGCGTCATCTTCGAAGAACGCTGAGGCAGTGCCCGAGAACCCGTCGAAGCAGACGGAAGCAACGACCTTGCCCAGGGCCTCGACGTCGTCTCGCCAGGCGTAGGCCACGTGCAGGCCATCGCCACTGCTCTCAGGCTGCGTCGAGGTCATCGCACGAACGGTAGTGGCGTCGCTGCAACACGCACCGTCGCGGCGCCGGACGACCGAGAAGAGCACCTACACGACGTTCAGCCCGGCACGGGTAACGGCACCTACCGCAGGTCGTTACTGCCACTTCCCAGATGTAAGACATTGTCTTACGATCCTTGTGTGCGGATCGAGTGGGCGCCGGAGGACGTCGCGTACATCGGCACGCGGTCGCAGCGATACTCCGGTGCGCTCGACATCGAGGTCGATTGGGCGCACGAGGTGGTCGCGGATCCGCAGCTCGTGCAGGTCACGCCGTACCCGCGGTCGCGAACAGGAGCGTCGGCCTTCATCGGCTTGTCTCCCAGCGCCGGACGGGTCTTGGTGGTAATCGCTAACCAAGATCTCGATGGTGACTGGCACGGGATGAACGCCTGGCCGGCGTCCGGCCGGGACTTGGCCACGTATCTGGAGGAGGCAGCTGATGAGTAAGGGACTGGACCCGAACACCGCCGCCGAGGTGCGAACTGATGCGCGGACGTTGGAGAAGCACGCCCGCGACGAGGGGAGCTACCCGGCAGGAACGGCGGTCCGCCGCGGCCAAGGTCCGTCGCGGATGTTCAATGTCCGGCTTACGGACGAGCAGTACCAGGAGCTCGAACGAGTAGCACGGGAAAGACACCTGCCCGTGTCGACGATGGCCCGGGCATGGCTACTCGACCGGCTTGGGGACGAACGGCACGCCTCGTAAGCGGCAACACCGCTCCGAGGGCCGTGGGACGAAGAACGGCACCCACCCTTCCCGGGTGCCGTGGGACAAGGAACGGCACTCACCCCCAGGCCTGGTATTGCACCCGACGGCCCTTGCGCTTCCAGCCGGGCCAGGGCAGACAGCCCGGGCCGGGGGCGTAGCCGGTCGACACTTCCTCGGTCCCGTCCGACAGCGTCACGGTGATGTGGGAGCGATTGGCCGAGCCGAGGACCTCTACGACCCGACCAGCGACGACGCTTCTCACGATGTCTTCCAAGTAGGCGGCGTCCTCGTCAGTCCGCTCCATCTCCCAGCGCCCGGCAGGCCCGCCACCAGTCTCGACCTGCAAGTACTCGCCAGTGTCGAACCACGACAACGCTAGAGCGCCCTCGGTGGACGGCCTCATCCCGACGTCCAGCCCGTCCCCGTCGTCAGGATGGCCGCCCATGCGACGAACCGTGACGGCGCCGCCGAAGCGTGCCCGCATCTCGGTCGCGAGTGCTTCTAGGCGCTGGCGCACCGCGTCGCCCTGGCGGTTGTCCACGTCGCTAAACGCTACGTCGTACGGCGAACGGCACCTTTCGGTGATGCCTAGTGCCACCTGGCTAGGGACCGTCTGGCACCTGGTCCTGCCTGTAGAGGTTGCGCAGGAAGCGAGCCATGCCGCGAAGCGCATCCGGCGAGTGCAGGTAAGCAACTCTGTCCGCGTCCAGTCCCAGGTCGCTGAGTTGCTCGCCTCTGACGACGGCGAGAGCCTCGATGTAGGCGCAGAGGTCTCGTACCTGGTCCGTCGACAGGTTCGGCGGTCGTTGGTCCGGTGTCCTGCCCACGAAGCCGTAGTCCAGCGGCGCGTCCATGCCCGAACGCTAGTGGCAGGCTATAGATCCACCGCAAGCAGCCGCAGCAGGCGCTCCGCGAACTCTCCGACCGTCGTCGAGCGCATCTGACGCACCTCATCGTCTGTGACAGTTCGGTCTTCCGGCAGGTCGAAGTAGCGGCTGAAGACGGGCTTCGTGGAAGCGTGCCCGCCAGCCTCGACATGGTCCGGTGGGCTGATGAGCACCACGTGCACCCCCAGTCGTTCCTGGCGCTCGATGTCCGTAGCGAACAGCAGTGGATGCACTTCCCCGTAGGCGAGCACGTCCATCTGCTGCTGGAAGGTCTCCGGCTTCGTCATGGCTGCACGCTAGGGGCGGTCAGCGACCACCGGAAGCCGGCTGCTGATCACCGGGAGCGGCACCTACGTCGCAGCGGGACGGCACTTACGGCGCTTGCTTGTCCAGGGTGCGAAAGGGAACCTGGCTAGCGGAGCGGCCATCCTCAGCCAGGCGCAGGCCGACTCGTCTGGCGGTGCCGCAGCCAGCGCCCTTCGGCTCGAAACTCTCCGGCGCAACCTGGACAGAGACGACCCGTGACTGCCCCTTGACGGGCTTGATGACAACCCGAAGAGTGCCGTTCTCGGGCAAGAAATCCGGTTCGCTAAAGGCGACGGTGCTGCCCACCGTCACCTCCTGCGCGTAGGTACACGCTGCGCCTATGCAGACCTCGACAACCGCGGAAGCACCGAACGCACCGTCTGGCACGGCCAGTAGGACGGGGTCCCCCGGCAGGCTGAGGTCGCAGAGCAGCGGCGGCTGCGAGGAACAGGCGGCCAGCAGCAGAAGGCCAGCAGCAAGCAGGCCGACGCGCATGTGCATGGGACGCAGCGTCCCGCGAGATAGTTCCAGCCGTGGGTAATGCCGGTTCCCGGTGATCGCCGCGACGTGTGCGAGGAGCGGCTCTCCGACGTTGCAGAACGGCATCTTCCGGTGACCCTGAGCGCCAGCCGCGCGCCATGCAGCCCGGCCCACCGAACGTCTAGGCGGACCGGCAAGCCACAACGTGCGCCGCGGCGGGCGACCGGCAGCACCTGCGCTCGCTGCTCCTGCGTCACCCCGTAGGCATCCAGGCTGCGGGCCCGAGCGGGCGGCTACTGCCCCTGTGGCAGCCGTGCCTCGGTCGCGACGACGTGGGCAACCCGGTGGAATCCGCCGGCCGGACCGTTCCCCTCGTTCCACATCTCGTCCATCCACCCCGGGTCGACGACGTCCACCTGCATGACCGTCCCGCCTGCGTAGCGGGCCCGGGCGACCGTCCACAGCGCCCTGAGCTGCTGGATCACGACCTGTGTCAGCCACAGGTTGCGTGCCGGGGTCATCCACCGGACCACCTCGCTGTAGGTGCGTTCCTTGTTCTTCCACGTCCCGGTCCAGGCGGTCTGTAGGAACAGCAGGCTGGGGCCGTCGGTGAAGATGCCGAACCCGCCCGCGGGGTCCTCCAGCGAGGTGGTCCGGACTCCCGGGACCACGGCCATGCCGTGCTTGGCGGCGTTGTAGACGGGCGCGTCCTCGAGCACCTCGCCGGCCAGGAAAGTAAGGAGCTCCTTGAGCGGCGCCCTCAGGGCGGCCAGTTCCGGGTCGTCGTGGGACGACGGACGGCCCAGGAACACGAAGTGGATGCGGCTCTCCAGCCAGTCCGGCCACTGTTCCTGGGCGAGCGTCCCGACGATGCCCTTGAAGTCCTTGAAGTTGGTGAGGCCGGCCGCGGCGATCCACGGGCACGTCTCGTACTCGACGTGCGCGATGAACAGCCGCAGGAGCGCCTCGCTGGCGTGGTGCAGCAGCACCAGCGACTCGGCCAGCAAGACGCTCTCGTCGTCCGCGGCCCGCTCCGGGTCGGCGGCCCGGGTGGGACGGAACGTCACGCCGCCGAACGTGACACCTTCCGCGAGCAGCGCGTCCACCTCGTCGCGCCGGGCGGCCGCCAGGAGCAGCAGGCCCAGGCGCCGTTCGAAGTAGGCCGCCGGGTCGCCCGAGTAGAACGTCGCGTTCAGGCGCCGGTAGTCCGGCAGGCCGTCGTCCTCGGACGCACCACCGGAGGCCATGATCGGCAGGTTAGGCCGCCCGACCACTCCGCGACGCCCAACTCGCCAGTCGCGGCCGGCCCGGCCCGTCCCCGCCGCGCCAGGCCCCGGAGCTTCGTGGTGCCGGGTCGGGTCGCCCGTCCGGTCCCCCCGACCGCCGATGGTCAGGTCATGGAAATCCACGAGACATGCCCCGGCCCGAACCCGGTGACGAACCAGCAGCCCGGCCGTCGTCACCCGGTGGGCCGCAGATCATCGCCGAGGAGCACGCGAACGGCGCCTCGGGTGCGCCTGACGTGGCTGTGTACCCGCCCACTCACAAGATGTGGATGAGCTGGACGTGGTGGTGCAACACCGCTGGCGAGCGGGTTCTGCGACGTACGCCCGGCTCGCCGGCAGGCAAGGGCGGCTCGACAACCTCGCCGCCACCATCCTTGACGCGGACGGCAACCGCCTCCCGGAGCCGCGTCACCACCCCTCGACAGAGCGCACCTGCCCGCTGCGCTTCGCGCGCACGGGCTGACCAGCAAGGCGGTCGCCTACGTGGCCACGGCGCGCAGGTACTCGCTGAGCCGAGGCCACCGCGGGCCGTTGGGCGGGATGGCAGCGCCGACCGCGGTGCGCCAGCGCTCGTCGGCGTCACAGCGCCGCGCCAGGGGCGCGTCCCACGCGTCCGGGCCCAGCTGCAGGACGTCCTCGACCGGCCCGGCCCCGAGGTAGTTCAGGTCCGCGCGCGGCGCGGCAACGAGCGCGTCGAGAACGGCCAGCACCTGCGTCGGATCGCCGTCGCGCACGAGGTCGTCCACCGCATCCCACGCCCACTGCGACGAGCCCTTGGCCTTGCGCTGACGCCGGTCCGGACTGGAGGCGAGCTCGGCGTGGAGGTAGTACGCCTCTGCGAGTGCGGCGAGGTCCTCCAGCGGCGGTGCGGCCTCGCCGGGGGCGACGCCGTCGTCGACCCAAAGCGCGTACTGCTCCCACGACCAGCCGAGGTACTCGTTCAGTTCGAGGCCGTCGCCGGCACCTGCGTGCCAGGCGCTGACGGCGGCGGTCACGTCCCGGCCCGACACTGGCGGGCGAGGCGACGTCTCCGGTCGCTTGTCCGCGTCCATCACGCGACACCCCGGGCCGGTCCGGCGACGCTGAGCAGTGCCTGCTCGTAACGGCCGCCGATGTCGATCCGCGTGATGTCGTCTAGCCGGAACTTGGTCGGTCGGCTGGCCCACACGGCGCGAGGGGTGACCTCGAGCAGACGCAGGGACCTGTCGCCGAGCCCCACTGGCACGCCGACGAAGCAGATGTCCGCGTCCTCGTTCTCCGGGTGGACCGTGACGAGCGGCTGCGTCATCAGCGATGTCAGCATGGCCCAGGTGCTGTCGAGGTCGACCTGCACCGCTGGCGGCCCCGGCGGCCACTGCTCCCGCAGGTCAAGCGCCTGCTGAGCCATGTCGCCGCTGCTGCGGCTGCGCACTCGCCGGACGTCTTCGAGCCGCAACGCCGTGTGGCCGTCGAGAACGATGGCGTGGTCGAGCACCGCGAGCAGCAGCCACTCGGCGCCGACGGAGACGACGTAGCCGTCGATAGAGTCGACGTCGCTGCCGCGGTCGATGCGCACGAGGGCAAGCTCGTCCTGCGCGCGCCCCAGTCGCTCGCGCACCTTCGCCTGCCGCTTGTCCACCACTGCCTCCGTGCATCGCCTTCGTCGCCCCAAGGGTGCCAGGCCGCAGCACCGGCGCACTCCCCTCGCCGTGACCGCGCGGCCGCAGCGCAGGAAGCCACGGCCATCACCGGCTGAGCCGGTTGCCCTGCGTGTCGGACGGCCCCGGCCGCTGCCGGTGCTTGCTGGCGTGGAGCAGAAGAGCACCACTGGGGCTGAGCCCCGCCGGGTTGGGCACCAGGACCAACAGTTCCTGCAGAGGTCAGGCTGAGGAGAGCGGTCAACTACATCTGATCATGGTCGTGCAGGTCAGAGCCTCGAACTGGTGTTTCGGTGAAAGCGGCACCGAACACGGCCATGCGGTTCGAGGACCTGGGCCAGGGTGATCGTGCGGACGCGGGCGCTGCCGTCCTCGGCGACGTAGACGGTGCCGTGATCTAGGCCCACCGTGCTGCTCAAGGTTCCGACGACCCCCGCGGGGCGGGCGGCGGTCCGGGACGGTAGGGGATCAGGATGCTCACCACCTCGCGGGGGCCGGCTGACGCCGCCGCCAGCCAGCAGGAGCAACTTCAGGCACTGGCCGCCTTCGCCGCGGCCTTGGCCTCCTTCTTGAAGGCCCGGACGGCCAGCAACGAGTCCTTGTCACGCACGTCGGCGACGCTCCGCGTGGACCCCTCCTCGCCGTACGCGCCAGCCGCCTCCCGCCACCCATCGACCTTCAGCCCTCGCTGCTTCCCGAGCAGCGCGACGAAGATCTTCGCCTTCTGATCCCCGAACCCCGGCAGCGCTTTCAGCCGGTCGAGGAGCCCCTGACCGGAGGCGGCCTTCGTCCAGATGCGGGAGGCGTCGTTGCCGAAATCCGAGGCCACCACGGCGCAGACGGCTTGCACCCGGCCAGCCATGGAACTCGGGAAGCGGTGCACGACCGGCGGCTGCCGCATGGCGGCAGTCAGCTCCTCCAGGTCCATGGTGGCGATCCGCTCCGCGTCGAGGTGCCCGAGGCGCTGCCGCAGCTTCAACGGCCCGGCGAAGGCGGATTCCATCGGGAACTGTTGATCAAGGAGCATCCCAAGAAGCAGGGCGAGCGGGTCCTTGCTGAGGAGTGCGTCGGCAGCCTCGTCTTGGGCGATGCGCAGTGTCTTCATGCGCTCATCCAACCGCGTTGTTGCGGCGGCTGAGAAGGTGCTGGTCCAGCAGCATGCCCAGCAGCAGGGCGAGGGGGTCCCTGCTGAGCAGCGCGTCGGCGTCGGGGTCCTGGGCGAGGTGGAGGTCGGTCATGGCGCCATCGTGCCGCCCGGCCCAGCGAGCGCAAGCACGCCCGCTACCGGACCGAGTGCCGGCCCCGCCATGGCGCCGCATCAAGCGCTCGAACACCATGGACTGCCGGGGCAGGGTCGAGCGTCATGATGTGCCTGCGGGTTGCCGGGGCGGCCACCGACCTCGGGACCGGGCCGTCCGTCAAGCCCAACGGCGGCCGCCCACCGCACGCGCTCACGGATCGTCGTGAGTCTCGGGCAGCAGTGTGCGTGAGGTCCCGGGGCCAGGTCTCACAAGCAAGCAGTCCACCGCAGGAGGCAACCCCTCCGCTGTCGCGCCGCCACCTCACGGGCGCAGACTGCCCAGATGCCGAACCTCTCGTCCTCGCGCTCCGGCAGCGGCTCCCCGCTGATCCTCGTCCACGGCCTCGGCGCCCGGCGCGCGTCCTGGGACCCCGTGCTGCCCGGTCTGGCCGCCGCCCGTGAGGTCGTCACCGTCGACCTGCCAGGACACGGGACGACGCTGCCGCTGGCCGGTCCGCTGACCATGGACCGACTCACCGACACCCTCCAGGAGTGGCTGGTCGCGCAGGACCTGGCCGGGGCGGACCTGGTCGGCAGCTCGATGGGCGCCCGCATGGTCCTCGAGCTGGCCCGCCGGGGCGTAGGCCGCAACGTCGTCGCCCTGGACCCCGGTGGGTTCTGGAACGCCGCCGAGAAGCGCGTCTTCGCGACGTCGGTCAAGGCGTCTTTCGCGCTCGTCAAGGCACTGCGCCCGGCACTGCCCCGCCTCGCCGGCAGCGCCGCCGGGCGCACCGCTCTGCTACCGCAGTTCACGCCGCGGCCCTGGTCGGTGCCGGGCGCGGTGGCCCTGACCGACCTGCACAGCATCGCCGACACTCCCGCGCTGTTCGAGACGCTGCAGGCGCTGGTCGACAGCGGCCCGCAGCTCGGCGGACCGACCCCCGGCCGGGTCCTGCTCGGCTGGGGACGGCGGGACCGGGTGACGCTGCCACGTCAGGCGGCGCGGGCGCAGGCGGCCTTCCCGCAGGCGATGCTGCACTGGTTCGACCGATGCGGGCACTTCCCGACGTGGGACCAGCCGCAGGAGACGGTGCAGGTCGTCCTCACCGCGACAGCCTGAGCCGAACGGCCCGGAAGAGCCTTGCGTCTGCACTGATACAAGGGGCCGGCGTCGGAGCGGCTGGGCGAACCGACGTGCAGCACTGCTCGGCACACCGGCCAGGAGAGCGCCCCGGCGCGCCACCTCTGGGAGACCACGAGGCACGGACGACGGAACGCCCCCACCACCACCGGCCTGGTCGGCGGAGCCCGCTGCTGGGCATCCCCGCCGCCTCCGCCGCGCCCGGCAGGGACGATCTCGACAAGCCCTGGCACGGCCACCACGCGGTGCAGCTGCAGGTCCCCCTCAGCGACCTGGACATCTTCCGCGCCTCCGGCACAGCGACCGCCACGTCACCTACCCGACGCCGCGGCTCTCCACCGTCGACGGCCTGCCCGCCTACGGCCCGACCGTCGTCTCGTTGACCACGAGCGGTGACACCACGTCGGCGCCCGGCCGCTTCCAGGTCTCGAGCGACGGCATGCTGTCCGACGACCGCAGCGGCACCGACGTCGCGGGCACCGGCGACGAGCGCACCGGCACCGCCAAGCAGATCGCGGACTCGATCCGCCGGCGGCCTTCCGCTGCGCGTGCCTCGCGCCACGTCGCGCCGGTCACGAGGTCGTTCGTACAAGGACGCCCAGTCCGGGACGCGCCGCCGGGTCCGGTCAGGAGCCGGTGAGGGTGGACTCGAGGGACCCGACGTTCACGGCCGGCAGGGTCACCGGGAGGCCGAGCTGCTCGGCCAGCGCGTTGGTCGTCTCGGCGTCGAAGGAGACGGCAGTGTCCTCGATGACCACCTGGCCGTCCGCCTGCGTGACCTGGGCGTCGGACATGGACAGCGGCAGCAGGGTCACCTGCCGTCCGCCGATCATGGCCGTCAGGCGGTCCTCGTCCCCGTCGAGCACCAGGCCGTTGACCGTGGCGCTGCGGCCCAGCGCCGACAGCTGCAGTCCGCCCTCGTGCTGCACCGTGCCGACCAACGGGTCGGCACCGTCGGGATCGACGGTGACCGTGCCCCCCGTGACCGGGAAGACGAAGGTCGTCGTCCCACCGGACGTCTCGGTCTGGGCACCACCGACGGCGGTCAGCTCCGCCCCGATGGCACCCAGCGCGCTGACGTAGCGGTCGTCGACGGTGAGGCGGGTCGCCTCGCCGGTCAGGCTGTCGATCGTCACGGCGGAGCCGGACGCGGAGTCCTCGGTGGGCTCCTCCGTCGCGTCCTGCTCCGGCGAGGGGTCCGACGGGGCCGAGGCCGGGGGCGAGGAGTCCGAGCCGTCCGTCGCGGACGGCGACTCCTCGTCGCTGCACCCGGCAGCCAGGACGACGACGAGTGAGGCGGTGGCGATGGTGGTCCAGCGTCGTGTGCTCATGGGTGCCTGGTTCCCCGATCGCGGTGACTCAACAGACCAGGTCGTGGCAGGTGCGTGTCGGGTTCGTGACGGCGCTCCCGGCATCGCTCAGACCTGCGAGCAGCAGGTCCAGGTGCAGGTCCAGGTCCAGGCCACCTGGCAGCGGAGCTGAGCGCCTCCAGGACCGCCCACGACCGTGCAGCGGCGTGTCGGAGGCATCATGCTGTCGGTGGCGTCAGGTCGCGCACACCGGGCAGGATGCGCGGGTGAGCTCCGAGAAGATCGCTGATGACCCTGCCCGCACCGAAGCAGATGAGGTGGCGCCGGCTCCCGGTCAGCACGAGGTGCCCGAGGTGTCGCGACGCCGGGAGGCGGCACTGTCCGGTGCCTTCGCGAGCGTGGCCAGGTTCAGCCTGCGCTTCCTGCTGGTCGTCGCCGCGGTGGTGGTCCTCGGCTACCTCGCCGGCGTCTTCTGGGTCGTCCTCCTGCCGGTGCTGCTCGGCCTGATCCTGGCCACGGTGCTCTGGCCGCCCGTGCGCTTCCTGCGCCGGCGCGGCACCCCGGCGGCGGTTGCGGCGATCAGCGTCCTGCTCGTCGCGCTGCTCCTGCTGGCCGGCATCATCGGCGGCCTCGCCCCCCAGGTCACCGGACAGGCGCAGGAGCTGGCCGACCAGGTCACCCTGGGGCTGAGTGACCTGCAGGAACGCCTCACCGGCCCGCCGTTCAACCTCGGCGAGGAGCAGATAGGCCAGACCGTCGACAACGTCATCGGCGAGCTCCAGGCCAACGCGCAGTCCTTGGCCTCGCAGGTGCTCACGGGGGCCGTCGCCGCCGGCTCGCTGCTGATCACCGGCCTGCTGTCCCTGGTCCTGTGCTTCTTCTACCTCAAGGACGGGCCGAAGTTCCTGCCGTGGCTGGGAGGCCTGGTGGGTCCTCGGGCCGCGCCGCACGTCTCCGCGCTCGCGCAGCGCTCCTGGGTCACGTTGTCCGGCTTCATCAAGGCGCAGGCCGCCGTCGGCCTGGCCGACGCCGTGTTCATCGGCATCGGACTGGCGATCCTCGGCGTCCCCCTGGCCCTGCCGCTGGCTGTCCTGGTGTTCTTCGGCGCGTTCATCCCGATCGTCGGTGCGGTGGTCAGCGGCGCGCTCGCCGCCCTGGTCGCGCTGGTCACCAACGGCCTGACCAGCGCCCTCATCGTGGTCGCGCTGGTCCTGATCGTGCAGCAGCTCGAGGGCAACGTCCTGCAGCCGATCCTCGTGGGCCGCACCCTCGACCTGCACCCCGCCGTCGTCATCCTGGCGGTCACCGCCGGCGCCACGCTCTCGGGGATCATCGGCGCCTTCCTGGCCGTCCCGGTCGTCGCCGTGGCCGCGGTGGTGGTGCGGTACGCCCGGCAGCAGCTGGCCGAGGTCGAACCAGGCCCCGGCTCTCCCCCGGCCGCGGCCGGCCAGCCCGATCCCGAGGTGGTCCGCACCTAGGCTGGCCCGCATGCCCACCGACGTGACCAGCGCGTCACTGGGACCCGCAGCCCGGACCGCCGCGCTCGAGACCTTGGCCTCGACCACACTGGACGTGCTGGTGATCGGCGGCGGCGTCGTGGGTGCCGGTGCGGCCCTCGACGCTGCGACGCGCGGCCTGACGGTCGGCCTGGTCGAGGCGCGGGACTGGGCCAGCGGTACCTCAAGCCGCTCCAGCAAGCTGATCCACGGCGGCCTGCGCTACCTCGAGATGCTCGACTTCCGCCTGGTCGCCGAGGCCCTGCGCGAGCGCTCGCTCATGCTCAACCGCCTGGCGCCGCACCTGGTCCGACCCGTGCCGTTCCTCTACCCGCTGACCGGCCGCGGCTGGGAGCGCCCGTACGTCGGGGCCGGCATCGCGCTGTACGACACCCTCGCGGCGGTGCTCGGCACCGGCCCGGCGCTGCCCCGCCACCGGCACCTGAGCCGGCGCAAGGCCAGGCGGATCGCCCCCGCGCTCGCTCCGGACGCGCTGGTCGGCGCGGTGCAGTACTGGGACGCGCAGGTCGACGACGCCCGCCACACGATGACGATCGTGCGCACCGCCGCCCGCTACGGCGCGGCCTGCGCCAACCGGGTCCGCGTGACGGGCCTGCTCCGCGAGGGCGAGCGGGTCGCCGGAGCGCAGCTCAAGGACCTCGAGTCCGGCCGGACCTTCGACGTGCGGGCCCATCAGATCGTCAACGCCACGGGCGTGTGGACCGACGAGACCCAGGCGCTCACCCAGACCCGGGGGCAGTTCCACGTCCGGGCGTCCAAGGGCGTGCACCTGCTCGTGCCCCGCGACCGGATCGCCTCGGACTCCGGGTTGATCCTGCGGACCGAGACGAGCGTGCTGTTCGTCATCCCGTGGGGCAGGCACTGGATCCTCGGGACCACCGATACCGACTGGTCGCTCGACAAGAGCCACCCGGCGGTCAGCGCCCGCGACGTCCGCTACCTGCTCGACCAGGTCAACGCGGTGCTGGCCTCGCCGCTGGCCCCCGAGGACGTGGTCGGGGTCTACGCCGGGCTCCGCCCGCTGCTGGCCGGCGAGTCCGACCAGACCAGCAAGCTGTCTCGTGAGCACCTGGTGTCCCACCCCGTGCCCGGGCTCGTCGTCGTGGCCGGCGGCAAGTACACGACCTACCGGGTGATGGCGCAGGACGCCGTCGACGAGGCCGTACGCGGCATGGACGGCGTGACCGCGCCCTGCGTCACCGACCGCGTCCCGCTGGTCGGCGCAGAGGGCTGGCCGGCGCTGTGGAACCGCCGTTACGCGCTCGCCGCGAGCAGCGGCCTGCATGTCGCGCGCATCGAGCACCTGCTGAACCGCTACGGGTCCTGCGTCCACGACGTGCTCAGCCTGGTCGAACAGGACCCCGCCCTCGCCGAGCCGCTGCCGAGCTCCGACGACTACCTGGCCGCCGAGGTCGTCTACGCCGCCACCCACGAGGGCGCCCTGCACCTGGACGACGTGCTTGCCCGTCGTACGCGCATCTCGATCGAGTCCTGGGACCGAGGTGTCGACGCAGCCCCGCTCGTGGCCGACCTCATGGGCGACGTCCTGGGGTGGAGCACCGAGCAGCGCGAGCGGGAGGTCGAGCACTACCTGGCCCGGGTCAGCGCCGAGCGCGACGCGCAGGTCGAGCCCGACGACCTCACCGCCGACGCCGCCCGCCTGGGAGCGCCGGACATCGTCCCCACCAGCTGACGCGACCGCCGGTCGTGGCCCGCAGGTGACGCGGGTCACGCCGGTGTGGCAGGTTGCGCCCTACCTCGAGCAGACAGGCGGAGCGCACCCATGGCCAGCGTCACCTACGACGGGGCGAGCCGTCTCTACCCCGGGTCCGACAGCCCCGCCGTCGATGCCCTCGACCTCGAGGTGCAGGACGGTGAGTTCCTCGTTCTCGTCGGCCCGTCCGGCTGCGGGAAGTCGACCTCGCTGCGGATGCTGGCCGGCCTCGAGGACGTCACCTCGGGCTCGATCCGGATCGGTGACCGGGACATCACCGACGTCGACCCGAAGGACCGGGACATCGCGATGGTGTTCCAGAACTACGCGCTCTACCCCCACATGTCCGTGGGCGACAACATGGGCTTCGCGCTGAAGATGGCGAAGGTGCCCAAGGCCCAGATCCGCGAGCGGGTCCTGGAGGCCGCGAAGATCCTGGACCTGGCGGACTACCTCGACCGCAAGCCCAAGGCGCTGTCCGGTGGGCAGCGCCAGCGCGTGGCGATGGGCCGGGCGATCGTGCGCCAGCCGCAGGTGTTCTGCATGGACGAGCCGCTGTCCAACCTCGACGCCAAGCTCCGCGTGTCGACCCGCACCCAGATCGCCTCCCTGCAGCGACGACTCGGCATCACCACCGTCTACGTCACGCACGACCAGGTCGAGGCCATGACCATGGGTGACCGCGTCGCGGTCATGAAGCTCGGCGTCCTGCAGCAGGTCGGCGCGCCGAGCGACATGTACGACCGGCCCGCCAACCTGTTCGTCGCCGGCTTCATCGGCTCACCCGCCATGAACCTGCTTCCACTCCCGCTGGGACAGGACGGCGTGCTGTTCGGCACCGCCGCCGTGCGCCTGCCGCGGCAGACCCTCGAGGCGGCGAGGGCAGGGGGGGTCGACGGCGTCACGCTCGGCGTACGGCCGGAGGACCTGCGGCTCGTCCCCGGGGGCGAGGGGCTCGACGTGGTCGTGGCGGCCGTGGAGGAGCTCGGCGCCGACGCCTTCGTCTACGGCCAGGCCACGGTCGACGGCGAGCCCCACGACCTGGTCGTGCGCGTGCCCGGACGCCGCACGCCGAAGCAGGACGAGGTGCTGCGCGTGACGCCCGAGCCCGAGCGGGTCCACCTGTTCCACCAGGACAGCGGGCTGCGGCTGCCCGACGCCGTCCCGACCGCGGCCGTCTAGACCGTCCGGATCCCCCAGGTCGCCGACCAGGTGGCTCCGGGCTCCAGCACCACCAGGTCGGTGCCCGTGCGCAGCGCGTCCGGCGGGCAGGTCATCGGCTCGACAGCAAGGCCGCGGCGGCGCTGGTCACCCGGCAGCGTGTCACCGGAGAACACCTGGAACCAGCCGAACGACGCGTCGCCCCACACCTCGGCGCTGCCGAAGCGCACCGCGGCGCTGCCGTCCGCGCGCCGGTCGAGGTCGCCGAAGCAGGTGTCCAGCACCGTGTCCCCGATCGGCCGCGCGGTCCGGAAGTCGTACGCCGTCCCGGCCACGTCCTGGACCCCGACCGGGAGGCCTCGGTCGTCGACGACGAGCCGCCGCGACGCCGGGACATGCAGGACCTCGTCGTCGACCAGCCCACCGCTGCCCGGCGCCAGGTAGGGGTGCGCGCCGTAGCCGACCGGCAGCGGCCGGTCGGACCGCGACACGACCGCGAGCTCCGCCGACAGGCCGTCCTCCCCCAGGTGCCAGGCGCAGGTGACGTCGAGCCGGCCGGGCCACCCCGGCTGCGGCGTCACCACCGTGCGAAGGACCGCCGTCGACGCGGTGGTCTCCGCGACCTCCCACGCGGCCCAGCGCACCAGCCCGTGGCTGGCGTTTCGGGCGTCGGGCTCGGACAGCGGGAGCTGCTGGTCCTGGCCCAGCCAGCTCCACCTGCCGTTGCCCACGCGGTTCGGCCACGGCAGCAGGTGCTGGCCGCGGCCGCCGCCGGCACGCACGTCCTCGTCGAAGCCGTCGACGACCTCGCGGCCACCGAGCCGCAGCGTGCGCAGCCCCCCGCCGATCTCGACGACGACGGCGCGGGCGTCCCCCGCGACGAGCTCGAGCTGGCGTCCGGAGGGCGGCATCGGCGTGTTCATGGGAGCGCACGCTGTCACAACCCCCGTGCCACAGCCCCCGTGCCCCTACGCTGCCGCGGTGCCAGCCTTCCGCGACCGTCTCGCCGTGCCGCGTCCCGCCGAGCTCGGTGTCTACGAGCACGGCTGGCAGTCCTGGAGCCCGGCCGGCCTGTTCGGTGCCACCAGCCCGACACCGCGTCCTGCCCGGGAGGTCTGGCAGACCATGGCGTTCCGTCCCGGCCGGCCCGCGCCGGCGACCGGAGCGCAGGGCGAGGGGCTCCTGGCGGTGCTCGAGCCGTCCGGGCGCACCACGGTCGTCAGCTCCCCCGACCCCGCCGTCGAGGTGGCGAGCATCCGGACCCGGGTCGAGGGCGACCAGCTGGTCGTCAGCGCCGACGGCGAGGTCGACGTCCGCGTCGACGACCGCGGGCTGCTGCCGGCGCTCGAGCAGTGGGCCGACGACGCCTCCCGGACCGCCGGTGGGCCGGCCCTGAGGAGCCTGCCCGCGGGCTGGTGCTCCTGGTACTACTACTGGACCGGCGTGACCGAGGCCGACGTCCTGGACAACCTGCGTTGCCTCGACGTGCACGGGCTCGACGTCGGCGTCGTGCAGGTCGACGACGGCCACCAGTCGGGCATCGGGGACTGGCTGACGCGCTCGGCGAGCTTCGGCCCGCTGGCCGACCTGGCCGCGGCGGTCATCGCGACCGGACGGCGCGCCGGGGTCTGGACGGCACCCTTCCTCGTCGGCGCCGACAGCGACCTGGCCCATGCTCACCCCGACTGGCTGGTCCGCGGCGCCGTTGCCGCCGAGCGCCACTGGGACCAGCAGGTGGGGGTCTTGGACGTCACCCATCCGGAGGCCCGCGAGCACCTGTCCGAGGTCTACCGGACGCTGGCCGCCGACGGCTTCAGCTACCACAAGGTGGACTTCCTGTACGCCGGGGCGATGGACGGCGGCCGCCACGAGGACTGCTCTCCCCTGGAGGCCTACCGTCTCGGGATGCAGCTCGTCCGCGACGCGATCGGCGCCGACGCGGTCCTGGTCGGCTGCGGCGCCCCGCTGCTCCCGAGCATCGGGCTCGTCGACGCGATGCGCGTCAGCCCCGACGTCGACCCGGAACCTGAGCCGCCGGACGGCGACATCAGCCAGCCCGGCATGCGCAGCGCGCTGGCCAACGGCCGGGCCCGCGCCTGGCAGAACGGCCGGCTCTGGGTCAACGACCCCGACTGCGTCCTGGCCCGCCCGCAGGTCGGCGAGCGGGAGGCGTGGGCCGACCACGTCGAGGCGATGGGCGGCCTGGCCGTCGTCAGCGACCAGCTGACCGACCTCGACGACGCCGGGCTCGCGATCCTGCGGCGGCTGCTGAGGCCCACCGACCCGGACCGGCGGACGTCGTGGGACCCGACGGCCGGCCCCGACCAGGGCCTGGCGGTGCGCGCATGAGGCTCGGCGTCTGCTGGTACCCCGAGCAGTGGCCCGAGAGCCGCTGGCCGACCGACGTGGCGATGATGCGCGACGCCGGTCTCGAGCTGGTCCGGATCGGCGAGTTCGCTTGGCACCGCTATGAGCCCGCGCGGGAGCAGTGGGACTGGGGCTGGCTCGACCGGGCCGTCGAGCAGCTGCTCGGCGCCGGGCTCGAGGTGGTGCTCGGAACGCCCACCGCGACGCCGCCGATCTGGCTGGCGCGCGAGCGACCTGAGGTCCTGACGACGGCGTCCGACGGCAGCCGGCGCCAGGTGGGCTCGCGCCGGCACACCTGCCCCACCTCCCCCGCCTACCGGGAGGAGTCGGCCCGGGTCGTTGCCGCGCTCGCCGAGCGCTACGGCACCTCGCCGGCCGTCACGACCTGGCAGGTCGACAACGAGCCGGGCAACCACGACAGCGCCCGCTGCTGGTGCGACGACTGCACCCTGGCCTTCCGTGGCTGGCTGCGCGCCCGCTTCGCCACCATCGACGACCTGAACCAGGCGTGGGGCACGGTGTTCTGGTCGCAGGTGTGGCCGTCCTTCGACGCAGTCGAGCTGCCACGCCCGACGGTCACCGCCCACAACCCCGCCCTCGAGCTGGCCCACCGCCGCTTCGCCAGCGACCAGGTGGTCGAGGCGCTGCGCGAGCAGGTCGTCCAGCTGACCGCGCTGTCCCCCGGCCGCCGGCTGCTGACCAACCACTACCTCGGCGACGCGGTCGTCGACTGCCGCGACGTCGGGCGCCTGACCGGGCTGGTCGGCCACGACAGCTACCCGCACGGCGCGTCCGGTCCGTACGACGTGGGGTTCCGGCACGACCTGTGCCGGGGACTGGCCGACGGCGTCGCACCGTGGGTGGTCGAGCAGCAGCCGGGGCCGGTCAACTGGACGCCGACCAACCCACCCGTCCCGCCCGGCCAGGTCCGGCTGTGGGGCTGGCAGGCGGCGCTGCACGGCGTGGAGACGCTGCTGTTCTTCCGCTGGCGCGCCGCCCGCTTCGGCCAGGAGCAGTACCACGCCGGGCTGCTGCGCCACGACGCCTCACCGGACCGCGGGCTGGCCGAGGCGGTGCGGCTGGGCCAGGAGCTGCGTGCAGCGGCCCCTGCACTGCTGGCGCGCCCACCGGCGCGGGTGGCGATCCCCTACGCCTACGACGACGCGTGGGCGCTGGAGATCGACCCCCACCTGACCGGGATGACGCACCGCAGCCTCGTGCTCGCGGCGCACGAGGCGGCGTCGCGGTGCGGGCAGGACGTGGACGTCGTCGACCCCGAGGGCAGCCTCACCGCGTACGACCTGGTGCTCGCCCCGGCCCTGCACCTGTGCACACCGGCGCGGGTGGCCGCCCTCACGGCAGCGCTCGACGCCGGGGTCACGGTGGTCGTGGGCCCGCGCACGCTGGTCAAGGACGACGACGACGCGTGGCTGGACGAGCCGCTGCCGGGCGGGCTGGCCGCCCGGCTCGGTGCTCGCGTGGGTGACGCCCTGACCGAGCCGACCGGCCAGGTGGCGGTCGCGCCGTACGACGTCCCGGCAGGTCCGTGGACCGACGTCTACGAGGTGCAGGCCGACGACGTCGAGGTCCTCGCCAGCTACGACGGCGGCTGGCTGACCGGGCTGCCCGCGGTCGTGCGGCGAGGGGGTCTGGTCGCCACGGGCGCCGCCTCGGCCGAGGTCTGGACGTCGTTGCTCGGGGACCTGCTCGGCGTCGAGCCTGCCCCCCACGGCGTCGAGGTGTTCTGGCGGGACGGCCAACGCGTCGAGCTCGACTGGCGGACGCTGACGCTCCAACAGGGGGCCTAGCGCACGCGACACGGTCATCTAGCGCGGTTCCGTTGTCCGGAAGCCAGACATGGTGTTACCTACGCCACACGTCGGCGAGGTGCGCTGACCCTGACAGGAGCCCCAGATGAGACTGCGCAGTGCCGCCGCGTGCACGATGGCAAGCGCCTTGCTGCTCACCGGCTGTGCCGGTACCGAGACCAACGACGCCGCCGACGACGACTCCGGCGCGGACACCCCGACGACCGCGGAGTCGGTCGACCTGCGCTGGCGCACCCGGCCGGACAACCAGGCCGAGATCGACCTCTACCAGCAGATCAGCGACGAGGTCGACGCGGCGAGCGACGCCTTCGCCCTGAAGTACGAGCCCGGTGGCAGTGAGACCTCCTCCTACCAGGACGTGCTCAAGACCGAGATCGCCGCGGGCACCGCCCCCGACGTCTTCTGGATCCCCGGCACCGACGTCGCCGACTTCGCCAAGCGCGGCCTGATCCTGGACCTGCGCGAGCAGGCCGAGGCAGCCGGTGTCGAGGACAGCGACTTCTACGAGGGCCCGATGGGTCACCTCACGACCGACCCCGAGACGGGCCAGCCGGCCGACAAGCTGTGGGGCCTGCCCCGCGATGTCTCGACGTTCGCGCTGTACCTCAACCTCGACCTGGTCGCGCAGGCCGGCGTGGAGGACCCCCGCGTGCTCGCGGAGGAGGGCAACTGGGACTGGGAGGCCTTCGAGGAGACCGCCGCGGCGATCTCGGCCACCGGCGGCGCCAACAAGGGCTTCGGCGTGAACAGCTGGTGGGCCAACTACGGCTACTTCATGAACTCCGCCGGCGGCGGCTTCTTCACCGAGGACCGCACCGCCTGCGCGCTCGACACCCCGGAGTCGATCGCCGGCCTGACCTACATGAAGGGCCTGTACGACAAGAGCCTGGGCGTGCCCTTCGGCGAGGACGCCGAGCCGCCCTTCCTGGCCGGCACCGTCGGGATGTTCATGAACGGCCGCTGGGCGACCCCCGGCACCCGCGCCGGCGCGAAGTTCAACTGGGACGTCGTCGAGCTGCCGGCCGGCCCGGCCGGTTCCCGCGACTGGCTGTTCTGGGGCGCCTACGTCGTCAACGCCAACACCGAGAACCCCGAGCAGGCGTTCGCGCTGGTCGAGGAGCTCACCAGCGTCGACACCCAGGGCAAGATCAGCGCGCTGGGCGCCAACATCCCGAGCCGCCAGTCCGAGGAAGCGCTCGAGGCCTTTGCGGGCTTCACGCCGCCCGAGAACGCCCAGGCCTTCATCAACGGCATCCAGAACGACCCCGCGACCGAGGGTCCGCTCTGGAAGGGCGACTGGCCCGCGTTCAGCACGACGACCGACGCCGCGGTCAACGCCGTGATCACCGGTCAGCGCACGATCGAGGACTTCCAGGCCAACATCTGCACAGAGAACGCCGGCGCCTTCGAGGGCTAGTCGCTCGCTGCGGCCGGCGGGGCTCGTCCCCGCCGGCCGCCCCCTCCCCGGCGTCGGAAGGATGCCCCCGCATGGCCCCGCACGACCGCTCCCTGCGCGTGTCGACATGACCGCCACCGCGGTGCGATCGGCCCCGGCCGCGCCCCCCGCTCCGCCCGCCCCGGTGGCCGGCCGCCGGACGACGCTGGTGCTCGTCGGGCACCTGGTGCAGGCCGCCCTGTGGACGGTCGCCTTCGCCGGTGCCGCCAATCCGTCCGGCTTCGCGCTGTCCACCTTCGAGCGCAACGCGCTGGTCTTCGGCGGCGCGCTGCTGGCCCTGCTGCACCTGATCACCGCGCTTCTCGTACGCCGCAGGTCGTTCCGCGGGCGGTTCCTGTCGCTGGTCCTGAACTACCTGACCGCCCTGGTGGCGATCGTCGTCGTGCTCAGCCGGATGGAGGTCTTCACCGGCATCGACGAGTTCGCCGGGGCGTGGCAGGACGCGTTCGCCTCCGTGTCCGTCGCCCTCGTCGCCGGCCTGTGGCTGTACGCCGCGAACAAGCTCCGCGACCGCGCTCCGGGGGCGGCGACCGCGCTGCAGCGTGCCGGGCTCGTGCTGCTCGCCCTGGCCGGGATCGCCTTCGTGGTGCAGGCCCACGTCGTCCAGGGCCTGATCACCCTGGTCGGCCGACTGGTCGACCCTGTCACGCTGGCCGTCCTGGCCGTCGCGGTGGCGACCGCGCTGATGGCCCGCACCATGTGGGGACCGCTGGCCGCACGCGAGTTCCGGACGACCCGCCAGCAGGCAGAGACGCTGGACGGGCTGCTGTACCTCTCCCCCAACCTGCTCGGCTTCCTGGTCTTCTTCGCCGGTCCGCTGCTGTTCTCCCTGGTGATCAGCTTCTTCGACTGGGACCCGTTGGGCGCCAAGAGCTTCACCGGCCTGTCCAACTACGCCAACCTGCTGAGCCTGGACATCGCCGGTTCCGCCAGCGGCCTGTCCGACGGCTACCGGCAGGTCTTCGGACTGCCGTTCGGCGACGCGGTGATCGGCGCCAAGGACGTGCTGTTCTGGAAGGCCATGAGCAACATCGTGCTGTTCATGCTGCTGGCGGTGCCCCTGTCGGTCATCCCCGCGCTGTTCCTGGCGCAGCTGTTGAACAGCCAGCTGCCCGGCGTCAAGGTCTTCCGCGCCGTCTTCTTCGTGCCAAGCGTGGCGGGCGTCATCGGCATCTCGCTGATCTGGAAGCAGCTGTTCAACGCCACCGTCGGCTTCCTCAACTACTTCCTGGGCCAGATCGCAGGAGTCCTGAACGTCCTGCCCGGGGTCGACCTGTCGACGCAACCCCAGACCGCGTGGGTGTCCGGGTCCGACACCGCCCTGCTGGCCGTCGTCATCGTGTTCGCCTGGATGACGTTCGGCTTCAACACGGTGCTGTTCGTCGCCGGGCTGCAAGGTGTGCCCAAGGAGCTCCTCGAGGCTGCCCGCCTCGACGGCGCCGGCGCGTGGCAGCGCTTCCGCAACGTCACGCTGCCGGTGCTGCGCCCCACGACGTTCTTCGTCACGGTCACCACGACGATCCTGGCGCTGCAGCTGTTCGACATCGTCTTCGTGCTCCCGGCGCCCAACGTCCCGGGCTCACCGAACAACGCGACCCTCACCCCCGTGCTGTACCTGTACCAGCGCGGCTTCCAGCAGTTCGACCAGGGCTACGCCTCGGCCGTCGCGTGGGTCCTGTTCGCGTTCATCTTCACCCTCACGCTCTACCAGTTCCGCCGTCAGCAGCGCGCTGCTGACGGCCAGTAGGGAGCATCGTGGCCAGGTCCCGAGCCAGCCGCCTCGTCCTGTCCCGCACCCTCACCTACGCGGTGCTCATCTCGGTGGCGCTGCTGGTGCTGTTCCCGTTCTTCATCGCCCTGACGACGTCGCTCAAGCAGGGCGACGACGTCTTCAACTACCCGCCGACGGTCCTGCCGCGCGCAGCCTCGACCGTCGAGGGCGGGGCGCTCGACGGCAAGCCGCTGTACGACCTCGAGATCGCCGGCGAGACACGTCGCGTGGCGCTCGAGACCGACGGCGCCAGCGTCCTGGTGCTCGCCGACCCCGACGACATCACCCAGACCGTGCTGGTCCCGGTGGACGACACCGCCCAGACCGGGGAGACCGTCGCCGTCGACGGCGAGCAGCTGCCGCTGATCACCGCCCAGGTCGCCGGCGAGGAGCAGACCCTCGTACGGCTGCGAAGCGCGGTCGGCGCCGTCTTCACCGACCCCGACGACCCCGACGTGTCGGTCGTCCGCAACGTCCAGGACGCCACACCGGTCAAGCAGCTGACCGCCGAGCCCAGCAACTACAGCAAGGTCCTCGAGCTCCAGCGGCTGGACCGGAGCCTGACCAACACCCTGCTCGTCACGATCCTCGTCGTCGTCGGCCAGGTCCTGACCTCGATCCTCGGCGGCTACGCGTTCAGCCGGATGAGCTTTGCGGGGCGCGACGCGCTGTTCCTGGGCTACATCGGCTCGGTGATGATCCCGTTCGTCGTGCTGATCATCCCGCTCTACCAGCTGATGGTCATCATCGGCTGGGTGGACAGCCTGGCGGCCCTCATCGCGCCGTTCATCTTCTCCGCCTACGGCACCTTCCTGATGCGGCAGTTCTTCATCACGATCCCCAAGGAGCTCGAGGAGGCGGCCTACCTCGACGGCGCCACCCGCTGGACCGTGCTGTGGCGGATCTTCGTCCCGCTGTCGGTACCCGCGATCGCGACCCTGTCGACCTTCGCGTTCCTCTACGCCTGGAACTCCTTCGTCTGGCCGCTGGTGGTCATCAACTCCGGCAACCTCGACAACCGGGTGCTGGCCCTGTCGCTCCAGGTGCTCGGTGGCCGGGCCGCGGACACCCCGAACCTCATCCTCGCGGGCGTCGTCATCGCGCTGCTCCCGCCGATCACCGTCTTCGTCCTGGCGCAGCGCTACTTCGTCGAGAACGTCGCCAGCAGCGGGCTGAAGGGCTGACGCGGCGGGGTCCCACCGTCATCTGGGTGCAGCACTCGGACGAGGACCTGCCGAAGGACAGCGAGGGCTGGAACTACGTTCCGGAGCTGACCCGCGACTGCTCCGAGCCCCTGATCCACAAGGGCTACGGCGACTCCTTCGCGGCCACCGACCTCGAAGCCGTCCTGGCCGAACGCAGGATCGGCCGCCTGGTCGTCACAGGAGCCCAGACCGACGCCTGCATCCGGTCGACGCTGCACGGGGCGCTGGTCCGGGGCTACGACGCGACCCTCGTCGCGGACGCCCACACCACCGAGGACCAGACCGCGTGGGGTGCCCCGCCGCCGGAGGGGGTCATCGCCCACACCAACCTCTCCTGGAGCTGCGCCTCGGCCCCCGGCCGCCGCGGCGGCACGGTCCCGACCGACGCGGTGGACTTCAGCGCAGGGGCTGCCGCCGGGGCCTGACTCAGGACAGTCGACGTGCCCCGTCGCTCGGCGTGACGACGTAGACGTCGGGCCGGCGCAGGTCGGCGGACAGCGCCGCCGCGCGGGCTCGTTCGGCGACCGCGGGGACGAGGTCGAGCGGTACGAGGGCCACGGCCGACCCGCCGAAGCCGCCGCCGGTCATGCGGGCGCCCACCGCCCCGGCGTCGAGCGCGGCCTCGACGGCGGTGTCCAGCTCCACGACCGACACCTCGAAGTCGTCCCGCAGGCTGGCGTGGCTGGCTGCCATGAGCGGTCCGAGCGCGGCGACGTCACCGGTCTCCAGCGCCCGCACCGCGGCCAGCACCCGCGCGTTCTCGCTCACGACGTGCCGCGCACGGTGCAGCCGCTCTTCTCCGAGCTCCCCCGCCGCGGCCTCGACCTGTTCCCGTGACGCGTCCCGCAGGGCGGCCACGCCAAGCACCCCTGCGGCCTCGACGCACGCCCTCCGCCGGGCGGCGTAGCCCCCCGTCGCGTGCGCGTGGGTGACCCGGGTGTCGACCACGACCAGCGCCAGGCCGAGCTCACGCAGCGGGAGCGGGACGGCCCGCACCTGGCGCGTCCGGCAGTCCAGCAGCACCGCCGAGCCGGCACGGCCGTGCACCGACGCCATCTGGTCCATCATCCCGACCGGCGCGCCGACCACCTCGTTCTCCGCGCGCTGACCCGCGAGCGCCAGCACCGTCCGGTCCACCTGGACCCCGGCCAGCTCGCACAGCGCCAGGCCGACGGCGCACTCGAGCGCCGCGCTGGAGGACAACCCGGCCCCGGCCGGCACGTCGCTGTCCACCACCACATCGGCCCCGGGCACCGGGACGCCGGCTTCGCGCAGCGCCCAGGCCACCCCGAGCACGTACGCCGACCAGCCCTCGGTCACCCCGGCGACGAGCTCGGCGACCGGGGACTGCGCCCCTTTCCCGAGCTGCACCGACCAGCAGCGCAGCAACCCGTCGTCGCGACGGCTGACCGACGCGCGGCACCCCCGGTCGACGGCGACCGGCAGCACGAAGCCGTCGTTGTAGTCGGTGTGCTCACCGATGAGGTTGACCCGGCCGGGCGCGGACCAGACCCCGTCGGGCTCTCGACCCACCAGGTCGACGAAGGCGCTCACGGCAGCAGGTCCCTCAGCCGGGCAGCAGCGTCCTCCGGCCGGACGTCGGCGACGAACGCCCCGGCGCCCGTCTCGGAGCCGGCCAGGTACTTCAGCTTGGTCGCGGTGCGGTGCAGCGGCGTGAGCTCGAGGTGCAGGTGGCTGATCGCGTCCCAGTCGCCCCCGTCGGTCGGCCGCTGGTGCATCGACAGGACGTAGGGCAGGGAGAAGCCGTACAGCCGGTCGTAGGCGCGGAGCACGAGGGAGAGCACCTCGGCGAGGTCGCGTCGCTCGGTGCCGTCGAGGTCCAGCAGCGAGCCGGCGTGCCGCCGCACCGACAGGTGCACCTCGTACGGGTAGCGGGCCGCGAACGGCACATAGGCGCTCACCGCAGCGCCCTGCAGGACCAGGCGGGCGCCGTCGACCTCCTCGGCCGCGACGACGTCGCACCACACGCAGGTGCCGTGCCGGGCGAGATGGTCGTGGGCGGAACGCATCTCGATGGCGACCCGCGGCGGGACGTCGGGGTAGCCGTAGACCTGCCCGTGCGGGTGGTGCAGCGTGACGCCGATCGCCTCACCCTTGTTCTCGAACGCGAAGACGTACGCCACGTCCGGCCGCGCACCGAGCTCGGCGTAGCGGTGCGCCCAGACGTCGACGAGCTTGGCGACCTGCACGACCGGCAGGTCGGCGAGGGTCGCGTCGTGCCGGCTGGTGAACACGAGGACCTCGGCGGCGCCGAAGGCGGGTTGGACCGCGTACAGGGAGGTCCCGTCGAGGTCCGGCTCCGGCGGGCGACCGGACAGCGCCGGCCAGCGGTTCTCGAAGACCGCGATGTCGTACGCGTCGCGCGGCACCTCGGTCGGGCGCGCCGGGTCGGTGGTGGGGCACAGCGGGCACAGGCCGACCGGCGGCAGGAAGGTCCGGTCCTGGCGGGCGGTGGCAAACGTCGTCCACTCCCCCGTGGTCGGATCGAGCCGTCGCTCGGTCACGCGGGCCCGTCCCCCGTCGCGGACTCCGTGGCCACGGACTCGCCTTCGGCGTCCCCCCAGGTGAACAGCAGCAGCAGCCGGCCGTCGTCGCGCACCACGCGCTCGACGTCCATCACCCCGAGGGCGGAGTCCAAGGGGTCAGCATGATCCATGCGGGGAAGGTAGTGCCCCGGCGCCTGCGCTGTAGCCCGGAACCCAGCGCCGCACCTCGTCGGCCACCGGCACGCGGGCCTCGAGCAGCGTCAGGACCCCGGCCAGGCCCACCGCGACCCGCTGCACCAGCAGGTGGCGGGTCGGCATCCGCAGGTGCCGCTGCGCCTTCGCCGCAACGGTGCGCGGGTCCGACGTGCGCAGCGCCTGACCCTGGAGCCACGGCCGGACGAAGGCGAACTCCTCGTGCCGCAGCGGCTCGGCGTACGGGCCGACGAGGTCCAGCAGCGCCGCCGCGCCGGGCCGGCCGGCTCGGACCAGGCCGGTCCGCACGGCGATCGCGTGCAGCCCCGCCGCGTCCTGCTCGCGGGTCGCGACGAGCAGCGGACCCAGCGCCGCCGGCCAGCCGTGCGGCAGCGACTCGGTCGCGCCGAAGTCGAGCACCCCGAGCCGACCATCAGGCAGGAGCCGGAAGTTGCCCGGGTGCGGGTCGCCGTGCAACCGGCCGACCCGACCCGGGCTCGACAGCAGCAGCCGAAGGAGCAGCAGGCCACAACGGTCGCGCTCCTGCGGGCTGCCCTGCGCCGCGACGGTGGCCAACGGCGTCCCGTCGAGCCAGCGGCTGATCAGCACCCGGTCCTCGACCGCGAGCACCTGGGGGACATGGAAGTCAGGATCACCGTCGAAGGCCTGCGCGAAGGCGATCTGCGCGTCCGCCTCGAGCACGTAGTCGACCTCGTTGGTCAACCCTGCTCGCAGCTCGGCGAACAGGGACCGGGCATCAAGTCCCGGAGCGGCGACCCGCATCAGGGGGGTGAGGCGCTCGAGCAGGCTGAGGTCGGCGACCAGGGCGTCGCCGGCGCCGGGGTACTGCACCTTCACCGCCACGGGTGACCCGTCCGACCACACCGCCCGGTGGACCTGCCCGATGCTGGCCGCCGCGACCGGCTGGTCGTCGAAGTGCTGGAACAGCCGCCGCCACCCGGAGGGGAACGCGTCGTCGAGCGCCCGGTGCACCATCGCCGGAGGCAGGGCCGGCGCCGCCTCCTGCAGCCGTACGAGGGCCTGGGCGTACGGTCCGACCAGACCCTCCGGCAGCGCCGCCTCCATCGCCGAGAGGGCCTGGCCGACCTTCATCGCGCCGCCCTTCAGCTCGCCCAGCGTGGCGAACAGCTGCTCGGCCGTGCGCTGCTGCACCTGGGCGGCGACGGCCTCCGCGGGCCTCCCACCGAGCCGGCGCCCGAGCCCCGCGGCGGACCGGACGGCGTGACCGGCCGGCAGGGCCGCCAGCCGGGCGGCCCGCACGACCGCGCGGCGGGGAGGTCCGTCGTCCTCGGGTCCGGCCACCGGATGCTCCTGAAGGCTCATCGCAGGAGCCACGCCCGTAGGGAGGCGGTGACCTCCTCGGGCCGCTCCCAGGTCGAGAGGTGACCGCAGTCGTCGAGCAGCACGAGCTCGGCGCCGGAGATCCCGGCGGCCATCTCCTGGTGCCCGTCGAGCGGGGTGATGGCGTCGTCGCGCCCGCAGAGCACGAGCGTCGGGACGCCGACGCCCGCCAGGTCGGCACGGCTGTCCGCCCGGACGATGATCGCCTCCTGCTGACGGCGGAAGACGTCCGGGCCGTGGCGCTGGCCCATCGCGTCGAAGCGCCGCCGGAGCCCGACGTCGTCGACCCGGCCGGCGGCCACCTCGGCCGGCCACAGCGCGTCGAGCACCGCCGGGAACCCGTCGGAGTCGCTGAGCGCGATCAGCTCGCGCCGCCGCGCGGTCTGCGCAGGCGTCTCCGGCCGAGCGCTGGTGTCCAGCAGCGCCAGCCGCGTCACCCGCTCGGGCGCCCGGCGCAGCACCTCCCAGACCACGTAGCCGCCGAGCGACATGCCCGCGAGGGCGAACCGGTCCGGGGCCACGTCCAGCGCCGCCTGCGCCATGTCGCCGATCGACGCGCCGCACGACACGTCGGTGACCACGACGTCGGTGAGGTCGGACAGGCCGGCGAGCTGCTCGGCGTACAGGTCGCCGTCGCACACCAGGCCCGGGACCAGCAGCAGCGGCTCCACGCTCAGCCGGCCTTCTGGTGAGCGGCGACGACAGCGGCGGCCGCCTCGGCGACGGGATCGTCGCCGCCGACGCGCTCGACGACCCGGCCGGCCGTCGCGGGGGCGTCCAGGACCGCGGCCTCGAGGTCCAGGGCCGCCGGCTCGACCCCGGCCGCCTGCAGCAGCCGCAGACCGATCCGACCTTGGGCTCCAGCGAAGACAAGACGCATGCCCTGCACCGTAGACGGGTGCGCGGTCAGTGCTGGCGGCGCAGCTTCATCTGCACGGGGCGCCCGTCCGGGTCGAACAGCGTCCGGTAGATCGGTGTGGCGAACACGCGCTGCCACCTCGACGGCTGCGTGACCACGTGCGGACGGAGCCGACCCGGCGGACGCGGGCCGCGCCGCCCCTCCCGGTGCCAGGTGTCGAGGACCTCGGCGCTGCGGCGCACCCGGTCAAAGGCCGCGTCGGGGTCCAGCAGCTCGTCGACGTCGTCCGCGGCGAGGTCCAGGTGCTCGGCCAGCAGCTCGAGCCGCAGGTCCCGGGCGAACGTGCGCGCACCGTCTCCCAGACCACCCGGGTCGACCGGTTGGCGGGGGTCGAGCCGGCCGTCGACCACGGCGGCGGTCAGCTCGCTGTCGTGGGTCCAAGACCTGCGGTTGAAGTTGTCGCTGCCCACCGAGGCCCACACGTCGTCGACGACGCAGACCTTGGAGTGGACGTAGACCGGCTCTGACCGGCGGTTCTCGACGTCGTAGACCTGCACCCGGTCGCCGCCGGCGTCCTTCACCGCCTGCAGCGCCGTGGCGTGCCCGAGCAGCACCGCCAGTACGGACAGGCGCCCGTCCTGGTCGGGCAGCCTCGGGACCACCGCGAGCAACCGGAGCCCGGGCTCGCGGCGCAGCGCGTCGGCGAACACCCGGGCCACATCGAGCGACCACAGGTACTGGTCCTCGACGAGGACCAGTCGGCGGGCGCGACGCAGTGCCTTGGCGTAGCCGCGAGCCGCGCTGCGCTCACCGTCCGGGGCGAACGGGTAGCCCGGGATCCGGTTCGGGTAGGTCCGCAGCAGCTGCACGGTGCACTCCCCGGCGGGTGGTGGAGCAGGGCGGGGCGCCGGCAGGTCGGACGGCGTGCGGTCCAGGCGACGCACCAGGTCGGGCAGCGCCTGCCACGGCAGCCTGCTGAGCGCAGCGGGGTCGTCCCAGCGCTCCCGGAAGACCTGCTCGACGTCGAGCACGACCGGGCCGCGCAGCTCGACCTGGACGTCGTGCCAGGCGGGACTGCCGCCGTAGCCCTGCGCGAACGGCTGGGTCTGCGGGTCTCCGAGGTGGTGGCCGTCGTCGCGGCGTCCGTGGCCGAGGTCGATCCCGCCGACGAAGGCGACGTCGCGCTCGGGGTGGTCGCGGTGCCGCACCACGACGAACTTCTGGTGGTGGCTGCCCAGCGGCCGCACCCTCTGGTCGAGCAGCACCTCACCACCGGAGTCGTTGACGTCCTCGGACAGGTCCCGGTTCTGCTCGGCGGAGAACCGCAGCCGGTCCAGGTGCGAGCGCCACAGCAGCCCCTTGACCAGGGCCCCGCGCCGGCTGGCGTCCGACAGCGCCTTCGCGACGGTGGGCCCGTCGTCGGTGAGCAGCTCGTCGGGGTCGCCGCGCCAGGCCGTGAAGAGCACCAGGTCGCCCTCCCCCGCCCCGTCGAGGGCGGCGAGCAGACGGGGGAAGTAGGTGCCTCCGTGCACGAGCGCCTCGACGGAGCTGTCGTGCGTCCAGGCGGGCAGCCGGGTCCGGTCGTTGCCGCGCTCCTGCGCGGAGAGCATCCAGTCGGCGACCACCTGCGCGTGGGTGCGGGCCGGGGCGGGGCTGGACGAGCGGGGCGGACCAGGGGGGATCACGACCGTGACCCTGCCCGTTGCCGACGTCCGCACCCTCGGTCACGCGGGTCATCGCAGGACGCACTCGGGCAGACTGCGTCGATGACCGCGCCCGGACCGATCACGGACACCCCGCTCTTCGACGGCGTGCTGGGCGAGCGGCTGGAGGCCGCCCGCCGCGCCGTCCACCGGGCGGAGCAGGACGCCCGGGACTTCCGCGCCGCCCTGAGCGCCGGGGCCGCGGCCGCCCTCGAGCAGCAGGCCGAGCAGCGGGCGCAGGCCCTGGTGGCGGAGCGCACCGCCGTGCTGGCGGCCCGCACCAGCGGCCTCGAGTCCCGGCTGCGACGCACGGAGGACCTGCTGGCGACGAGGGACCGGGAGCTGGCCGAGCTGCGCAGCGCCCCGGAGGTCGTGGCGGAGGCCCCGGTGGTCGTGGCGGAGGCCCCGGTGGTCGTGGCGGAGGCGCCGGAGGTCGTCGAGCCCCCCGCCGCGTCGGAGCCCGCACCCGGCCGGGTCACCGTGGCCCGGCAGGCCCGTCGGGGTGATGACGGTCCCGCCGCCGCCGACGTCCCGTCCGTACCGAGCATGAAGGACATCTTCGCCAGCACCCGCGCCGCCGGCTGGTTGAGTGACCTGCGCGCCAGCAAGCGCCCGGTCTGACCCGCGACCGACCGGCGGGGGGTCGTGGACACCTGTCACCGCCGGTGCCAGGGTGAACGCCCGCGCAACACCGAGGAGACGCCCGTGCAGCAGCTGTCAGGTCTGGATGCCGCCTTCTTGGCGATGGAGACCTCCGCGGTCTACGGCCACGTGGGCAGCATCTGCGTGGTCGACCCGTCGACCTGCCCCACCCCCCTGACGCTGGAGCGCCTCCAGGCGGTCATCGGCGAGCGACTGCACCTGGTCCCGCCGTTCCGTCGCCGGCTGGCCGAGGTACCGTTCGGGTTCGACCAGCCCTACTGGGTCGAGGACCCCGACTTCGACATCGAGTTCCACGTCCGGGAGATCGGCCTGTCGGCCCCCGGCGACGACAAGCAGCTGGCCTACCAGGCCGCGCGGCTGCACGCGCGGCCGCTCGACCGGAGCCGGCCGCTCTGGGAGATCTACCTGATCTCCGGGCTGTCCGGCGGCCGGATGGCGATCTACAGCAAGATCCACCACGCCGCCATCGACGGCGTCTCCGGCAACGACATCCTCGCGGCCGTGCTCGACCTGACGCCGGAGGGCCGTGAGCTCGAGGAGCCGCCCCCGTGGCGGCCCGACCACGTCCCAGGGCCCGTCCCGCTGCTTGCCCGCAGCGTGATCTCGCTGGCCGGCCAGCCGATGCGCGCCGCCAAGCTGACCGCGGACCTGGCGCGCTCGCTGCCCCACTTCGCGATGAGCCCCTCACGGCCGAGGCTCCCCGTCGTCGACCGGCTGCTCCCCCGCCGGGGCGCCAGCGCCGTGCTGTCGCAGACGGGGCTGCGTGCCCCGCGTACGCCCTTCAACCGCCCCGTCACCCCGCACCGCCGGTGGGCGTTCTGCACCGTGGCGATCGCGGACGTCAAGGCGGTCAAGAGGGCCGCCGACGCCACCGTCAACGACGTGGTGATGGCGCTGTGCGCCGGGGCCCTGCGGCGCTGGCTGCAGGACCACGACGCGCTGCCGGACGTCCCGCTGATCGCCGCGGTCCCCGTCTCGGTCCGCACCGAGGCGGAGAAGGGCAAGCTCGGCAACCGGGTCTCGACGATGACGGCTCCCCTGCCGACCCACGTCGCGGACCCGGCCGAGCGGCTCGCGCTGTGCCATGAGGCGATGCGCGCGGCCAAGGAGCAGCACGGCGCCCTGCCGGCCAACCTGCTGGGCGACGTCACGCAGTTCGCCATGCCTGCGCTCGCGGGGCAGGCGGCGCGCATGGCAGCCCGCCTGCGCCTGGTCGAGTGGCTCAGCCCGTTCAACCTGATCATCTCCAACGTGCCCGGCCCGAACGTCCCGCTCTACTACGCCGGGGCGCGGCTGCTCGCCTACTACCCGCTGTCGGCGATCGCCGACGGCCAGGGGCTCAACATCACGGTGATGAGCTTCGAGGACGGCATGCACTTCGGACTGATCGCCTGCCGCGAGCTGGTGCCCGACCTGGACCGGATGGCCGGCTACCTCGTGGACGAGCTGGAGGCCCTCAAGCTGGCCGTCGGGGTGCCCTGACAGGCTGACGGCGTGACCCCCGCCGTCCCCCAGGTCCTGCTGGCCGCGCTGCTGTTCGGGACCACCGGGACGGCGCAGGCGCTGGGCCCGGACGCGACCACCCCGCTCGGTGTCGGTGCGGTGCGCCTGGCGGTCGGCGGCCTGGCACTGCTGGCCGTGCTCCCCCTGCTCGGCGGCCGCCCCCGGGCCGCCGTGGCCTTGTGGCGCACCCCGGCCGGGCTGCTGGCGGGCGCCTGCACCGCGCTCTACCAGGTCTTCTTCTTCGCGGGCGTCGAGCGGGTCGGCGTCGCGCTCGGGACGCTCGTCACCATCGGCAGCGGACCGGTCTTCGCCGGACTGCTCGCCGCCGTCGTCCTGCGCGAGCGGCCCACGCGCTCGTGGGCGACGGCCACCGCCCTGTGCGTCGCCGGGCTGACGCTGCTCAGCCTGTCCGGGGGCAGCGGGGACGCCCATCCGCTCGGGATCGCCCTGGCGCTCTCCTCCGGCCTGGCCTACGCCGCCTACACGGTGTTCGCCAAGCAGCTGATGGGCGCGGGCTCGCCCTCGGCGGAGGTGATGGCGTCGGCGTTCGGGCTCGGCGGGGTGCTCCTGCTCCCGCTCCTCGCCTTCCAGCCCCTGGCCTGGCTGGCCACCCCCGGCGGCCTCGCGCTCGCGCTCTACCTGGGCCTGGTCACGACGACCATCGGGTACGTGCTGTTCGGCCGGGGCCTGGCCGTCCTGCCGGCCGGGCCGGTCACCACGCTGGTCCTGGCCGAGCCGCTGGTCGCCACCGCCCTCGGCGTCGGCCTGCTCGACGAGCGGTTGGCCGGGCTCGGCTGGACCGGCGCGGCGGTGGTGCTGGTGGGGCTGCTGCTGCAGGGGGTGCAGGCGAGCAGACCCCTCCGGGTGCCCCCCGTCCCGGTCTAGCCGCGGCGCGTCGGTCACGATGGGCCACGTGCCTGTCGTACCGCTCGCGTCCGAGCTCCCCGTCGTCCTGCTCTCCCACCGCGGCCCCGCGTCCTTCGACAGGGACGCCGAAGGCAGGCGCACGGCAACGCGCGGCGCCGGGGGCCTGGTCACCGCGCTCACTGGCCTGGCCGGTCACCTGGACGACGCGGTGTGGGTCTGCATCGCCCCGTCCGGAGAGGACGCCGAGGTCGCCCGCGAGGCCGCCGGGTCCGCGGTGCGCCTGGCCCTCGACCCCGACCCGCGCCTGCTGGCGGACGGCGAGGACGCCCAGGGCCGGGTCGTGGCCGTGCGCCTGGTCGAGATCGCCCCCGAGGTCCACGAGCCGTTCTACGGCGTCATCGCCAACCCGCTGCTGTGGTTCGTCCAGCACCGGCTGCACGACCTGGTCCGCACCCCGTCGCTGTGCCGCAAGGACCACGAGGCCTTCGAGCAGGGCTACGTGGTCGCCAACCAGCTGGCCGCCGACGCCGTCTGCGAGCAGGTCGAGCGGGCCGGCGGGCGGGCGGTCGTCCTGCTCCACGACTACCACTTCTACCTCGTCGCACAGCGTGTCCGGGAGCGCTGCCCCCAGGCGGTGATCAGCCACTTCGTGCACATCCCCTGGCCCGGACCGGACGCCTGGCGGGTGCTGCCCCCGACCCTTCGCGAGCGGCTGCTGACCGGGCTCCTCGGCAGCGACGTCGTCGCCTTCCACACCCGTGCGGACGCCCGCGCCTTCGTGCTCTGCGCCCAGGAGCTGTTGGGTCTGCCGATCGACCTGGCGGCCATGACCGTCCAGGTCGCCGGGCGGACCGTACGCGTCCGGGCCTACCCGATCAGCATCGACGTGCAGGCCCTCGAGCAGGTCGGTCACACCGACGCCTCCGACGAGCACCTCGCTGATCTGCACCACTGGCTCGGCAGCAGCCAGCTGCTGCTCCGCGTCGACCGCACCGACCCGAGCAAGAACATCGTGCGCGGCTTCCAGGCGTACGGCCTGATGCTCGAGGAGCACCCCGAGCTGCACGGCCACGTCGTGTTCCTGGCCCTGCTGCAGCCCAGCCGTCAGGACGTGCCGGAGTACGCCGCCTACCTCGCCGACATCGGCGCCGCCGCCGCGTCGGTCAACGCGCGCCACGGCACCGGCGACTGGCAGCCGGTCGACCTGCGCCTGGCCCAGGACATGGCGCTCGCGACCGCGGCCTACCGCCGGTGCGACGTCCTCATGGTCAACGCCGTCGCCGACGGGATGAACCTGGTCGCCAAGGAGGCGTGCGTGCTGTCCGAGCGCGACATGGTGCTCGCCCTGTCCGAGGCGACCGGGGCCCACGACGAGCTCGGCCTGTTCGCCGTGACGCTGCACCCGTTCGACGTCGCGCAGCAGGCCGACGCCCTGCACGAGGCGCTGACGATGCCGCGGCAGCTGCGCCGGGACCGCCACGAGCACGCTGCGCGGGTCGTGCACCGCAGCGACGTGCGGCGCTGGCTGGCGCAGCAGCTCCTCGACCTCGCGGAGCTGGAACCGTCCTGACGCTCAGGTGGCGGGATGACGACAGCAGGAGGAAGATCGGCCCGGCAGCGCATGAAGACCGCTGCAGGGGGGCACGAGCACCTCGGCGCTGGTCGCCGGTCACGAGGGCCAGTCCGGCCCGTCGGACCCTTCTGGTGGGAGTCCCCATGATCGTCCTCGGCCTGATCCTCCTGCTCATCGGCCTGCTGGTCGGGCCCTCGATCCTGACCACCATCGGCATCATCCTGCTCGTGGTCGGCGTCATCCTGAACCTCGTCCCGATCGGTGGGACGCGTCGCCGGGTCTACTGACGAGCCCCCTCAGCACCTCCCGGACGCCGCCTTCCCCCTCGGGGGCGGCGGCGTCCGTCGTGTCCGGTCCCCATCTAGCAAGACGTACGTACGGCTTGCTGGTACGGTCACGGCATGCCCAAGGTGACCGAGGACCAGCTCGCCGCCCGGCGCACCCAGATCCTCGTGGCCGCCCGCCGGGCCTTCGCCCGACACGGCTACGAGGGCGCGACCGTCAAGGTGCTCGAGGCCGAGACCGGGCTGTCGCGGGGCGCGATCTTCCACCACTTCAGGGACAAGGAAGCGCTGTTCCTGGCGCTCGCCGAGGACGACGCCGCCCGCACGGCCGCGGTCGTCGCCGACGCCGGGCTGGTGCAGGTCATGCGCGACCTGCGCGACAAGGACGCCGGCTGGCTGGGCGTACAGCTGGAGGTCCGCCGCCGGCTGCGCACCGACCCGGCGTTCGCCGCCTCCTGGGCCGAGCGGCAGGCCGCCGTCGACTCCGCCGCGGCGGCCCGGCTCGAGCGCCAGTGCGCCGCCGGCGTGGTCCGCGACGACGTACCCATCGCCCTGCTCGTCGACTTCCTGCGCCTCGTCCTCGACGGCCTGGTCAGCTCGATGGCTGCCGGCATGCCCACCGACCACCTCGACGGCATCCTGGACCTCGTCGAGGACGCCGTCCGCAAGACCTGACCGGCACACCCGACCTGGGCACGACGAGCCCGTGACCGACCACTAGCGTCAGTGACGACGCGACGACCGCTTGAGGAGCACACATGGCCAGCAAGGACAGCTTCGGAGCCAAGAGCCAGCTGCAGGTGGGCGGTACCACCTACGAGGTGTTCCGGCTCGGTGCCGTGGAGGGCGCCCGTGACCTGCCGTACAGCCTGAAGGTGCTGCTCGAGAACCTGCTGCGCACCGAGGACGGCGCGAACACCACCGCCGACTCGATCCGCGCCGTCGCCGACTGGGACCCGACGGCCGAGCCGGACACCGAGATCCAGTACACGCCTGCCCGCGTCCTCATGCAGGACTTCACCGGCGTCCCGTGCATCGTCGACCTCGCCGCCATGCGCGAGGCGATGGCCGACCTCGGTGGTGACGCCAAGAAGATCAACCCGCTTGCCCCTGCAGAGCTGGTCATCGACCACTCGGTCATTGCGGACTTCTTTGGCACCAAGGAGGCCCTCGGGCTCAACAGCGCCCTGGAGTACGACCGCAACCGCGAGCGCTACGAGTTCCTGAAGTGGGGCCAGACCGCGTTCGACGACTTCAAGGTCGTCCCGCCGGAGACCGGCATCGTCCACCAGGTCAACCTCGAGCGGCTGGCCACCGTGGTGTTCACCCGCACCGTGGACGGCGTCCTGCAGGCCTACCCCGACACCCTCGTCGGCACCGACTCGCACACCACGATGATCAACGGCCTCGGCGTCCTGGGCTGGGGTGTCGGGGGGATCGAGGCCGAGGCCGCCATGCTCGGCCAGCCGGTGTCGATGCTCATCCCGAAGGTCGTCGGCTTCAAGCTCGTCGGTGAGCTGCCGGCCGGCGCGACCGCCACCGACCTGGTGCTGACCGTCACCGAGCTGCTGCGCAAGCAGGGCGTCGTGGGCATGTTCGTCGAGTTCTACGGCCCCGGTGTCTCGAACGTCCCGCTGGCCGACCGCGCCACGATCGGCAACATGAGCCCCGAGTACGGCTCGACCTGCGCGATCTTCCCGGTCGACGAGGAGACGCTGACCTACCTGCGGCTCACCGGGCGCCCCGACGAGACGATCGCCCTGGTGGAGTCCTACGCCAGGGCCCAGGGGCTGTGGCACGACCCGTCCGCGGAGCCGCGCTACTCCGAGCGGGTCGAGCTCGACCTGTCGACGGTCGTGCCGTCGCTCGCGGGTCCCAAGCGCCCGCAGGACCGGGTGCCGCTCACCGACGCCAAGGCGATGTTCCGGACCGCTCTGGCCGGCTACGCCACCACCGAGGTGCAGGCACCGCAGCCGAAGTCCGGCGTGCCCGCGCAGGACAACCCGCCGGACGCCCGCAACGGCATCGACGAGGCCAGTGCCGAGTCGTTTCCCGCCTCAGACCCGATCGCCCCGGGCCACGACGCCGACGAGTCCCCCGCGCCGCACAACGGCAAGGGTGACGCCGTGCACGACCGGCTGTCCAACCCGGTGCCGGCCACGCTCGCGAACGGCGAGCAGGTCACGATCGACCACGGCCACGTCGCGATCGCCGCGATCACGTCCTGCACCAACACCAGCAACCCGTACGTCATGGTCGGCGCCGGGCTGCTCGCCAAGAACGCCGTCGAGAAGGGCCTGCACAGCAAGCCGTGGGTCAAGACGACCCTGGCGCCCGGCTCCAAGGTCGTCACCGACTACTACGAGCGCGCCGGCCTGACGCCCTACCTCGACAAGCTCGGCTTCCAGACCGTCGGCTACGGCTGCACCACCTGCATCGGCAACAGCGGACCGCTGCCCGAGGAGGTCAGCGCGGCGGTCAACGAGGGCGACCTGGCGGTCGTGTCGGTGCTGTCCGGCAACCGCAACTTCGAGGGCCGGATCAATCCCGACGTCAAGATGAACTACCTCGCCTCCCCGCCGCTGGTCGTGGCGTACGCCCTGGCCGGGTCGATGGACATCGACATCACCACCGAACCGCTCGGGCAGGACCAGGACGGCAACGACGTGTTCCTCACCGACATCTGGCCGTCGCCGCAGGATGTCGCCCGCGTCGTCGGCGAGGCCATCACCAGCGAGATGTACACCGCGTCGTACGCCGACGTGTTCGCCGGCACCGACCGCTGGAAGGCCATCGAGGTCCCTGCCGGTGAGACGTTCAGCTGGGACCCGGAGTCGACCTACGTGCGCAAGCCTCCGTACTTCGACGGCATGACGCAGCAGCCGAAGGCGCTGACCGACATCACCGGTGCCAAGGTCCTCGCCAAGCTGGGCGACTCGGTCACCACCGACCACATCAGCCCGGCCGGCAACATCAAGAAGGACTCCCCCGCAGGGACCTACCTCAGCGAGCACGGCGTCGCGCCGCTGGACTTCAACAGCTACGGCTCGCGCCGCGGCAACCACGAGGTCATGATCCGCGGCACATTCGCCAACATCCGGCTGCGCAACCAGCTCGCGCCCGGCACCGAGGGCGGTGTGACCGTCAAGGACGGCGAGCAGACGTCGATCTACGAGGCGGCGCAGGCCTACCAGGCCGAGGGCACCGCGCTGGTCATCCTGGCCGGGAAGGAGTACGGCAGCGGCTCCAGCCGCGACTGGGCCGCCAAGGGCACCGCGCTGCTGGGCGTCCGAGCCGTCATCGCCGAGTCCTACGAGCGCATCCACCGCTCGAACCTGATCGGCATGGGCGTGCTGCCGCTGCAGTACGCCACGGGCGAGTCCGCCGAGTCCCTCGGCCTGACCGGCCAGGAGGAGTTCACGATCGAGGGCATCTCCGGGGACGGCCCGATCCCCCGCGAGCTGACCGTGCGGGCGGGCGACACGACCTTCACCGCCACGGTCCGGATCGACACCCCGGGCGAGCAGGCCTACTACCGGCACGGCGGGATCATGCCGTACGTGCTGCGCTCGCTGCTCTAGCCGCTGTCGCGCCCCAGACCCGGGACCTCCTCCGAGGACCGGGTCTGCGGCGTGAGGGGTCCGAGGGCCCTGTGTCGGGACCCGCGGATCCCACGAGTTCGCCCAGTCGTTCGCCGCCCAGCGTAACAAGAGCGATACTGGAGAGGTGTCCAGTCGCCTGCGAGAGCGGTCGTGCCCGTGCCCGCCCCTGAGGGGCCGTCAGCCACGGTCGCGTCCTCGCACCGACCGGGCACGGGGAGCCGCCACCGCACGGCTTCGCACCGGTACGTCCCTGCTGACGAAGGATCTCCAGTGACCCCGCCCCGCACCGCCCGCGCGACCGTCGACGAGACCGCCGTCGAGACGCCTGGCAGCGCTCCTGCCGCCGGTCCGGCGAAGAAGGCCGCCAAGAAGGCGTCCTCCGACAAGGCCGGCGCGACGGCGCCCGAGGCCGACGTCGAGCGCGCCGTCGAGGACCTGGACGTCGACCTGGACCCGGCGGCCATCGAGGCCGAGCTCGCGACCGTCGGCGTCGAGGACGCCTCCGCTCCCGGGGCGAGCGTGCTGGACCAGGCGGTCGTCGCCGCGGCCGACCCGGCCCTGGCCGTGGCGTCCGGCGCGCCCGTGGTCGACGAGGACGACGAGGACGACGAGGACGAGGACGCGCCGAAGGCCAAGTCCGACGACGACGACGAGGACGACGAGGACGAGAAGAAGCCCCTCGCCGCCGAGGGCGAGGTGGGCATCTCGACCGACCTGGTCCGGGCCTACCTCAAGGAGATCGGCAAGGTCCCGCTGCTGACCGCCGAGATGGAGGTCGAGCTCGCGCAGCGCATCGAGGCGGGCCTGTTCGCCGCCGAGAAGATCCGCCAGGCCGACGCGGGCGAGGCCCCGAAGATCTCCGCCGCCCTGCGCCGCGACCTCGACTGGCTGGTCGTCGACGGCGGCAAGGCCAAGCGTCACCTGCTCGAGGCCAACCTGCGCCTGGTCGTCTCGATCGCCAAGCGCTACCTCGGGCGCGGCATGCTGTTCCTGGACCTGATCCAGGAGGGCAACCTCGGTCTGATCCGCGCGGTCGAGAAGTTCGACTACACCAAGGGCTACAAGTTCTCCACCTACGCCACCTGGTGGATCCGCCAGGCGATCACGCGGGCCATGGCCGACCAGGCCCGCACGATCCGCATCCCGGTCCACATGGTCGAGCAGATCAACAAGCTGACCCGCGTCCAGCGCGAGATGCTCCAGGAGCTGGGTCGCGAGCCCACGCCGGAGGAGCTCGCCAAGGAGCTCGACATGACCCCGGAGAAGGTCGTCGAGATCCAGGGCTACGCCCGCGAGCCGGTGTCGCTCGAGACGACGATCGGTGACGACCAGGACTCCAGCCTGGGTGACTTCATCGAGGACGCCGACGCCCCGATCGCCGCGGAGGTCGTGTCGTACGGCCTGATGCAGGAGCAGCTCGGCGAGGTGCTGCGCACGCTCACCGACCGCGAGGCCGCGGTCGTCAAGATGCGCTTCGGCCTGGTCGACGGCCAGCCGCGCACGCTCGACGAGATCGGGCGCGAGTTCGGGCTGACCCGCGAGCGCATCCGCCAGATAGAGAGCAAGACGCTGTCCAAGCTGCGGCACCCGTCGCGGTCGCAGAAGCTCCGCGACTACCTGGACTAGCCCCCGCGGCGGAGCGGAGAGAACCGTGCAGCCCGTCTCGCCGGTGGAGTTCGAGGGCTACGTCGCGGACGCCCTCGACGACCTGCCACCGGACCTGGTCGCGCACTTCAGCAACGTCGTCGTGGTCGTCGAGGACGAGAACGACGAGGAGCCCGATCTGCTCGGGCTGTACGAGGGCATCGCGCTGACCGAGCGCGAGCACTACTCCGGGGCGCTGCCCGACCGGATCAGCCTCTACCGGATCCCCCTCTGCCTCATGGCGGAGGACCTGGACCACCTGATCGAGGAGATCCAGGTCACCGTCGTGCACGAGTTCGCGCACCACGTCGGGATCGATGACGAACGGCTCCATGCGCTGGGTTGGGCGTAGGCGCAACTGAAACCGGGCAGCACTCATGTGTTCGCACAGCAACCCGCTGTGAGCAGCCTCACCTGCCGGGGTTCTACCGGAATCCTGCTCGTGAGAGGATCGTTGTGAACCGCGTGTGCACCTGATGTCCGGGTCACCGCAACCGGGACGTCACGCCGTCACCGCACGGCGCCCCACGCCGCTGTGCGGCCTGCGACGCACCGGACCCACGTTCCATCCCGCCCGGTCCCGCCGTCGATCCCCTGGAGAGTTGCAATGTCTGCCCCTGCCCGCCCCGCCGAGGTCGTCGAGGCGCTGGTCGAGCGTTCCCGTGCCGAGGGACGCCTGTCCATGGAGCAGTTGCGGACGGCCTTCGACGCCGCCGGCATCGGCCCTTCCGAAGCCCGCAGCGTCCTGCGCCAGCTCTCCGAGCAGGGTGCCGTGCTCGGGTCGGACGAGAAGGCCGCCCCCCGGGTACGACGGACGACCAAGGCGTCGGCCGCCCGACCGACGAAGCGGACCGCCGGTCCGCAGGAGACGCGTCCCGCAGGACGCACTGTGACGAGCGGGTTCTCTTCGGAGACACCTGCTGAGGAGCTTGACGTGACCATCACGACCACTGACACCGCCACCGGCGTCGAGGCAGTCGCCCCTGCCCCGGCGCCCAAGGCCAAGCCGCGCGCCAAGGCCACCCCCAAGAAGGCGGCCGCTACCGCCGAGGCTGCCGTCGCCAAGGAGCCGGTGCGCAAGCAGACCAAGGAGGAGGCGGCCGCCGCCGTCGCCGAGGCCGCGCTGCCCGACGGCGACACGGTGTTCGCCGAGCCCCCCGTCGCGGTGGTGGTGCCCGAGGAGGACAAGCCGCTGGCGCTCGACGAGCCGCCGCCCGGCATCGACCTGGTCAAGGCCTACCTGCGCGAGATCGGCCGGGTCGCCCTGCTGACCGCCGAGATGGAGGTGGACCTGGCCAAGCGCATCGAGGCCGGCCTGTTCGCCACCGAGAAGATGCGCCTGTCGGGCATCGGCGAGCTCAAGCTCCCGGCCGCGATGAAGCGCGACCTGGTCGAGATCATCCGTGACGGCGAGGTGGCCAAGCGCCACCTGCTCGAGGCCAACCTCCGCCTCGTGGTCTCGCTGGCCAAGCGCTACCAGGGCCGTGGCCTGGACCTGCTCGACCTGGTCCAGGAAGGCAACCTGGGTCTGGTCCGCGCCGTGGAGAAGTTCGACTACGCCAAGGGCTACAAGTTCTCCACCTACGCCACCTGGTGGATCCGCCAGGCGCTGCAGCGCGCGCTGGCCGACCAGGGGCGCACGATCCGCGTCCCGGTCCACATGGCCGAGCTGATCACCAAGGTGACCCGCACCCGCCGCGACCTGACCCAGTCGCTGGGTCGCGAGCCCACCACAGAGGAGCTCGGCGAGCCCCTCGGCATGACGGCGGCCAAGGTCGAGGAGATCCTGCGCCACGGCCGCGACACGCTGTCGCTGCAGGCCCCGGTCGGCGACGACGAGGCGGTGCTCGGCGACTTCATCACCGACACCGACTCGATCGACCCGCAGGCGGCTGTCGAGACCCAGATGCTCCACGGCCAGCTGTCCGAGGTGCTCGACAGCCTCCCGGAGCGCTCGGCCATCGTCATGCGCATGCGCTTCGGCCTCGAGGACGGGCGTCCGCGCACCCTCGACGAGGTCGGCCGCCACCTGGGCCTGACCCGTGAGCGGATCCGCCAGATCGAGCGCGACACCCTCGCCGAGATCCGCGCCGGCGGGCGCGCCGAGGCGCTGCGCGAGTACGTCGCGTAGCCCTCCCCCGAACG
>Ga0335397_10000517_pt1 | contig 50299 bp, 38 predicted proteins | sample MAT04_FD_205740 | JGI IMG/M metagenome (GOLD analysis project Ga0335397, IMG submission 205740) | Freshwater microbial communities from Lake Fryxell liftoff mats and glacier meltwater in Antarctica - MAT-04 (spades assembly) (version 2) ...
TGGGCCTCGGGTCTGGGCCTCGGGTCTGGGCCTCGGGTCTGGGCCTCGGGTCTGGGGGTCGCCCCGCGCTTCGTCGTCAGGCGGAGGGCGGCGCCGCGGGCGGGGTGAACCCGGGGCCCTCGACCTTCTTCGTGCCGACGGCGCCGACAGCGAACCGCGTCCGGGCCATCACGCGGTTGCCCACGCTGAACTCGAGGCCGAACCATCCGCCCCCGTGGACCGTGAGCGTCTTGAAGCCGGCGCTGACGACGGTCTGTCGGCCCTCGTAGCCCTTGAGCACGTTGAGGCGGCCCGGCATCCGGACCAGCGTCGTCTCGGGATGGTCGATCGGGTGGATCCGGAACACGACCTCGGCCTCGCCGGCGCGGTGGGGGCGGAGGAACGCCACGAACGACAGGGGCCCCGCCTCGCCCGGGAACTGGAGGACCGGGACGATCTCGAGGATCTCGCGGAGCGAGACGCCCGTGCGTCCATTCTGGACCTCCCGGCAGAGGAGAAGGGCGGAGACCTCGAGGCCGTCGTCCGGGGCGTCGCTCATGGCGCCACGCTACCGCATGCGGCTTCGGGGGCTTAGCCCGGGCACGCGCGCGACTCCGGGGGGGGGGCCGCGGCGGGCAGGTCCGTTCGCTCCGCGCCGGGCCTTGCGTCCCCCGGTGCCGAATCGGCCCCTGCGTCTAAGTCGTTGCAGCGCGGCGGGTTGAGAACGTCGATTCCCATCGACTTCCCCTCGAGGGTGCAGCCGACATCCGCCGGGAACCGCGCTCTCGAACGGCGCCACGTCAACCCGCCATCAAGGCCAAGCAAGGCGCGTGCCGGGGGGTAGACAACCGTCGGATGTATGGTAACCTACGGGGGTTATGGCACGTTCGACCACAGCGAATTCTCGGAAAAAGCCCTCTCCCGCTCCGGCGGCGCCGCGCATCGATCGCGTGGCGAAGTACCCCCGGAACGCCGCGATCATTGGCCGGAAGGTGTGGATTCTCGGTTGCGACCGGGCCCGCATCGCCGTCGCGGTCGAGTTCCTGGTGAAACAGGGCCACACGGCCCGCGGCGCGGAGCCCGGCGGCGACGTCGGCGCTTCCCTGCGGGCTGACCGCCCCGACCTCGTCGTCATCGACATGGAGTCGGACGGCGACCGGGGGAGGCACCTCGCCGTGCAACTCCGTGCCGACCGGGGCACCCGGCAACTTCCGATCGTGCTCGTCGGGGTGTCGTCGAGCGACGGTCCGAAGGTCGATCGCGCGGTGCCCGGCCCCACCCGCCGGTACGCGGGTTCGCTGACGTCCGACACGGTCCTTCAGGCGATCGCGAAAGACCTGTAGGCCCCGCCGGGGTCCCGTCGTCCCCGAGCGGATGGTCGTCCCGAAAGGCGGTCGTCCCGAAAGGCGGTCGTCCTGAAAGGCGGTCGTCCTGAAAGGCGGTCGTCCTGAAAGGCGGTCGTCCTGAAAGGCGGTCGTCCCGAAAGGCGGCCGTCCCGAAAGGCGGCCGGTTCCGTCCACTCCACGCGACGTGCCCGCCCGGGTTGTTCAGGTCGTTCGGGAACTCCCGCGCCGGTGCGGGCGCCTCGTGGTGGTGCCGGGCGAGTAGCCTCTGCGCCATGACGCACGGCCCGGGCACGACGTCGGTTCACGCGGGCAGCGAGCCCGACCCCCAGACCGGGGCGATCGGCACCCCCCTCCTCCGGACGAGCACGTTCCGGTTCCGGACGATGGACGACCTCCAGGCGGCCGCGCGGGGGGAACGTCCCGGCTTCTACACCCGGCACGGCCATCCCAATTTCGCGGCGGTCGAGGCGAAGTTCGCCGCCCTGCACGGCACGGCCGCGGCGGTCCTGTTCGGATCTGGGATGGCGGCGCTCTCGGGGGTGCTCCAGGCCCACGTCCGGTCGGGGGACCGGATCGTCGCCCTCGAGGAACTGTATGGCGGCACGCGCGTGCTGCTTGCGGAGGTGGCCGCGCGATTCGGCGTCGGCGTGACCCTCGTCGGCCGCACCGACGACGCGGCGCTCGTCCGCGCGCTCGTCGGCGCCCGCCTGCTCATGGCGGAGAGCCCGACGAATCCAACGCTCCGGATCGTGGACGTACCCCGGTTGGCCGACCGCGCCCATCGGGCCGGGGCGCTCCTCGTGTTCGACAACACGTTCGCGACGCCGATCCACCAGCAGCCGCTCGCGCTCGGGGCCGACCTCGTCTGGGAGAGCGCGACGAAGGCGCTGGGCGGCCACAGCGACCTCGTCGCCGGGCTCGTTGCCGGCCGGGCCGACCTGGTCGAGCCCGTCCGGACCGCGCGCAAGGTTTGGGGCGCCATCAGCGACCCGGACGCGGCGTGGTTGCTCGAGCGAGGGATGAAGTCGCTCCCGGCCCGACTCGAACGCCAGACCCGGACTGCGGCGGCGCTGGCGGCGTGGCTCGAGGGGCACCCGGCGGTCGCGTCGGTGCTCTACCCCGGCCTGCCGAGCCACCCCGACCATGCTCTCGCGCGACGGCAGATGCAGGGCCACGGCTTCGTGGTCAGCTTCGACTGCCGCGGCGGGCTGGCGGTCGCGCGTCGGGTCGCGGAGCAGGTGCGGCTGATCGCGAACGCGCCGAGCCTGGGCGGGGTCGAGAGCCTGCTCTCCCTGCCGATCTACACGAGCCACGCCTACCTCACGTCGGCCGAGCGCGCGGCGTGCGGGGTCGGCGATGGGCTCGTGCGTCTGTCCGTCGGGTGCGAGGATTTCGGCGACCTTCAAGCCGACCTCGAGCGCGCCCTGGGAGCCTCGCCATGACCCGGTCCTCGACCGCGTCCCGCCCGGTCCTCCGCCGTGCTGGCGCGGGCCTCGCGTTGGGCCTCCTGGTCGCGTGCGGGGGTGGGGGCGGGGGCGGGGGCGGGGGATCCGAGCCCGGCATCACGCCGAACTCCGTGGACGTGACCGTGGACCGGGACCGGATCGCCTCGTCGATCCTCTTTCGCGACGAGACGTTCGACGCCGACGATTGCGCGGTCGTCGAGGGGGCCACGCAAGCGGGGCTCCGCCGGTTGCTGCGGTTCGACACGGTCGTCGTGAACATGGGTGCGCTCGACCTGACGCTCGGGTCGCCCGAGGCCCCGGTGTCACCGCTCGTGCCCGGCGACTTCGAGTTCGCGCCCTGCCACGACCACCATCACTTCACGGGGTGGTCCACGTACGAATTGAAGGACGCGAACGAGGTCGTCGTGGCGATCGGGCACAAGCAGGCGTTCTGCCTGCTCGACACGCTCGCCTACGAGTTCGGTCCGTCCGCCGACTACGACTGCGACTTCCAGGGCCTGTCGTCGGGGTGGGGCGACCTGTACGACCGCAGCCTCGATGGGCAGTGGGTGGACATCACGGGGGTGCCGGCGGGGACGTACCAGTTGGTCGTGAGCGTGAACGTCGAGGGCAAGGTGGCCGAGGCGTCCGACGTGTGGCCGAACTCCGTCCGCGTGACGGTCACGGTGCCCGACCCCAACCAGCCCCTGCCGTAGCGCCCGTCTTCCGCCGCAGAACCGCCAAAACGCGACCGGCGCCGATGGGCGGAACCGAAACCGGACGCCGGCCGTCCCAGGGGCCGGTCGGCGCGGAGAGGGTCCGCGGAAGGCGGCATGGGAAGGTCGGACCACCGACCGGAGCCCCCCCCCGATGCCCTCGAAGCCGACCCCGAAGAAGTCCGCGAAGACCGCCCCGTCTTCCCCCGCCCCGTCTTCCCCCGCCCCGTCTTCCCCCGCCAAGGCTGCGTCGAAGCCGGCGCCGGCGCCGGCCCCGGCCCCCGCCGCGAAGGTCGCGCCGACGTCGCTCCAGGGCACGTCCGGCTTCCGCGTCGAAAGGGACTCGATGGGGGAGGTCCGCGTGCCGGCCGAGCGCCTCTGGGGCGCGCAGACGCAGCGCGCGAAGGAGAACTTCCGCGTCAGCGGGCGCACGATGCCGCGCGGGTTCCTCGTCGCACTCGCCCAGATCAAGTGGGCCTCGGCGAAGGCCAACGAAGAGCTCGGCCTCCTCGACCCGACGCTCGCGGGCGCGATCCGCGCCGCCGCCGACGCGGTGGTCGCCGGCGACCACCGCGACGAGTTCCCGATCGACGTGTTCCAGACGGGCTCCGGCACGTCCACGAACATGAACATGAACGAGGTGCTGAGCAACATCGCGAACCTCGCGCTCGGCTCGCCGGTCGGCAGCAAGAAGCCCGTCCACCCGAACGACCACGTCAACATGGGGCAGTCGAGCAACGACGCGATCCCGACGGCGCTCCACGTCGCCGTCGCGCTCGCCGCGAAGGACCGGCTGCTGCCGGCGCTGGCGCGCCTCGCGGCGCGGCTCCAGGAGAAGGCCAAGGCGTTCGACGACGTGGTGAAGGTCGGCCGCACGCACCTGCAGGACGCGACGCCGGTCCGCATGGGCCAGGTCTTCGGCGGCTACGCGGCGCAGGTCGCGCACGCCGCGCAGCGCGTCGCGCTCGCCTGGGACCACCTGCTCGAGGTGGCGCTCGGCGGCACGGCCGTCGGCACCGGCATCGGCCGCGACCCGGACTTCCACGGCAAGGCCATCGGCCACCTGTCGTCGCGCACGGGCCTGGCCCTGCGCAAGGCACGCAACCCGTTCGAAGCGCTCGCGGGCCGCGAGGCCTGCGTGTTCTTCTCGGGCGCGCTCGCCTCGGCCGCCGCGGCGCTCACGAAGGTCGCCAACGACGTCCGCTTCCTCGGCTCCGGCCCCCGCTGCGGCTACGGCGAGCTGAAGCTCCCCGAACTCCAGCCCGGTTCGTCGATCATGCCGGGCAAGGTGAACCCTGTCATGAGCGAGAGCCTCCTCATGGCGTGCATGCTCGTGCAGGGCCACGCCACGACGGTTTCCATCGCGGGCGGTGCGGGCAACTTCGAACTGAACGTGACGCTCCCGCTCCTCGCCATGGTGCTGCTCGATGGCGTCGAGACGCTGGCGGGAGCCGTCGAGGGCTTCACCGAGCGCTGCATCGCCGGCCTCGAGGTGGACCGTGATCGCGTCGCGTCGATGGTGGAGCAGAGCCTGATGCTCGCGACGGCGCTGGCGCCCAAGATCGGGTACGACGCGGCGGCGGGCATGGCCAAGGAGGCCTACAAGGAGGGGAAGACGATCCGGGCCCTCGCGACGGCGAAGAAGACGCTGCCGCCGAAGGAACTCGACGCCACCCTCGACCTCCGCCACATGACCGAGCCCGGCCGCGGTGGGCTGGCCGCGGGCGGCTGACCTCCGGCACGGGACGCGAGGCCCGGCCGCGACCGGGCCTCGCGTGCCACGCAGCGGAGCGGCGCGCGCGCGGGGCCCATTGTGGTCGGGGTGGGCCTCGCGTATCGTCGCGCCCGTGCCGCTCCTCCACCGCGCCCTCCTCGCGTGCGCCGCCGTCGCCGCCGCGGTCGTCGTCACCGCGGCGCTCAGCGCGTGCGGGACCGACGCGTACCCGGGCGAGCCGCCGGGCACGCTCCACACGTACGTCGTCAGCGAGATGAAGGGGTTCGACCCCACGCAGGCCGGCGAGGAGACGACGACCCTCCTCGTCCTCAACCTCTACGACCAGCTCTACGAGTTCGACTACCTCGCGCGGCCCTTCCGGCTCGTCCCCTGCCTCGCGGAGGCGATGCCCGAGGTCAGCGCGGACGGCCTCACGTACACGATCCGGTTGAAGCGCGGCGTGCGCTACGCCGATGACCCGTGTTTCCCCGGCGGCCGCGGTCGGGAGCTGACGGCCCACGACGTGGTGTTCTCGTTCCTGCGCCTCATGGACGTGCGCGTCGAGTCGAAGGGCTCGTGGATCTTCGCGGGGAGGCTCGCCGGCCTCGACGCCTTCCACGAGGCCACGAAGGTCGCGCCGAAGAACCCCGCCCGCGCGGCCTACACCGCCGCGGAGCGCTACCCCGAGGTGCCCGGGCTCGTCGCGGTGGACGACCACACCGTCCGTCTCACGCTGACGGAGCCGTACCCCCAACTCGTGTGGACCCTGGCGATGCCGTACGGGTCGGTCTACCCCCCCGAGGCCGTCGCGACCTACGGGGAGGAGTTCATGAACCACCCCGTCGCCACGGGCCCGTACACGGTCGCCGAGTACAGCCCCGCGCAGCGGGTGGTGCTGGTGCGGAACCCGACCTACCGCGCGGAGACCTACCCCACGGCGGGCGCGGAGGGCGACGCGGCGGTCCACGGCCGGCTCGACGACGCCGGGAAGTCGTTGCCGCTGAACGACCGCGTCGTGGTGACGGTGTTCAAGGAGACGCAGCCCATGTGGCTGTACTTCCAGCGCGGGTTCCTCGACCGCGTGGGCGTCCCCAAGGACAACTTCGACTCGGCGATCGACCCCGTCACGCGCGAGCTGAAGGCGTCGTTCCGGGACCGCGGCATCGAGCTCGACAAGGACCCGAGGCTCGAGGTCATCTACGACCTCTTCAACATGCAGGACCCGGGGGTCGGCCAGGGCGAGAAGGCGCGCGCCGTGCGGCGCGCGATCAGCCTCGCGCTCGACCAGGAGTGGGCCACGCGTCACATGTACAACGACCGGGTCAGCCGCGTGGACGGGCCGATCCTCGAGGAGTTCCCCGAGTTCGACCCCGCGTTCCGCAACCCCTGGAAGCGCCGGCCCGACGAGACCCGCGCGCAGGTGCTCGACCGCGCGCGGAAGGTGCTCGCCGACGCCGGCGTCGACCCGAGGGCCCTCCCGCCCATCGAGCAGGACGTTCAGGAGTCGACGATCGACCGTCAGCTCTTCCTCGCGAGCCAGCGCGACCTCGCCGAGCTCGGGATCCAGGTGAAGGCGCACACCTCGACGTGGCAGGAGATGCAGGAGCGGATCGACCGCGGGCAGGTGCAGACGTGCGGCCTGTCGTGGGGCGCGGACTACCCCGAGGCCCAGAACTTCCTCCAGCTCTTCTACGGCCCGAACAAGCCCCCGGGGCCCAACGGGGCCAACTACCAGAACCCCGAGTTCGACCGCCTGTACGACCAGGCCGCGACGATGCAGCCGAGCGCGGCGCGCACCGCGCTCTACCGACGGATGCAGGAGATCGTGGTGGACGACTGCGTGTGGGTGGTCCGCTACCGCCGCCTGCAGTTCACGCTGCGCCACCCCTGGACGTACGGGTACCGGTACAACGACCTGTCGCCCAAGTACTTCAAGTTCTGCCGGGTCGACGACGCGGCCCGCCGCGGCGCGAACGCGGAGGCGAACCGGGTCGCCTTCGGGCCACCGCTGGCGATCGGGGCCGCCGTGGCCGGGCTCCTCGCGGCGATGGTCGTGGTGGCGCGCCGCACGAAGCGAGGGTGGTGACCGATGGCCGCCTACGTCCTCCGCCGGTTGCTCTACGGGATCCCGATCCTCCTCGGCATCACGGTCGTCACGTTCCTGCTCTTCCACGTCGTCGGCGGCGACCCGGCCCGCATGTTGGCGGGCAAGATGGCGACGCCGGAGAAGCTGGCGGAGATCCGGCACGAACTGGGCACCGACCGCCCGATGTTCGAGCAGTACCTGGAGTTCCTCCGCCAGACCGTCACGTTCGACTTCGGGCGCTCCTGGCAGGAGAAGCGGCCGGTCGGCGAGTTGATCGTCGCGGGGCTCGCGCCCAGCCTGTCGCTCGCCGTGCCGGCGTTCTTCCTCGAGACGGTCCTCGCGCTCGCGCTCGCCCTCTACTGCGCCTTCTACCGCGGCTCGTTCGTCGACCGGTCCATCGTCGTGGCGGCCGTCGCCGGCATCTCCATCCCGAGCCTCGCCTACATCATCTTCGGGCAGTACTTCCTGGCCTACGAGTGGAAGATGTTCCCGATCTTCGGCTACGCCCCGCTCCCCGGCGGCGTCGCGTTCCTCCTGCTGCCCATGGTCATCTGGGTGCTCCTCGGCCTCGGCAGCGAGGTGCGCTTCTACCGCGCGGTGATGCTGGAGGAGATCCAGCAGGACTACGTCCGCACGGCCGCGGCCAAGGGCCTGCCCACCGGCCGCATCCTCTTCCGCCACGTGCTCAAGAACGCCCTGATCCCGGTGATCACGCGCGTCGTCATCTCGATCCCGTTCCTGATGCTCGGGTCGCTGCTGATCGAGCTCTTCTTCGGCATCCCCGGCCTCGGCAACATGACGGTGGAGGCGCTCAACCGCTCCGACTTCCCGGTCGTCAAGGCGTTCGTGGTGATCGGGTCGGTCCTCTACATCCTGTTCTCGATTCTGACCGACGTCCTGTACGCGTGGGCCGACCCGCGGGTGAGGCTGCGATGAGCGCGCCCGCCGTCGCCCGCCGTCCCGCCGCCCTCGCGACCGTCGCCCGGGTGGTCTCCTGGCCCCTCGCGGCCTTCGGCTTGGCCCTGGGCGTCGTGGCGCGGGTGCTGCTCTACCCGCTCCACCGGTGGCGCGGCCGAGACTTCGACGGCGAGGCGTACGGCGCGCAGGCCCTGGCGTACCTGGGGTTCCGGTCGACGCGGTTCCCGCCGCTCGTCGCGCCGGTGCCCGCCGCCGGCGAGAGCCCGGGCCCGTGGAACGAGGCCCGGCGCCGGATGTGCAAGTCGAGCGTCGCGCTCGCGTCGTGGGTCGGGACCTGCCTGTACCTGTACGTGGCCGTCGCGGCCCAGTTGGGCTGGGTCGCCGGCAACTTCGGCGCGGGCGACCGGGACGCCGTCTTCGCGGCGCCGACCGGGTTCGCGGGCCCGCACGTCCTCGGCACCGACCAGCTCGGCCGGGACGTGCTCGCGCTCGCCCTGCGGGGCGTCACGACGGCGATGTGGATCGGCGTGCTCTCCGCCGCCTTGTCGTCGGTGCTCGGGACCGTCCTCGGCGCGATCGCCGGCTACTTCGGGCGGTGGGTGGACGTCGCCATCGTGTGGCTCTACACCACGCTCGAGTCGATCCCGTACCTGCTGTTGCTCCTGGCGTTCAACTTCGTGCTGCGGAAGAACGAGGACTTCGTCGAGGCCTACCGGACGTCCTTCCTCGCCACCGACCTCAAGCTCTCCCTCGGCGTCACGACGATCGTGCTCACCCTGGGCCTCACGTCGTGGGTGGGGGTCTGCCGGACCGTCCGCGCCGAGTTCATCCGCCAACGCGACCGCGACTACGTCATCGCGGCCCGGGCCCTGGGCCTCCCGACGCGGAACATCCTCTTCAAGCAGATCCTCCCGAACGTCTTCCACCTCGTGTTGGTCTCGTTCTCCCTCCTCCTCGTCTCGGCGATCAAGTTCGAGGTGATCCTGTCCTTCCTCGGGCTCGGGCTCGACCCCGAGGAGGCGTCGTGGGGGTCCATGATCAGCCAGGCCCGGCTCGAACTGCTGCGGGAGCCCTCGGTCTGGTGGCAGTTGACGACCGCCACTGGGTTCATGTTCGGCCTCGTGCTCTGCGTGAACCTGTTCGCCGACGCCCTCCGGGACGCGCTGGACCCCCGCCTCAAGCACTGAGAGCCTGGGAAGGAATCGAAGACTCCGTCACAGACCGTGAAAATCCGTCACGACGGCGAAGCGCGGACCCGCAGGGGCCGCGCGCCGAGCGGGTTTCCGGGGGGCTGGGCCCGCCGGAAACCGAGCGAAGGCGATTTCTTCACGAGGTCTGACAGGTCGTCGGCGCGCGACGGGCCTCGCGTCCCCGCCAGCGGACCGTTTCGGTCTCCTCGGTTCCTCCCGGGGGTCGGCCCGCCGCAGCGGTACAGTCGCATGTGCGGCGCGCGCCGTCGGTGCCGCGGGAGGCCTCGATGGCTGCGCGGATGGTCACGGTCGACGCGAATGAGGCGGTGGCTTCGGTGGCTCACCGGAGCAGCGAGGTGATCGCCATCTACCCGATCACCCCCGCGTCCCCCATGGGGGAACACGCCGACGAGTGGTCCGCCGCGGGGCGCACGAACCTGTGGGGCGCGGTCCCCCGGGTCCAGCAACTCCAGTCGGAGGGCGGCGCCGCGGGCACCGTCCACGGGGCGCTGCAGGCGGGGTCCTTGGCGACGACGTTCACCGCGTCGCAGGGCCTGCTGCTGATGATCCCGAACATGTACAAGATCGCGGGGGAGCTGCTGCCGTTCTGCCTCCACGTCGCGGCCCGGACCCTCGCCACCCACGCCCTGTCGATCTTCGGCGACCACTCCGACGTCATGGCGTGCCGCGGGACCGGCTTCGCCATGCTCTGCGCGGGCGACGTCCAGGAGGCGCAGGACTTCGCCGCCGTCGCCCACGCGACGACCCTGACCTCCCGGATCCCGTTCCTCCACTTCTTCGACGGGTTCCGGACCTCCCACGAGATCGCGAAGATCGCGGCGCTGTCCGACGACGACCTCCGGGCGCTCTACGCCGAGGAGGCGATCGCCGCGCACCGCGCCCGCGCCCTCACGCCGGACCACCCCTCGATCCGGGGCACCGCCCAGAACCCCGACGTGTTCTTCCAGGCCCGCGAGGCGGCGAACCTGTTCCATGACGCCGTGCCCGGCGCGGTCGCCGCGACCTTCGAGCGGTTCGCGGCCCTGACGGGGCGTCGCTACCGCCTCTTCGACTACGTGGGGCACCCCCAGGCGGAGCGCGTGCTCGTCGTCATGGGCTCCGGCGCCGAGACGGCCCACGTGGCCGTCGAGCGCCTGGCGGCCGGTGGCGCGAAGGTCGGCGTCGTGAAGGTGCGCCTCTTCCGGCCCTTCGACCGCGACGCCCTCCTCGCCGCCCTCCCCCCGACGACGAAGGCCGTGGCGGTCCTCGACCGCACGAAGGAGCCCGGCGCGGTGGGCGAGCCGCTCTTCCTCGACGTGGTGGCCGCCCTCGCCCGCGCGCGGGCCGAGGGCGTCGCGCACGGCGCCACGTCGGCGGTCGTGGTGGGGGGGCGGTACGGCCTCTCCTCGAAGGAGTTCACGCCCTCCATGGCGAAGGCCGCGCTCGACGCGCTGGCGCGCCCCCGACCGCCCCACGGCTTCACCCTCGGCATCGTGGACGACGTCACGGCCCGCTCGCTGCCCCACGACCCCGCGTTCGACACCGAGGGCGACGACGTCGTCCGCGCCGTGTTCTACGGCCTCGGCTCCGACGGCACGGTCTCGAGCAACAAGAACACGATCAAGATCATCGGCGGCGACACGCCGAACTATGCCCAGGGCTACTTCGTCTACGACAGCAAGAAGTCGGGGGCGACCACGGTGAGCCACCTGCGCTTCGGGCCGCGGCCCGTGCGCGCGCCGTGGCTGATCCGCAGCGCCTCCTTCGTCGCCGTCCACGATCCGAAGTTCCTCGAGACGACCGACGTGTTCGCCGTCGCCGCCCCGGGCGCAACCTTCCTCTTGAACACGCCCGTCCCCCCCGCAGCGGTGTTCGCGGGGATGCCCCGCGAGGCCCAGGACGCGGTCCTCGAGAAGGGCCTGAAGGTCTTCTCGATCGACGCCGCCGCCGTGGCGGAGGCCGCCGGCCTCGGCCGTCGCATCTCCTCGGTCATGCAGACGTGTTTCTTCGCGCTGTCCGGGGTGCTGCCCCGCGAGGACGCCATCGCGCGCATCCGCAAGGCCGCCGAGAAGACGTACGGCCGCCGCGGGGCCGCCGTCGTCCGCGCGAACTTCGCCGCCATCGACGCGGCGCTCGCCCACCTCCACCCGGTCCCCGTCCCGGCCGCGCCGACGACCGAGCGTCGCCGCCGGGACCCCGTGGCCCCGGACGCGCCCGACTTCGTCCGCCGCGTCACCGCGGTCCTCCTCGCCGGCCAGGGCGACGCGCTGCCCGTCAGCGCGTTCCCGGTGGACGGTACGTGGCCCACGGGCACGGCGCGTTTCGAGAAGCGGGCCATCGGCCTCGAGCTGCCCGTCTGGGACGAGGGGCTGTGCATCCAGTGCGGGAAGTGCGCCTTCGTGTGCCCGCACGCGGCGATCCGCGCCAACGCGTACCCGACCTCCGCGCTCGCCGGCGCCCCCGCGGGCTTCCAGTCGGTCGCAGCCCGGGGCGGCGACCTCGCGGGCCTCGCGTTCACGATTCAGGTCGCGCCCGACGACTGCACGGGCTGCGGGCTCTGCGTCGCGGTCTGTCCCGCGAAGGACCGGAGCAACCCGCGGCACAAGGCGATCGACATGGCGCCGGCCGAGGCGCATCGCGACGTCGCGCGGCCGGCGTTCGACTTCTTCCTCGGGCTCCCCCACCTCGACCCGGCGACGGTCTCGGTGGACGTCAAGGGCTCGCAGCTGCGCGAGCCGCTGTTCGAGTTCTCGGGCGCGTGCGCGGGCTGCGGCGAGACGCCCTACCTGAAGCTGCTCTCGCAGCTCTTCGGCGACCGGGCGCTGATCGCGAACGCCACCGGGTGTTCTTCGATCTACGGCGGCAACCTCCCGACGACGCCGTGGCGGGCCGACGCCGAGGGGCGCGGTCCCGCATGGGCCAATTCCCTCTTCGAGGACAACGCGGAGTTTGGCCTCGGGTTCCGCCTGGCGTCCGACGCGCACGCGACGCGGGCGGTCCTGTTGCTCCACGCCCTCGCGTCCCGGATCGGCGACGACCTCGTCGCCGGGCTGCTCGACGGGATGGGGAAGGGCGACGAGGCCTCGCTCGCGACGCAGCGTGCGCGCGTCCAGGCCCTGCGGACGCGGCTCGCGACGGTGGAGGGACCCGAGGCCCGGCGGCTCGCGGCCGCGGCGGACGCGCTCGTGAAGAAGTCGGTCTGGATCGTCGGCGGCGACGGCTGGGCCTATGACATCGGCTACGGCGGCCTCGACCATGTGCTCGCGTCGCAACATGACGTGAACGTGCTCGTGCTCGACACCGAGGTCTACAGCAACACGGGCGGCCAGGCGTCGAAGGCGACGCCGATCGGCGCGTCGGCGAAGTACGCGTCGGCGGGCAAGGAGATCGGCAAGAAGGACCTCGCGCTGCTCGCCATGTCGTACGGCCACGTCTACGTGGCGCGGGTGGCGTGGGGGGCGCGTGACGCCCAGACGGTGCGTGCGTTCGCCGAGGCGGAGGCCTACCCGGGGCCGTCGCTCATCCTCGCGTACAGCCCGTGTATCGCGCACGGCTACGACCTCGTGATGGGCGGCGAGCAGCAGAAGTTGGCCGTCGCGAGCGGGATCTGGCCGCTGTACCGGTACGACCCGCGCCGGACGGCCCCGGGCGAGGCGCCGCTCGAACTCGACTCCGGGCCGCCGACGGTCCGGGCGCGCGAGTTCATGAAGAACGAGGGCCGGTTCCGCGCCGTGGCGCTGGCCGACCCCAAGCGCTACGCTCGTCTCGTGGACGCGGCGGAGCAGCAGGCGGCCGAGCGGCGCGCCATGTACGAGCACCTGGCGGGCCTGCGCCGCGGCCCCGCGCCGGCGCCGCACCCGATGCCCGCCGCCCCATCGAACCGCTGACGGAGGGACGAAGATGGACCTCTCGATCGACTACCTCGGCCTCCGCCTCAAGCACCCGATCATGCCGGGCGCGTCGCCCCTCGTGGACGACCTGGACACGGTGCGCCGCCTCGAGGACGCGGGCGCGTCCGCCATCGTGATGCACTCGCTTTTCGAGGAGCAGGTGACGCGGGAGGGCGGGGCCGCGCTGCGGCACATGGACGCCCACGACGAGCTCCAGGCCGAGGCGGCCTCCTACTTCCCGTCGTCCGACGTGTTCGCGCTGGGCCCGGTGGCCTATCTCGAGCGCCTCGGGAGGATTCGCGCGGCGGTGGACGTGCCGGTGATCGCGAGCCTGAACGGGACGACGCCGGGCGGGTGGTGCGAATACGCGGCGCTGATGCAAGAGGCGGGGGCGCACGCCATCGAGCTGAACCTGTACGCGCTGCCGACGGACCCGACGGAGGACGGCGCCAGCGTCGAGGCCCGGCTCGTGGACGTGGTCCGCGAGGTGCGGCGCGTGGTGCACGTGCCCTTGGCGGTGAAGCTGTCGCCGTTCGTGTCGTCGATGCCGGCCTTCGTGCGCAAGCTCGACGAGGTGGGGGCGTCGGGGTTCGTGCTCTTCAACCGGCTCTACCAGCCCGACCTCGACCCCGAAGCGCTGATCGTGAAGCGGTCGCTCCACCTCTCGGATCCGAGCGAGCTGGCGGCGCGTCTGCATTTCCTGGCGATCGTCTTCGCGACGACGCGGGGCTCCCTGGCGGTGACCGGCGGCGTCCACTCGGGGCGCGACGCGGTGAAGGCGGTGATGGCGGGGGCGCGGGGCGTGCAGGTGGTCTCGGCGCTGCTCAAGCACGGCGTGGGCCGACTCCGCGTGATCCTCGACGAGATGACGCACTGGTTCGAGGAACACGAGTACGACAAGCTCTCGACGGCGCTGGGCTCGCTCTCGTTCGCGCGCTGTCCGGACCCCTCGGCCTACGAGCGCGCCAACTACGTGCAGTTGTTGCAGTCCTGGCACGGATGACGCGGGGGCGAGGGCGTTCCTTCGGTTCTGCACGGCGGGGCCAAGCGCGGCGCTTGGCGGTCGAGGCCACGCCTGGGAGGCGCCCTCCTCCGCCACGCGGCGTGCCGGGGGATCCCAACCTCAGGTGGTAGCGCGCCCGCTTCCCAAGCGGAAGGTCGAGGGTTCAAGTCCCTGCGCCCGCTCCGTTCCGTGGGAACCCCATTCGAGGAGCGCGAGCAAGGGATAGAGGAGACGTGCATGGTCGGCCGTGCCGGAGCGGTGCTCGGCGAGGAGCGCGAGCGGGAGCGACGGGTCCAGGAGCGACATCGTCGGGGACGACGAGGTCAGGCGGTCGCGGAGACGGTCGCCGAGCCGCCCCGCCAGCGCGCGCGCGACCGGCACCGCGAAGCCCCGCTTGCGCCGCGTCAGCACCTCGGGCGGCACGATCCCCTCGAGCGCGCGGCGGAGCACGCGCTTCGTCGTGAAACGCCCGACCTTCCGGGCCGCAGGGAGGCGCGTCGCCATCTCGACGAGCGTCGGCTCGAGGAAGGGCGCACGCGCCTCGAGCCCCACGAGCATGCTCGCGCGGTCCACCTTCGCCAGCAACGCATCGGGGAGATGGAGCAGGAGGTCCATCCGGAGCAACGCGTCCAGCGGGTCGCCCGTCCCCGCCGCCGGCGCCGCCGCGGCCTCGTAGGCCGCCGAACACGCCGCGGCCGCCGACGCGGGCAGGGCCTCGCGTCGGAAGAGCGCCGGCAGGTCCTCGACGCCGAACGCCCCGAACCACGCGAGGTGTCGCGCGAGCGGCGCACGACCCGCGCCGTCGAGGAAGCGGCGCAGCAGCCATCCGAGTCGCGCGTTGCCGTGCCCCGCCGCGCCCCGCCGCGCGAAGCGGCGGCGGAGCGGGCCCGGGACGAGCCGCGCCCACCCGGCGAGCCGCGCGCCGACGTAGGTCGGATACCCGCCGAAGAGCTCATCGGCGCCCTCGCCCGAGAGCACCACCTTCACGTGCGCGCGCGATGCGCGCGCGAGGAGCAGCGTCGGGACCAACGACGGGTCGCCGATCGGTTCGTCCACGCGCGCGAACACCTCGTCGAAGCCGGCCGCGAGCGCCGCCGCGTCCATGGGGACCTCGTGATGGTCGGTGCCGAGCGCCCGCGCGGTCGCGCGCGCCGCGTCGCCCTCGTCGAAGTCGGCGTCGGTGGGGCGGAGGGTGAACGTGGGGACCGGCCCGTCGCGTCGCGCGAAGGCCGCGAGGGCGGCGGAGTCGAGCCCGCCCGACAACCACACGCCCACGGGCACGTCGGCGCGGCGGCGGCTCGCGACCGCGTTTGCGAGCAGGTCGCGCACCGTCGCGGCCGCCTCGCGCGCGGTCCGGCCGCCCACGGGCCTCGCGTCGCCGGGAACGGGGAGCGTCCACCAGGGCGTGACGTCCACGCGGCCGTCGCGGGCGACGAGCACGTGAGCCGGTGGCAGCCGGTGCACGTCGGCGAACGGCGTCCGCGGGGCAGGCACGAAGCGATGGACCAGGTAGCGGGCGATCGCGTCGGGGTCGAGTGCGCGGGGGGCCGCGGGGTGCGCCGTGAGCGCGGAGAGCTCGGACGCGAAGACGAGCCGGTCGCCCGCCGTGAACCAGACGAGGGGCTTCTCGCCGAGGCGGTCGCGCGCGAGGAGCAGCGTGCGCGTGCGACCGTCCCAGGCCGCGAACGCGAACATGCCGTCGAGCCGCGGCAGGCAGGCCGCGCCGTCGAGGACGACGTGTCTGAGGAGGACCTCGGTGTCGGTGGCGGTGGCGAACCGCTCGCCGCGCGCCTCGAGGTCGCGGCGCAGCACGGCGTGGCCGTAGAGCTCGCCGTTGAGCGCCACGACGACGGGGCCGCGCGGGTCCAACATGGGCTGGCGCCCGTCGGGCCCGCCCACGATCGCGAGCCGGCGCGCCCCGAGGAGCGCGCCCGGGACCGCGACGACGTGGCCGTCGTCGGGCCCGCGGTGGACCATCCGGTCGAGCATCTGCGCGAGGTGGGCGCGGTCCGCCGGGGTGCCGACACCCGGCCCGACGATGCCCGCGATGCCGCACATGTCAGCCCCGCGTCGCGAGCGCCTCGCCGCGGGCGAGCCGGCGCGCGAGCGCGTCGGCGTGCCGGATCGGTTCCGGCAGGCGGTACTTGGTCGCGCACTCGAGCACCCGGCGCGCCGCCGGGAAGAGGCCGATGCGGTGCCCGACGCTGACGTACACGGGGTTCGTGTCGTCGCGGGTCGTGAGCACGAGGCCGACGCGCTTGCCGTCGAGCATCAGCGCGCGCCAGTCGCCGCGGTGGCGGCCCGCCCGCTCGTGGGTTCCCACGAGGCGCGACGTCCCGACGCCGACGATCGGGACGTCGAGGTGGAGGCCGAGGTGGGCCGCGAGGCCGAGGCCGCGCGGGTGCGCGATGCCGTGGCCGTTCACGAGCACGAGGTCGGGGCGGGTGCGCAGGCGTGCGAGCGCGTCGAGCAGGATCGGCGTCTCGCGGAAGGAGAGGAGGTCGGGGTTGTGCGGGAGGAGGGCGGGCGCCGACGCCGACACGGTCTCGACGACGCGCCAGTCGGGCGCCTCGCAGACGACGACCACGCCGTGGACGTGGCCGTCGTGGCTCCCCGCGCAGTCTACGCCGGCCACGCGGCGCAAGGGGCGTCGGACGGTGCCCTTCGCCACGACTTTCGCGGCCAGCCACGACTGCAGACGCACCGCGTCTTTCGGCGGCAGGTCGAAGGGATGCAGGTGCCGTACGCGGAGGGTCACGCCGGGCCGGCCTTCGCCACCTCGGGCAGGTCGAGCCCGAACAGGGTCAGCACGCGCGTCACCACGGCGCCGATCGTGACGTCGGGGGTGGAGGCGCCGGCCGTCACGCCGATCACCGCGGGCCGCGCGGGTCGCCACCCCGTCGACTCGACGGCCGCCGTGCCCGCCACCGGCCGGTGGCGCACGGCGTCGGGCGAGACGAGGCCCTCGGGGCCTTCGATGTGGTACGCGGGCACCTTGCCGTGGGCCATCTCGAGCAGGTGGGTCGTGTTCGACGAATTGAACCCGCCGATCACGAGGAGCAGGTCGAGGGGCTCCTTGAGCAGCGCCTCGAGCGCGTCCTGGCGGTCCTGCGTGGCGGAGCAGATCGTGTCGAACGACCGGAAGCGCGCGCGGCCGTCCGCGGCGCCGTAGCGGTCGTCGAGGGCGCGCCCGATCCGCCGCGCGATCTCGAGGGACTCGCTCGACAGCATCGTGGTCTGATTCGCGACGCCGAGGCGCGCGAGGTCGCGGTCGGGGTCGAACCCCGGCGAGATCGCCGTGCGGAACCGCGCGAGGAACGCGTCGCGGTCGCCGCCGCGGCGGACGTAGTCGGCCACGAGGTCGGCCTCGGCGAGGTCGAGGACGACGAGGTACCGGCCGCCGGGGTGCAAGAGGACGCGCGACACGGTCGCCCGCGTCTCCTCGTGGGCCCACTTCCCGTGGACGAGCGACGTGAACCCTTCGCGCGCGTACTTCTCGACGCTCTTCCAGACGTTGAGCACCGACCCGCACGTCGTGTCCACGAGCACCGCGCCGATGCGGGCCAGGCGGTCGAAGTCGCCGGCCGGGACGCCGAACGCCGGGAGGATCACGACGTCGCCGGCCCCCACGGCCGCGAGGGTCGGGACCTCCGGGTCGCCGACGAACCGGATGCCCTTGCTCCGCAGGCGCGCGTTCACGCCGGGGTTGTGGATGATCTCCCCGGTCAGGATCACCCGGCGGTCCGGGAACTTCTCGAGGGTCTGGTAGGCGTAGTCCACCGCCCGGTCCACCCCGTAGCAGAAGCCGAACTGGGCCGCGAGGCGGAACGTCAGGTCCGCGACCCGAAGGGTGAAGCCCTCCTCCCGGAAGCGGCGCACGATGCCGGAGTGGTAGTCGCCCGCGATCCGCTCCTTGACCTCGCCGCGCAGCCCGAGGCCCTTGCGGAAGTAGCGGTCCGCGAGCGGGACGGGATCCGGACCGGGGGGCGGGGCGTCGTGCACGCCCGGATCGTACCGACCCCCCGGCGGCTCGCGACGAACCGGACGCCCGGATCGCGCCGGGACCCGGGCAGGTTCGTGGCGGTCGGGGGGAGGCCGGGCGCCGTGCAACCTCTCGGACGCGTCTCGGTCCGCCCGGGTAGAGTTTGTGGGAACGGGAAGCCGCTCGGCGGCGTCAAGAAGAGGGTCGGGCGCGTCGCCTCGCGACCGCGCAGGTCAAGGCGTGGAGGGTGGTTCGCATGTCGCTCGTCCTGAGGTCGATCCCGGCGTCGAAGCCGACCTCCGTCGTCCGTCCGCCGCACGTGCGCGGTCGGCTCGCTCGCCGCGTGGCGCTGGCCGCCGTCGCTTGCCTCGCGGCCACCGTCGCGACCGCGGTCGTCCCGACCGCGCACGCCGCGGGCACCGTCTCGAAGCGCTATCGCGACCGCAACACGAAGTTCTCGTTCCGCATCTGGGACGACTGGGACCCCGTGCCGCTCGAGACCGAGGGCAAGTCGGCGGGCCAGTGGGGGCTCGACACGGGCGCGTTCGCGGTGTGCAAGTACGTCGAGCGCGGCGCGGAGAAGCGCGGCGCCCTCGCGGCCGAGTTGATGGCCTATCGCATCGGCGGCGGCACCGTCGGCATGAAGACCGGCGTCACCACCGGCGACGAGAGCAAGAAGGACCCGCTCGTCGAGGAGTTCAAGAAGCGGGCCGGCGCGGAGGATCCCAAGACCGCACACGACCTCTTCCTCTCGATCCTCATGGACGGCGGCTACCTCGAAGAGCCCGAGCCGCCGGCCGCGCCCGGCAAGCCCGCGAAGGGCGGCAAGCCCCCGAAGGGCGGCGCGCCCGCCCCGGCCCCCGACGAGGGGCCCGGCGCCTGGGAGAAGGAGCGCCAGAAGGCGAAGGATCTCGGCGAGTCCCTCCTCGCCGACAAGGTCGCGAAGGCCGTCAAGTCGCGCGACGGCGTGCCCGGGAAGATGTGGGTCGTTGAACGCAAGAACCCCCGCGCCTACTGGACCGAGAAGCCGTTCTACCTCGTCTTCGCGTCGTTCCGGAAGGACGAGGTCGAGGTGGGGCTGTGGATCGTCTGCGAGGGCGAGCGCCGCAAGAAGCTCGAGGCGGGCTGCAAGCAGGTGGTCTCGTCGTTCGTGTGGTTCGACGACCAGGCCGACGACGTCGAGGCGAAGGCCGAGCTCGAGGGGCTGCCCATCAGCGCTGAGAAGCGCCGCGCCATCGAGCGCGGCCTCGTCCAGGGCTGGGACGTCAAGGTCTCCCCGCAGAAGAACTACGTCCTCCTCTACAACACGAAGGGCCGCCGGAACGACCTCCTCGCGAAGATCATCGGTGAGCGCATCGAGCAGATCCGCGCGCAGGTCTACGAGGCGCAGTTCCCGCCGGCGAAGCCCATCACGACGGTGTGCATCGTGCGCATCTGCGGCGATCGCGGCGAGTACCACGCCTACGGCGGCCCCGGCGGGAGCGCGGGCTACTGGAACAGCGACAGCGAGGAACTCGTGTTCTACGACGCGAGCCCCGCGAAGGCCCCCGACGACGACACGCTGGCGGTCCTCTATCACGAGGCGTTCCACCAGTACATCTACTACAGCGTGGGCGAGGTCGCCCCGCACTCGTGGTTCAACGAGGGTCACGGCGACTACTACGCCGGCGCCAAACACGGCGGCAAGAAGTTCGACATCAAGCCGTTCAACTGGCGTGTCAGCACGATCCAGGGCGCGCTGCTCGCGGGCCCGTCGCCGTTCCAGGTCGTGACCGACGAGCGGTCGAAGGAGACCCACGAGAAGTACGACCGCACCAAGGGCGGCTACACGCCGCTCGTGCAGTTCGTCCGCATGTCCCAGGGCGACTACTACGCCTATCCGAGCGTGTCCTACGCCCAGGGGTGGAGCCTCATCTACTTCCTGCGGGAGTACGTGCCCAAGAACCCGAAGTGGGCGGCGAAGTGGGGGAAGATCCTCCCGACGTACTTCGACACGCTCAAGGCGACCGTGAACGCCGAGCGCCCGCTCGCGCCGAAGGGCGACGCCAAGCCCGGTCCGGCTGAGCCGGGCATGGGCGGCGATGCGCCGGCGCCGGGCAGCGGCGACGCGCCGGCGCCGGGCAGCGGCGACGCGCCGGCGCCGGGCAGCGGCGATGCGCCGACGACCCCGCCTCCGGTGCCGGGGATGGGCGACGGGCCGCCCGTCGAGCCCGGCATGGGCGACACGCCGGGGATGGGCGACGGGCCCGCCGAGCCGGGCATGGGCGACAGCCCCGACGGCGAGCCCGGGCCGGCGGGGCCCGGCGACGACGACGAGACGGGCGGCTTCACGATGCCGTCGTCTCGCTTTCGGTCGAGCCGCGAGGCGCTGACGAAGGCGGTGGACGCCGCGTTCGCCGGCGTCGACATGACCGAGCTCGAGACGGCCTGGCGCGAGACGATGCGCAAGGTGAAGTAACTCGCGGTGACGCGAGGCGTGCTTGCGGTGACGGGAGAGTGCGGGACGTCGCGCTCGAACGTCCGGCGGGGGACGCGAGGCCCGGTCCGGGCCCTGTGTCCCCGGGCCCTGTGTCCCCGGGGCCTGTGTCCCCGGGCCCTGTGTCCCCGGGGCCCTGTGTCCCCGGGGCCCTGTGTCCCCGGGGCCCTGTGTCCCCGGGGCCTGTGTCCCCGGGGCCTGTGTCCCCGGGGCCTGTGTCCCCGGGCCCGGGTCCGCCGGGTCAGCGAACGGTGATCGGCGCCGGCCCGCTCGCGACGCCGTTGACCATCACGACGACGTCGCCGGAGACCGCGTCGAACGGGACGCGGACCCGCAGCCCGTCGGCCGTCGGGACGACGAACCACGCGGCCTTCCCGCCGACCGTGACGCGCAGGTCACCGAAGAGGGGGAAGGGCGGCAGGCCCCCGACGTGCCACGCCGAGAGGTCCACGAGGTCGGTCCCCGCGACGTCGAGGGCGTCGCCGGCGGAAATGTCGGACGGCGTCACCGACGCGATCGTCGGTGCGCCGCGGGTCCGCACGTCGAACGCGAGGCCCGTCGAGAGGCGGCCGCCCACGTCCACGATCACGTCGCCGTCGGCCGCGCCGGTCGGGACGATCACGGTGATCGCGTCGGGCGCGACGCCGAAGACCACCGCGCGCACGCCGCCGAAGGTGACGGCCACGCGGTCGCCGGGGACGACGAGATCGGTCCCCTCGACGCGGACGAGCGACCCGACGCTCGCCGCCGCGGGGAGGAGGGCGGTCACCCTCGGGGCCGGGACGTCGCCCAGCGCGATTTCGAAGGGCGCGCTGGCCACGCCGGCGACGGCGACGGTCGCGGGGCCCGTGACGGCGTCGGCCGGCACGATCACCGCGGCCGCGCGCCCGAGGCCGAGCGCGCGCACCGGGGCGGCGCCCGCGAACGTGACCTCGACGCGGTCGGCCGGCGTCCCGAGGTGCTCGCCTTCGAGCACGAGGAGCGTGTCCACGGCGGCGATGCTCGGGCGCGTGGAGGTGACGGTGGGCACGGCGAGCGCCCGCACGTCGAACGTGGCGGGGGCGCTGACGGCCGCGCCGCGCTGGATCCGCAGGTCCGCCGGGCCTGCCGGGAGGCCGGTGGGGACGACGAGGAGGACCGCGTCGGCGAGCGCGAGGACCACGGTCGCGGTCGTCCCGCCGACCGTGGCGGTCGTCGCGACGCCGCGCGCGGCGAGGCCGTCGCCCTCGACGACGACGAGGTCGTTCGCGGCGCCCGAGGCCGGGTGGAGCGCGTCGATCGTCGGCAGCAGCGCGGGGTCGTCCGTCGCGTCGCCGACGTGGAGCACGGCGTAGGCAAGCGCAGCGCGGCCGATGCGCTCGACGGCGTGCACGCCGAGTCCCTCGAGGAGGCCGCGGTCGTCCTGCGCGTCGAGGTCGTCGCTGACGGCGAGGAGCGCGTCGGCGCCGGCCCAGCCCGCGGGGACGGTGACCAAGCCGTCGGCGGTGCCGCGCCAGCAGCGGGCCCGACCCGAGCCGTCGCGCGCGAGCGCCGCGAGGTCGGTGCGTCCGTCGTCGTCGAAGTCGGCGGTCACGGCTGCCGTCCGCCACTCGAGGGCGGCGCCCCCGATCGCGCCGGACCCGTCGCCCGCCGCCACCGCCGTGAACGACGTGCCGCCGCTGCCGCAGGCCGTCAGCCCGAACACCAGCGATGCCGCCGCGAGGACGCGCGCGTTCATGGGACCTCCGTACGCCGAACCCGCGCCGATCGTACCTCCGACGGCCCCGGCCCGCGCGCCGCGACGGCGGCCGGGTCAGCGGACCGGCGTGAGCGAAACGGTCGCTTCCGCTGGCACCCCCGGCGTGAGCACCGTCGCGACGGTCTCCGCGAGGTAGCCCGGGGCCTCGGCCGTGATGTCGAGGCGGCCGACGGGCGCGTCGGCGAACGGGAACGACCCGTCGGTCGCCGCGCGGCGCATTCGGCGCTCGCCATACCGGACGTAGCCCGCGAGCGTCGCCGCGGGCAGGGGCTTGCCGTCGGTCGTGACGACGCGGATGACCAGTTTCCCGGTGGTCCGCTCGGGCGGGCGCTCGGGGTCGGCGGCGGGGTCGTGGGCGGCGCCGGTTTGGTCGGGGGCCGGGCCATCGCGGCCGCGGGGCGCGAAGAAGAACGCCACGGCGGCGGTGAGGATCGCGACAGTCAGGAGGACGGGGGCGGCGCGCACGGGACGGCGCAGCGTACCGCCGGAAGCGCGGGCCGGGAGCGCCGTTCGCCGACGTTGGGCCGGGGGACCGCGGACGTGCCCGGGGGGTCGCGCGGGGCGACGTGTCGGGGAGCGGCGCCGGTACGCTCGCGGTCCGACCGTCCGACCGTCCGGCCGAGCGGCCACGGTGCGCACCGGGAGCCGTCCATGGGTCGCGTCCTCTACCTCGTCACGTTCCGCCTGCGCGATACGCACCGCGCGGCGTTCCTCGAGGCGGCGGCGAAGGAACTGAAGCCCTACTGGGAGGCTCACGGCGTGGACCGCTTCGAGGTCTACGATGAGATCGGCCCGACGGGCCCCACCGGCCGCATCACGCAGGCCTACTGGTTCCCGTCGCGCGACGCGTACCTCGCGATGCAGCGGCTGCAGGACCCCCGGATGCCGACGCAGCCCTACAAGTGGCTCTTCGAGCCCGAGTACCACGTCTTCGACCTCGTGGTCCCCGGGCCGGGCGGCGACTCGAGCCCCGCGGCCCGAGCGTGACGCGAGGCCCGGCGTGGACGCGTCGCGACCCGTGGACGTCGTCCTCGCCGGCGTGACGAAGCGCTTCGGCGCGACGCCGGTCCTCGCGGGCGCGTCGCTCGAGGTGGCCCACGGCGAGGTCGTGGCGCTCCTCGGACCGAGCGGCTCGGGCAAGAGCACGATCCTGCGGCTGCTCAACGGGCTCGAGGCGCCCGACGGCGGGCGGGTCGAGGTTCTCGGCGCCGCCGCGCCGCTCGCGGACGTGCCGGCGCCGACGCGCGAGCGGCACTGGCTCCCGTTGCGGCGGCGCATCGGCTTCGTGTTCCAGGCGTTCCCGCTCTACCCGCACCGCACGGCGCTCGGCAACCTCACGCTCGCGCCGACGACGGTGCTCGGTCGGAGCGAGGAGGAGGCGCGGGTGCGGGGCCTCGCGTTGCTCGATCGGGTGGGGCTGAAGGACCGTGCCGACGCGTGGCCGCGGGAACTGTCGGGCGGTCAGCGGCAGCGGGTCGCGATCGCGCGGGCGTTGGCCATGGATCCGGAGATCCTGCTGTTCGACGAGCCGACGAGCGCGCTCGACCCCGAGACGATCGGCGAGGTGCTGGCGGTGATGCGCGACCTGGTGGCCGAGCATGCGCGGACGATCGTCGTGGTGACGCACGAGGTGCGGTTCGCGCGGGAGGCGGCCGATCGCGTGGCCTTCCTGGACGGCGGGATCGTCGTGGAGGCGGGTCCGGCCCGCGAGGTCCTCGACGCGCCGACCCACCCGCGCACGCGGGCCTTTCTCCAGCGCCTTCTCTAGTCCCCCCGGGCCCGCGGCCCCCGGATCCGAGTCGCCAAAACGCGACCGGCACCGAGGGGCGGAACACCAAAGGGCGGGACCGGGGCGGGACCGGGGCGGGACCGGGGCGGGACCGGGGGGGGGGCGGTGAGACCGGAAGGGTCAGGGGGCGGGTCAGGGGGCGGGTCAGGGGGCGGGGAAGGACACCGAAACCGTCACCGACTTCGTCTCGCCCGGCGCCAGCGTCAGCACCCACGTCACGTCGGAGTGCGCCGCCACGTAGCCCCACCACCACCACGGCCACTCGTCCCAGTCCGACCGCCGACCCTCGTTCACGACCACCTTCCCGCCGTCCGACGCCGCCTCCACCCGCCCGCCCAGCGACAGCGAAAGTCGCAGGGCCGACGGCGCCGTCCGCCGGTTCGACACGGTCAACGTCCCCGTCTTCACGATCTTCGCCAGCGTCGTGCCCTGGTACGCGACCGCGTTCGGGACCCGCTCGACCTCCTGCTCCTCCCACCGCGCCGTCACGTCCACCGCCACCGTGAGCGGCAACCGCGTCGTCACCCCCGGCGACGTGTAGCCGAGGAGGTTCTGGCTGACGGGCAACGGGCCTCGCGTCACCAGCGCCGCGCCCGTCGTCCACGGGACACGCGACGTGTTCGAGAGCTCGAGTTCGTGCCACACCGACGTCCGGCCGCTGGTGCCGACCGCCGCAGACGCGTCGGCCCCGAGGTCGACCTCGCGGCGGCTGTGCGCGGTGGTCTGCCCCTGCCGCGCGTTGCGCACCACCGCCACGTCGGCCGTGTAGACGTGCGCCACCGGCACCACGCTCGACCACAACGCGAGCGCCGCGCGGTCGCCGCGGCGAACCGTCACCTTCGGCAGCGAGTAGAGGAAGAGGTCCTGCAGCGCGTCGGTCTTCAGCTCCGGCGCCGCGTCGATCGCGCCGTCGCGCCCCTCGGCGGCGAAGGCGAGCCCGCCCGCGTCGTTGCGGAACGAGTTCGAGAGCCGCTGGCTCATGAGCGCGTCGCTGCGCCGCCCGCCGAACGTCCGCGCGGACGCTGCCGCCGCGCCGGCGAGGGCCGTCTCGAGGCTCAGCGGCGACACCGTGTCCTTGAAACGGAACGACGGGACGCCCACCACGAGGTCGAACGCGGCGTCCACCACGTCCTCGACGTCGTTGATCACCTCGCCGGTCAGGGCGAGGTCGGCCTCGGTCTCGAGCGTCCCCGAGATGCGGTAGGTCGGGATCCACCGCAGCCCCTCGGTGAAGTACAGGACGTGAACGCGGACCGCCTGCCCCGCCGTCTCCTTGCCGAGGTCCACCGTGAGCCGCTTCGTGCGCGTGACCACGGTCTCCCTGCGGACGATCTCCGTCCGCAGCCCGGCGGCGGCGACGGTCCGCACCTCGGCGACCGGCAGCACCAGCAGCCCGCCCGGCCGCGACACGTCGAGGATCACGTGCGAGCCGCCGACGACGGGCGTCGTGGGCGTCACGGTGGTGCCCTCCGGGTACGGCGACGCCGCGTCGGCCGGGCGCGACGGCGGGAGGGCGGGCGCCTCGAGCAACCCGACCACCTTGCCCGCGACGTCCGCCTCCTTCTCGCGCGTCAGGCCGAGCACCACGTCGCGGCCCACGTTGGCGCGGAGCAGGTCGAGCACGGAGAGGCAGGTCTCCGTCCGCTCGCGCTCGATCTTCGTCTCGACCCACCCGGCGTGCAGGCCGTGCACCTTGCGATCGATCGCCGTCGCCCAGAAGCAGCCGAGCACGGCGCCGTCGGGCACCTGCTCGGTGAACACGCGGCCGTCGGCGTCGGCCGTCGCCGTGCCGGCCTTCGCGAACAGCGCGTACCCGTCCTTGAACACGACGACGCGCTCCGTCGCGAGCGCGAGGCGCGCGGCGTCCGCGGCGGGTTCCTCGGCGCGGGCGACGTGGGGCACGGCGGGGGCGAGCAGCAGGACGGCGAGCAGCGGCAGGGGGCGTCGGAGGCGCATGGAGAGAGCTCCCGGGGGGGGACCGTAGGGTAGGCACGCGAGGCCCGGCCTGGGGCAAAACCCCTGCACATCTTTGGTCCAGGCTCGGTCGGCCGGGGGCCCCCTCGGGCGTCCGTAGAATCGGGCGGATGCCGGGCCTCCGCACCCTCGCCGCCCTCGGGCTCCTCGTCGTCTCCGTCGTCGGCGCGCCCGCGCTCGAGGCCGGGCCGCGACCGACCGACCCCCGCGACGCCCTCCTGTACGCCCGCGCCGTCCGCGTCGGCCGCACGGTCGCGGAGCGACACCTGACGCCCGAAGGGCTGCTGGCCTACATCCACCGGCGCGACGCGACGCCGGCGCAGCGGTCCCACGACTGCCTCGACCGCGCCGACACGGCGATCTGGTCGGGGTGCTACGCCGCGTCGGTGGCCTGCCGCTACGCCGTGATGCGCGACGCCGAGTCGCTGGCGCTCGCGCGGCGCGTCGCGGCGGGCCTCGAGATGCTCTCGAAGGTCACGGGCGTCGAGGGCGCCATCGCCCGCTCGGCGGGGCGCGCGATCCCCGGCGAGCCCCTGGGGCCGAAGGTCGTGCCGTCGCCGCTCGGCGGGGGCCTCATGTACCGACGCGACGCGAGCCGCGACGCGCTGTCCGGGATCATCCTCGGCTGGACGTGCCTCGCGAAGTTCGTGGACGACGCCGAGGTCCGGTACGTCGCGAACCGCAACCTCGAGGCGATCGCGCGGCGGCTGTACCAGGGCGGCATGGCCGTCCGCGAACCCGGCGGCGAGAAGACGAAACACGGCGACCTCGACGCCCACGTGGGCCCGTTCGAGAACGGCTCGCACGCGGCCATCGGCTCCGCCGCCGTCCTCGCGGGCGCGACGTTCTCGGGCGCGGAGGACCTCTGGGCCGCGTGGCGGCGCCTCTGCGACAAGGGGTGGGACGACGCCATCGACGGGCAGCAGACGTGGGTGGGGGGCAAGGTGCTCCACGCGTCGAACGTGAACATGGCCCACCACGGGCTGCTCGTCGTCGCGCTGCTCGATCAGGGCCGGGCGAAGCGCAACGCCATGGCCGGCCTGCGCGAGTTCCGCCGCGCGACGGAGGGCTGGGGCAATGGCGGCCTGCTCGCGATGGCACTCCTCGCTGGCCAGCAGGTCGGTCGTGACGAGAGCGTCGGCGAACTGCGCCGGACCCTCCTCGACATGCCGGCTCAGGAGGCCCCGTGGAAGGGGACCTGGATCGAGGAGCGCAAGGGCCCCGTGCCCTTCGACCGGCGGCCCGTGAACTGCTGGGCTTGGAAACAGGACGCGAACCGCGAGGAGATGGGGCGCGAGACGGCCGTCCTCGACCCGAAGGACACGTTCACGCGCGCCGACTACCTGTTCGCCTACTGGCTCGCGCGGGCCGCCGGCGAGCTGACCCCGGGCCCCGCCGACCCCGCGGTCCCGTCGCTGCCCGCGAGCGCCGCCGCGCCGCGGTAGTGCTTGAGCGCCGCGGGCCGCAGGGCCCGCGCCGCGGTAGTGCTTGGGCGCCGCGGGCCGCAGGGCCCGCGCCGCGGTAGTGCTTGGGCGCCGCGGGCCGCGGCACCTGAGGCTCGCGACCGGCGGCGCGGCATGGTCCCATCTCCGGGTCCCCAGGAGCGTGCGCCATCGAGCGATTCCGTCGCAACGCCACGCTGCTCACCGTGGGACAGTTCGTCTCCCTCATGGGCGACGCCGTCTTCGCGGGGGCCGTCGCCTGGCTCGCGAAGTCGATCACCGGCCGCGACGACGCGGTGGGCCTCGTCGTGTTCGTCGGCACGCTCCCGTGGCTCCTCCTCGGGCCCGTGGCCGGCGCGTGGGTGGACCGCGTGGACCGTCGTCGCGCCATGGTCGCGAGCGACCTCGCGCGCGCCGCGATTCTCGGCCTGCTGTGGCTCGTCGCGCGCCGCGGCGAGCTCACGGTGCCGCTGCTCGCCGGCGCGGCCTTCTTCGTCGCCGCCGCGTCGACGCCGTTCGTGCCCGCGCGGGACGCGCTCCTGCCGCGCCTCGCCGAGGGGCGCTCCCTCGTCCGCTTCAACGCCGTGTTCCAGGTGGGCGCCCAGCTCGCCGGTCTCCTCGGGCTCTGGCTCGGCGGGCTCCTGCTGGGCACCCGCGCGATCACCGACGCCGCCGAGCGCGGCCGCGTGCTCGACGTCCTGGCGCTCGACGGCCTCACGTTCCTCGTCAGCGCGGCGACCCTCGCCGCGCTGACGCTCCCGACGACCCCCGCGCGCGCCAACGCGGGGCCGCGCGACGGCGTGCTGCGCGAGGCGGCTCGCGGCGTCGCCGCGTGCGTGCGCGACCCGCTCCTCCTTGCGCTGCTCGTCCTCACGGCCCTCGACAACCTGGCGATCATGGGCCCCGCCATCGTCGGCGCCGCGGGCTTCGTCCACGACGACCTCGGCCTCGAGGCCGGCCACTTCGCGTGGTTCGAGGGCGCCATGGCCTCGGGCTACGTCGTCGGCGCGATCCTCGTGGCACGGTTCGCGACGGGCGCGCGCAAGGGGCCGCTCATCTTGTGGGGGATGGTCCTCGACGGCCTCACGTACGTGCCGTTCTTCTGGGTGCGCAGCTACGCGCTCGCGCTCCCCCTCATCTTCCTCCACGGGCTGTTCATCCCGTGGATCGTCGTGGGGCGCACGACGCTGATCCAGCAACACGTGCCCGAGGCGCGGCGCGGCCAGGTCTTCGCGCTGGTCAACCTCACGGTGCAGGGCATGACCGCGCTCTCGGCGCTCGTGGCGGGGGCGATCGCGCAGCGCGCCGGGGCCCCGACGCTCTTCCTGCTCGCGGGCGTCTTCGGCACGCTGTGCGGCGTCGCGGGCTTCGTCGTCACGCCGGCGTTGCGTCGCGCACGCTGATCTACGAGTCCGGTAGATCAGAGAGGGCCCGACGGGCGGCTCAACACGAGTCGCAACGCGAGGCCCGGCGCGGGACGGGCCTCGCGTCCCCGTCCGGCGGGTTCGGCTGCGCGTCAGCGACGGGGCGGGGGCGGCAGCGGCAGCGGCAGCGGCGGCGGCGGGCGCGTGTCGTCCTGTCGGCCCCAGACCCCGCTGCCCGTGGAGAGGCCGGGACGGTGCGCGGTCACGTCGGCGCCCGGGAAAGCCGCGCGGTACGGCGCGGCGTACGGGCTGACCGGGCGCGCGTCGGTCGGAACCCGCAGGTCGGGTGGGACCGCGCCGCCGGGCGCGAGGAAGGGCGTGTAGCCGTAGCCGAAGCCGTAGCCGTAGCCGTAGCCGCCGGCGTCCGCGTACGACGACGAGGCGCCGCTCGTGCCGCGGGGGCCGAAGTCGCCGGAGGCCGGCGCCGGCGCGTCGGGCGGCTGCACCTCCGCGAGCGGCGGCGTGTCGCCGCGCAGCCGGACGTCGGGTCCGAGGCGGACCCAGCCGTCGCGGGGCACGACGGCCCGCGAGGCGTCGATGCGGTGCGTCGGGCGCGTGGCGCAGCCACCGAGCAGCATCAGGCCGAGCCCGAGGCCGAAGAGCCCGAGGAGGCCGTAGAGCCCGAGCCAGCCGGGGAAGCCGGGGGAAGCGTCGCCGCGCATGGGGGAAGTCTACCCCGCCGGTCGCGGGTGGGCGACGGAACCGCCCCCGGCGCGCGTCAGGACGGCGTCAACTCGGCGAGCGCCGAGCGCAGTTCGTCGGCGGTGAACGGCTTCTCGAGCAGCGGGCTGCCGGTCGCGCGGACGGCCTTCAACACGTCGTCATTGACGAGGTCGCCCGTCATGAAGACGACGCGCCGCGCGAGCGCGGGATGCTTCAGCGCGAGCGCGCGGTGCAACTCGAGCCCCGTGCGCCCGGGCATCCGGACGTCGAGGAGGATCGCGTCGTACGCGATGTCGCCGTCGAGGTGGCGCTCGGCGTCGGCCGGGACGCCGATGCCCTCGACCTGGGCGCCGAGGCGGTGCAGCGTCTGGACCAGCGAGTCGCGCACCGGGGCCTCGTCGTCGATCACGAGCACGCGGGCGGGCACTCCCTCGGGGAGGACGCGGTCGGGGACCTCCGGCTCCGTCGGCGGGCGGACCTCGAGCGGGAGGCGCAGCGTGAACTTCGCGCCCGTGTTCGGCGGCCGGTCCTCGAGCACGAGGTCGCCGCCGTGCTCGCGGGCGATCGTGCGGCTGATGGCGAGGCCGAGGCCCGTGCCCTCGCCAGGAGCCTTCGTCGTGAAGAAGGCGTCGAAGATCTTCGTGCGCAGGGTGGGCGGCACGCCGGGCCCGTCGTCGGCCACCTCGACGTAGACGTGCGCGCCGTCGGCGCGCGTGCGGATCTCGAGGCGGCTGGCCTTCCCGCGGCCGCGCAGGGCCTGGATGCCGTTCTGGACGAGGTTGACGAGCACCTGCTGGAGCGCGCTGCGGTCGGCGTGGACCGGCGGCAGATCGGGGGCGAGCACGGGCGCGAGCGTGATCTCGTGCATCCGCGCGTCGTACGCGAAGAGGTCGGTCACCGAGCTCACGACCTCGTTGATCGAAACCTGGGTGCGCTCGGGGCCGCGGCGGCGCGCCACGTTGAGCAGGTTTTTCACGATGCGCGACGTGCGCGTCGCCTGCTCGCGGATCCGCCCGAGGAGCTTCGCCGTCTCGGGCGGGACCTGCTCCTCTGCGAGGATGTCCGCGTAGCCGACGATGGCCGCGAGCGGGTTGTTCAGCTCGTGGGCGACGCTCGCGAGCGTCTGCCCGACGACCGACATCTTCTCGGCCTGCATCAGCCGCGCGCGCGCCTGCTCCTCGTCGGTGACGTCGGTCAGGGTGAGGAGCGTGCCGAGACGGCGCGTGCCGTCGACGACGCCGGTCGCCGCGACCGTCACGCGCACGACGCGGCCGTCCGGCTCGGCGCCGGCGGCCGTCGTGCGGCGGACGCCTCCGGCGGGGACGCTCGCCAGCGCCGCCGTGTCGAACTCGCCGACGGCGACCGGACCGTCGCCCGCGGTCCCGAGGGCCGCGAGGAGGCGGCGGCCGGCCGGGTTCGACATGACCACGCGACCGTCGCTCCCGAGCAGGAGCACCCCCTCGCGCATCTGGCCCAGCAGGAGCGAGGTGCGCCGCGTCTGCTCGTCGCGGCTGCGCTCGATGCGACGGAGCGCGTCGCCCACCTGTCGGCCCAGCTCGGCCAGTGCGCCGAGGCGCTCGACCGGCAGCGCGTCGCGCTCCTCGTCGCCGACGAAAACGACGCCGCCGATGCGCCCGGTCGCGTGGACCGGCACGCCGACCCCGGTCTTCAGGCGCTCGATTGCGCCCCGCGCCGCGACGCCCGTGGCCCGGACCTCGAGCCGCGGCACGAGGGCGCTCGACCCGGCTTCGCGGACCGCCTCCTGCAGGCGCAGGCGCCGATGCTCCGCGATGCGGCCGAGCGCGGCCCCGGGCTCCTCCCAGATCGCCACCCGCTCGCCCGCCTCCTCGAGGAAGAGGCCGCGCGCGGTCGTCGGGAAGTGGCGGCGCAGGTGCACGAGCACGGCCTCGGCGAGGTCGGCGATGTCGTCGGCGCGGGCCGCCTCGTCGTTGAACACCGCCATCTCGCTCGCGATGACCTCGCGGGCGCGCAACTCGCGCTCCACCGTGTCGACCGCGCGGCGGCGACGCCCCTCGGCGTCGATCCACCCGAGCACGGTCGAGCATTCGAACGCGACCGCGGCCAGCAGCAGGAGGCGGAACGCCAGGAACACGTCGCGCTGGCCTTCGGGCCCGCTCGGGTCGTCGAGCACCACCTCGCCGCCCGCCTCCGCGGCGACGGTGTGCGGCGCGCCGATGCGGACGATCCCGCCCTCGGCCATCAGCACGAGCATGGCGCCCGCAAGCACGCCGAGGGCGGTCATGCTCGGCCGGCGGCCCGCGACGGCCACGAGCAGCGCGACGAGGTAGCCCGTGACGAAGGGGAGGCTCGGGCGGGGCGCGAGCGCCAGCATCTCGGGCACGTGCAGCCATGCGCCGACGACGCCGACCAGCGCGATGTCGAGCGCGAGGATCGAGAGCGGGAGCACGGTCGCGCCCTGCGGGTTCATCCGCGCGAAGTTGCTGTTGCCGAGCGCGAGGGCCGCTGCGCCCGCCGCCAGCAGCACCAGCGTGGCCTGCGCGAGGTGGGCGTGCAGGCCGCGGAACCCCATCCCGTTCACCACGAACATCGCCGTCAGCGCCGCCACGAGGGGCAGGCACCGGACGACCGTGAACACAGCGGCGCGGTTGCGGGTGATGGTCAGCACGGGGGGGGGCAACTCGGGACGAGAACGGGGCGGGGGCCGTTCGCGGCCGCGCCCCCGGGGTGGCCCTATCGGCTGACGGACGGCGTGGGGTGGAGCGGCACCGGCAGGTGGTGCGGCGAGGGAAATCCGCCGCGGGCAAGGAGTTGCGGGACGGACCGGGGGGGGGGGGGGGGGGGGCCCCCGCCCCCCCCGGGGGGGGGGGGGGGGGGCCGGGGGGGGGGGGGGGGGGGGGGGGGGGGGGGGGGGGGGGGGGGGGGGGGCGACGCCAGGCCCGCCCGCGAGCGGCGTCCCGTGACGGCTGGGCGCGGGGGCGGGTCGGGCTCCTCGCCCCCGGGGCGGAGGTGCCCCCCCCGGGGGGGGGCGGTGGGCGAGGGCGGGCCGCCCCGCTTCAGAACTCGTGAAGAAATCGCCTTCGCTCGGTTTCCGGCGGGCCAAGCCCCCCGGAAACCCGCTCGGCGCGCGGCCCCTGCGGGTCCGCGCTTCGCGGCGGTGACGGAATCTTCGATTCCTTCACAAGCTCTTCAGTTCGCCCGCGCCGTCGGTCGATAGCGCGGCGTGGCCGGGTGGCACCTGCACCTGGCGGGATGTGGAGGCACCATGAATTCTCGGATTCTCGACGCTCGGATTCTCGGTTCTCGGGTTCGCTGGGGCGCGAGCAGCGTGCTGCTCGTCGCGGCAGCGCTCTCCCTCGTCGGCGCGCCGACCGCGCGGGCCGTCGCCGACCTCACGAGGGTCGGCTTCCCGTCGTCCGACCCGGTGGACGGCAAGTTCCTCTCCATGCCCGGCAAGGGCATGGTCTCGTTCGTCGCCCCGACGCACCTGTCGCTGGGCGTCCCCTCCTCCTCCGCGGGCGATCCGCTCGTCGTCGAGGTGTTCGACGGCGACACGTCGGGCCGGTGGGACAAGCCGGGTGGCGCGGTGACGACGTACCAGTTGTACGCCGACGCGAACCGCGACGGGACGGGCATGCAACTCCTCGCGCAGAAGACCGACGCGCAGATGAGCGACGACGCCTGGACCGAGCTGTTCGCCGGCGCGCACCTCCCGAGCGCCGCGGCCCCGTCGGGCCACTACTTCTACCGCGTCGTCGTCTCCATCGAAGGCGACGCCGGCGTGCTGAACGCCTACAAGGTGGCGCTGAAGGGCGTCGGGCAGATCAGCGCGCTGCAGAACGAGTTCAGCGTGATCGGCGGCGTCGTGCAGACGTACCGCGTCCCGGGCTCCGCGCCCTACGACGACGCGATGGCGTCCACCGACCCCCTGCCGACGCTGAACCCCGCGAGCCCCAACCCGCTCAACACCTACGACGGCACGTTCACCTTCAAGGTCTACGTCCCGACGTCGGGCGCCTCGGTGAACCTGCAGGAAGGCGACGCCGACCGCGCCACCGACGCCACGGCGGCGGTCGCGGCCGAGGCCGCGCTGGCCCCCCGTCCGGGCGTGCCGGCCGACGGTGCCGACGGCAACCTGCTCGGCGGCCGCAACGTCGACTACCGCGCGTTCAAGGTGGGCGGCCCGATCCGCTACACGGTCACGTCGCCGACGGGCGCCACGCTCGTCACCGCGAACGACCCGTCGGGCGACGCCGAATACGAGTCGGTCCCGGCCTTCGACACGTCCGCGGTCGGCTACTACACGCTCACCTTCGCCGACGTGGACATGCGGAACACGATCTTCCTGAAGCCGGCCTTCGGCGTCGAGGTCTTCTCCGCCGAGTCGACGCCGCTGGGCGCGCCGCTGCCGACCGGGCTCGGCGGCCTGCGCGGCACGCTGTTCCACGACACGAACGGGAACGGCCGCCAGGACGCGAAGGAGACGGGGCTCGCCGGCGTCACGATGGACGTCACGAACCTCGACACGCAGCAGACGGTCCAAGTGCAGACGAACGCGTTCGGCGAGTACGCCGCGGGCCTCCCGGCCGGCGCGTACGTCGCCTCGCCCGCCGACGGGACCGAGGTGGACGGCGTGCTCGGCACGACGGACGGCGGGACCTCCGCCGTCCTCAACGTGGTGAACGGCCAGGTGAAGCCGGCGACGGCGTCGGGCTTCGTCGACCCCACGAACGGCGACCCGGACCTCAAGCTCGTCCCCGAGTGCCGCGGCAAGCTGACGCACGTCGGCCTCGACGTGGTCCTGCCGGCCGACCTCACGGGCCAGTTCATCCAGGTGAAGTACGTCCGCGCGTGGACCTCGAGCCTCTATGACTCGGTGTCCTTCGCCTTCACGGGCCGGTTCAGCCAGCCGGTGCTGGGGTTCAACAAGAACCTGCGCGTCGTGAACGTCTGGGTCGAGAATGGCGAGACCCACGTCGTGATCGATACGACGACGAGCACGCGCGGCATGGTCCGCCGCGAGCTCCGTCCCGGCGACGTCGAGGTCCTCTCGGGCCCCGAGAGTTCGGACACGGGCACGCTCAAGCCGGTCTGCCGGCCGGCGTACCTCAAGCACGGTCAGGTGCTCAACGTCGAGTCGACGGTGAAGAGCCTGCGCTAGACGCGAGGCCCGGCCTCCGCTCCCCGACGGCCCGCCGCACCCGCGGCGGGCCGTCTTCGTTCGGGGCCGGCGCCGGGACGGGGCGCGCGCTCGTTGCGGCGCGCGCGCGGTCGGGGGATGCTCCCGGGATGTTCCTCCCCGACCCCAGCGGGCACCGCGACGTCGCGCTCGCGCTCGCGCGCGACCGTGGCCGCCTGCTCCTCGTCCGCAACGCGCGCTCCGCCCAGGGCCTCGCGGTCGCGTACTGGGACCTGCCCGGCGGGACCGTGGAGCCGGGCGAGCCCCTCGAGGCCGCGCTCCGGCGCGAGGTCCACGAGGAGACCGGGCTGGCGGTGACCGACCCGGCCCTCGTCTTGGTGGTGGACGGTTGCAAGCGGCGCGCGCCCGACGCCCCGCCCCTCTACACGTGGCGTGCGTTCGTGTTCGAGGTGAAGGTCCCGTTCGGCTCGATCCCCGTTCCCGGCGACGAGATCGAGCGGGTCGAGTGGGTGCGCGACGTGGACGCGTTCGCCCGGATGGACGGGCCCTACCAGGCGCCGGTCCTCGCGTGGATGCGGGGCCCCGAGCGTCGCGCGTGCGTGCGGTGCGACTGGGTGGAGCCGGAGCCCGACGCGGTGCCGCCGCTCCCGGCCGACCTGCGCCACCTCTGCATCGTGATCGCCGCCGCCGCCGTCGGGGACGTCGGCCTCGTGGTGCGCCAGGTCCGGGACGCGCTCGCCGACGGCGTGGCGCCGGCGCGCGTGGAGGAGACGCTCCTGCAGGTCGTGCCGTACGCCGGCTTCCCCCGCACGCTCGCGGCGTTCGCGGCGCTGCGCGCCGGCGGCGTCGTCGCCGTCGGGGACGCGACGGAGCACCCGCCGGCGACGTTCCCCGACGTGGGGGCCGCGGCGTTCGGCGCCGTCTACGGCCCGAGCGCCGAGCGGGTGCGCCAGGGCCTCGCGTCGTTCCATCCGTTGCTGCCGACCTGGACGACGGAGTTCGCCTACGGGCGGGTGCTCGCGCGGCCGGCGCTCGCGCCGGTCCACCGCGAACTCCTCGGCGTGGCCTTGCTGACGGCGCTTGGCCGGGCCGACGACGCGCTGCTGGGGCACATGCGCGCCGCGGTGCGCCTGGGCGCCTCGCCCGAGGCGGTCGCGGGCGCCGTCGCCGTCGTGCCGCCGTCGTGCGGGCCGGGCCGCCGGGCTGCGGCGCGCGCGCTGCTCGCGCGGCTCTGACCGCCCGGCGCGGACCGCCCCGCTACTTGCCGTCCATGGCCGGCTCGGGCGCCCCGAGGTCGACGGTCGAGAAGGACATGAAGCCGAAGCCCCCGCCGGCGTCGGAGCCGGGCAGGAGGCCGCCCGTCTGCGCCTTCTCCCACGACGCGCGCTGCGCCGGCGACAGCGTGTCCTTCAGGCGGCGGGCCGCGTCCTCGCGGAGCTTGCGCATCGAGCTGCCGAACGACTCGTTGCGGCCGGGGATCACCTTCTCGCGGAACGTCGAGAGCTTGCTGCCGTCGAAGTGGATGGCGCCGTTCTCCATCCGCACCACGTCCTTCTCGACGCTCTCCCACGTCGCGCCCGTCTCGTCGGGGACCTTCCGCAGCGCGTCCACCTCGCGCTTCGCGTCGACGAGGATGCGCTCCATGTCGGCCTTCTGACCCGGCGAGAGCTCGAACGCCTCCGCTGCGTCGTCCACCGAGCCGATCCACGCGGGGCCGGTCGCCAGCGCGGGCTCCGCCGAGACGGCCGTCGAGACGGCGGCCGGCCGCGCGTCGCCCGCGGGCGGCGCGAGCCGCTTCTCGAGGTCGGCCAACCGGCGCTCGAGGTCGGACGCCGTGACGGGGCGCGCGCCGGCCGCGAGGTCCGACGCGGGGGACGGGGCGAGGCCGGGCACGCCGGGGCCGCCGGACGGGCCCGGGCCCGCGAGCGCGCCGGGGGCGCGGCGGTCGGCGTCACGCGCAGCGAGCGCCTGCTCGAGGGCGGCGAGGCGAACGTCGAACGTCGCCTCGACGTCGCCGCGGTCGCGCACCGCGTGCGACGTGTCGCGTGCGACGAGGAAGGCGAAGGCGGCCGCGCCGAACGCGAGCAGCGCCAACACGAAGGTCAGGTTGCGCACGGGGAACTCCGGGGGGACGCGGTCGCGGCGACGATCGTACGCGCCCGGCCTACTTGTCGGGGGGCTTCGGCGTGTCGGAGAACGTCGAGAACGTCACGGCCACCGGGCTCCCCGTCCCGCCGCCGATCAGCGGGTCGATGTGGGTCTCGTCGAACTTCTTCTGCTGGTCGGGCGTCAGCGGGTCGCGCAGCCGCCGCTTCGTCTCGGTACGAAGGCGGGCCTCCGCCTCGCCGTAGGTCTCGTTGCGCCCGGGCACTTTCGTGCCGCGCATCGTCATCAACTTGCTGAAGTCGATCCGGCCGCTGCCGTCGGCGAGGCCCCGGATCACGTCCTCGTTGTGTTGCTTCCAGGTCTTGCCCTGGTCGTCGGGGATCGCGCGCAGGTCGTCGAGCTCGCGCTTGCCGTCGGCGAGGGTGCGTTCCCAGTCTGCGCGTTGCGAGGCCGAGAGGTCGAGCTGCTTCTGGGCGTCGTCGAGGGACGTGACGAAGGTGCGCGGGCCCAGGGCGCGGGCCATGGCGGCGCGGCTCATCGAGATCGCCGAGTTCGGGTCGATCGCCTTCGTCTTCTCCTCGACCTCCGCCAGGCGCTTCGTCAGCTCGGCGATCCGTGTCTCGACCGGGGACGACGGCGGGGCGTCCGGGCCGGCGTCGGCGCGCGGGGACGCCGCGAGCGTGCCGTCCACGACCGGCGGTCGGGGCGGCGCCGCGTCCACCGGCCCGGGGCGGGGAGCCGCGGCGTCGGTGACCCGGCGCTCGACGTTTGCGAGCCGGGTCTCGAGGACGCGCAACTCGTCGAGGTCGGCTTCCATCCGGTCGAGGCGGTCCGCGGGGGCGGTCGAGGCCCGGGTGGCGGCCCACCCGGCGAGCCCGACGGCCACGAACGACAACAGGAGCGCGAACTTCTGCACGGGCCACCTCCGGAGGAACCGACGCGCCAGACCGGGCCTCGGTTCCGCGCGCCGGGGGGTCGCCGAACGGCTAGTCGACGATCGTGACGAGGGTCGCGCCCTTCTCGACGGCTTGGCCGGCGGTGACGTGTACCGTCTTCACGGTGCCGGCACGTCCCGCGCGGATCTCGTTCTCCATCTTCATCGCCTCGAGGACGAGGAGGGGTTGGTGGAGGGCGACCACCGTCCCGGCGACGACCCGGACGTCCTTCACGACGCCCGGCATGACCGCCTTCACGACGCCCTCGCCCGACGCCTTCTTGGCGCCGGCCGTCGCACGGTGCGCCTCGCGGGTCCGCTCGTCCTCGACGGGGACGCGGAGTTCGCGGTCGTGGAGTTGCAGGACGGCGACCCCGTCCTCGAACCGGGCCGCGAACGACGTGCTCCGGTCGTCGAGCAGGAGGCTGTAGAGCCCCGTGCCCTCGACGGGCTCGATCTCCGCCCGGTGCGGGACGCCGTCGACGAACACGCGGGTGCCCGCCTTGTCCGTCACGACCTCGACGAGGCGCGTCTTCCCGGCCCACGCCACGAAGTACTTCATCGCGGCCACTCCCCGAGCGACCGTCGGCCCTCACGGACCCACGACGACTCGCCGGCGGTGGCGCCGCCGGCGGCCGGGACGGCGCTCGTCGGCGTGCGGCGGTGCAGGGCCAGGGCGGCCGCGACGATCGGCGCCACGTCCTCGCCGTCGCCCGCGGCGCCGTGCGCGGCGGGGGCCGCGGGGTCGCGGGGCGCGTAGCCGTTCAGCAGCGACGTGTCGTAGTCGCCGGCCACGAAGCGCGGGTCGTCGAGCACGTCGAGCAGCAGCGGGACGTTCGTCGTGAGGCCGCCGATGCGCGTCTCGTGGAGCGCGCGGCGCATCCGCGCGATCGCCTGCGCGCGCGTCGGCGCGTGGACGATCAGTTTCAGGAGCAGGGGATCGTAGAAGAGGGTGATCTCCTGCCCGACGTAGAGGTGCCCGTCGATGCGGACGCCGGGCCCGCCCGGCAGTTGCAGCGCGGTCACGCGGCCCGTGGACGGCAGGAATCCGTTGGCCGGGTCCTCCGCGCAGACCCGCGCCTCGATGGCGTGGCCGTTCGACACGAGGGACGTCGCCGTGAACGTGAGCGGGAGGCCCTGCGCGACGCGCAGCTGTTCCGCGACGAGGTCCACGCCGTACCGCATCTCCGTGATGGGGTGTTCGACCTGGAGGCGGTTGTTCATCTCCATGAAGTAGAACGCGCGGTCGGCGCCGACGAGCAGTTCCACCGTCCCGGCGTTGCGGTACCCGACGGCCTCCGCGACCGCAACGCCGGCCGCGCACACCCTCGCGCGCAGCGCGGCGTCGACGACGGGTGACGGCGTCTCCTCGATGATCTTCTGGTGGCGGCGCTGCACGGAGCACTCCCGCTCGCCGACGGCGACCGTGTGGCCGTGCTCGTCGGCGATCACCTGCACCTCGACGTGGCGCGGGCGCTCGACATAGCGCTCGAGGTAGACGACGTCGCTGCCGAACGACGTCTTGGCCTCCGACGCGGCGCGCCGGGCGGCCTCGACCAACTCCTCTTTCTTCTCGACGCGGCGGATGCCCTTGCCGCCGCCGCCGCGCGCGGCCTTGACGAGCAGCGGGAAGCCGACGCCGTCGGCGGCCTTCAGGACGGCGGCCGCGTCGGTGGCGTCGGGGAGCTCGGCGCCAGGGACGACGGCCACGCCCGCGGCCGCGGCCGTGCGTCGGGCGCTCACCTTGTCGCCCATGCGGCGCATGGCGCCGGCCGGCGGCCCGACGAACGTGAGGCCCGCGGCGTCGCAGGCCTCGCGGAACGCGGGGTTCTCGGAGAGGAAACCGTAGCCGGGGTGGACGGCGTCGGCGCCGGTCCGCTTCGCGGCGGCGATCAGCGCGTCGATCGAGAGGTAGGAATCCTTGGGCGGCGGGGGCCCGAGGCGGACCGCCTCGTGGGCCCCGCGGACGTGAAGTTCGACGCGGTCGGCGTCGGAGTACACGGCCACCGTGCGCATCCCGGCTTCGTGGGCGGCACGGAGCACGCGGAGGGCGATCTCGCCCCGGTTCGCGACGAGGAGCTTGCGGATCGGACGGGGTGCGGTCACGGCGGAGGAGCGTACCCGGGGGGCGCTCGGGTCGGGAGGGTCCGTCGCAGGGGCCTGCGAAGGCCGTACGATCGAGGGCTTCTCCCGGGAGCCTCCCATGCGCCGGTCCGTGCTCGTCGCGTTCGCCGTCCTCGGTGCCTGCGTGGGCTGTGGCGACACCGCCTCCGGTCCCGCGCCGACCCCCGGAGCGCCCTCGGGGGCGGCGTGGTCCGAGGTGGCCGAGGGGGCGCTCACCGTCGCCCAGCGCGGGCAGAAGGCGAAGGCCGACGGGGCACGCGAGGCCCTGTTCGGGCGGCTCATGGCCCGGCTGACCGAGGAGATGGCCAAGAACGGGCCCACGGCGGCGGTCGCGGTCTGCCGCGAGCAGGCGCATCCGATCGCGGCGGCGGTCGCGAAGGAGCAGGGCGTCGCGATCGGGCGCACGTCGCACAAGTTGCGCAACCCGATGAACGCGCCGCCGGCCTGGGCCGCGGGCTTCGTCGCCGCGGCGCGCGCGACGCCGGCGTTCGTGGCGGCGCCCGACGGGCGGCTCGGCGTCCTCACGCCGATCCGGCTGAAGGCGAACTGCCTCGCCTGCCACGGCGACGCGAACGCGCTCGACCCGGCGGTCGCGGCCGAGATCGCGCGGGGGTACCCGCGCGACCAGGCGACCGGCTTCCAGGAGGGCGACCTGCGCGGATGGTTCTGGGTCGAGGTCCCGACGCCGTAGCGGCGGCCGCTTGTCCCCGAACGTGGGGCCCGTCGTGAATCCCTGGGACGATCCCCCCCGCGTGACCGTCGCTGCGCCCCCCCGTCCCGCCGTCGTCGCCGTACACATGGGGTATGGGCACCTGCGCGCGGCGTTCGCGCTCGCGCAAGCGGCGCGGACCGACGTCCTCTCCATGGACCGGGCGCCGCTGGCGACGCCCGACGACGTGGCGGTCTGGGACCGGTTGCGGGGGACGTACGACAAGCTCTCGCGTCGGACGGGCCTGCCCGTCGTCGGGGGTGCCTATCGGCGCGTGCTCGAGGTCGTGACGGCGATCCCGCGGTTGCAGCCGGCGGACGCCCAGCGGAAGGCGAGCCTGTCGGTGCGGTATCTCGAGTCACTGTTCGCGCGTGGGTTCGGCGCACCGCTCGTCGCGCACCTGCGGGCGACGGGGGCGCCGCTCGTGTCGACGTTCTACGCAGCGGCGATCGTGGCGGAGGCTTCGGGCCTGCGTGACGTCGTGTCGGTGATCACGGACGCCGACGTGAACCGGGTGTGGGCGCCGGCGCGCCCCGACGCGGGGACGATCGTGTACGCGGTGCCGACGGCGCGCGCGGCGCGGCGGTTGCGCGCGTTCGGCGTGCCCGCCGAGCGGATCCGCCGGACGGGGTTCCCGTTGCCGCGGGAAGTCGCCGGTTCGGAGGGGGCCGAGGCGCGGCGGCGGGCGCTCGCTGCCCGCCTCGTGCGGCTCGACCCGCGCGGTGCGTTCGCGGCGACGGCGCCCGACGCCGCCCGGGCCTTGCGTGCCGAGGCCGACCCGGCCGACGTCGCGCGTCCGCTCGAGACCGCCTTCGCGGTGGGCGGCGCCGGCGCGCAGGTGGAACTCGCGCGTCGGTTGGTGGCGTCGCTCGCGCCGCGGCTGCGCGCGGGCACGCTGCGCCTGACGCTCGTCGCGGGAACGCGGGCAGACACGGCGACGCGGTTCCACGACGCCGTCGCGCGCGCGGGCCTCGCGTCCCTGGAGGGGGGACCGGTGGAGGTCCTGTTCGAGCCGACGTTCGACGCGTACGCGACGCGGTTCCACCGGCGGCTCGCGGACCTCGACGTGTTGTGGACGAAGCCGAGCGAACTCACGTTTTTCGGGCCGGCGGGGTTCGCGTTGGCGCTGACGCGGCCGCTCGGCGCTCAGGAGCACGCGAACCGGGCGTGGGCGCGGCGGCTCGGCGCGGCGCTGGACGCGGGGGACGTCGGTGGGGCGGCGGCGTGGCTCGACCGTCACCTCGGCGACGGCGCGTTGGCGCGGGTCGCGTACGCCGCCGCGACGCGGATGCCGGGTCATGGGACCGAGCGCATCCTCGCCCTGGCGACCCCCCGGTGATCCGGTCCCGCCATTTCGCGACCGGCACGGATGGGCGGTTCTCGCCGGAGGCCGTCCGATGCCGTCCCGCCAATTTGCGACCGGCACGATCTGGCGGATCTGTTCCGCCAATTTGCGACCGGCACGATTTGGCGGTTCTCGCGTCTCGCCCGTCGGCGACCGGCACGAGAGCGCGGGGCCCGGCGTGAGCGGACGGCCGGAGCCCCTCGAACGGATCCTCTCGAAGTGGCGCGTCGCGTCACGGACGGAGGCCCAGCGGCTCGTGCGCGCGGGGCGGGTCACGGCCGGCGGTGCCGTGGTGCGCGATCCCCGGGCGGTGATCGACCCGCGCCGCCAACCGATCGAGGTGGACGGGCAGCGCGTGGCGGCGCCGGTGGGCGGGACGGTTTGGCTCGCGCTCAACAAGCCCCGGGGCGTCGTGACGACGACCCACGACCCCGAGGGCCGGCCGACGGTGATGGGCCTCCTGGGCGCGCACGCGGCGCCGGGCGTCGCGCCGGTGGGGCGGCTCGACCAGGCGAGCGCGGGGCTGTTGCTGCTCTCGAACGACGCGCCGCTGGCCGACCGGTTGCTCGAGCCGCGGACCCACGTCCGGAAGCGCTACCGCGTGAAGGTGAAGGGGCACGTGACCCCGGCGTCCCTCGCGCGGCTGCGGGAGGACACGCTCGTTGAGGACGGGCTGGCGCTGGGACCGATGGCGGTGGAGGTCGAGTCCGAGGGCCCGAAGTCGACGTGGCTGCGCATCACGCTCGACGAAGGGAAGAACCGCCAGATCCGGCGTCGCCTGGCCGACGTGGGCCACGCGGTGGAGGTGCTCGTGCGGACCGCGATCGGCCCGCTCGAACTCGGCGACCTCGCCCCGGGTGCGATCCGGCCGCTCACCGAGGCGGAGGTCGACGCGCTGCGCGCCGCCGCGACCCCGCACCGCTGATCGCGCTTCCCTGCCGCGGCGGACGCCGAGGGCGCGGCCCGCCGGATCGTCGCGGCCGCCCGGACCGTAGACTTGCGGGATGGTCGTCCCGCGCCACCTCCCGTGGACCGCCCTTGCGTCGGCCTGGGTGATCGCGTCCGTGCTCGGTTGCGGCGCCGAGGCGCCCGAGCCGCCGGTCGCGCCGGTCGCGCCGACCGCGACGGCCGTCGCGACGACGGCCGTCGCCTCGCCCATGATGCCCGCCGCCGTCGCGGCGGAGACGGGGATGCCCCTGTCCTTCGAGAACCCGTGGGGCCTGCGGTTCCGCCTCGTGCCCGCCGGGGCCTACGCCGAGGGGTACGGCCCGCTCGGCGACCCCGCGGCCCGGCACGAAGTGAACGTGTTCACGTCCTTCTACCTGCAGGAGACCGAGGTCACCCGCGGCCAGTGGGCGGCGTTCACCGGCGACCCCGCGCCGGCCGATGCCGCCGCCCCGAAGACGGGCGTGACCCATGACGAGGCCGTCGCGTTCGTCGCGTGGCTCAACGCCAAGGACCCGCGGTGGACCTACCGACTCCCGACGGAAGGCGAGTGGGACCGGGCGTGGCTCGCGGGCCGGCCCAACGCGGGCGCCGAGCCCGAGACGCCGTGGGGCCACCGTGGGATGACGTCCGACCCCGCCGAATGGTGCGCCGACTGGTTCGCGCCGTTCCCCGACTGGCCGGTCATGTCGCCGCGCGGCCCCGACGGGGGCGACGAGCGCGTCCTGCGGCCCGGGCTCCCCACGCACCTCGGCGGGCGGCGCTCGATGCGGCCCGACCGCCGCGACCCCGCCGTCGGTCTGCGCGTCGCCGTGTCCCTCGGCTACGGCGGCGACGACCGCGGTCGGTACCAGGTCACGTTCCGCACGCGGGGCGGCCTCCCGGGCCAGCCCGACGGCCCAGAACTCTCGGGCTACGACGTGCGCGTCGTCGCGATCATCGACCGTCTGACCGCGCGCCAGCACGGCGTCCACTACACGTGGGCCGTCCTCCCGGGCCGCTCGTCGCCGCTGACCGTCAAGCTCGTCCCTGGCATCTACTACGCCCAGTGCCAGCACGTGGTGGACGGCGAGACGAAGCGGGGCCTCGAGGTGAAGTTCGGCGTCGCCAATGACGGCGTGCGCGTGGACCTCCCCATCCCGCAAGCGGGCGCCTATCTCCAGGAGCCGGAGTAGCGCGGCCCGCCGCTCACGGCGGCGTCAGCACCACGATCCGGTTCGAGTACGAGGCGAGCACCAGCTCGTCGCCGCCGTTCTCGCCGATCAACTCCGCCGCCACGAGGCCGTGCCCGTTCGCCGTGTCGCGGAAGACGTCGGTCGCCTTCACCTCGGCGCCCGACACGAGCACACGGCACACCTGCGAGTAGCCGTCGACCGCGCGCGTGCCCGCGCCGCCGCCCCGCAGCGGGAAGGTCCCGCGCGCGACCCCGCACACGCCCTTCGCTGGGTCGGTGCACACCACCGCCGGCTTCAACGCGTCGCCGTCCGCGACCCACCGGAGCACGCGCCCCTCGTATCCGCAGAGGGACGCGCCGCCCGCGCCGTCGTCGCAGGAGCGCGAGAGGCCGCCCGCCTCCTCGTGTACGACGCGCCCGGAGCCCGGTGCGTCCACGTCGACGACGACCGTCCGTGGACGCGGGCGGCGGCGGGGGGGCGCGTCGGGGGGCGTCACGCCGTCGGTCTGGCGCGGCCCGTGCCAGCCCGGTCGTGCGACGCGGGCCCCGGGCCGTACCCCGGGCCGTACCCCGGGCCGTACCCCGGGCCGTACCCCGGGCCGTACCCCGGGCCGCGTGTCGTCCAAGCGTCAGGACGGGGGCGGGCGCGTCCGGCGAACGGGGGGCGCGACGCGCAGCGCCGCGAGCAGGACGAGCGCGGGCACGAGGTGCATCTGCAGTCGCTCGATCGACGTGTCGAGGTGCTGCGGCAGCGCGTGCGGCGTGAGCACGTAGACGAGCACGTACGCCGCTGCGATCGACGCGACGACGACCGCGACGCCCGTGGTCGCGCCGCCGCGCACCCGCCCCAGCGCCGCGGCGAGCAGCACCGCCGGCAGCAGCAGATTCCATCGGGCGGTCGAGACCACCTCGTCGAGCCATGCCGCCGCGATCATCACGAATCTCGACGGACGGGCGAGCCGGTCGAGCACCGAACCCGCGGACGACGCCTCGAAGAGGTCGTTCGGCGGCGCCAGCGCGAGTTTGAACGCGACGAGCACCGCGACCATCGGCGCCGCGCCCGCCGCGAAGCGACGCAGCGCCTGCCGGCGCGGGAGGCCGGCGGGGGGTCGCACGACGAGCGACGCGCCGAGGGCCCCCAGCACGACGATGCCCTCGTTCTTCGTCCACGCCGCGATCGAGCCGAGCACGCCGACGAACACGACGGCCGAGCGCGCCCCCTCGGGACGCTCGTGGGCCGAGGCGAGCCATCCGCACGCGAGGACGAGCAATGCCGCGAGGGGCACGTCGGCGTAGCGCCACGAGACCTGCCGGGCGACGTGGGGCATCGCGAGGAAGAGGAGCGTCGCGACGACCGCGACCTCGCGTCCACGACGCGGCCCGACGGCACCGGCGAGCCCGACGGCCGCCAGGGCGCCGAAGAGCGCGGCGACGACGGCCGACGGCAGGGTCGAGCCGTCGCCGAGGAGTCCGCCGCCGAACGCGACGAGCCCCGGGATCAGGAGCGGGTAGTCGGGGTGCGTCGCGGCCATCTCGGGCGAGAACCCGAGGGCGAGGTCGCCGGGCGCCCGCAGGAACAGGCGGGCGCGCAGGTTCCAGAATCCGAACGCGTCCCAGGCGCCGTCGGGTGCCCGCACGAGCCGGGCGACGGCGATCGACGCGGCAGCCGCCCCGCCGACGATCGCGAGCGCCACGAACGCCCGTCGCCGGTGCACGCCTCCTGGTACGGCCGGCGGCGCGTGGAGGCGGCCCGTCGTCGAGCCCCGGTCCCGCCGCGTCGCGAACGCACCGAGCGCGAGCACCCCGAGGCACGCCGTGAGCCAGGCCGCCGTCCCGACCGTCGGGAAGAGGAGGCGGGCGGTCGCGCCGGTCGAGAGGAACGCGAGCCCGATCACGAGGGCCGTCGCCCCGAGGAGCGTTGGCTCCGCGGCGGGCCTCGCGTCCGCGCGGAGGATCCTCCCCACGGCGAGCCCGGCGAAACACGTCGCCCCGAGGGTCAACAGGCCGTGGGCCAGGACGGCGTGGGCTTCGAGCCCGAGAGTCCCGAGGGCGCCGATCACGGCGTCGCGGGTCCGAGGATCGCGTAGCCGCTGGGAACCGTCGCGAGGACGGGGCGGCGCGCGCGCGCGGCATAGGCGACGACGTCCTCCACGCGAGCGGCGGAGAGACCGAGGAGGAGGGCCGGGTCGTCGTCGCCCACGACGAGGGTGGGCGCGAGCGCGAACTGCAGCGACACGCGTCGAGTGAGCGGGCCCTCGTCCGCCTCGAGGGCGACGAAGCCGACGCGGGGCGCGCCGGCGACCGCCGCGACCAGCGGGGCGAAGCGGGCGTCGATCGTCGGGGGGGCGGCGTGGGGCTTGTGCCGCTCGCGGTACGCCTCGCGGAGCACGAGGCCGCAGCACAGCAGGCCGATCCCGACGAGGGCGCGGGAGAGCGCAGGGTGGGAGGCGTCGGCCCGGACGTCGCGCATCGGCGGCAGTGTACGGACGCTGGGCGGCGGCAGGTCTTGACGGATCGCGAGCCGCGGGGGAGCGTCCGGGCATGGCCGACGCCGACGACCCCCGCCTTCGCGTCGAGAACGAAGCCCCGGTCCGCCCGAAGGGCGCCTACGTCCTCCACTGGATGACCGAAGCGCGCCGCACCCGGTGGAACCGGGCCCTCTCCCGGTCCGTCACCCTCGCGAAGTCCTTCGGCCGCCCGCTCCTCGTCCTCGAGGCGTTCCGCTCCGACACGCGATACGCCTGCCCCCGCTTCCACCGCTTCGTCCTCGACGGGATGGCCGACCAAGCGGCCCGCTTCGAGGCCGCAGGCGTCGCCTACTACCCCTACGTCGAACCGGTGCCAGGCTCGGGCAAAGGCCTCCTGACGTTCCTCGCCGAGGACGCCTGCGCCGTCGTGACCGACGCCTCCCCCGCGTCGTTCCACCCCCGCATGCGCGCCGCCGCCGCGAAGCGCCTCGGCGTCCGCCTCGAGGCCGTGGACGGATCGGGCCTCCTCCCCCGCGCCGCCATCCGCGACGCGCTCGACGACCCGTTCGTCTTCCTCGCCCGCTTCCGCCGCGCGCTCCCCGCGCTCGCGTTCGTCGGCGTCGAGGAGGACCCGCTCGCAGCACCGCCGCCGCGCCGCCTCGAGAAGCTCCCGAAGGAGGCGACCGAGCGCTGGCACCCGGTCCGTCTGGCGCTCCTCGAGGGCGACCCAGACCTCCTCGCGCGCTTCCAGGTGGACGCGGCCGTCGCCCCGTCGCCGGTCCGCGGCGGCGAGGTCGCGGCGCACGCGGCGTTCGCGGCCGCCCTCCGCGCCCCCGCGGCGACGTTCGCCCCCGACCTCGACGCGTGGGTGCGCTTCGGCCACCTCTCGGTCGAAGAGGTCGCGCGCGAGCTCCTCTTCCGCGACGGCCGGATCCCGTCCGTCGATCTGAAGAAGGACGCAACGGCGCCCGACGGCTGGTGGACGCCCACGGCCTCGGTGGACCGCTTCCTCGACCGCCTCGTCGTGCGGCGCGAGCACGCGCTGCACCGCGCGGAGCGCCGCGGCCGCGACGGCGACCGCTGGGAGGCGCTCCCCGCCGACCTGCGCGTGCGGCTCGAGCGGGCCGGCACCCGGCCCGGGCGCACGCTCGTCGACCTCACCGCGCTCGAGGCCGGCGCGGGCCCCGACGCCGCCTGGAACGCGCTCCAGCACGCGCTGCGCACCGACGGCCGGCTCCCGGTCGGCGCCCGCCGACGCTGGGTGCGGGGGATCCTCGAGGCGGCGGCGCACCCGCGCGACGCCTTCGACCTCGCGATCCATCTCACGCACAAGCTGGCGCTCGACGGCCGCGACCCGTTCGCGGTCGCCGAGGTGACGTCCGTCTTCCGCGACGCCGCCCCGCCCGACGACCGTCCCGGGAAGGGCGCGGGCCCCGGACGCCCGCCGAGCGGCCAACCGGCGCCGGGACGCGAGGCCCGCCCGCCGTCCGGTCGCCGACGCCAGCCGAGGTAGGGGGCCGCGGCGCCGCCCGGGCCTCGCGTCCCGGGCCCCGTCGCCGCGCGTCAGAGCGGGATGTTGCCGTGTTTCTTCGGCGGGTTCTTGTCGCGCTTCGTCGAGAAGTACGTCAGCGCCTGGATGAGCCTCGGCCGCGTGAACTTGGGCTCGATCACGTCGTCGAGGTAGCCCATCTCCGCCGCCACGTACGGGTTCGCGAACCGCTCGCGGTACTCCGCGGTCTTCGCGGCCTCCGCCGCCGCCGGGTCCGCCGCCGCCGAGATCTCCTTCTTGAAGATGATCTCGACCGCGCCCTTCGCGCCCATCACCGCCACCTCGGCCGACGGCCACCCCGCGTTCCAGTCGCCGCGGATGTGTTTGCTCGACATGACGTCGTAGGCGCCGCCATAGGCCTTGCGCGTGATCACCGTCAGCTTCGGCACCGTCGCCTCGCAGTAGGCGTAGAGCAGCTTGGCGCCGTGCTTGATGATCCCGTTCCACTCCTGGTCGGTGCCGGGCAGGAAGCCGGGCACGTCCTCGAACGTCACCAGCGGGAGGTTGAACGCGTCGCAGAACCGTACGAACCGCGCCGCCTTCACCGACGCGTGCCCGTCGAGGCAGCCCGCCAGCACCTGCGGCTGGTTCGCCACGATCCCCACGGGCCGCCCGTGCAGCCGCGCGAATCCCACGATGATGTTCTCGGCGAACCCGTCGTGGACCTCGAACAGGTCGCCGTCGTCCACGACGAGCCGGACGACCTCCTTCATGTCGTACGGCCGGTTCGGGTCGGTCGGGACGATGTGGTTGAGCCGCTCCTCGGCGCGGTTCGGGTCGTCGGTCGGCACCTTCACCGGCGGCGACTCCGTGTTGTTCTGCGGCAGGAACGACAGCAGGCGCCGCAGCGTCGCGAGCGCGCCCGCGTCGTCGGGCGCACGGAAGTGCGCCACGCCCGACTTCACCGCGTGGGCCGTCGCGCCGCCGAGGTCCTCGCTCGTCACGTCCTCGTGGGTCACCGTCTTCACGACGCTGGGCCCGGTCACGAACATGTACGACGTGTGCTCGACCATCACGATGAAGTCGGTGATGGCGGGCGAGTAGACCGCCCCGCCCGCGCACGGGCCCATGATCGCCGACAGCTGCGGGATCACGCCCGAGCACAGCGTGTTGCGCAGGAAGATCTCCGCGTAGCCGCCAAGGCTGACCACGCCCTCCTGGATGCGCGCGCCGCCCGAGTCGTTGAGCCCCACGACCGGCACGCCGGTCTTGAGCGCGGCGTCCATCAGCTTGCAGATCTTCTCGGCGTTGGCGCCCGAGAGCGACCCGCCGAAGACGGTGAAGTCCTGCGCGAACACCGCGACCGGCCGCCCGTCCACGCGGCCGAACCCCGACACGACGCCGTCGCCGGGGACGATCTTGTCCTCCATGCCGAAGTCGCGGCACCGGTGCGTCTTGAACGCGTCGAGCTCCTCGAACGTCCCGCGGTCGAGGAAGAGGTCGATGCGCTCGCGGGCCGTCAGCTTGCCCCGCTCGTGCTGCCTGCGGATGGCGTCGGCCCCGCCGCCCAGCTGGGCGGCTTCCCGACGTGCGCGCAGGTCCTCGATCCGGGGGTCTTCGGCGGTGCTCATGGCCCGGGATCCTAAGACGAGACCCCCGGAAGCCGTCATCCCTGGAGGAGGGCGGACGGGCCCGACCCCCTGTGCGGGGACGCGAGGCCCGGCGGCCGCCGGGCCTCGCGTCGATCCGCAGGCGGCCGCGTCCGTTCCCCACGGGGACGATGTCACCGGAGCACACGGCCATGGGACGGCTCGTCAGAATCCTCGGGGCCCTCGGTGCGGCGACCTTCGCCGGCCTGGCGCTCAGAGCTCGTGAAGAAATCGCCTTCGCTCGGTTTCCGGCGGGCCAAGCCCCCCGGAAACCCGCTCGGCGCGCGGCCCCTGCGGGTCCGCGCTTCGCGGCTGTGACGGAATCTTCGATTCCGTCACAGGCTCTCAGCGGATGCGGCGAGGCGCCGCCGCCGGCCCCGCCGCGGCCGGCCGTGCCGTCGCCCGCCGCGTCCGCGCCGACGAGCGCGGCGCCCGCGCTGCCGGCCGGCGATCGCGATGACG
>Ga0335397_10000520_pt1 | contig 50145 bp, 36 predicted proteins | sample MAT04_FD_205740 | JGI IMG/M metagenome (GOLD analysis project Ga0335397, IMG submission 205740) | Freshwater microbial communities from Lake Fryxell liftoff mats and glacier meltwater in Antarctica - MAT-04 (spades assembly) (version 2) ...
CAATCTGCGGATCTCCAAGGAAGATTACCGGGCCGATATCCGTAAGCTGCTGATGTTTCTTTCCGGGAAGAAGAAACGGCTGTTTCGCGAACTGACGGCTGAAATGCAAGCGGCGGCGAAGGAACTCAAGTTTGAAAAAGCCGCCCGCCTGCGTGACCAGATTCAGGCGCTGGAGAATCTGAATCTGCGCGGCGATTTGCGCGAACATGCGCAACCTGAAGTGTTCTACATCGACCCGAAACGGGGCCTGAAAGGTTTGCAGAAGATTTTCGATCTGCCATCGCCGCCGCGACGAATCGAAGGGGTCGATATCGCCCATCTGCAAGGGGGTGAAACGGTGGCCAGTCTGGTGCAGTTCATCGACGGTTTACCGTTCAAGCATGGTTACAAGCGATTCAAAATCCGCACAGTGGAGGGTGTAGACGATTTCGCCTCGCTGCGGGAAGTTGTCAGCCGGCGGTTCCGTCGCTTACAGCAAGAAGGTGAGCCGTTTCCCGACCTGCTGTTGGTGGACGGCGGCAAGGGGCAGCTTTCGTCGGTGATGTCGGCCTTCAAAGACCTCGACATCACGCCGCCATTTGTGATTTCCCTCGCCAAGCGCGAGGAAGAAATCTTCCTGCCGGGGCAATCCGAACCGAAACTCCTCAGTAAGCACTCGTTTGCGTTGCGACTTTTGCAGTACGTCCGCGACGAATCTCACCGGTTCGCCCAGCAGTATCACCACTTGCTGCGGAAGAAATCGACGCTGGGAGAGTGAGCGCAGCTGCGATTTTCGCGGTTGGAGAGCGATTTTGCGTTCGCCAATCCCCCAGCGGCTCGCAGTTTGCCAACGTTCCGGCTTCGTCTTGCATCGTTTTCAGGAATCGGATAATTCTTCCCGGCCCAAGATCGGCGCTTGGCCGATCAGCCGTCGTCCTATCGCCCGATCCTGCGTTTCCATCATCCGCGTTTCGTCCGCCGTTCGAGAGCCGCATGTCGCGTTCCCGCTGCCCCCGCTGCGCCATCGACCCGCTCGCCATGGGGCGACGCGTTGGTCGCATGCTGTTGCGGAGTCTGTTGAGTGCGATCTTGCTGGGAACAACGGTTGGCAATCTGGCTGCGGCCGACGGCGACCTCCCACCGTCCCCCCGATCACTGCCGATGAGCGGCGAAGTGGAAGTCGAAACGTTGGGCCACAACCTCGCGGCGGTGCGGGTGGAAGGGAATCAGACGATTCCGAACACCGATATCGCCAGGCATATCAAAACACGCCCCGGCCGTCCGGTGACGCAGAAACAGATCAAGGAAGATGTCGAGGCACTGGTTCGCACGCGATGGTTCGCCATCGTCGAGCCTTCGATTCGGCAAACCGAAGCCGGTCCCGAACTGGTGTTCCGCCTGGTCGAACGGCCCATTGTGCGCTCGGTGACGTACATCGGTGTCGAACCGGCCAAGGGATTCAAAAAGATCGGCGTCGCCTGGGGCCTGGCGAAGGAAGAAGAAAAGAAACTCGAAGCGCTGACCGGCCTGAAAAAAGGAAGCCCGTTCGATATCGCAGCCAATAAAGAATGTGCGCGGCGGATCGAGCAGACCTACCATGAGCAGGGTTACGCGTTCGCCACGGTGGAACTCGAAAAAGGTGGCAACCGCGAAGACCGCGAAGTCGTGTTCCGAATCGATCGCGGGCCGAAAGTCCATGTCGTCGATGTCGACTTCACCGGCAACGATTTCTTCAGCGATCAGGTGCTGGGATTAAAACTGCGCACCAAGCAACGCATCGCCTGGGTCTTTGGCGGCAAATACGATCCCGCCACAATCCCCGACGACATGCAGTCGCTCAACGAATACTATCGCGGCCTCGGCTTCTTCGATGTCGCCATTGAGCACGAATTGGCCTTCTCTGAAGACAAATCGAAGGCATTCATCACCTACAAAATTGACGAAGGGATGCGGTACAAAATCCGCGAAACCTTTATCGAAGGGAACGAGATTCTGTCAGAGACCGCATTGCGGAATGATCTGGCGATTCAGGATCAGGAATTCTTCAACGCCAAGCGCCTCTCGAAGGATGTCGAAAAAGTCCGCGATAAATATGGCGAACTCGGTCGGCTGTTCGCCCAGGTCGATGCCGTGCCACGCTTCCTGGAAGAACCCGGCGAAATTGACATTGTCTATCGGATCAACGAAGACAAAGTCTACCGCCTGCGAGATTTCCGGGTCCATTTTGAAGGCGACCATCCGCATTCCAAGGTGACATTGCCGCGAAACATCGCCCGCATTCATCCAGGAGACTTGGCCGATCCCAAGAAGATTCGTCAGACGCAGCGATTTTTTGAAGGATCGCAGTATTTCGAGACAAATCAGAGCCTGCCCGGTCAGGGCGTGCGGATGGATATCAGCCGCGTGACCGACGAGTGGCTGCCGATGCCGGATGTCGCCGTGGCCCGCGGACAAAGTGAACCTGGCACCACGCCGCCGCAAGGACAGGGCATCATTCAAACGCAAGGTCGCGGTCCGTTTCCCGGTCCTCAAGGTTACATTTACGATGACAGCCCGATGGGCGACCCGTTCATGCCGGCCATTCGCGATCCCGATCCGAATGTCTGGGAAAATCTTCCGCCGCCGGAATTCATCGATGTCGATGCCTATTTGACTGAGGCGCGCACCGGTCGGTTGATGTTCGGGGTGGGCGTGAACAGTAATGCCGGCGTGATCGGCAATATTGTGTTCAGCGAGAACAACTTCGACATTCTGCGGCCCCCCACAAGCTGGGCCGACTTATGGAACGGCAGCGCCTTTCGGGGTGCCGGCCAGAAATTCCGCATCGAAGCCATGCCCGGTTCCCAGGTCAGCCGTTATCTGGTGGACTGGCAAGATCCGTACTTCATGGACACCGATTACAGCCTCGGCGTCAGCGGTTTTTTCTACAACCGCTATTTTCGCAACTGGACGGAACAACGCGTCGGCGGCCGGGCCCGCGTCGGACGGCAGTTTACTCAACAATGGTCGGCAGCCGTCTCCCTGCGGTTGGAAAATGTCGACATCTTCAATCCGTCGAACCCGGCACCACCCATCTTAACGGAAGCCGTCGGCTCCAATCTGCTGTCCACCGTGCAGGGAACCTTGATCCACGATACTCGCGACGCGGCGTTTCTCCCCGGCAGCGGGCATTACATTTCGGGCAGCGTGGAACAAGCCTTCAACGAATTCACCTACACCAAGCTCGATCTCGAAGGCCGGCAATACTTCACCACCTATCAGAGACCCGACGGTGAAGGTCGGCATACCGTCATGTTACGCGGCGAAACCGGCTGGACCGCATCCGACACGCCAATCTTTGAACGCTATTACGCGGGCGGTTATCAATCGTTCCGCGGCTTCGCCTTCCGTGGCGTAACACCAATTCAGACCGGTGTCGAAGTCGGCGGTCAGTTCCAGGCGTTGGGCACGGCCGAATACACCCTGCCGGTGACGGCGAATGAAATGATCAAGGTCGTGGCGTTCACCGATTTCGGTACGGTGGATGAGAAAGTCACGTTCGATAATTTTCGGTTGTCCGTCGGTGCCGGTCTTCGATTGACCGTCCCCATGATGGGCCCCGTGCCGATTGCGTTGGACTTCGGCGTCCCGGTGATCAAGCAAGACTTCGACCGCGACCAGATTTTCAGTTTCTACATCGGGGCGAACTGGTAAGCAGGCTAAGGGCTGAGAGCTAAGTGCTAAGGGCCAGAAAATTTAATCCCTAATCCCTAATCCCTATAAAGCTCACCTATGTCGGTTGAATCCTGGCAGCAACGGCTCTACCCAGACGCATCGCGGATGGCCCCCCAGACGCAATTCATGACAGTGCTCGAGCAGCAGGTTCGGCCGCACCATCACGTTCTGGATCTGGGTGCCGGAGCGGGGGAACTCAACCGCTATCAGTTCAAGGGCCGCGTCCAACGGATGGTCGGGATCGATCTCGATCCGCGAGTGACCTCAAATCCGCTGTTGGACGAGGGCGTGCTGGGCGATGTCTGCCAGTTGCCGTTCGCCGACAAGACATTCGATGTGGCGTTCGCCGTGTATGTGTTGGAGCATATTGCCGACCCGGAGCGATTCACGGCGGAAGTGAGCCGTGTGCTGAAACCGGGCGGGGTGTTCGTGTGCCTCACGCCGAACTGGACCCACTATGTCCCGATGATTGCGTCTATCACGCCGTTCGCATTCCATCAGTGGTACAACAAGCTGCGTGGACGTGAGGAGGACGATACCTTTCCGACACATTATCGTTTGAACAGCCGCGGGGCGCTGCGTCGCCATTTCGGCACCGCAGGCTGCTCACCGGTTGCTGTGAAGATGATCGAAACGCTGCCGAGCTATTTGAAATTTTCGACGCCGTCATTTCTGGTCGGTGCGGCGTATGAACGGCTGGTGAACTCGACGGACCTGCTCGCCGGATGTCGCGTCAACCTCATTGGCGTCTATCGCAAAGAGGGGGAAGCGTCACAACTTCCCGCGCAGCAGCGAACTCGGCGGGCTGCTTAAATCGCGTGGGCTTATGCGAGACAGGTCCCGCCGATGCCATCGGCGGGCTTGGGCGGGCGATATTCCTGGCAGACGATTCATTATTCCTTGAGCATCGATCATAATTCTCAGCTATGATCCTTGAAGGAATTGTCACCAGTCTGGATGCCAGCGGGCGGCTGAATGTCGCGCCGATGGGGCCGCTCGTCACGCCCGAATTTTCTACGCTGATCCTGCGGCCGTTCCAGTCATCGCAAACCTTTCAGAACCTGAAAGCCCACCCCTGCGGCGTCCTGCATGTCATCGATGATGTGCTGTTGATCGCCCAGGCGGCGTTGAATCAGCTGCCCGCGGAGCCGGAGACGTTTCCCGCGGAGAAAGTCGCCGGGCGTGTGTTGGCCGCCTGTTGCCGCTGGTTCGAGTTCGAGATCACAGCTGGCGATGATTCGCAGCCGCGCACTCATCTCGAAGCACGCGTGATTCATTCTGGCCGTCTGCGGGACTTCTTCGGCTTCAATCGCGCAAAGCACGCCGTACTCGAAGCCACGATTCTAGCGACACGCCTGCATCTGCTACCGCAAACAGATGTCCGAGCCGAGCTGCATCGTCTGGCACCCCTCATCGAAAAAACAGCCGGTCCGCAGGAGCACGCAGCCTGGACACTGGTCTGCCGTTTCATCGATGACTGGCCGACTCAACAAAAAATCTCTTGAGCAATGCAGCGGCAAAATCTGCCGGTAGGGATGAGCGTGGCCGCGATCCAGCTTGCGCAATCCGCAGCCGGTGACCGATTGTCACATGCCTGACAGCTTACCCAGGCATCGCGTCAACCGCTGATTGGTCATGGACCGATGGAGTCGAAATGGGGGCAGCGCCCCAACTTTGCAGGCAGGTTGCCGGCGAGGTGGTTTCAAACTCTCCACTTCAGCATTGTCCACGGATGGGACGCTTTGCCGCTGGGATGAACCGCCGTCGCGCCTTCCGATCAGGCCTGATGATCGCCGGAGCGGTGTGCCTGTCGCTGTGTTCGTTAGTCGCCATTCAGGGGGACGAACTCGAACTTCCCGTGGTCGCCAAGCCGTCGGCATATCCAACGTTTCGTTTGCGTGGCCGCATCGACACGGATTTCCTCTGGTCGGATCAAACCCCGGAGAATCGAGCCGTGTTTGGCGACTTGCCCGACACGGTCGGATTGCGGCGAGCCCGCATCGGTGCGGAAGGTCATTTCTCGCCCGATTCGCGCTACGTCGCGGAAGTCGATCTCGCGAGCGGCGAAGTCGTGCTGCGCGACGTTTACCTTGCCCATGGCAACGTGCAGCAATCCGGCGAGTACAAAGCGGGGCACATGCGGGAACCGTTCAGTTTGGAAGGTGGGACCAGCGCGAACTCCTTCGCCTTTCTGGAGCGGTCCTCGATCAACGCGCTCGACCCCGCGCGCAATTGGGGTGTCGGCTTCACACGCGGCGGTGCGGACGAACGATGGACACTTTCCGGGGGCGTCTTCCAGGCGGGGACCGATCCTTCCGATCTGGAATTTGAAGCGGGCACCACGACCGCGGTGACCATTCGCGGCACAGGACTGGCCTGGTACGAGCACGAAGGCAAACAGCTCATGCATTTCGGGCTGGCGATTTCAGAGCGGCTTCCCGACCAAGGTGTGGTGCTCGTTCGCCAGCGACCGTCATCGCCGTTGCTCGATCTGGGCGATTCCTCGGATTCCCCCTTCGCTCCGAGACTGAAAATTCCCGCGAATTTTCAGCAACTCTTCAATGTGCAATGGGCCGCCGTGAATGGATCGCTGTGGACACAGGCGGAATGGTATGGAACGCTGATCAATCAGCGCGATGGCGGGGATGTGTTCTTACACGGCAGTCATGCGGATGTGGGATACTTTCTCACGGGGGAACAGCGCAGCTATTTGAAGGATGCCGGGGTGTTCGGCCCGGTCTCGGTGCATCGTCCGGTGTTCTCCAAGTTCTCCTCGAAAGACCAAGCGGAAGAACTCGGGCCGGGAGCCTGGGAACTGACGGCACGATTGTCGTATCTGAATTATGACGATGGCGACATGCCGACCGACACGCTGGGAAATCCGGCTGGTGTGATTCTGCCCCAGGCCACCGCGGGCGTGAACTGGTATCTCGCCGACCGGATGCGGCTGATGTTCAATTACGTCTATTCCGCTCCCGACGAAGTGAGCGCGGGCCAAAGCTCGGCGAGCGTCTTCGGCCTGCGGCTCGGTATGTTCTGGTAGCAGCCGCGCTGGTGGTGCTCCGACAGCATCGATATCACGTTCTTGATGACATTAATGTGTGGCACCTTCGCCGTTGAAACGAATGCAGTCGACGAAATAACGCCGTTGGCCACGATCCACCTGCTCCACGAGGCCGTGGATGTCGGTATCGAATCCGGGGAAGCGCTCATTGAAGTCGCGGGCGAATGTGAGATATTGAACAATTGTCGGGTTGAACCGTTCGCCCGGAATGAGCAGCGGAATTCCTGGTGGATAGGGCGTCAGCAGCACGGCCGTGGTGCGACCGTCGAGGTGGTCGATTTCCACTCGATCAATATCGCGATGGGCCACGCGGTCGAAAGCGTCCGACGGCTTCATGGTCGGCTGCGTCACCGAGAGATACATATCGGTCGTCACGCGGGCTACATCGTTGGCTTTGTACGTGTCGTGAATCTGTTGACACAGATCCTTCAAGCCCAGTTGCTCGTACTGCGGGTACTGAGCCACGAACTCGGGGAGAATCCGCCACATTTTGTGGTTTTTATCGTAGTCGTCTTTGAATTGCTGCAACGCGCTCACCAGCGTGTTCCACCGGCCCTTGGTGATGCCGATGGTGAACATGATGAAGAAGGAATACAGCCCGGTCTTCTCGACAATCACCCCGTGTTCGGCGAGATAGCGTGTCACGATGGACGCGGGGATGCCGGTCTCGGAGAAGTGCCCCGAGAGGTCGAGTCCCGGAGTGATTAGGGTGGCTTTGATCGGGTCGAGCATGTTGAAGCCGGGGGCGATGTTCCCGAACCCGTGCCAGGCATCGTTCGCCCGCAGCAGCCAGTCATCCCGATTGCCGATCCCTTCCACGGTCAGCCGTTCCGGCCCCCAGACCTTGAACCACCAGTCCTGGCCCCATTCATCGTCCACCTTACGCATCGCGCGGCGGAAATTGAGGGCTTCCAGAATCGACTCTTCCACCAGCGATGTCCCGCCGGGCGGCTCCATCATCGCCGCCGCGACATCGCAGGAAGCGATAATCGCATATTGTGGCGATGTCGAGGTGTGCATCAGGTACGCTTCGTTGAAGATGTGCCGATCCAGCTTCTCTGCTTCCGATTCGAGGACCAGAATCTGCGAGGCTTGCGAGATCCCCGCGAGCAGTTTGTGCGTGGAATGGGTCGCGAAAATCATCGACACTTTCGGCGCTGGGCGGTCTCTGCCGATGGCATGCATGTCTTTGTAGAAGTCGTGAAACGTCGCATGCGGCAGCCAAGCCTCGTCGAAGTGCAACGTGCCGATCTTGCCATCCAGCAGTTGCTTCAGCGTCTCGACGTTGTAAATGATTCCGTCGTAGGTACTCTGGGTGATGGTGAGAATCCGGGGCTTGCGTCCGGGGTTGCGGGCCTGTGCTTCGCGCGCAAACGGGTTGGCGTCGATTTTCGCCTGAATGTTTTCGGGCCGAAATTCATCGAGAGGGATCGGCCCAATAATTCCCAGGTGATTCCGTGTGGGCATCAGAAATACCGGGACGGCGCCCGTCATGATGATGGAATGCAGGATCGAAACGTGGCAGTTTCGATCAACGAGCACAATGTCGCCCGACGCCACGGTCGAGTGCCACACCATTTTGTTGGATGTCGATGTTCCGTTCGTCACAAAGAAGCAATGATCGGCATTAAAAATCCGCGCTGCATTCCGTTCGGAAGCTGCCACCGGACCGGAATGGTCGAGCAGTTGTCCCAACTCTTCCACGGCATTGCAGACGTCGGCGCGCAGCATGTTCTCGCCGAAGAACTGGTGGAACATCTGTCCCACGGGACTTTTCAAAAACGCCACGCCGCCAGAATGCCCCGGGCAATGCCACGAGTAGGAGCCGTCTTGGGCGTAGTGCATCAGGGCGCGAAAAAACGGCGGAGCCAGACTGTCGAGATAAGCCTTGGCCTCGCGGATGATGTGCCGGGCCACGAACTCCGGCGTGTCTTCGAACATGTGAATGAAGCCGTGCAGTTCCCGTAGAATATCGTTGGGGATATGGTGCGAAGTCCGCGTCTCTCCATACAGGTAGATCGGGATTTCCGCGTTCCGAAAGCGGATTTCCTGGATGAAGCGACGCAATTTGACAATCGTGGGGTCGATATCGGCCCCGCCCATCAGGTCTTCATCATCGATGGACAGAATGAATGCGGACGCGCGGCTCTGCTGCTGTGCGAACTGCGAGAGGTCGCCATAACTGGTCGCCCCCAGAATCTCCACCCCTTCCTGCTCAATCGCCCCGGCGAGTGCCCGAATTCCCAGTCCGGAGGCATTCTCGGACCGGAAGTCTTCGTCGATAATGACGATCGGAAATCGAAACTTCATCCACCTGCTCCGTTCACGGAATTCGCGTTAGGCTGTCATGATTCGTGTCAGAAATTCCATCCGCCTTCGTGGCCATCGACTGCGCGGAGCGATCCACCGCGGCAGTAGTTGGCGATACTTCAGCCCGACGTTGGCAGCGCAGCATGGCGACGTGAGGACAGTACAACACATGCTGGGCGAGAACCATGCTGGGCGAAAACACAGTGCGGATTGCCGATAGGGACATCGCCAGCCTCGAACACGCAACGGCCGAGGCTTGTTGCATGAAACTGAGGAGTCTGAATACGCGGAACGTGGTTTGACTCGATTGCAGTTCGTAACCATAATGCATCGCGCGGGGATCGGCAACTCGCCGTCAAGGGACGCATCAATCTTATTCAGGACCAAACATCATGGCGGACAAGGGCAAAGGCGACAAAGCGAAAAAAGAACTCCAAAAGAAGCCCGTTCTATCGCTGAAAGAAAAACGCAAGGCGAAGAACGAAAAGAAAGCCGGCAAGTAGTTGGCTCTGTCATCGCGGTGGATATCCGCCTCATTCGCGGGCGGATTCCCCGTGAGTCAGTCCGCGAAAGTGAGACGGACCGCTCTCACCTGTGGATTTCGCACGCAGCACCGTAATCTACCAATCAGATGGACTCCCTCCGGGTTGAGACCGTCCAGGTGATAGTCGCGTGCGGTCGGCGTGATGGTTTGGCCCGATACACGGAATCCAGTCCTCACTGTCGGGAGCGAGATAGTGCTTTCTGATGCCATGAAACAGAGGTTGTGGCGAGCGGGGTGAATCCGCGAGACTTTGGCGAACCAAGGAGCGTTCGTCATGAAAAAGAAGTATCTCGTGCGATTGTCGAAGGAAGAACGGGACACGCTTTGTCGCGTGATCGAAACCAGGCAGGGTTTGTCGCAAAAGGTCCGACGGGCGCAGATTCTGCTGAAGGCCGCTATCGAGGGGCCGAATTAGACGGACGCGAAGATCGCGAACGCGTCTTCTTGCCGAACTCAGACTGTAGAGGGGATTCCTCAGCGTTTATTGACGGAAGGCTTCGAGGCGGCTTTCTGCGGCAAAAAACGCGAACAACCGCCGCGAGCCAAACTGCTCGACGGCGGATTTCTGCGGAAGTCCAATTTTCAACGGCGAGTCTGGGAACCCCTCCAGCGGGTGGCAAAACATTCCGATGGGATCACGTTCCACGATTTGCGGCACACACTCCTCGACCCTACTCCGACAGAATCTGCATCCGAAAATCGTGCCAGAGCGGCCGGGCCATTCGTCAATCAAGCTGACAATCGGCAAACATACCCATCTGCTGCCTGATGCGCAAGTTCTGGCAGTAGACGCCATCAACCGGGAATCTCACGCATGGTCGTCAAACCGAAGATTTCGGCTGACGACCCTCAAGCGGCGATTGCGTAAACCTTAGCTGTCTAAGGCGTTAAAAACTGAGCGCGTTGGGGCTCGAACCCAAGACCTACGGATTAAAAGTCCGTTGCTCTACCAGCTGAGCTACGCGCTCTAAGACACTTCTACGTCATTGTTTACGATGATTTTCGTCGTCAGCGGATTTTAAAAAAATCACAACGGATGACTGGCGATCCGTCGAAATCCACACCCGCACGGCCGCAACAGTCGGGTGTGGGATGACACTTTCCATGCGATTTGGAAAGTGAGTCAATGCATTAGTTTAGCGTCTCTCGCATTTCTGGCAAGCCAGCGCAGGCATCACCCAATTTTCGGTCGACGTGCGGCCTGCTCAATACCGCATTTTCAGTGTTTTCATAAACCTCGCACAGTCATCGCAGCGTTGGGTCAATCGCGAAGACCCAAACAAAACCGCTCGAGTTTGATGACGTTTTTGAGTGGCGCGGACTTTGCGGAATAATCTGACCAAAGTTGATCTTCCGGTTTTGTCGATAATGACGGCAAGACACTGCGATATTGTCGGCAAGGCACGGTGCGGCCGCGAATCCGCGGGCAACGTTCGTTGGGATGGGATATCTCCCAACAATCCGAGATCGATTGAAGCTGGAACAGCGAACAACCGCAGACTCAGGGCTTGCGATCCCTGAATGGCAAGGATGGGCGAGCCATGCAATGGAGTCTTCAGGGTTCGTGTCGGGCCATTCTGCTGGCGGCCGCCTGTGCGGCGACGACCTGCGCTCAAGCTCAACAGGGCTTGTTACTCAGTGGTGTCGGGCCGATCAATCGGTCGATGGGCGGCGCATCCACCGCTGCACCGATTGATGCCAGCGGCGCGCTTCACTGGAACCCCGCCTCCATCATGGGGCTGAAGCAATCCGAACTGCAGTTCGGGGTGGAATTGTTGTACCCGCAGATGGAGTTAGGTTCTTCCGTTGAGGCCGGCGCGCTGGGGGGCGGCTTCCCGCCGGTTCCCCTCTCCGGCTCGACCGACAGCAACTCCGGAGCGTTTGCCATCCCGACCGTGGGGTTCGTTTACCGTCCGCCCGATCAATCGTGGGCGTTGGGCCTGGGTGTGTTCGGCATCGGCGGGTTCGGAACCAACTATGCGGGCAGCATGTCGAATCCGATCCTGACGGCACCCGCGCCCAATGGTTTAGGACTGGGGCCGCTGTACTCCAAGCTGCAGTTGATGCAGATCGCACCCACACTCGCGATCCAGTTGACGGACAATGTTTCGATTGGAATCTCGCCGACCATCACGCTGGCCGATCTGTCTTTGGACCCGAATTTTCTGGATAGTCCCGATGATGCCAATGGCGACACATTCGCGAGCTATCCGTTGGGAACGCACGGCCGCACCAGTTGGGGACTGGGGGTTCAAGCGGGCATCTATGTCACCACGGAAAGCGCGTGGAACTTCGGCGCGTCGATCAAAAGCCCTCAATGGATGCAGACGTTTCACTGGAGTGCGGCCGATGAACTGGGACGGCCGCGCGATGTGCGGGCGCACTTCGATCTGCCGTTCATCGCGTCTCTGGGGACATCCTACACCGGCTTCGAGCGGCTGACTCTGGCGGCCGATGCGCGGTATTACGGCTATTCGAGTACGCAAGGTTTTGATGCGGCCGGGTTCAACGGAACGGGAGCCGTCACCGGTTTGGGCTGGGACAGCATCTTCTCGCTCGCGATGGGCGGGCAGTATCAGGCAACGGACGATCTTTCGCTACGGCTGGGGTATGTCTGGAACCAGAACCCCATTCCTGATGCCAACACGTTTTACAACGTGATCTCGCCGAACATTCTGATGCACACGGTTTCCTGCGGCCTGTCGTATCGAATTGTCACCAATTGCGATGTTTCGCTGGCCTATCTGCATGCCTTCGAGAACTCGATCTCCGGGCCGTGGGCACTGCCGGTCATCGGGGCACTCGCCGGAACTTCAGTGAGCAGCAAGGTCTCCGCCGATGCCATCATCGCGGGGTTAACCGTCAAGTTCTGAGATGGAGCCTGTGTGCGACAGGTGTAGGAGCGGATTTCGGTTTGACTCCCCTCGCCCCTGGAGGGAGAGAGGCCGAGGGTGAGGGGGATGTCACGGAGCAACATCACTCCCACCAGCCCGTGCCACGACTTGTCCTCAAGTCGTGCCCGATCAAGCACACGACTTGAGGACAAGTCGTGGCACGAAGAATATTACCGCCGTGAACTCCCCCTCATCCGGCCGAAGCGGCCACCTTCTCCCTCCAGGGGAGAAGGGGAAACAATCAAACGCAACTACACCCTGTATGTGACAGGCGAAGCGGGCAGGAAACTTCAGGCCAGCGTTTCCGTCAACACGGCATGACCAGCGGCAATGGCTGCCAAAGCTCTCTGCAATTCACGCGGTTGAATGGGCTTGGTGAGGTAACCATCCATGCCGATGGCTGTGCATTGCAGGCGAATTTCCGAGGTGGCATGAGCCGTCATCGCGATAATCGGAATGCGACCGCCGGTCTGTTGCTCTCGCTTACGGATCGCGATGGTGGCACTGAAGCCGTCCATCTCGGGCATTTCGAGGTCCATCAACACGACATCGAACGGAGTCTGTGCGACCAGTTCCACCGCTTCGCGGCCGTTGTCAGCCGTGTGAACCGTATGGCCGGAGAGTTCCAACAGGCCGCGTGCCACTTCCTGATTGACGGGCGCGTCATCCGCGAGCAGGATGCGCAGCGGCGAGACGTGGCATTCCGTCTCTTCGATTGTGACGCTGGAATATCCGCAATCCAAGCCCAAGGCTTCTTGGAGCGCACTGGTCAGTTCCGAGACTTTCGCCGGCTTGGTAAAGCACCAGGTGCGCGGATGCAGGTCTTCGATCGGCTGTTCCGCTTGCACATGGCCGGCGGGAACCAGCAGGATGATGGGGAAGTTTTCCAAGGTGGGAATGCGGCGGATTTCCTCCGCCAGCGACCAGCCATTCCGCCCCGGCAACTCCGCGTCGATCACGGCCAACTGGTAGGGTGCCCCGGCGTTGACGCCGTAGTTGATCATCATCAACGCGACGTCCGCTGTCGGAATGGCCTGCGGATTCAACCCCAGTTGTTCCAGTGTTTCGTGCAGCACTTGTCGACTTGTCGGATGATCGTCGACCACAAGCACCGGCAGTGATGGCAGCAACGCGGAGATCTTTTGGGCGTCCGTCGGGATCGCAAACTTCACAGTAAAATGGAATGTACTGCCGGCCCCGATCTCGCTTTCCACCCAGATGTCGCCGCCCATCAGAGTGACCAGTTCCGCGGAGATGGAAAGACCCAGCCCGGTGCCGCCGAATCGTCGCGTGATGGAGTTGTCGGCCTGACTGAACGATTTGAAGATGCGCTGTTGTTGTTCGGGTGTGATGCCGATCCCGGTATCGCTGATGGCGAAATGGAGCATGGTCTCATCAGCAGTTCGTTCTTGGACGCCCACCTTGACGACGACTTCGCCTGCGGAGGTGAACTTGACCGCGTTGCCCACCAGATTCACCAGCACTTGCCGCAACCGGCCCGAATCTCCACTGACGGTGACAGGGACATCGCGATCCAATTGGTAGTTCAATTCCAGTCCGCATTGTGAACTGCGCACCGAGAGAATTCGGACTGCGTCGGCCACGGTTTCGTGGAGATCGAACGGGGCGACTTCCATCTCCACACGGCCGGCTTCGATCTTGGAAAGATCGAGAATATCGTTCAGCAGTCGCAGCAGTGACTCGGCGGATTGTTTGACAACATTCAAATAACTCTTTTGCTGTGAGGTCAGCGAAGTCATCAAAGCGAGATTGTTCATGCCGATGATCCCGTTCATCGGCGTGCGGATCTCGTGGCTCATCGTCGCGAGGAACTGACTCTTGGCACGACTGGCGTTTTCCGCCGCTTCCTTCGCCTCGCGCAATTGTTCTTCCGTGAGACGCAGTTCGGCCGCGATGCGCTCTAACTCGCGGTTGGACAGTGCCAGTTCCTGAGCGCGGTTCTCCGCGGCGGCCGTGCGGTCGGCCACGCGTTGTTCGAGTGTGTTATTCAATTGTTGCAGCTGGCAGAATCCATCCGCATTCTCCAACGCGGCTCCCGCCAGCGCGGTGATAAAATCGGCGAGGCAGGCTTCATCCGCCCCGAACAGGCCGCGTACATTTTCATGCGTGACATACAGGCAGGCCACCGCCACGCCGCGGACGTAAATCGGGGCGCACAGGGACGAGCGGGCCGCTGAGGAAACGCTGGACGGCCTGCGATTCGAGGTGGGTTCTTCGCTGTCCGTTACGGCATGCCCCGCTTGCAAGGCCTGCTGTATCAGCGTGCGGCATTCGGCCGGTATGGATTCTTCCGCTACTTCCTGGCCAGCTGTTAAATGACTGGATGAGATCGGCATCACGCGGCAATGTTCCGCGCGCAGCAGCCGTTGCGATGCGGCGCAGATCTCGGAAAAGACGGCTTCGGAGGTCAGTGCCGAGGCGATCTTGCGGCCCGCGCTCAAGACGACATCGAAACGGTCTACCAGTGAAAACGTCGCGGTTCGAGCGTTCGCCGGTGACGGCGTGGCACTGCTGATGGCCAAATCAAAATTGCGCAGCAGAGTCGCGACCTGGGCCGCATCTTCCTCGGCAGCGGCCCAACCGATCTCGGCTCCAATCCGGCAGCGGACATCGAGCGTCTGAGCATATTCATACGCGGCTTCCTGACGCTGCGCGATCCACAGGCTCAGGTTGAGTAATCGACGAACGGGCCAGGTCACGCCGCGCAAAGCCAGCACAATCGCGGATTCACGCAAGGCATGGGGCAAGTCGTTTCGGAATCGCAATCCCAGCCAGACGGCGCGTAGAGCCACGATGGCGGCCCGCCGCAAAGCACGACGGCGATGCCAGGGGGTATGACGGACATCACTTTGCGCCTGGCGACGCAGCGCGGTGGCCAGCCAGGCCAGATTGGGGGCCACATAGGCATTCATCACCCCGGCCTGAGCCGCTTGCGACAAGGCCCGTTCAAACGCGGCGGCGGCTTGTGTATAGTCATCTGCACCAATCCAGCGGACTCCCTCGGCGAGCAGAACCTGGGCTGTCCCTTGCGCATCGGGACGGGTTCGTTCCAGTTCGACACGCATCACGTCCAGGGGCACGGCCCCCAGCGTGGCTCTCGACCAGACATCGAGGCTGATCCCGGATGCTTGATGGTCGCCCAGTTCCAACCCGGATTCATGAATCCGGCGGGCTTCTTCCACGGCGGGTTGCAAATCGCCCAGTCGGTACAGAGCCGCGGCAATCTGATAGCGCGCGATATGGACTTCCCAGAAATCTCCCGTCCGTTCCAGCAGTCGAATCCCTTCACGACATTTTTCCACGCATTCCCGGTAGCGTGATCCGCTGAAGAGAACGACGCCCAGGTAATGCAGCGACTGTCCTTGTCCCCAAAGATCGTTCAGTTCTTTGCGAATCTGCAAGGATTTCCTGGCATAAGCCATGCCTCGGCCATACCAGGGGACGAGGCTCATCGCGGGTGCATGTTCGGAATACGACTGGGCTAATTCCAATGTGGGGGCATAGTGCTCGGCAAGATTCATGCCGCGCAAATGCGTCCACAGTACGTGCATTTTGCTGCGTGTAAACCAGTAGCCGTGCGCGAGCCGGCTGAAAATGCGAAAGCTCATCAGTTCCTGTTCCGATGGCTCCGTCCGGCGACGGAAGATCGGCCATCGCGCCGTCAGGGTGTGCAATGTCTGGACCACGGCTTCCCAGAGAAATGCAAGGAAAAACATGGTCGAACCGCGGGGAACCCAGCGTCCCAACTGACGCAGCGCATCTTCAAACGCATGTGTGGCAGCTTCCATTTCCCCACGTTTGAAGGCCAGCTCGCCAAATTTGCATGTCGCTTGCGCGCGTGCCAGCGATCCTTCAGCCAGCGCGGCGGCACTCTCGAACAATGGTGCCGCATCGGCATAACGGCCGCGGAGCATCAGCACCTCGCCCAACCCGATGGCGATGCGATACTTGACCGAGTGGTCCGCATGGGTGGCACCGCGACTGGCGATTCGATATTGCTGCTCCGCCACTTCGAGTGAATGTTGCGCACGCGCCTGTTCCGCCGCCAGTAACGCATATTCCAGCGCCAGTTCGCTCACCCCCGCCGAATCGAAATGGTAGGAAATCTCGAAAACGCGGCCCGGCTCGTGCTTTTGCAGCCGCATCGCAGCCCGCAAATGGACTTCGGAGCGCTGTTCGGCAGGCAGGCGATCCAGCAGCGCTTCGCGCAGCCGATCATGGACGAAGGTGGCGGACCAGTCTGAGGACTTGGTCCAGATTAGATTCTTCTGCCGCGCTTCTTCGATGGCCGTCATCACATCAGACGACGATTGTGTCGTCAGATTCGAGGCCAGTGCCAACTCAAATTCTTTACCCAGAACTGCGCCAATCGACAGCAACTCCATTGTATTCGGATGCAGCAACTCAAGCCGGCGGAGCAGCAGCGAGGCGGCGGAACTGGACGACTGGAGATCGGATAGCGCCAACGGTTCGACGCGCCAACCGTGATTCTCGCCGACCAGCGCACCGGACTCGACCAAGCCGTACAACACGGCGGATGCCATGAATGGACTGCCATCCGAAAGGCGCAGCACAATTTCCAATGCATCTTCCGGCAATGGCCCGGCCATGGACTCGACGAGTTCTTGAATCTCCTGCGGTCGAAATGCGGAAAGCCGCAGTTTTGCCGATGTCTGGATTTTGTCTAATCGATCATCCACGGCGGAGGCGTCGGAGCGCATGCCCACAACCAGCAGCACCGGGCGTTGCCGGGCGGCATCGGCGAGTCGCCGCGCATTCCAGCGCGCGATCAGCCGGACCATCATTTCATCGGCCCACTGACAGTCATCAAAGATGATCAGCGCGGGGCGGTCCATTGAACCAAGGGCATCGAGAAAACTGACTAACGCCTCGATACTTCGAGCTTCACCGAACGCTTCCGGAGCGAGTTGCGGCGAGTTCGTATTGTCCAACAGGTCAGCCAGTTCAGGCAGCGCCGCCGCGACGGAATCTAGTTCGTATCCCAACTGTTGTCGGATCGAGTTGAGAAATTCTGGTTCCTGGCCAGTTGCCGCCAGCAGTTCCTGCACAATACCTTCGAGCAGTTGCAGCGGTTTTTGTCCAATTTGAACTTGTGCGCGGCCGCGAAAGATCCGAAACGAGTTTTCCACGCCGCGCTGGGCCAACTCATCCAACAGGCGAGATTTTCCCTGGCCCGATTTGCCTTCGACAACCACCAGCCCCGCCTGACCGTGGCGCGCATCCTGCAAATGGGTGCATAACTCGTCCAATTCTCGCCGGCGGGACACTAACGAGGGTGTCGTCAAAGTCCGTCGAATATCTGTGCGGCCAATGGTCAGCGACGGGTCGATCTCTCCGGCGGACAAGGCTTGTGCGATCAGTTCGAGATCGTCGAGCGCGGCTTTGGCGGTTTGATAACGATCACGCGGGTCTTTTCTCAGCAAACGCTGGATGAAATCATCAATCACCCGCGGGATATGCGGATGGAGCACTCGAAGATAGGGAACCTTCTCCGTCATGTGCTGCAACAAAACCAGGCCGGCGTTTTCGTGCTGAAAGGGGGGCCGTCCGGCAAGGCATTCAAACAGGACCAGTCCCGCGCAATACAGATCCGACGACTGACCGACTTCGCAGTCAATCAGCCCCGCCTGCTCGGGGGACAGATACAAACTCGCTTCACGCCTTTGTCCCGGCGCGGCGTGTTCCAGTTGCCCCTGATCCTTCAATCCGCCGTCCACGAGTGTCGCCAGCAGATTCGACTCGTCCCCCTCAATGATGAGGTTGGAGGGCTTGATGTTCCCATGCAAAATGCCTCGCGAATGCAGATGCTGAATTCCGGTCAACAGGCAGCGGCCGACATCCAGCGTCAGCCGGACGCTCAGGGGCGATTCGCGGAGCTTCGCTGATAATGCGCAACCCGGGATATAATCCCGCACGCAAAACCAGCTTTCGCGCCCGCGGCCGATTTCCCGTAACGGGGCCAGGCATTCGGGGACAATGTGTTGCAGCGTCGCCTGCTCATGCTCGAGCCGTAACTTAGCTGCTGGGGTCAGGGTCTGTAATGGGACGGATTTGACGACTTTAACGCTGCCGGAGTGCGTTTCCCGAACGACTTGGATTTCCGTCAACGACGCGACCAGTTGCACGTCGGTCGTTTCAAACCGCTGGGCAAAGACGGTCTCAAGGGTGTCGTGCGGCAGGCCAGTCATGTCAGCCTTCCCAAGCCGTATCGCGACGTGAGATTCCGAACGGAAGCTCGCCGCGCGGTTCGCGCACTTGTGTCCTGAACATCATCGGCACAATTTGTCTTTCACCCAAGATCGCGAGTTGGTGACGGCATGTCATTTGATTTCGGCATGTTGACAAAAAGCAACACGGCACCTAGGACAAATGTATGCTCGAAAGCGGTCAGCGGCAGATAAGCCGGTCATTCCCGTCTGCTTTTCCACGAGCCAATGTCGGGTGAGATCGCGGAATTCCGATTGTGACGGGAATCACGCTTGATCGAACGATGTGTTGCGTGCGGATTATTCGCTGTCCGCATGATCGCTGGGTGTTTTTGAAGCCGTGCTCAGTCGACTCAATCGAACATTTCACGGTTATCTTGCCTGATGAAACGATCCGCTCAGATTTCGCTAATGCCGTTCCTGCGCGCGGGAACAAGGAATCATCCCGCCTGCGAACGTTATTTCTTCAGCCGATGAAGCGGCATGCTGCAAAGTGGAATTGTCCCTCGATCATGTGCTGTTCCTGAGCACGAACAATCACGATCGAGCGCAGACATTTTTGATGGTTTTCCATTTTCGGGAGCGGGGGATTACCTCCGGACAAATTCATGACCACAGCGATTTCAATGCAATCTGTCACTCACGATGTTTTGGAGGACGCCTCGCAGATTGAGACGCAGATCATGACTTCGCGTGAAGTCGATCTGGCGCATCTGCTCGACTCCACGCATCACACGCTGCTGACATCAGACGGTGATCGCGAGCTCGTGCATGAGGCGCTTGATCGCCTGTTTGGCGGCCTCGCGATTCAAAAAGCGACCTCCACTCCGGAGGAATGGAAAACGCGAGTCCAGTCCTGCCGCATCCATCCGCTCCTCGCGACGATCCACGAAGATCCGTTCACTTATCGCGCGTTTTCCAAGCCGCGGGGCTATGCCGGCGATGCCCAGATGCTCGATCTGATTTACGGACCGGAAGAGCGCTGGCCTGAACCAGAAACGACACCGCTCGGTCTGGACATCTACCATTACACGACCTCGGCTCCGGCCGCGGAAGGCGTGCGCGCCCGCCGCGCCTTCGTTGCCGATCTCATTGACTACTCAAGCAGCCAGAACCCGAAACAGCACATTCTCGCGATCGCCGCCGGTCATCTGCGGGAAGCCATCCTGACCACGGCCGTCCGGCGAAAACGGTTTGGCCGGTTTGTCGCGCTCGATGTCGACCCCACCAGTCTCGAGGAAGTCGATCGGGAGTATGGTCCCTATGGCGTCGAGACGGTTCCGGCTTCCTTCATCGCATTGTTGAAGAGCGGCCTCGATCTTGGGAAGTTCGACCTGATTTATTCCACGGGGCTGTTTGATTATTTGAACGAGGGGATCGGACGGCGACTGGTGACCAGGTTATTTGAGATGCTCAACCCTGGTGGGCAGCTCATCGTCGCGAACTTCATGCCCGGAGTGCGAGACATCGGCTACATGGAAGCCTTTATGGACTGGAACCTCATCTACAGAACCCGCCGGGATATGGTCAACCTGACGACCGAGATCGATGAATCGCAGGTCAAGGATTTGTCGCTCTTTGCCGAGGACAGTCGGAATATCATTTTCTTCCGCATGACCAAGCGATGAGCAGTCCCAAGTTGGAATTCGGAATAGAGCGCCCGCCAATTCTCACTTTAGCCCTGCGAGGAATTCAGCAGGTCACCACCAACGGGGCAGCATTGTTCTCGGCAATGGGCACGGAATAGCTAAATGCCGGCTTCGTGGTGGCTGCGACATCGAGCATCGCCCGCGTGTCATCAAAGCGCTGGCGGATCTTCACGAACTTTTCCTCGTTGTACAGAAAGGCATCGACGATGGCGGGATCGAAATGTCGCCCCGCGCCTTCTTTGATGATTGACAGCGATTTTTCGTGGCTAAAAGCCGGTTTATAGACGCGTTTTGTGGTGAGCGCGTCGTAGACATCGGCGAGCGCCACGATGCGACCGCACAGCGGAATTTCGTTTGCCTTGAGTTTAGATGGGTAGCCCGTTCCATCGAATTTCTCGTGATGGCTGAAGGCGATATCGCGGGCCATCCGCAAATATTCGGCTTCAGGCCGGTTTTGTAAAGCCGCATTGAGCGTCTGCCCGCCGATCGTCGTATGCTCCTTCATAATCTCAAACTCTTCGGCCGTGAGCGGGCCGGGTTTCAGCAGCACATGATCGGGAATCCCAACCTTGCCGATATCGTGCAGGGGACTTGTCAGATAGACCAATCGCACGTAATCGCCATCGACTTCCCCGACATAGGGTCCCTGGCGGACGAGATGTTCGCAGAGGACACGGCTGTATTCCCGAATTCGATCAAGATGCGCCCCGGTGTCCGGATCGCGTGATTCGGCCAGTTTCGCCAGCGCGAAAATGGTGATATCTCGGCTTTCCAGCGATAACACGCGTTCGCCGACGCGGAGCCGGACATTCAATTCCTCGGGCTGAAAGGGTTTGGTGATGAAGTCGTCTGCGCCCGCTTCCAGTCCTTCGACGACGTTCTTGGTCCCGGCTTGCGTGGTGAGCAGGATAATATAGGTGTAGCTGCTGGACGGCCGCTTGCGAATCTGGCGGCACAACTCGATCCCCGTCATCTTCGGCATCGACCAGTCGGAAATAACCAACTGGAACTCGCCGGTCCGGATCAGCTCCAAAGCGTCCAGGCCATTGTCCACGGTTGTGACCTGGTAGCCATATTGCTCAAGGCAATACTGCAACATGAGCGAGGTCACCATGTCATCTTCAGCAACGAGCACTTGCATGGGATGATTCCAAAGAGACCTGCGATGGGTTGACAGCGACGCGGGACTTGGTGTTGATCAACGGGGCATAAGTCTGTGAATGACGCTCAAATCTCTCCCACTCTGGGTTCAGCCGGCCGAGGATCATCAGCAATTCCGGCAGGTTTTGATCATGAGCGACTTGCTCCGCATCCTTAAGAATGGCTTGCAGACCAGTGGCGGAAACGTTGCTGGCGGCTCCCAGGAAGCGATGCGCGACTTCCGCCACGGCCGGGAAATCCGCCGACTCGATGGCGTGTTGCAGCTGATCGAGATCGGATTTGCCGGTGTCACGAAAGATCGTCAGAATTCGTTCCACCATCTTGAAGTTGCCCATGCAGCGGCCCAGTAGCGCCCCCAAATCGAGCGGTTGCCCGTTGGATGCGTCTTGACTGACCAGTGATTGTGACATGGGGTACTCCCGCGGATTTGGCTGCTTTTCCAAAGTCGTGCTGACAGGACGGACGCAGGTGTCGAGAAACCAGATTTCGTTCGATTCGTCAGACTCCATCTCAAGGATAGGCCAAATTTCATGCGAATCAAAAAAATCGCTTCATTAATTCAACATCTAGGCTGTGCATCTCCCAATCGGAATCATCCGCGGATCGCGACTGATCGTCATTCCCAACAAGCTCGTTATCACCCATCGACTGACTTGCCTGGCGACCAGGATTGAACAACCGTCTGAATGCGACCTTGCGCCAAGTCACACGGTATGTTGTGCCGGACATCGCCGCGCTGTCCGTCGCCGGATAGCGTTCCAGTTCCCGATTCAGAACAGATTTCGTTATGCTGATATCGGCTGACTTTGCGAAACTGTTCCTTCTTGAAACTGGGCAAGTATGCAGAATTCTCACTTGTTGATCCTCGTCTCGATCGGGCTGTCCTTTTCGCCGGTATGTGCCGACGACTGGCCGCAGTGGATGGGGCCTGAACGGGATGGGGTCTGGAGAGAGACCGGCTTGGTGGAAACGTTCCCAGCCGAGGGGCCGCCCGTGCGATGGCGGACGCCGATTGGCGGGGGCTATGCCGGTCCCGCTGTCGCTGACGGCTGTGTCTATGTCACCGACAAGCAACTGGCCAAAGGGGCTTCCGATCCCAACGACCCGTTCGCTCGCGATCCGATCCCCGCCCGCGAACGAGTGCTTTGCCTGAAGGAATCCGACGGCTCGCTGCTCTGGAAACATGAATATGAATGCACTTACACCGTGAGCTATCCGGCCGGTCCGCGCACCACCCCGGTTGTCCGGGATGGCCGCGTTTACACGCTCGGTTCAGAAGGCCATCTGTTTTGCCTCACGGCGGAAACCGGCAAGGTGGAGTGGTCGCGGAATTTCAAAACCGACTTTGAGCGAAGCGAAACGCCTGTCTGGGGATATTCTTCTAATCCGTTACTCGACGGCGAGCGGCTGATCTGCCTCGTCGGTGGTCGCGGGACGGCGGTCGTCGCGTTTGATCGAAAGACCGGTAAAGAAATCTGGCGGGCTTTGGACGCCGAGGGCCGGCACGGTTCCGGCTACGGCTCACCGATCATCATTGAAGCTGCCGGCCGTCGCCAGTTGATTGTCTGGCATCCGCAGGCCGTCAGCGCGCTCGACCCCGAAACCGGCAAAGTGTTGTGGGAACATCCCTGGACCATTCGCGAGGGTTTGACCGCCCCGACGCCGCGTGTCCTCGGTGACTATCTCTTCTTGACAGCCTTTTATGACGGCGCACTGCTGTTGAAACTCGATCAGAAACAGCCCGGCGCGACGGTTGTCTGGCAGCGGCATGGCCAGAATGAAAAACAAACGGATGCGCTACATTGCATCATCAGCACCCCGTTCCTGGAAGGAACCGAGATTTATGGGGCCGACAGCTATGGAGAGTTTCGCGGCCTCGACCTGAAAACGGGGGACCGGTTGTGGTCCACATTCGAGCCAACCAGCGGCGTCTCGGCTCGCTGGGGAACGGCGTTCATTGTCCGGCAGGCGGATCGTTACGTCCTGTTCAGCGAACAAGGCGATCTGATCCTGGCATCGCTGTCTCGCGAGGGATATCGCGAATTGAGTCGGGCACATGTGATTGAACCGACCGGGCCGGCTCAGCGCCGCGAAGTCGTCTGGACGCATCCGGCCTTCGCGAATCGCTGCGCCTACATCCGCAACGACCGCGAGATTATCTGCGTCTCGCTCGCGGCCCCTGCGGCCAAGTGAATCTTCTCGATTTGTGGGCGAGAAATCGCAGAGGTTACGCGAAAAGAATTGGTTCGCCGTGGTAGATGAAGTGGGGGCGGTTGGATTCGTCTTTCCAGGCCGCCGTCTCGGGAATGCCGAGGGCGTGATAAATTGTCGCGGCGAGATTTTCGGGCGTCTGCGCGTTGACCAGGGGATAAGCCCCGTCTTTATCCGACGCGCCGACCACCGTGCCGCCGGGAACGCCGCCGCCGGCGATGAACACGCTCTGCACGGCCCCCCAATGATCGCGGCCGACGACTTTGCTCTCGCCCCCGCCGGCGTTAATCCGCGGCGTGCGGCCCATCTCGCCGCACATCACGATCAGCGTTTCGTCCAGCATGCCCCGTTCTTGTAGATCATCCAACAGCGCCGAAACACCTCGATCGGTCGGCGGCAGCAGACAATCTCGCATCAGCGGGAAGTTGTTCTCATGCGTGTCCCACGCCTCGTTGTTGCCGAGATTGACCTGCACCAGATTCACGCCGGCCTCGACCAGTTGCCGGGCCATGAGGAGTGACCAGCCGAACGCATTGCGGCCATAACGGTCGAGCGTTTCAGCGGGCGCGTTGTGGACATCAAACGCCTGCTGCACGCTGGGATCGGTCAGCAGGGAAATCGCCGATTGTCGATAGCGATCAAACGATTCCACCGAGGCCAACTGGCTCAGCTCACGCCGCTGGCCGTCAACCAGGGTTCGCAGAATTTCCCGGTCCCGCAACTGCGGACGGCTCAAGCCCTGCGGCAGACTCAAATTGGGCGATTGAAACACCAGCTTCGGATTATGCTCCCGGCCCCGGACGAAATGGAATTCGTACTCGGGATAGGCTCCATAAGATTTCGGATTGTACGGCGACGCCTCCACGAACCACGGATCGTTCTGCGGGCCCATGATGCCGCCGAATTGGCCGGGCAACGTGCGGCCCGTGTTATGAATTAAACGTTCCGGCAACACGATGGCGGGCGGAAGATTGTTGTTGCGCGGCGGCAACGCTTTCCCGACGACCGAGGCCATCGACGGCCAATCGCTATGCTGCGGCTTCGAGGGATTGTAACCCGGCGGCATCATGGTCCGGCCGGTGAGGATCGACGTGTGCCCCTGCGAATGTTCGTTATAAGGTGTCGTCAGTGCGCGAATCATGCTCCACGAAGACCCGCGCGCGGCGAGCAAAGGCAGATGTTCGCAAATCTGCGCGCCGGGCGTCCCCGTGGCGATCGGTGCGAACTCACCGCGAATCCCCGCCGGCGCTTCCGGCTTGGGATCAAAGCTATCGTGCTGCGACATTCCCCCGGAGAGGAAAATGAAGATGACCGACTTCGCCTTGCCTTCGCGGTGCTCCGCAGCACTATCGGCCGCTCGCAAGGCCGAAACATGATTCATGCCGAGGCCGAGCAATCCCAGCGACCCCGCCTGCAACATCGTGCGCCGATTCACATTCGGATGCAACGGAAGGGTGTTTCGCACGGCGGCAACCTCCAAAACGACAGCAGATTCAATTCACCAAATTCTAACATCAGGTTTCGGTGATATTGAACCACAATAGGATAATTCCGTCTTATTGGCAATAAAAACCAGTTGTCTCCGCTAACAATTGTCGGACGATTCGATGTCGCTCCTTCTGTCATCGCACAATCACAATTATCGGCGGGCGGCTACTTCTTGGTCGCATCGTTGGCAGGGATGAATTTCAATTCGCTTAACCAAGTGAGCGATTGATCCTGCCAGACATCCCACATCGGCCCTTTGTAACCGTTCAAGCCATGCCCGCCTGATGGAAGTGCCAGATACTTGGAGGCGATTTTTTGGGCCTGCAGAGCATCGAATAGCAGTTGGCTGTTCTCGGGCGGCACCGGCGTGTCGTCCAAGGCATGGGCCAGGAACATGGGGGGCGTCAGCTTGGTGACTTGCAGTTCGTTCGAGAACTGTTCAATCAGCGCTGCCGACGGTTCGGGGCCGAGCAAATTATTCCTGGAACCTGCATGCGTCTTCGCCCCCATCGTCACGACAGGATAAACCAGGATAGCAAAATCTGGCCGCGAGCTGACTTGGTCCACGGGGTCCTTCGCCGCGGGATCACCATCATCGAAATGGGTCGCGGCCGTGGAGGCCAGATGCCCGCCGGCGGAGAAGCCCATGATGCCGATCCGTGCGGGATCGAGTCCCCACTCCTTGGCATTCGCGCGTGCCAGGCGAATCGCGCGCTGCGCGTCGGAGAGCGGGACCAGCGCGCGTCCGCGCGGCAGGCGATATTCCAGCACGATACCGGTGATCCCGTGCCGATTGAGCCACTGGGCAATGCCATGCCCTTCCGGCCCGGTCACCAGTCCGCCATAGCCGCCACCGGGGCAAATCACGATAGCCGCGCCGTTGCCTTTTTCCGGTTTGTGGATGGTGATGAACGCCGCATCGTCCGGGGCATCTTTCGAGGTCGGACTCGAATCCGCGCGCAAAGGAATGCGTGCGGGTTCCTCGGCGAGACAGACCACAGCCTGCAAAAGAATTCCCGCGATCAATACGGATTTCATTTCTCGTCCATTTCAAAGTCCGTAAACAAACTTACAACATGAAACTCGGCAGTGAATGGTGTCTCCGCCGGCTTACTGCCCGATCAGTTTCGACAAATCTTTCAACGGGACGACGGCTCCCTGATTCGCCTTGCTCTCTTCGGCCGCCTGCATCAAGGCGAAAATTTCCAGCGTCTCGGCCGGGCTGACGGGAGCCGGCCCCCCTTTCAAGAACTTGGCCATCTCAATCGCCAGACCTTCATAACCGACGTACTTGTCATCGGTCGGAACAACCCCTTTGACAGGGACCCCATGCCCATAGATGCCGGCGGTCGAGACCCCTTTGTCTCCGAAGACGGTCGCGCTGTATTTGACGGCTCCTTCCTTGATGCCCCGATACGTCCCCACCCGGCCGTCTTTCCAGGTCGCCGTGATCAATTCCGTAATCGGCGTCGAGGTACATGTCACCGAGACCACGCCGGGCCCCATGATCGCGTACATCGTCTCGAGACTATGCAGCGGACGGGTGAACTGGTCGGCGGCGGGGGCGTTCACGGTCCAGCCTCCATAAACATCGCAGCCCAGCACCTGACCCACTTCGGGGTGGTTACGCATGCCGCTGAACCCGCCGCTGAAGCGATGCTGTGAACTGGCCCAGCACGGCGTTTTGGTCTCCGCGGCGAGTTTGAAGATCGCCACCGCATCTTCGGGCGACGATGCAATCGGACGGCTGATAAACAACCGCTTGCCGGCTTTGAGAACCGGAGTCGCCTGCGCCAGATGTTTCGTCCCATCCATGCTGAAAATCATCACCGCGTCGCACTTCTTCAGCAATTCGTCAATCGAGCCGACCATCTCGATGGGCGGAACGGCGTCTTTGGGATCTTTCGGATTCTGGTAGAGCGTCAGCAGTTGCGCCTTCCATTGTTCTTGCAGTTTTTCACTGTCGGGATACGTTTCGCTGATCACCGGATAAGCGGCGACGACGCACACCCCTTCAAAAACTCCCTCGGCATGGGGCTTGTTCAAAAACTCGGTGTAGGCAATTGAACCGAAGTTGTCGATTCCCAAGAGACCAACCCGCACGGGATCGGCCGCGTGAACAGCGGCCACCGAATGGATCAGAGTCAAAAGGGCCGGCAACACCAGCGGGAGAACTCGACATTGCATGAAATCGCTCCGGACGATCGGTGGAAACTCGGGGGTGATTCGCTTACACAATGAGATTATCGCCCCGTGTACGGGCTTACCACTCCAAGTCGATGCGACGACTCAACCCGCTGGGGATTTCATGCGCCTGTTTGAAGGGACGCCGTTGGACCGGCCGCCGCGGTGTGAGCACTGCGGTGAGTTGGAATCGGCTTGCGTCTGTCCGCCGGCTGGTCCCGCGCGATTGGCCCCGGAGAAACAGACAGCACGAATCGCGGTGGAGAAGCGGACCAAGGGAAAAGTGGTGACCGTGATTCGCGGGCTGTCGGCGGAGGGAAATGATCTGCCGGCACTGCTGGGACAATTGAAAGCCGCCTGCGGCGCGGGGGGCACACTCAAAGACGATGAACTGGAAATTCAAGGCGCGCATCTGGAACGCGTGCGCGCGTTGCTCAGCACCATCGGCTATCGCGTCCGCACGTGATTGTTATCTTAGTAGAGTTTGCCGAGGCTGGGGGAGGCGAACCTGATCAATCAAATCCGGTTCGCCTCGAAGTCTCGTCAAACCCTACAATTTCAGAGAGACCGCATGACTCACACCCGCGTTCCCGTCGAGCGTCTGCGCAAATTTTCCATCGCCGTGTTTGAAGCGGCGGGCGCGCCGCATGCGCATGCGGTGCGTGCCACGGACGTGCTGATCTGGGCGAGCCTGCGCGGCGTCGATACGCACGGCATCCGCAATTTGAAACGCTACTATCTCGACGCCTCCGGAGTCGGTCGTCGCGATGGTCGCATTGTGTTCGATGCGGAATTGACGCTCGATCACGAATCGCCGACAACGGCCGCGTTCAACGCCAATGGCGGACTCGCGTTGTCGTTGTCGGTGCAGGCAATGGAATGTGCGATCCAGAAGGCCCGTGAGTCGGGCGTGGGGCTGGCGACGGTGCGAAATTCGACGCACCTCGGGCCGGCCGGTTATTACGCCTGGATGGCCGTCGAACACGACATGGTGGGCTTCGCATCGTGCGGTTATCTCTTTCCGCATGGCCAGACAAAGTCGGTCTTGCCATTTGGCGGGCTACTGCCGATGTTGTCGACCAACCCGCTGGCGATGGCCTGCCCGGCGGACAAGCTGCCCCCGTTCGTGTTGGACATGTCGACCTCCATCGTCCCCGTCAATCGCGTTGAACTCTACGAGGAAGAAGGCCGTGCGGTTCCATTAGACTGGGCGTTGGATGTGAACCGTCAGCCGACGACCAAGCCCAGCGATGTTCATAGCGTGGTCCCGCTCGGCGGGGCGACGAACTTCGGCGGGCATAAGGGGTATGCGCTGGCTTTGGCCAGTTGGATCATGACGAGCCTGCTCTCTGGTGCGTGGCGTACAGACGCCGACCGCAGCCGCGTGTTAGGCGCGATCAACGATCCAAAGTATGGCTTTTCTCAAGAAGGCATCGGCCACTTTTTCGCGGCCGTGCGGATCGATCAGTTCGGCGACCCGCTGGTCTTCCGCCAGGGCATGGATGCCATGATCCAGGCCATGAACGATTCACCGCCGGCCGAGGGGTTTCAACGCGTCCTGGTCCCCGGACAGGATTCTTACGCGACGGAGCAGGAACGGCGGCGGGAAGGGATTCCGATTAACGACGCGACCATGGCCGCGCTGCAAAGTCTGTCCGAGGAATACCATGTGACGCTGTGAGCCGTCGGCCGGCAGGGCTGGTGACGTGTCGTGGAGAACAGCGTCGAGTACTTGCTCCGAGGGTGTGATTTTTTTGGTGGGTGGCTGGGTCGGAGGTTTTGCGACGACCCAGAATCGCGGAAAACTGGGTCGTCGATGACTCCGACCCAGCCACCCAAGAAACTCACAGCCTCTCCGCAAGTACAAAATCCACTTGCGGAGCAAGTGTTCGACATTTCTCAGCGAACAGCGGCCGTGATGACCATCTCGACGTGATAGCCCGGAGCCAACCCCACTTGCACACAGGCGCGGGCCGGAGCATGCCCTTCCGGCACCCAGGCATCCCACAACTCGTTGAGAATCGGGCCGTGCTTAAGATCAGCGAGGTAAATCAGGACTTGCAGCAGCCGCGATTTATCGCTGCCGACCAGTGCCAAACGCCCGTCAATCTGGGAGAGAATTTGTGCGACTTGCCCGCGAAGATCCTGAGCCGGATCGTCGGCGATTTCGACAAAGTGTGCGACGCCGTGATGAATCACCGCGTCGGACCAGCGCCGCGTCACCCCATGTCTTTGAATGTCGGTCATGTTCGTTGTCCCCGTAGGAGATGAAAATTCGCACGGCGTAACGTACTGAGACAATCTCGAAGCCCATCGCCACCGTAGGCTGTTGAAAAAACGTGGGTCACGTTTCCAACGTGACAATGAAGAGGTCAAAACTTCGTGAGCGATCAATCATTCACACGTTGAAAAACGTGTGCCACGTGAAATTCCATCGACTGATTGGCGATGCACGGAAGTCAGCAGAATTTATCGATTCGCATCCAAAAACACATCCAGTTGCTGACCGACGTAGACCGTCGAGGGGGGAGATTCCAGCGCGTAGATCACTTGGAGCACACGCGTGTCGACTCGTTCATTCCCGGCGTTCGTCAGCGATTTCTTCGGCTCGGCATATGGCTCCACCCGCACAAACCGGAGCGGAATCGCCGTGTTGCCGTCGCCGCGAACATAACCGGTCCCCGGCAACCCGGGACGAAATCTCGGTAAGTCCTGCTCGTCGATGTCGGCACGCACGAACAACTCCGTGAGATCGCCCAGAATTATCAGCGCCTGGTCCGGCGGCGTGCCCACATATTCCCCCGGACGGACATCGACTTTGAGCACCGTCCCCGCAATCGGCGCGCGGACTTGTAAGCGTTCGATTTCAATCGCGGCTTGCTCTTGCAGACTCTGCGCTCGAAGCAGTTGAGCTTCCAGCACGGCAAGGTCTTCCTGCCAGGTGCCCGCCCTTAGCTTCGCGTCTTCCGCTACCGCTTGAGTGAGGGTAGCTTGTGCCGCCAGAAAGGCCTGCTGCCGTTGGACGAAATCTTCCTGACTGAGGACTTTGCGGGTGACAAGTTCTTTCGTCCGCTCCCAGACATCTTTCTGAGCCGTCATTTCCGCCTGGACTTTCTTGACGCGCGCGGTGCTGGGGGGCAAATCCTCGGCCCGTGGCGCGCGTTGGGCGCGACGCAACGCGGCGCGCACTTCCGCCACATTGGCGTTTTGTACTTCCAACTCCGCCCGCCGCTGGCGATCATCGAGCTTGAACAGCACGTCGCCCGCCTCGACTTTGTCACCGACGCGAGCCAGCACCTGGGCCACCAGGCCGGGCACAATCGCCGCCACCTTGATATTTTCCGAACGCGGCTCCACCAGCCCCGCACCGGCGATGGTCGTCGTGTAGGGATTCCGGCTCGGCATCACCGGTGGTTCCACATCGGGGACCGGTTGATGCGTTTTCACCAGATGCCACGCCATGAAACTGAAGGCGATCACAGCGAGCAACGGCAGCAGCAACGCGCGATTCATCGTAGCCCCTTTTCACCGACTTCTTCTGAAACCGACACCACTCGCCCGTCGGCCATCGAGATGATTCGATCGCCATAACCAAACACCCGGTCATCATGGGTGACGACAATCACCGCGCGGCCGGGTTGCACGGCGACCTGCTTGAGCAGTTCCATCACACGCTGGCCCGAGGTTGCATCTAAAGCCGCCGTCGGTTCGTCGCAGACCAACAACCGCGGCTGATGCACGAGTGCCCGCGCAATCGCCACACGCTGTTGTTGCCCGCCGGAGAGTTGGCTGGGAAGCTGCTGCGCTCGCGACGATAAATCGACGGCGTCCAACGCGGCCTTGGCGGCGAGAATCGCCTTGGATCGCGGCCAACCTTGAATCAGCAGCGGAACGGCCACATTCTCGGTCGCGGTCAGTGCCGGTAAGAGATTGTATTGCTGGAACACAAACCCCACCGACTGTGCCCGAAACTCCACCAGTTTTCGTCCGCGCAATTGAGATTGCGGCATGCCGAACAGGTCGAGGTCGCCCGCCGTCGGATTCAAAAGCCCGGCGATAATCGAGATGAGCGTCGTTTTCCCGCAACCGCTCGGCCCCACTAGTAATGTCAGTTCGCTGGTGAAGACGTCGACATCGATGCCGTGCAGCGCGCGGACTTTGGTATTTCCCTCGCCGAAATCTTTCACAATTCCCCGACAGGAAATCGCCACCTCGCGCACCGCGGCAAGCGTGCTTCGATCCGGGACCAACATAGCCGACATGCTTGATCCTTTAGCCGCGGAACACGACAGCCGGTTCCAGCAGCAACACTTTTCGCAGACTGAGAAAACTGGCAAGGACGATAATGAACGCCACGGCGACCGCGGCCCCGGCGGCGACTTGCCACGGGAGATAAAACCCGGCGAGTGCCGTCACATTACGGGTCGCTTCAAAGAATAACGCCGTCATGCCGATTCCTAATCCATAACCTATCAGCCCGACAACGGTCGCCTGCAACAGGACCATCCCCGTGAGGCGTCCATTGCTCACCCCCATCGCCTTGAGCGCGCCGAATTGTTTCAAATTTTCCAGCGTGAAAAGGTAAAACGTCTGCCCAGCGATGGCCGTGCCGACGATAAACCCCAAGCCGATGGTGATGCCGAAGTTCACGGGAATGCCGGTACTCCGCATGTAGTAGCCGACGATGAACCAGATGAAGTCCGTGCGGTTCTTCGCCATCAGACCAGTTTGATTCGTGATCCGCTGGCTCAACTCGGTCGGAGTCACCCCCGCGCGCGGGTGCGCCAAAACGAAGGACATCACCTTGCGTTCCCCGGCGACAAATTGCACGGCCTGTGAGTACCGGGAATAAACGACGGGAAACGTCTGAAAGGGGGCGGTCGCTTCGCAGATGCCAACCAGAACCGCCCGGCGATCATTCATTTCCAGTGTGCGGCCCAGCCGGATTGGCTCCTGCCCCCACAGATATTCATAGCCGGCTTGATCGACGATGATCGCATCGGGTCGCCTAAGATTCGCCAGCGAACCTTCCAGCATCTTCACCGGCGCGCCCACCAGGGTCTGATCATCCAATCCAATCAGGATCACCTGCCGAAAGTTGCCGGTTTCGATCCGCGCCCGCGCCAGACTTTTGAACAGCCGCACCGCCCATTCAACCCCGGCGACACCTCGAACACGATTCAGATCACTCTCCGAGAGGGGCTTGATCTCGTCGGCGTTTTGTTGATACGGGTCCATGACCCAAACCTGCGCATCGCGCACATCAATCGCGGCATGGGCCGTGCGACGCATCAGCCCGACGAAAATGGAAGTCTGCTGGGCAATCAGCAAGACACCGAACGCAACGCCAAACACAGTCCCGAGATATTTGGCTCGATCTCCCGTCAGCATCTTCCAGGCAACCCAGTTCATGGCACACTCCCGGAAGAATGATTGGACATTGGTTCGGCGGGATGGCTGATCAGGTTCACCACCGGCGGCCCTGCTCCGATCGCGGCCAGCGTGAATTGCGTCACATGATCAGCCAATTGATCCAATGAGAACACGTCTTCCGTCGAGTTCCGTATCAGCAAGCGAATGATCGGTTGATGAACGTAGTAAAACAGAATCTGGGCGACTGTGCTGAAGCCGATCATCCAGCGTTTCTCTTCCGACAGATCGGGCGGCAACAGTTCGTTGAGAATTGCCCGCAGCGCATCGGCCATCGGGCGGATGTAGTCCTCGACCACGGCCTCGCACGCTTCCGTCGGGCTAGCCAGTTCACGCAGCATCAATTCGAGATGCCACCGCGGCCGATTGGAGGACAGCATGCGTTCAAACATGGTGCCGATGAAGGCCCGTAACCGCAGGGCTGCGGGCATCTCCGCCGGGAAGTCTGGGAAGGGAACATCTTCCTGCCGGCAACATTGGGCGTGCCGCACCGCCGTCACATACAGTTGCCGCTTACCCCCAAAATGATAATTGACCGCCGCGAGATTGGCCTGAGCCGCCTGGCAAATGTCACGAATGCTGGCCGCTTCGTAACCCTTTTGTGCAAAAATGGTTCCGGCGGAATCGATCAGGCGAGTTTTGGTATCATCAACCATCGGATGTGAGCCAACACAAATTAAAACACTCGTATGAAACGATTGTATGTTTTGTTCGACGGTCGTCAAGTCAAAACTTGAGCACAGATTCCAGGCTGACGTTGAAACAGCCCGTGACTCTCGCTAAATTCAATCGTGGATTGGAAATAAGCGATTCTCATCACCGCGGAATTCCTGTCTCGATTTCTCCGCATCCACCTCCGTGAGCGACGTTTTCATCGAACTTGTGGCGATTCCGGCCCATGACAACCGTTCCGCTGGCGATCTTGGGTGGCGAGCCAAAGTTTCAATCGCCCGTGCATGTGGGCCGGCCCAACATCCCGGACCGGGAACGCCTGCTGGCTCGCTTCAGCGAAGTCCTCGACCGCCGCTGGCTGACCAATGACGGCCCCTTGGTGCGCGAGTTTGAACGCAGAATCCGCGAATTTGTCGGCGTCAAACATTGCATCGCCATGTGCAACGGCACCGTCGCTTTGGAGATCGCCATCCGTGCCCTGGAATTGAAGGGGGAAGTCATTGTCCCCTCCTTCACATTCGTGGCAACCGCCCACTCTTTGCAGTGGCAGCAAATCACCCCCGTGTTCGTCGATATCGCGGCTCAAGGGCACAATCTTGATCCCGCGCAGATTGAACGTCACATCACGCCGCGGACGACCGGCATTCTCGCCACGCATGTCTGGGGACGAAGTTGCCCAATCGACGCCTTGCAGGAGATTGCCGACCGCCGCGGCCTGAAATTGATGTTTGACGCCGCGCATGCGTTTGGCTGTTCATATCGTGGTCAAATGATCGGCGGGTTCGGCAACGCGGAGGTGTTCAGTTTTCACGCCACGAAATTCGTGAACTCGGCGGAAGGGGGAGCCGTCGTCACCAACGATGACCAACTCGCCCACCGTATCCGCCTGATGCGCAACTTTGGATTCGTGGGATACGACCAGGTGGAGTACGTCGGCACCAACGGCAAGATGAGCGAACTCTCCGCGGCGATGGGCCTGACTTCCTTCGAGGCCATCGATGACATCATTGCCGTCAATCGCCGCCACTATGAAACCTATCGCCGGTCCCTCGCGACGCTGCCAGGAATCGAGTTGGAAACGTATCCCGATCACGAGCGTTTCAACTACCAGTATGTTGTCGCCGAGGTTTCCCCTGATGTCAGTCCCCTGTCTCGCGATGAGTTGATCGCCGTGCTGCACGCGGAAAACGTCCTCGCCCGCCGCTATTTCAGCCCCGGCTGCCATCGGCACGAACCCTACCGCACACAGGCTCCCGCAACCGGGTGGCAGCTCCCCCAGACGGAACGCGTCTGCGAACGCGTCCTCGTCCTCCCCACCGGCACCGGCATCACAACCGCTGAGATCGAACAAATCATCGACATCCTGCGCACCGCGCTGCAGCACGCGGGCGAGGTCCGGCACGCATTGTCGACGGCATAACCATGAGTGGACTGCACGTACGCTTCGATGCCTACGCCTTGGTAGAACAACGTGGTAGAATTACCTCTCGACGGAGGTGGCAGTCTATTTCAGTCAGTTCGCCGCCGAAATTCCTGACTGATTGAAGAAAAATGAGTTTTGTCTAGCCGATCGAGTTGGCATCAGGAGGGGACATGCCTCGCAGCGTGGCATTGAATTTGTTAGAGCGCGTGTTTGAGTTGCCGGCAGGCAGCCTAACTCCGAACGATCTGCTCGCCGATCAATGGGAATCCATCGCCTTGCTGGGATTCATGGCCGCGGTGGATGAGGAATTCGGCGTGGTTCTCTCCCCCCAAAAAATCCTGGCGTGCAAGACCATCGGCGACATTCTGAAACTCATTCCCGGCCAGTCTGTTTGAATGCCGAATCAGTCGGTTTCTCTATACCATGAGTCGAGCATGTCCGACGTCATCGAACCTTGGAATCTAAAAAGCCAGACGATCTTGGTGACCGGCGCATCCAGCGGAATCGGCCGAGCGGTCTGCGGTGTTTTGGCGGCGCTGGGGGCTCGCGTGATTCTTTCAGGGCGAAACGAAGCTCGACTGGAAGAAACTCGTTCCACGCTAGCGAGTTCTGGGCACAGCCTCGCCCCCTATGACTTCACACAGCTTGACGGCTTGGCGGACTGGATCGGAGATCTCGCTCGACGAGAAGGCACTCTCACCGGTTTGGCCCATTGCGCCGGCGTCTTTGCACTCCAACCCGCACGGCTGTCGACCGTTAAAACCTGGGACCGCGTTTTGCGAACGAATGTCATCGCCGCGGCGCAATTGGTGGCCGCGTTTCGGCCGGCGAATGTCAGTGCCCGCCCGGCGAGCATTGTGCTGGTCTCTTCGGTCGCCGGTTTAGTCGGAGATATCGGCATTTCGGCATACTCAGCCAGCAAAGGGGCTTTAGTTTCCCTTACGAAAAGTCTCGCCCTCGAGTTTGCGGCGGAGCAAATTCGCGTCAATTGTGTCGCGCCGGGCCAAGTCGATACGCCTATGAGAGAGCAGACTCGGCAATTTTTGACTTCCGATCAGTCAGCAGCCATCGACGCCATGCATCCGTTGGGAATCGGTACGCCGGACGATGTCGCCCACGCCATCGCATTCTTGTTGATGCCATGCGCACGCTGGATCACCGGAACAACGCTGGTGGTTGACGGGGGTTATACAGCCCACTAAACAGGAATAACGCTATGTTTCGGGTTCTGATTGCCGGCGCGGGAGACCTCGGGCGAGAAATCGCGAACTGGATCGACAGTTGCGAAGGAGCGAACAACGCCTGGAAGCTCGCCGGTTTCCTGAGCGATGTTCCAGAAGCTTTGGATGGCTACGAACTGCCGGAAAGAATTCTTGGCACGATTGCGGACTACCAACCGCAGCCCGACGACCGAATGATCGTGGCGATTGGTGACCCCGTTGGCAAAATGCAGGTCGCCGAGCGGCTCCGTGAACGGCACGCAAAGTTTCTGACACTCGTCCATCGTTCGGCGGTTGTTTCTCGCGGGGCGGTCCTCGGACAAGGCGTCGTGATTGCTCCGCATGTCTATGTCGGCGGCGGGGCCGTGCTGGGCGATTTCGTGGTTTTGAATGTCAGCGCCACGGTGGGCCACGATGCAAAAGTCGGCGCGGGCTGCACCCTCAGTTGCCATTGCGATCTGACGGGCCATGTCGTGGTGGGAGCGGGAGTATTCATGGGAACACACGCTTGCGTAATTCCCAAGGTCCATGTGGGCGACTGGTCCTATCTTGGGGCCGGTAGCGTCGTCATTCGGAACGTGGAGCCTCGCAGCCGCGTTTTTGGCGTTCCCGCTCGAAAAATCGCCACGATGAACGACACCGAACAGTCTTAAGCTTTGTGGAGACCACGGCCGATGTGCGCGCAAATTGTCGCAGTGGATTATCAACTCGGTCGGAACTGCGTTACCAACTCGCAATTGGCCGGCCTGTCTGACCAGTGGACGGAAGAGAAAATCTGGCAGAAAACCGGCGTCAAGGAGCGGCGTATCGCCGGGGATGATGAATATGCATCCGACCTCGCCTGCGGAGCGGCAGAGCGCTTGTTCGCCAGGGCTGTTTGCCGACCGGTGGATGTCGACTTCCTGGTTTATGTGACGCAATCACCCGATCAGTTCATGCCGGCAACGGCTTGCATTCTCCAGGCTCGACTCGGACTTCCATCCCACTGCGGGGCGATCGACATCAACCAAGGCTGTTCGGGGTATGTTTACGGTTTGGGAGTCGTCAGCGGCCTTATCGATTCCGGGCAAGCCCGTGGTGCGCTGCTCCTGTGCGGCGACACGGTATCTCGGTACCTGGCACCAAACGACTTAAGTGTCCGCACTTTGTTCGGTGATGCTGGTTCCGCCACCTGGATTCAGGCAAGCGACCCAGCGCAACATGCCATCGGACCGTTTCTGCACGGGACCGATGGGACGGGAGCCGGCAATCTTTGCGTCCGCGGCGGCGGGCTTCGTCATCCCACGGGACAAGAGAACGAGCCACCGCAGATGTTCATGGATGGCCCGGAAGTCTTCGCGTTTACAATGTCGGCCGTGCCATCGGCAGTTCGTGCCCTACTCGAACGTGCGCAATTGACGGCTGACGACATCGACCTGTTCGTCTTTCATCAGGCCAACGGGTTTATCCTCGAACATCTGCGGTCCAAATTGAAAATTCCGAAAGAGCGGTTTGTGGTGGCGATGGACCAATGTGGCAATACGACCTCAAGTTCAATCCCCATCGCATTGCGAATCGCCGAAGACGATGGCCGACTCTGTGCCGGGATGCGCGTCATGGTCGTCGGCTTCGGTGTCGGTTACTCGTGGTCGCTATCGATCTTGAAATGGGGCAAAACCAGCTCTAGTCCGCCTCCCATGGTTCTCGGAAACGCCTGATGAAATCGTATCTTCCTGCGCGAGCCTACTGGTCAGATGAAATATTCACACAGGAACAATCTTATTGGGAGCGGCAGTGGCAATTCGCGGGCTTTCGTCGTGACTTAGCGCAGCATCATGACTTCGTAACTGCGCAGATCGGTCACCGTCCGGTCGTTATCCAGAATTTTCATGGCGAACTAAAAGCCTTCGACAACGTTTGCTCGCATCGCTTTAGCCGGATACAAACGGAACCATGTGGGAATCGTCCTCTCCAGTGCCGCTATCATGGGTGGGCGTATAACTCAGCGGGCGATCCGGTCGGGATACCACAAAAGCCCCGATTTGAAGGAATGGATTCCATCCCGGCGGAATCGCTCCGGTTGCCCGCATGGAAAGTCGCCACACTAGGTGAGTTTGTGTTCGTCGCACGTGATTCCAATCGCACCGATCTCAATTCCTTTCTCAGCTCCTCTGAAGCGGAACTGCGACAAATTGGAGAATCCTTGGGACGATTGATCGACGTGAATCGGATTCCCATCAAAGCCAACTGGAAAGTCGTTGTGGAAAATACGCTGGAGGCGTACCACGTCGACTTCGTGCATGCGAACAACTTCAAAAAGGTGCTGGCAGAACAGTCCACCTTCGATTTCCACAGGCCGCATAGCTGGTGGCGTTCGCCCTTGCGCGACCCAGTTGTGCGCGCGATGGCCCCGGTCGGGAGAATGATGAACGGGCGGAACTACCAGCCGCCCGGATATGTCCATGCATTCGTTTTTCCAAATCTCACTGTCGGAACAACGCTGGGGTTGAGTTTTGCCGTACAGCATTTCATTCCCCGCGGCGCGGCAGAAACGGAATTCGTCAGTTATGTCTTTGCGGCCAAAACGGCCTCAGAAGACGCTTCCCCCTCGGCGATGGTTGAGGCGATGAATGACTCCGCAGTCAAATTCAACCGCGACGTCTTCGAGGAAGATCGCGTCGTCGTCGAGCAAGTCCAGTTGGGCATCAGGCACGCCGAGCGACCGGGACTGCTCAGCGAAGACGAAGTGCGCATTCAGGCCTTTCAGCAGGCCTATATCGAGCATTTCGATTTTGAATTGCCGTCTGCGATTTGATGCGGAGTGAAAGTGTAAATCGAGGGTTTAAACAAAGTCAAGACTCGGCCACATGTCGTCTGGCTGTTCGCCGATCATGGGAACGAATAGTTGCCCTGATAGAATCTCTTCAAATTCTGCAAATACGTGTCATGGTCGTAATGGCTGCGGCATATTCGAAATTGCTTCTGCTGATACTCTTTGTAGACGTCCGGATCATCCAGACGTAAGAGATCAGCGACGAGGCGATCCGCCATAATTTCATAAGTTGGATATACCGTGTCCAACATCTGAAAGTCGGGTGTGAAGAAATCGGTGTTGTAGGTCGCAAAACTGATCGCTCCACTAAAAATCGGCTCCAGAAAATAGCCATCCAGTCCTTCGCCAAACGTGATCGCCCATTTGGCCCGCGAGATGATTTCTTTGTATTGCTCATACGTCATGTTCTGAATTTCGACGTAGCGAATGCCCGGAAGATGCTGAAGTTTTTGTAGGACTCGTTCCTTCAGCGGGTGCGCATCGGGAGAGTAGATCAGCAGATTTTCTTTCGCTGCATAGTCCCGAAACTGATAAGTGACTTCCGAGCACGGTGTCAACATGTGATGTAAGGGAAAGCCAAGACGCTGACGTTCGGACAACGAGCAATATTTTTTATGAGCGGTACTAATTGTCAGTTTGGTGGCGAGGCGCGCCAAAGGAGTCAACTTCTCCGGCGCAGGCATCATTTTTATATTCATATTCAGAATATTGATCTGAAGTGTCGACAGTTGCCGCAGCCAAGCTAAGTCTCGCGGATCGAGCACATCCAGAAATTCGCAGCTAATGTATTCAGGCAGATGCAAAATCATCTCGTCCACGTGCGGAAAAAACCGTCGCAGTTGTGGAAGTTGAAATATCATCCGATCGTTGTCAAACCATTCAAATTTCAAGAGTGGATAGCCACCGGGCCAGGAACACATCGCGACCTGAGCGTCATGAATTGTTCTTAAATTGTCCGTGTTGTCACATAACGCAACTAAAGCAAGGATGCCCCCTGTCACTCCCCCCTCACCCGGTTTAAATCCTCCAGGAACGAAAACGAGGATCAGCTTTCTCGCATGCCGGTCGTACATTCTCGCGAGCAATCGAGTCTGCTCTCGGTAAATTCGAAACGAGACATACCAGTCACGAAGGCGATGCACCGCTTGCCGTACCGGATGCCGAATGGGTTGCGGAATCCATGTTGTGAGCTGCCCCAAGTACTCGATGATGCCTGAATTGCGATATGCCATCCGGTCACATTATTCAAAAATATTGCAACGCGGCATAATCATTGAAATGGCCCTGAAAAAAAACCGCATTTGCTGCGACTTACGAAGGAGCAACAAGGCCCGCTAACGTTTCTTCAATTGCAAACGATCATTACGTTCGTTGTACGGCCGGACGGAGAGATACCAGTTGGTCCATGCAGGCACGGCGATTAATCGCCACTGCTGGATGTGAGCTTGCTGCTCAGCTTCGGTGGCATCTTCGCTTAGTTTGTCCAAAGGTTCGATTAGCACCTTGCTCCCCTTGTCATTGACCAACCCGGTTGGCTTGCGGCTTAGAATCGTCAGTCCGAAGCTGGCCTCCAAGGCGACATTCAGATCCTCGTCTTGAAGCCCCTCGATCAACAAAGGGGCTAAGCGCACGTCGCCCGTCCGGCCAATCGCCCAAAGTGCGGTCCGGCGGACTTCGGCACGCGGGTCCACTGACAATCGCTGTAAACGGTCGCTCTCGCCAATCAGTTTTTGAGGATCATCGAGATTTACCGTTTCGACTATTGCCCGCTGTAAGTCTTCTACTGAAACATCCTGAACTTTTTCCAGTTCAGCCAGTAAATCGTCCACGGCACCCTGGCTTTTGCGATCCACCGCCTGCCCCTCTTTCAACTGGAGCTTGGAAAGATCACCGGGCAACCCTCGAGCCCCCGCCAAAAGTCCGCCACCGACTTTTTTTGCCGGGCTGTTGCCCAGCAATTTCGAAGTCGTTTTGTTGAGCGCCAGCAGCGCGAAACTTGTTGCCGGAATAATGCCTGACCGATCACTCCAGGAGCCATCGGCCAATTGCAACTTAAGAATTTCATCGCTGGCTTGATCGTACCAGTCATGCTTTCCCAATTTTTCTGAATTGAGCAACGCTGCCGTGCGCTCCATGGAGTACAGCAGGTACATTTGAAAGAGATATTGATCTCCGCTGACCCGAAATTTCTCGTCGATCACACGCAACGCACGCGAAATCGTCTTATCCAAAGTGGCGGCCGGGATGGTAAATGGACGGGACACTTTGCCTTTGTCATCCTGCAAACGGTCCAAGACACCAAAACGCTTTTGCTTCGGCTTCGTCATTTCGGCAAGCTCATCACCGAACTGTGTTGTCGAGTAAAAGATGTGACGGGTCACAAGGAGGCTTCCCGTCGCTCCAATTGTGTTCGTGATCGAGGTATTGCGCCCCGAGGGGTCAGTTCCCGTCGGCTGATAGCTAAATCCCCCATCGCTGTTTTGCGTGCGAATGAGCCATTGCATCGCTTTTTGCCACGCTTCGGGGGAAATCTCCACGTCGGCGCGAGATGCGGCCCAAAGTCCCAGTAATGCGAATTGAAGCTGACTCGTATCGCCCGAATCATCGGCCGGCGGATCGACATAAAACCACGATCCGTTGGCTAGCTGATGCTCGGTCAAGTAGCCTGCCATCGCCGTCAACTGGGGTTTGTAAATGCCCCCATCCACAGCCTCCAGCAAAAACATGTGGCATGGAACAGAATAAGCGTACTCCGCATGGCCAAACCCATTCCCCGGACCATGCGCCGGTTGACCGGGTCCGAACGTCGCGGCTTCCTTAAGCGCATTCGCAATGGCATCCTGGATCGCCGGTTCCGACGTGTTGACGCCTGTTTTAATTAGCGCATAGGCCGCAAGCGACTTCCGGGATCCGGACGCATCCTTAAGATGATTCAGTAAATAGCGATTTCCACGCTGAATCGCCGCGGCGACTTGACCAGCGTCCGCCGCGAATAAAGGTGGAGTCCAGCAGGCGAACGCCGTCAGGCAAATCCATGCAATCGCAGGCTGGCGATGATTTGGCACTGGGAAGGAAATCCAAAAAGCTCAGTGCGAGTCGAATGAACAAAATGCATATTACGAAATGCGCCAAAACATTCGCAAGAGAGATTTTCGCAATCGCGTGATCGCCCGCGGAATCGCTCGCCGCTTTGGTCGGGGACAGGCTTCAGTGCTGGATGTTCTGCTCATAAATCGCGATTTGACAATGACGTCTTTTCGATCCATGTATCATGGGACAGTGTATCATGGAACAGAGACGATTGACGTCTGGCGCGGCGTGAGCGACCACGCCCGCAAAATCGAGGCCCGCTATCGTGCGTTAGGACTGCATCATCTCGCCGCAGCCGGGAAATGGTGCAAGGACCTGCTGAGAAATCGGTCGTGAATCATCGTGATCTGTGTGGCACGTCCCGGAGTCTTCGACGGGCGCGGCGATCCTGGATAAGACCACGCCCTTCCCAAAACCTCAGGGACGTGCCACCCAAACGGCGGCACTCCCCGTCGGGCGCTCGCACCAACTAGCGGCTAGTCTCCCTGGTTGTCCCCAGCTATCGCCACGCCGCACCGCCAGGGAATTCATACTCCGCGATCGACTCCGGCTTCATTGTGATGCTGTAGCCGGCGGCTGTCGGCGGCGTGTAGCGGCCGTTTTTCATCACGACGGGATCGAGGAAATGTTCGTGCAAGTGGCCCGCGTATTCGCAGATGCGGTCCTCCTGCGAACCACTCACGCAGACGTAATCGAACATCGCCAGATGTTGCACATATTCACACAGCCCGACGCCGCCGGCATGCGGACAGACAGGCACGCCGAACTTCGCGGCGAGCAGCAGGATCGACAGAATCTCATTCACGCCGCCGACCCGGCAACTATCGATCTGGCAGATTCCAATCGCCTGCGCCTGCAAAAACTGCTTGAACATCACCCGATTGGCACACATTTCCCCGGTAGCCACTTTGATCGGCGCGACGGCTTGTGCGATCTTCGCATGCCCCAGCACATCATCGGGGCTGATCGGTTCTTCGATGAACCACGGCTTGAACTCCGCGAGTTGCCGCATCCATTCAATCGCCTGATCGACTTCCCAGACCTGATTCGCATCCACCATCAACCGGCGATCCCAGCCGATTTCTTCGCGGATAATGCGGCAGCGCCGGCGATCATCTTCCAGATCGCGTCCGACTTTGATCTTGAAAACGCTCCAGCCTTTCGCAAGATTGTCGCGGCAGAGTTGTCGCAGTTTGTCGTCAGAGTAGCCCAGCCAGCCGGCGGAAGTCGTGTAGGCCGGGAAGCCATCGCGTTCCAGTTCGGCGATGCGCGCGGCCCGTGTCGGTTCCCACTGCGTCAGAATCGCGAGGGCTTCGTCCTTCGTCAGCGCATCGGTGATGTAACGGAAGTCGATGCAGCGGACGAGTTCTTCCGACGACATCTCCGCCAGCAATCGCCAGAGAGGTTTCCCGGCGACTTTGGCGGCGAGATCCCACGCGGCATTCACAATGGCCGCCGTGGCCAGATGGATCACTCCTTTTTCCGGGCCGACCCAGCGCAGCTGGCTGTCCCCCGTGATGTGCCGCCAGAATTTGCCCCAATCCGCCGTGATGCTTTCCAGCGTCTGGCCGACAATGAGCGGAGCCAGCGACTGCATCGCCGCGACGCACAGTTCGTTACCCCGGCCGATGGTAAAGGTCATTCCATGCCCGGCAATCCCATCCGCGCGGTCCGTTTCCAGCACCACATACGCGGCCGAATAATCGGGGTCCGGGTTCATCGCATCCGAACCATCGAGCGTCTTCGATGTCGGAAATCGCAAATCGTGGGTCGTCAACCGGGTAATGCGTGTTGGCATGAGCGTCAGATTCCGTGGCGGAGACATTGCGAGAATGCATTTCGTCAATACTTTACCGCGGGATCACGCAGATTCCCAATTGAAGGGGCTGTGTGAGGTCGCATTCGTCTCAAGGGGTTCTCGCATAGCTTCCCTCTCCGCAGGAGACATTGGTCTCTACACAAATCAGAAATCCTCTCTCGCAAAGACGCCAAGGCAGAAAGTTCGCCAAGAGAATTTTTTCTAATCAAACCTGGTATCTCGATTTCACGATTTCGAGATCGTCGGAAATTGATGCGTTCTGCTGGAGCTCCTGATCGAATTCTTTGCGAAACTTTGCCTCTCTGCGCCTTTGCGTGAGATGTCTTTCCGAGATGTGTAGAGACCAATGCTCCGGGGGAGAACGGAAGGCAATCCTTCAAGACGCCATCCCGACCCAACGGGACCACGACCGGCGTGCGGCCGCGCTTGACTGCCGCACGGACAACGCCGACGATCATCCTGCGACAACTCAACCGGGAGATACAGCATGGTTCATGTCTACGATTACGGTGCCGCGGGCGATGGGGAAACCGACGACACCGAGGCCCTCCAGCACGCGCTGCAGGCCGGCGATGGTGTGCTGCGGTTGCACAAAGGTGTCTTCCGCATCACTCAGCCGCTGGTGATCGATTTGCAGCAAACCGGGTATGCGGCTGTGCTGGGCGACGGCGGCACGTCGCGAATTGTGATGGCCGGGCCGGGACCGGCGATCAAAGTCGTCGGCACCCACGGCGGTTCGGCTTTGCCGCGAACGGTGCTGCCCCCCGTATGGGACAAAGAGCGGATGCCGATTATCAGTGGATTGGAGATTGTCGGCGAGCATCCGGAGGCCGTCGGCATCGAACTGTATCACACCATGCAGCCAACGATCACTCAGGTGCTGATCCGCCATTGCCGTTATGCGATTCATCTGCCGGATTGCAACCGCAACGTGTTGATCGCGAATTGCCACCTCTACAACAACCGGGAATACGGCATCTTTTTCGACCGCTGCAATCTGCATCAGATCAACATCGAAGGCTGCCACATCAGTTATTGCGACCGAGCCGGCATCATGATGCTTGGTGGCGATGTTCATAATCTGCAAATCACCGGCAACGATATCGAGTACAACAACCGCCCGGGCATCGATACCCCTGAAGCAGGCGGCGCGGAGATATTCTTCGATGCGCGGGAAGGACTCGTCAGCGAAGTCACCATCGCCAGCAACACGATTCAGGCGACGATCGAACCGGGCGGCGCGAACATCCGCATCTGGGGCGGCAGCGATGCGGAGAATCACGGAGCCTGCATCATCGCGGTCACCGGCAACGTGCTGGGGTCACAGCTGCGCGGCCTCGACCTCCGCGGCGTCTTCCGCATGACGGTCGCCGGCAACACGCTCTATGGCAACAAGGAATTCAATGTGCATGCGGAGAAATGTAAAGGCCTGAGCTTCACCGGCAACACGGTCGGCTGGCGGCCGGAGAAGAATGATCCGTGGGACGGATTCCGATTTGTCGATTGCGATCTGATCCACATGTCCGGCAATGTCGCCCAAGGCATGTGCGCCGGTTCGCCAGAAGCGGGCGGGGCGATTTCATTTCAGAATTGCCGCGACGTGCAACTGACCAACAATCAGCTCGCCGATTCTCTCCATGCGGCGATGGAACTGACCGATTGCGAACGTGTGCAGATCGAGGGAAATCAGATTGTCGACCGCAAGCAACCCGCGACCATGCCGCACGCGGTGCGATTAACCGGCACGAATCAGCAGATCGTTGTGCGCAATAATCTTTGGGGTGGAGCGGTTATGGATTTGGTTTCCGGCCCCCAGGAGGGTGTCACGCTCGAAGCGAATCGCGAATGGACTTGAAGGAACATTCAAAGCCCGGCGTCAGCGACGCCGGGACTGTTCGAGCGTGCGACAAAATCCCCGGTCGTCAGCAAAACGGTTCGCCTCGCGGAGCCTCGGCAAACCCTACAAGCACAACCTAATACCAATCCCCAGAAAAAACAGCGCGGAGCGATTCTTGCAAGGCATGGTCATGCAATGAGTTAGGAAGTTCCGTCAGCGCTGTTATTTTCTGAGATGCGTATAACAGGCTGTTGAAAAACGTGGGTCACGTTTCCAACGTGACAGAAACTGATCGAAAACGGCGAGAAAATCGAGTGACTCACACGTTAATAACGTGTGCCACGAGAAATTCAACGGTCTGCTACGCAGCTTCCTGCTGATTGTCTCTCGATTCCCGCCGCTCGTTTTTGGATTTTCGGCGCAAATGCGGGCCGGCGAGTTCGTGCTGTAGCGACTCGATGCGGATCAGCCGAATCCCCAGTGTTTCAATCCGCGCGGCGACTTCCGCGGCCGTTTGTTCCATGCCGCCTGAAATCAGCGTGACGACGCCCAGGAAGAGAAACATCTGACCAATGGTGGTGATCAGCCAGCCGGTGGGGGCCAGATTCAACGCTCCGCCGAAATAGCCCCACACCACGAGGGCTGTGCCGCAGGTGATCAGACCGATGCCGAAGTAAGCGCACATCTGGCCCACGGCGGAGGTCCAGTTCGCGGGCCGGGCGATTTCCAGCGGCGGGTTCACCAGCGGACTGGGTTCACGCAGGCTGCGCACCGTTTCCAGGCGATCGACGCGGCGCTTGCGGCGTGGGCGTTCGTGATTGTTCTGTTCTGAGGGAGCCGGATTGTTCTGCGCGGGAATAGTCACGGACGTTTGCATGGGAGCACTCTCCGCGGCAACGCGTGCCGTGGCCTTGGGCGTCAATGCGTGCTGCGCATTCCAGCGCGCCAATAGCTCCCGGGCATTGCGTTCCGCATCGGTGGGCGATGCGGCGGACGAGGGCATGACCCCGAACGAACCAGCCGCCATTCCCAATTCCACACGGCAGCGCGCGCACTGGAAGCGTCGACTGTCGATAGACAGTTCGGCAGCGACGTCGGCCCGACAAGCAGGGCACCACATCGGCAGGCAGCCTGTGTAAGCGAATTGAAATTGTATTTGGGAAAACGACCGCGCGGAGACCGCAGCCGCGCGGGGAAGATATCGGGCAATGGCATTCCCCGCAAGATGAACTTTTTTCAGTGATAATGTAGAGCACTTGCTCCGCAAGTGCAAAAAGCAGGCACTTGCGTCGGGTGGCCGGGGCTGGACTGAGGCTTTGCGAAGGAAGCCCCGGTTTGGGCGAGCGGCGCGGCGTCAGCCCGCCGTGTCTTTTCCGCAATCACCGGGGCTTCGCGAAGCGCTCCAGCCCCGGCCACCCGGCAAAACTGCTCAGATGGATGCAAACACCGACCAACCAGAAACGATTCCGCGTGTGGAATTGAACTGTGCTTCCAATTTGGTATAGTATCTGCATCGTGCATCAAGCGGGACGCTGTGCGCGCGTTTAGGGATATTTGGCACGCCTTGCGATGGAAATGAGCGAATCGATGACGAAGCCGACCGAACCGATCAATGTCAAAGCGTTGCTGCAACCGACCTCCCCGTTGACGGTCGAAGAATACCAGGAATTGAAGCGGGCGATTGCCTCCGAGCATGTGGCCGCCGCGCGGATCGAAATTGAAGCCTTGATTCGTGAAGTCGAAGGCAGTGCGAAGTCCACGAACCAGACGGTTCGCGCCGGTGTCGGTGCGTTTCTGCTGGGTCAGCCGGTCATCGCGGATCGCTTGCTGGGGAACGCCTCCGGCGACCCGGTCGCGGCTTATGTTCACGGGCTGGTGCTGTTGTCACTGGAACAGCCGAAAGAAGCCGAGGCGAAGTTCGCCGCCGCCGCCAAAGCCGGTTACGACATGGTGGAATGCCATCTCAAACGGGCCGGTGCGCTGCGTGTGCAAGGCAAAATCGAAGACGCCGAACAGGCACTGAAGCAGACAGGGGCCGAAGGGGCACGGCGAGCCGAATACTCCTATCAAATGGGCTGCATTCTCTCGGACCGGGGCGACACTTACGGCGCCATCGAATATTTTGAGCGGGCTGTCGATATGGACCCGCATCACGCTCAGGCGTTGTTTCGGCTCGCCTCGGAAAACGCGTTGCATGGCAACGATGTCGAAGCGATTCGCCTCTACGAACAATGCCTCAGCAAGCCGCCGTTTCATCTTGGCGCATTGATGAATCTCGGTCTGCTCTATGAAGATCGGGGCAACTTCCCAGCGTCGGCATTCTGCTTCCGGCGCGTCCTCAGCTACGATCCGCTCAACACGCGCGCCGCCATGTACATGAAGGACATCGAGGCACACAGCCAGATGTTCTTCGACGACGATACCGCCCGAAACGAGGCGCGCCTGGCTCAACTGCTCAGCCGTCCGGTCACCGACTTCGAACTATCGGTCCGCAGCCGCAACTGTCTGGCCGGTATGAATATTCTCACGCTGGGCGATCTGTGCAATGTCAGCGAGCCTGACCTGTTGCAAGGCAAGAACTTCGGCGAAACGTCGCTGGTCGAGATTCGCGAGTTGATGACCGCCCACGGCTTGACGGTCGGCCAATCCCTCGAAGCCACCACGCCCCGCGAACCGACCTGGACGGCTCCCAGCTTCTTTCAGCAACTCGATCTCTCCCCGCAGGAACAGGCGCAACTCACCCGGCCCGTGGGCGATCTCAACCTGTCGGTGCGTGCCCGCAAGTGCATGTCCCGGCTGGGAATCACCACGGTGGGCGAATTGCTCCAGCGCACGCCGGATGAACTTCTCGCCACTAAAAACTTCGGTGTGACTTCGCTGAACGAAATCCGCCAGCAACTCGGTGAAATCAATCTCAAGCTGCGCAACGACTGACGCGGCCGACTTCGCAACAGGATGACGCGTGCCGCTCAAGGACGATCGGCGGATTCCCACCGGTGCCCCGTGGATCGCCACCGCGGTCTGCGGGCTGTTGATCGGCCTGCTGATCACGCTCGGCTTCCGCGCTCGGGGTCCGCAGGTCCCACCGGAATTGAAGCTCCCCGCGGCGGCTCGCCGGCAGTCCGTCACCGTGGCACCCGCCAAACTTCTGCACCCGCTGATTCGCGTCAATCTCACCTCCACGCCCACGACAACGCTGACGATTGGCGTGCGCGGAGTCTACGAAATCCGCTCGCTCGACAGTCAACGGACACTCGCCACAGGAAAGTCGCTGGACGATGCGGAAGTTCGCCTCGACTCGAAAAAACTCACACTCGGGCCGCATCATTTCCCCAGCCAGCCGGTCGAGATCGCCGCCACGGGTGACACACGGATCAGCGTCGGAATGCATCAGTATCGCGGCGTGGTGCGCGTGATCCCACAAAGTTCCGGCAAACTCACGGCGATCAACGTGCTGCCGCTGGAAGAGTATGTGGCCTGTGTGATCGACGCCGAGATGCCGGCCAAATTCCCCGCGGCCGCGCGCGAATCGCAGGCGATTGTCGCCCGCACGTACGCCCTGTGGCAGATGCAGCACGCCGATTCCAATGCGAATTACGATGTCTTCGCCACGGTGCGCAGCCAGAAGTATCTGGGCGTGGAGTATCTCGACGGCAAAGGCCGGCGGCTGGCAGGCGAAAGCGCCAGCAGCCGCAACGCAGCGCTGGCCACACGCGGCATGGTCTGCATGACTCAGGGGAAAATCTTTTGCACCTATTACTCGGCGGTTTGCGGGGGTGCGACGACGCCCGGCAGCGAGTTTTTCGCCGATGCCGATGCGGTCCTGCGTTCCGTCCCCTGCCCCCATTGCCGCCATGCGGACAAGTATCGCTGGCAAACGGAACTGACCGTCGACGACGTGGCAGCCGTCGTGCGGAAACATGCTTCGCCGCGCGGACTGACGAACATCAAAACGATTCGCCAGACTCAGGGACCGCAAGCCGGCGTAATCGCCCGATTCGAAATCAGCGACGGACGACGGAACGTCAGCATCGACGGCAACTCGCTGCGGCAGCAATTACCGACCGGCAAGTTACTGAGTCCCCATTTTTCGATGAGCGTCGTCGGCAAGAACGTGAAATTCAGCGGCTCCGGCTTCGGACATGGTGCCGGGCTATGCCAATGGGGAGCCAGCGGCCTGGCAATCGACGGCAAGTCGGCCCGCCAGATCGTGGAGTATTACTATCCCGGCGCAACCATTGCCGGATACGGCTATTGATCATCGCCTTCCGAGCGGGGGGCGTCAGCCCCATAGGCATGAAGTTAGACCACAAGTCTTGGTGAGAACAGGCGTTGGCGTGTGGATGGAGATTTTTTTCTGCGCGGTTGGGAGGGCAAGCGTTGGAGCGTCGCTTGA
>Ga0335397_10000522_pt1 | contig 50125 bp, 41 predicted proteins | sample MAT04_FD_205740 | JGI IMG/M metagenome (GOLD analysis project Ga0335397, IMG submission 205740) | Freshwater microbial communities from Lake Fryxell liftoff mats and glacier meltwater in Antarctica - MAT-04 (spades assembly) (version 2) ...
TGGCGCAACCGCAACCACTTCCTGGCCGTGGCCAGCACAATGATGCGGCGCATCCTCGTCAACCACGAGCTCGCCCGCCGCGCCGACAAGCGCGATGTGGAACTGGTGCCGGTCACGCTCAGCGGCCTGGAACAGATCGGCGCCGCGCCCGACCGCGATCTGGTGGCCGTGCACGAAGCGTTGCTGGCCTTTGAAGAAGTGGATGCGCGCGCTGCCAAGGTGGTGGAACTGCGCTTCTTCGGTGGCCTTGAAAACGACGAAGTGGCGCTGGCGCTGGGCGTGAGCCTGGCCACCGTCAAGCGCGACTGGGCCGTGGCGCGCGCCTGGCTGCACCGGGAACTGGCGACGCGCTAAAACCGGCAAGGCAGCAGGGCGGCTTTGCGATGCAGAATCCGCGCATCGCTTCAACGGACAGCCCAGCCCACACCATGGAAGTCCCCACCCTGCAAACCCCGCCGGCCTCCAAGGTCCACTTCATCGGCGGCGAAAAAGGCGGCGTCGGCAAGTCGATGGTGGCGCGCCTCTTGGCGCAGTACTTCATCGACAACAAGATGCCCTTCGTCGGCTTTGACACCGACCGCTCCCACGGCGCGCTGCTGCGCTTTTACGGCGACTTCGCCTCACCCGCTCTGGTGGACCGTTATGAGGCGCTCGACCTCGTCATCGAAAGCGCAGTCGAAGTCCCAGGCCGCCGCGTGCTGGTCGATCTGGCCGCGCAGACACATGAACCGCTGGTGCGCTGGATGGACGAATCGGGCGTGCTCGACATGGCCGACCTGTCGGGCATCACGCTGCAGTACTGGCACGTGATGGACGCCGGGCGCGACTCGGTGGACCTGCTGCAAAGGCTGCTCGACCGCTTCGGCCAGCGCCTGCGCTATGTGCTGGTGTGCAACGAACTGCGCGGTGACGACTTCAGCCAGCTCGAAGCCTCGGGCCAGCTCGAACGTGCCAGCCGCCTGGGCGCGCGCGTGATCCACCTGCGGCGCCTGCACGATGCCGTGGTGCAGAAGATTGATGCCAAGAACGCCAGCTTCTGGGCTGCGCGCCACGTCACCGGCGCCGAAGGCCCGGGACTTGGGCTGATGGAACGCCAGCGCCTGAAGCTGTGGCTGAACCACGCCCAGGCGGAACTGGCCAAGGCCGAGCCTTGAGCAGGGCGCGCTGAGGCTCAGCCTTCAGTCTTCAGTCTTCAGTCTTCAGATCGCGCCAGCCGGTCCGAACGCCAATACACATCGTCCCCACCCAGCCCGTCCAGATTGGCGCGGTTGAGCACGCGCGCCAACACGAACATCAGGTCGCTCAAGCGGTTGAGGTACTGCCGCGGCGCGTCGTTGACCTTCTCGGCCGTCGACAGCGCCACCACCGCCCTTTCGGCCCGCCGCGCCACGGTGCGGCTGACATGCGCCAGCGCGGCGCTGCGCGTGCCGGCGGGCAGGATGAATTCCTTCAGCCGCGGCAGCTTTTCGTTGTGCAGCGCCAGCGCTTCGTCCAGGCGCAGCACGGCGTCGGCCTTGAGCAGTTCATAGCCGGGAATGGACAGCTCGCCGCCCAGGTTGAAGAGCTCGTGCTGCACCACCACCAGCAGCTCTCGCACGTCGTCCGGCAGCGGTTCGGCCAGCAGCACGCCGAGGCTGGAATTGAGCTCATCGACATCGCCCATTGCCGCCACGCGCAGGTGGCTCTTGGGCACGCGTGTGCCGTCACCCAGGCCGGTCGTGCCGTCGTCTCCGGTGCGGGTGGCGATCTGTGTGAGGCGGTTGGACATGGGAATCAGGGCTCAAGAGCTGCAGCGGATTCCCATTGGACCATCAACCCCGCATCAACCCCGCATCAACCCCGCATCAACCCCGCATCAACCCCGCACCCGCTGCGTGAACCACCACAGATGGCCTTCGGGGTCCCGCGCGCCATAGGACCGGTCAGCCCAGTAGCCGTCGCCGTAGTCATGCAGCTCGGGTTCAGCCACCACCTGCGCACCGGCGGCGCGAGCCGTTTCGCAGTGGCTGTCCACGTCGTCCACAAAGACCATCAGGTTCTGCGTGTTGCAGCGCGCGCTCAGCGGGCTCAGGCGGTCGGTCTGGAAGCGCCGGGCCGGGCCCGACAGCTCTTCGCCGACCATGATCAGGCCGTCACCCAAGCTGAGTTCACTGTGCTCGATGCGGCCGTTGTCGGCCACCACCTTGAGCCGCACTTCAAAGCCGAAGGCGCGGCACAACCAGTCGATCATCGCGCCTGCCTCGCGGTAGTAAACGCCGGGCGAGATGCGAGGCCAGCCTGCGGGGGTGGGTTTCATGGTGTTGCACGGTGATGGGGGCCGGGCCACGATGCCGCGACTGGCCTACGATTGCAACCCCGGCCCGCTGAGGAGACTGAATGAACGCCCCCCTGCCCGACCATGTGCTGCCGAGCGTTGAACTGCGCCCCATGCCGCCGGCCATGCTGGCCGCCCTGCGCCAGCGCTTCGGCGAACGCTGCAGCACATCGGCCGCGGTGCGCGATCAGCACGGCCGTGGCGAATCGGTATACGACGCCGCGCCGCCGGAGGCCGTGGTCTTCTGCGAGAGCAACGACGACGTCCTGGCGGTGGTGCGACTGGCGCACGAACACGCCGTGCCGGTGATTCCCTTTGGCGTCGGCAGTTCGCTGGAAGGCCACCTGCTGGCGGTGCAAGGTGGCGTCAGCGTCGATCTGTCGCGCATGACCCAGATCCTGGCCATCAACGCCGAAGACCTGACCGTGACGGTGCAGGCCGGCGTGACGCGTGAGCAGCTCAACCGCGAGATCAAGGACACGGGGCTCTTCTTTCCCATCGACCCGGGCGCGAATGCCTCGCTCGGCGGCATGGCGGCCACCCGCGCCAGCGGCACGAACGCGGTGCGCTACGGCACGATGCGCGAGAACGTGCTCGGCCTGACCGTCGTCACCGCGCAGGGCGAACTCATCCACACCGGCACCCGTGCCAAAAAAAGCAGCGCCGGCTACGACCTCACGCGGCTGATGGTGGGCAGCGAAGGCACGCTCGGCGTGATGACGGAAGTGACGCTCAAACTGTTTCCGTTGCCCGAAGCGGTGAGCGCGGCGATCTGCCACTTCCCCAGCATCGACGCCGCCGTGCAGACCACCATCCAGCTGATCCAGATGGGCGTGCCGATTGCGCGTTGCGAGTTGCTGGACGTCAACGCCATCCGCGCGGTCAACCAACATTCAAAGTTAGGCCTGCGCGAAGCACCGATGCTGCTGATGGAATTCCACGGCAGCGACGCCAGCGTGAAAGAGCAGGCCGAGACCGTGCAGGCCTTGGCCGCAGAACACGGTGGCGAAGCCTTCCAGTGGGCGAGAACACCCGAAGAGCGCACGAAACTGTGGGCGGCACGCCACCAGAGCTACTTTGCGGCGTTGCAGACGCGCCCCGGCTGCCGCTGCCAGAGCAGCGACACCTGCGTGCCGATCTCGCGCCTGGCCGAGAGCATCAACGACAGCGTGGATGAAGCCGAAGCCTCCGGCATCCCGTACTGGATCGTCGGCCACGTCGGCGACGGCAACTTCCACCTGAGCTACCTGATGGACCCGAACGATGCCAAGGAAGTGGCCGCCGTCGAACAGCTCAACGTGCAGATGGTGCAGCGCGCACTGCGCCTGGGTGGCACCTGCACCGGCGAACACGGCATCGGCCTGCACAAGATGGGCTACCTGGTGGAAGAAGCCGGCGCCGGTGCGGTGGACATGATGCGCAGCATCAAGCGCGCGCTGGACCCGAAAAACATCATGAACCCGGGCAAGGTGTTCACGGCCTGAAAGTCCTGGCCGGTCAGGGCAGCTTGGCCGAAATCTCGATCGTCACGCCCTTGGCGCCCACGTCAACGGCCGCCGACAGGCCTTCCAGGTCCCCCGGCTGCGGCATCGCCTGACCCGACTTGCTGATGCGCGCGCCGACGATCACGCGCTTGGCGCCCGACAGCCGCGCAGCGGGCGCCATGGCCTGGCTGTCGTCGAGCTTGAATTCGTACGGCAGGTCCTTGACCTGCTTCCTGACGATGGCCAGCGGCATGCGCGACCCTTCGGCCGGCCGGGCGAAGATGAAGACCGTGTCCTCAGGCGCGGCCTGCCCTTTGAGTGCAGCGGCCAGGCGCACGGTGCCGCTGATGCCGGGGCCGGGGCCCGGGCCTGCCGCAGCGCCAGCTTGGGCCGCCGTTGCGGGTGCGGGCGTGGCGCCGGTTGCGGGCCCGGTTGCAGCTGTGACGGCGGGCGGCAGCTTGCCGCGTTCACGCGCTTCGGCCGCACCGCCGCGTGCCATCTCGACCAGTTGGCCATCGGCCGGGCCGATCTGCGCCACGCGGTCCCAGTGCTTGATGGCGGTGACGAAGTCGCCGCGGTTGAAGGCCGCGGTGCCGGCCAGGGCCAGCGCCTTCAGGTTGTCGGGCTCGAGCTTGAGCGCGCGCTCCAGCAACTGGGTGGGTTCGCCGTCGAGCGTGCGGCCATTTTTCACCGCCAGGGCGTCGGCATAGTCAGTGAGTGTGGTGGCGTCTTCTGGCTTGAGCTTGAGGGCGCGGGTGTAGGCGGCCAGCGCGTCGTCAACGCGGCCGAGGCTCATGTACGAGCGGCCGAGCATGTTCCAGCCTTCGGGGTCGTCGGGCTGCGCCTGCATGCGCGCAGCGAGCTTGTCCACCAGCGCCGCCATCTGGTCGGGGCCGAGCTGATGCGGTGCACTCCCGGCGCCGCCCGGGCCAGCGGGCGCCGCATCCGCCGCGCTGGAGAAGCCTGGTGGGGCCTGACCGATCGGGCCCGGCATGCCCGCCCACCAGTAACCCGCGGCGGCCGAAACCACCACGGCCACCGTGATGCCGGCCCACAGGCGCCCGCTGGCCTGCGGCCGTGGCAGTGGGGGCTGGGCGGTTGCCGCGGTCGCTGCAGAGGTGGGTGCGGCGGTGAAAGATGCCGCCAGCGGCGCGGCGAGCACGGCGTCGAGCAGCTTGCGCTCCAGCGCCGCCTTGCTGCTTTCGTAGGCGGCCGTATCGAGGGCGCCGGCTTCGTGCAGCTTCTGCAGCTGCAGCCATTGTTCGCGCAGCGCGCGGGTGGTGTCAGTCATGTGGGCAACGGGTCGTTCAGGGCCGGGGCGGAAGGGAATCGGATTCGTCGAGTTCAAACTGGTCTGGCGCCAGGCGGTTGCGCCGGCGCAGCACCCACACCAGCACAGCCAAGCCACCCAGCAGCAGCGCGGCCGGGCCAAACCAGAGCAGCGCAGTGCTCTCCTTCAGCGGCGGGCGGTAGAGCACGAAGTCGCCGTAGCGGTCGGTCATGTAGGCCACGATCTGCTTGCGGTCCTGGCCCTGGCGCAGCATGTCGCGCACCTGGTTGCGCAAGTCCACCGCCAGGCCGGCGCTGGAATCGGCAATGGTCTGGTTCTGGCAGACCAGGCAGCGCAATTCGGCGGCGATGGCCATGACCTTGGCTTCCAGCACGGGGTCGTCGGCGACGGTGGGCGCCTCGGCCGCCACGGCGCCAGCACACAGCGCGGCAGCGGCGAGGACAGCCGCCATCCAGCGGCGCAGCACGTCAGACATTGAGCTGCTTCAGCAAGGGTTCGATGCGTTCGCGCAGCACGGTCTCGGTCACCGGCCCGATGTGCTTGAAACGGATGACACCCTGCTTGTCGATGATGAAGGTTTCGGGCACGCCATAGACGCCAAAGTCGATGCCGACCTTGCCGTCGTTGTCGAACAGCGAGGCGTCGTACGGGTTGCCAAACTTGGCCAGCCAGCGCAGCCCGTCGGTGCGCGCGTCCTTGTAGTTCAGGCCGTACACCGGCACCGTCTTGCGGCGTGAAAACTCCACCAGCAGCGGGTGTTCTTCGCGGCAAGCCACGCACCACGAGGCCCAGACGTTGAGCATCCACACTTTGCCCAGCAGATCGTCGCGCTTGATGCTCTGCTGCGCGTCGTCCAGCCGCGTCAGCGTGAAGGCTGGCGCGGGCTTGCCGATCAGCGGTGAAGGCACTTCCTTAGGGTCCCGCCCCAGCCCCGCCGCCAGCATCAATGCCAGGCCCAAGAACAGCAGCAGCGGCAGGAGGAACTTCAGGCTTTTCAAGTGGTCGCCCCAACCGGGGTGACGGCGGCGACCGTGCCACCATCGGTCGTCGGTGCCACCGCCGCCGACGCCTTGGCGCGTGCGCGGTAACGGCGGTCACTGGCGGCGACGCCGCCACCAATGGCCATCAGCAGGCAGCCGCCCCAGATCCAGTCGACAAAGGGCTTGATGTAGACCCGCAGCGTCCAGGTGTTGGCGTCCAGCGGTTCACCGAGCGAGACGTACATGTCGCCGCTGATGCGGGTGTGGATCGCGGCCTCGGTCATGGGATTGCTCTGCACGCGGTAGATGCGTTTCTCGGGCAGCATGTCGGCCACCTTGCGTTCGCCCTGCGACGTGTTGCGCGTGACCTCGACCCAGCCCTGCGCACCCTGGTAGTTGGGGCCGATGAGGTCGCGCACGCCCTTGAAGGTGAAGGCGAGGTCGCCGATGGTGGTGCGCTCGCCGATGGCCATCTTGACGTCGCGCTCGACCTCGTAGGTCTTGACCATCGTGACGCCAAAGATGAACACCGCAATGCCCAGGTGCGCCAGCATCATGCCAAAGGTGGCGCGCGGCACCAGTTGTGCCCGCGCCCACGGGGTCTGGCCAGCACGCGGCGCGACACGTTCCCACAGGTCGGTGGCCACTGCGGCCACCACCCACCAGGCCATCGCCAGGCCCACGGTAGCAACAGGCGAGATGCGCCCGGCCAGCCAGCCACTGGCCAGCGACGCCACCACGGCCACACCGGCCGCCCAACGCAGCCGCCGCGCCAGATCGGGCAATTCAGATTGCCTCCAGCGCGACAGCGGGCCCACGCCCATCAGGAAAACAAGCGGCGCCATCAGCGGCAGGAAGACCGAGTCGAAGTACGGCGGGCCGACCGAGATCTTGCCCAGCCCCAAGGAGTCCAGCGCCAGTGGGTACAGCGTGCCCAGCAACACCGCCGCCATCGCCACCACCAGCATCACGTTGTTGGCCAGCAGCAGGGTTTCGCGCGACAGCAGCTCAAAACGTGCGCCAAGGCCGACCTTCGGCGCGCGCCAGGCGTACAGCGCCAGCGAGGCACCCACCACCACGACCAGGAAGCCCAGGATGAAAAGACCGCGCGAGGGGTCTGACGCAAAGGCATGCACCGACGACAGCACCCCCGAACGAACAAGGAAGGTGCCCAGCAACGACAGCGAAAAAGCCATGATGGCCAGCAGCACGGTCCATGACTTGAAAGCGCCGCGTTTTTCCGTCACCGCCAGCGAATGGATGAGCGCGGTGCCCACGAGCCAGGGCATGAAGGACGCGTTTTCCACCGGGTCCCAGAACCACCAGCCGCCCCAGCCCAGTTCGTAGTAGGCCCACCAGCTGCCCAGGGCGATGCCGACGGTCAGGAACATCCAGGCCGCCAGCGTCCACGGGCGCGTCCAGCGCGCCCACTGCGCATCAAGATCACCACCGATCAGCGCCGCCACGGCAAAGGCGAAGGCCACCGAGAAGCCGACATAGCCCATGTAGAGCATCGGCGGGTGGATGACCATGCCCGGGTCCTGCAGCAGCGGGTTCAGGTCGCGGCCGTCGGCGGGCACCGGGAACAGGCGCTCGAAGGGGTTGGAGGTGATGAGGGTGAAGGCCAGGAAACCCACCGCCACCAGGCCCATCACCGACAGGATGCGCGCCAGCACGGGCAGCGGCAGCGTGCGACTGAAACGCGCCACCGCCACCGTCCACACACACAGCATCAGCGCCCACAGCAGCAGCGAGCCTTCATGCCCACCCCAGACGCCGGCGATGCGGTAGGCCAAGGGCAGCGCACTGTTGGAGTGCTGGGCCACGTAGAGCACCGAAAAGTCGTTCTGCACGAAGCTTGTGGCCAGGCTGACGAACGAGACGACGACCATCGCGCCCAGCGCGTAGGCCAGCGGCCGTGCCGTGGCCATCCAGCCGTCGCGCTCGGTCTGTGCGCCGGCCAGTGGCAGCACGCCCAGCAGCAAGGACGTGCCAAAGGCCAGCCAGAGTGCGAAGTGGCCCAGTTCCGGAATCACTTGCTGCTCCCGGTTGGGGTTGGCGTGGCGGTGGAGGTTGTGGACACCACACTGCGCGCCGCGCGCTCGTTGGTCTCGGCCACGCGCTTCAGCGCCTCGGCGGCTTCGGGCGGCATGTAGTTTTCATCGTGTTTGGCCAGCACTTCGCGGGCGACGAAGACGCCGTCCTGAAACTGGCCCTGGGCCACCACGCCTTTGCCCTCTTTGAAGAGGTCGGGCAGGATGCCGACATAACGCACCGGCACCGCCTTGGCGGTGTCGGTGACGAGGAAATTCACCGCCACGCCGTCGCGTTTGACACTGCCCTCTTCCACCAGGCCGCCGAGGCGGAAGGTGCGGTTGCTGGGTGCTTCCTTGGCCGCCACCTGCGACGGCGAATAGAAGAACACGAGGTTGCTCTGGAAGGCGTTGAACACCAGTGCGGCAATGGCGGCCACCGAGACGAGCAGGCCGCCGGCGAGGGCCAGGCGTTTTTGACGGGGTTTCATGGCAGGTTCTCCGCCGCGGCACGCGCGGCATCAAGGGCAAGGCGACGGCGCCGCGCGGCGAGGTAAGGTTCAACAGTCATCAGCAGCAGGGCCACGCCGTAGGAGCCCCACACGTACAGGCCGTAGCCGCCCATGGCGGCAAAGTCGGCGAAACTTTTCCAGGCCATCAGTTGGCCTCGGCCACACGTGCGGCCACCCATGCGGTGTGGCTTTCACGTTCGATGATGATGGCGCGGGCGCGAGTGAAGGTCACTGCAAAGGAGTAAACCCAGCAAGCAAGCGTCATCAGCAGCATCGCCGTCAGCATGGTGTTGGCCATCTTGGGCGCCGCCGTCATGCTGATGGTGGCGCCCTGGTGCAGAGTGTTCCACCAGCGCACCGAAAAATAGATGATGGGGATGTTGACCACACCCACCAGCGCCAGCAACGCACCGGCCTGGTCGGCACGGCGCAGGTCGTCGATGGCACCCACCAGGGCCAGGTAGCCCAGGTAGAGAAAGAGCAGGATCAGCTCGGAGGTGAGGCGCGCATCCCACACCCACCAAGTGCCCCACGTCGGCTTGCCCCACAGCGCACCGCTCCACAAAGCCAGCACCGTGAACATGGCGCCGGTGGGCGCGATGGCACGCGCCAGCATCGACGCCATGCGCGCCTTGAAGGCCCAGCCGATGGCAGCCCAGAACGCCATCACCAGGTACAGCAGCATCGACATCCAGGCCGCCGGCACGTGGATGAAGATGATGCGGTAGGCGTCACCCTGCGTGGCGTCGGTGGGGGCGACGAAGAAGCCGATGTACAGGGCGCTGCCGGCCAGCAGCAGCGTGGCCGCCCACAACCAGGGCAACAACGCGCCGGCCAGCGCGTCAAATCGCGCCGGGGCGGCAAAGGTATAAAAACGCAGGCGGGTGGACATCGACGGGTGGATCAACGGGAAGATCAGTTCATTCGGTCGAGATGCGCAGCGCCGCCGCCGTCGCCCACGGCGTGCCGAGCGCGGTGGCGATGAGCAGCGCGCCCAGCAGAGAGAAGTGCCCGGACGGCGACACGCCGGCTTCCACCGCCGCCACCGCCGCCGCGCCGAAGATCAGCGCCGGCACCGCCAGCGGCAGCACGATCAGGATCAGCAACATGCCGCCGCCCCGCAGGCCCAGCGTCAATGCAGCGCCCAGGCCGCCAAGCAGGCTCAAGATGGGCGTGCCCAGCAACAGGCTGAGCATCAGCGCGCCCAGGGCCGCCCACGACAACCCGAACATCAACCCCACCAGCGGTGCGGCCACGATCAGCGGCAGCCCGTGCGTGAGCCAGTGCGCGGCGCTCTTGGCTGCGGCCACCACCAGCGCCGACTGCGGCGCCAGCAACATCTGGTCGAGCGAGCCGTCGGCATGGTCGGCGGCATACAGGTGCTGCACCGACAGCATGCTGGCCAGCAAGGCGCCGACCCAGGCGATGCCCGGCGCCATGGTGCGCAGCGTCTGCGGTTCGGGGCCCACGCCGAGAGGGAACAAGCTTGCCGAGACGATGAAAAACGCCACCGGCAGCAGCGCTTCGACCGGGCGCCGCTGCGCCAGCCGCAACTCGCGCAGCAGGATGGCGAGGAAGAGAGCCCTCATACAGGCAGATCACCGGGGATGTCATGGTGCAGGTGCATGGCGCCGGATGATGGCGCAACGATGCAGCCCCGCATCATGCCGCAGGCACCCACGCGGGCACAGCTGGGTCGAGCTCAAGCGGAATCGGCGCGGGGTTATCGAGTGTCAGCGCTTGGTGGCTGGTCAGCAGCGTGCTACCGCCGGCAGCGGCATGCTCGGACAGCAGGGCGTTCAGCCGCTTGACACCGTCGTCGTCCAGCGCGTCGAAGGGTTCGTCGAGCAACCACACCGAAGGCGGCTGCGGCAGCGCCAGCCGCGCCAGCGCGGCCCGGCGGCGCTGGCCCTGGCTGAGGGTGCGCACCGGGCGCGCCGCCAGCGGCGCGATGCCCACACGTTCCAGCGCGGCCGCCAGCTGCGCGGCCGTGCAGTGGCGGCCCTGCAGCCGGGCCAGGAAACGCAGCGATTCGACCACCGTCAGGTCTTCTTTCAGCGCATTGGCGTGGCCGATGAACAGGAGCCGCTCGCGCCAGGCCGCGCCGGCGCGCGGCAGTGGCACGCCGTTGCAATGCACGGCACCCGCGGCCGGAGTCGCCAGCCCCGCCATCAGTCGCAGCAGGCTCGTCTTGCCACGGCCGTTGCGCCCGCGCAGCCACACCACCTGGCCGGGCAGCAGCGCAAAGCGCAAGGCCCGGAAGAGCGGTCGGCCGCCGCGTTCACCACCCAGGTCCACCGCCGCGAGCACCGGGGCCGGCAACGAGGCACGGGCGTCAGGCATCGAGGCTTCTCCGAAGGCGGCAGCGCACGCAGGCGCGGAAGGCGCAGATTGTGCCTCCCGACAGTTCGTTACGATCAGCGCATGGTGACGGCGGAAGGCACAGCAAGCGTCCTGGGCCAGTCCGGGCCCGCCCCGCGGCGCGCCCCGGGCTGGCTTCTGGTTTGGGCGACGGTGTTTGGCATAAGCCTTGGCGCCGTGCCGGTGTGGGCCCAAACAGCGACTCAAAGCGGTGCACAAACTGCTTCCGAGCAGCCTACCCTCGTCATCGAACTCGGATCGCACAGCGCGCCCGTGCGGCGCATCGACGTGCACCCGGGTCGGGGTGTGGCAGTCACCGCGTCGGACGACCGCACGGCCCGCATCTGGGACTTGGCCACGGGCGAGTTGCGCCACGTGCTGCGCCCGCTGGCCGCCGGCAACGAAGTCGGGCGGCTGTATGGCGCGGCCGTGCACCCTATGCAGCCGCTGGTGGCGGTGGCCGGCACCTCCGGCGGTGCAGACACCGCCCACCTGATCTACCTGTTCGACGTCGACAGCGGGGCCCTGCGCCGCACCATCGACGCCAAGGCCGGCGACATCCGCAAGCTCGTCTGGTCGGCCGACGGCACGGTGCTGCTGGCGGGCTACAGCGGCAATCCGGCAAGCAACCACGGGGTCCGCGCTTTCGCCCTGGACGGCCGCGAGTTGCTCGACGACCGCCTGCCAGGCCCCGTGTTCGGCCTGGCCGTGGCGGCCAGCGGCCAGGCCGCCGCGGTGGGCCTGGACGGCACCCTGCGCGGCTACCGCGTGGGCAATGGCGCCGCCAGCGTCGCGGGCAGCACGCAGATCAACGGCCGGCGCCCGGCGGGGGTCAGCTTCAGCCCCGACGGCAGCCGCCTGGCCGTCGCCTACGCCACCCCGCGTGAAGGGCCCGAAATCTTCGACAGCGCCACACTGGGCAGCGTCGGCCGCTTGCCGGCAGAAGCCCTGTTTGGTGGCGACTGGCGGGTGCTGGCCTGGTCGGCCGACGGCCGCTCGATCTACGTCGGCGGCACCGCCCACACCCAGGCCCTGCGCTTCGCGGTGCTGCAGTTCGACCTCGCCAGCGCCCGCGTGGTGGCGCGCATCGACACGGCCAACGACAGCATCACCGACCTCCGGGCGCTGCCTTCGGGTGAAGTCGCGTACACCAGCTTCGACGGCAGTTGGGGTGTGATTGGCAGCGCCAGCGAGGCTGGCCGCGAGACCACGCCAACGAGCCCACAAGTGCTGCGCCGCGTGGGCGCGCCGGTGGCCACCGTGCGGGGCAACGCGCCGCTGGACCTGGCGCTGAGCGACGATGCGCGCACGCTGCGATGGGGCGCGTCGGGTGCTGCTTCAGGCAGCGGCCTTGCTTTTGCGTTTGACAAGCGCCGGCTGCAAACCGCCGGGCAGGCGCTGCCAGTCCCTTCCGGGCCTTCGCTGCGCCAGCCCGACACCCGCTTCGGCCTCTTCAACGCACCGGCCGACTGGAACCAGGAGTCGCGACCACCCGTCATCGGTGGCCGCGCCATGGCGCTGGCCGCCGATGAACGCGGCCGCGCCCTGGCGGTGCTGCGCGCCACGCCCGGCGCGCCGGCAGCCGCCATCGTCGGCACCAACCGCGCGCTGTACCGCGTCAGCGAACAAGGTGGCGTCACTTGGCGCGTGCCAGTGGACACCGAGATCCGCGCGCTCAACGCCAGCGCCGACGGCCGCTTCTTGGTGGGCGCTATGGCCGACGCCACCGTGCGCTGGTGGCGGGCCAGCGACGGCCAGCTGCTGCTGACGCTGCTGGCGCAGGCCGACGGCCGCTGGGTGGTGTGGACACCGTCGGGCTACTACGACGCCAGCGCTGGCGCCGACCGCCTGGTGGGCTGGGCACTGCCGCGCGGCCAGCAGCAGGCCATGAGCTATTTTTCGCTCAACCGTTTTCGCGACCGCTTCAACCGCCCCGACCTCATCGACGCCATCTTCACGCAGGCCGATGAGAGCGCCGCCTTGGCTGCACTGGCCGCGCGTGAAGAGCAGGCCCGCCTGGCCCTGCAGACCCAGGCCCGTGACCAGGCCGACGCTGCACGTGCTGCCGCGCGCGCCGCTGAAGTTGCGGCAGATCTTGCGGCAGAACTTGCCGCAGAACGCGCAGCCCGCGAACAAGCGCGCCAAGCCGAACTGCGCGATAGCGACAAGCGCGCGGCGGCACAGGTCGCTGCCGTCGCTGCCGCCGCGTCGCGCGAAGCTGCCCAGCTTGCCGAGGCCGCCCGCGCTGAAGAAAGCGGCCGCGCTGCGGCAGAGCGCAGCGCGAAAGTCGAAGCCCAGCGCAATGCGCAGCGCCTGGCGGCTGAACAGGCGGCGCAGGCCGAAGCCACGCGCCTGGCCACCGCGCGCGAAGCCCTGGCCCGCGCTGCAGCGGAACAGGCAGCCCGCGACAGTGCTTTGCGCGCCGAAGAATCGCGCCTGGCCGAAGCCCAGCGGCTGGCCGCCGCGGCGCGCGCAGCACTCCTTGCGCAGCAAGCAGCACAACAAGCAGCACAACAACAAGCCCGCGCCGAACAGCAAGAAGCCGAACGCGAAGCCGCCCGCAAGTTGGCCCTGGCCCGCGCCGCGGCGGAGCGCGAGGCCGCGGCACGTCAAGCAGCCGCACAAGCGGCCGCACAAGCTGTTGCCCAGGCCGCCGAACAAGCCGCTGCACTGGCCGCCCAAACCGAGCAGGCGCGCCTGGCGCAAGAACGCGAGCAGGCCGCACGCGTGGCGCAAGCCCGTGAGCAGGCCGCACGTGAACAGGCTCAGCGCCAGGCCGCCGATCGCGAAGCCGCGCGCCTGCTGGCTGAATCGCAAGCGGCCGCCATCGCCACAGCGCAGCGAGAAGCCGCGCAGCGTGCAGCCGCACTGGAAGCGCAGCGCCTGGCCGCGCGGCTGGAGCAGGCGGAGCAGGCGCGCGTGGCGGCGCTGCGTGAAGCCGCCTCCCGCGAAGCAGCGGCGCAGGCCGCTGCACGGGAAGCCGCCCAGCAAATGGCCGCTGCACAAGCGCGCAAGGCCTTGCAGGCGCTGAAGGCGGCGGAATTCCCGCCGGCGCTGCAGGCCGTGTCCGCGCTGCGCTTCAAGGCCACCGCGGCCGAGGTGTCGCTGTCCTTTGCCTTGCTCTCGACCACGGCGGCGGGCGACGTGGACGTGCAGGTGCGCAGCAACGGCCGGCCGACGCAGCCGGCCGAGCTGGTGATGCCGAAGTCGGTGGATGGCCGCACCCAGGGTCTGGCGCGCATCCAGGTGGGCGAAGGCCGCACGCAGATCGAGATCCTGGCCAGCAACCGCTACGGTGTGTCGGAACCGCTGGTCTTCGTCATCGACCGCGATCAGGTCGCAGCGACCGCAACCGCCGCGGCGGCCGCCATCCGGCCGGCGCTGCCCCCGAGCGCGGACCTGTACGTGCTGGCCATTGGCGTGGCCGACTATGCCCGCGCGGAATACAAGCTCGGCCTGGCGGCCAAGGACGCGCGCGACTTTGGCGCTGCCATGCAGCGCCAGGAAGGGCGCCTGTACCGCCGCGTGATCGTGCGCACGCTCACCGACAAGGGCGCCACGCGCGCTGCCGTGCTGCGTGAACTGGATCTGCTGCGCAGCACCGTCACCGCCGCCGACGTGGCCATGGTCTTCATCGCCGGGCACGGCATCAACGACCGGACGGGCACCTACTACTTCCTACCGCACGACGGCCAACATGAGCGCCTGGCCACCACCGCCGTGGCGCAGGACGCCATCGTCTCGGGGCTGTCCAGGATCCGCGGCAAGACGATCCTCTTTGTGGACACCTGCTTTGCCGGCAACGCGCTGGGCGCGCTGACCAAGGTGGGCCGGCAGACCGAAAAGCTGATGAACGACCTCTCAGCGTCTGAAAACGGTGTCGTCGTCTTTGCGTCCAGCACGGGACACGAAGAGTCCGAAGAGAAAGACGAATGGGGCAACGGCGCCTTCACCAAGGCGCTGCTGGACGGCCTGTCTGGCAAGGCCGACTTCATGCGCGCCGGCCGCGTCACCTATGCCGGCTTGAACCTCTTCGTGTCGGAAGAGGTGGCGCGGCTGACATCGGGCCGCCAGCGGCCGGTGTTCATTTCACCGCGCGGCATTCCGGACTTTGCGGTGGCACGGCTCTGAAGGACTTCGGGTCTTGCGCGCAACCCTGAGAGTTGCGCACCCACCAAATGAGGGACAGCCCGGCGTTGTTGGCGCGGGGCCCCTGGGCTAAGCTCAAGACACATTCAGAAGCAGGATCCCGGCCACTTGCCGACGCGGTCCCGCACCGCAGAGGGAATCCATGAACGCTCGGACTGGTCTTGCACGTGTGGGCGCGTTGATGGCGCTGGTCATCGTGGGCGCCACGATGGTCAGTTGCGGCGGCGGCGGCGGCAGTGAACCCCCGGCACCGACGCCGCCCGCAGCGGCGTCCTGCAGCAACCGCGTCAGTGAATTTGTCGGCGTCTGCAGCGGCTTCCCCGATACGGCCAACCTCGACTGGACCGCCGGCGGCGACGGCGGAGGCGGCACCGGTGACGGCGGCGCCTCCGGCGACGGTGGCGTCGGCGCGGGCGGCGACTTCGGCCAGTTCCGCAACGTCACGCTCAGCGTCTTCAAGGATGACGGCAGCCTCTTGGGTTCAGCCCCCACTGACAGCGTGAAAGGCATGGTCACGATCCGCCCCGGCACCTACCGCGGGTCCCTTCGGGTTGAATTGCGCGGCGGGCCAGGCGCGGAATACTTTGAAGAGGGCAAGAACAGCTTCGTCCCGTTTCCCTCAGACCGCGTCATCCGCGTCATCGTGCCGCGGGTGGACAAGAACATCGGCATCACTGCGTTCACCGAAGCCGCCTACCAGCTGCTGACACAAGGCACCGCGCCCGAATCCGTCGGCAGCAACCCGACGCCGGCGCAGATCACCGCGGCCAACCTGCGCGTGGCGCAACTGCTGAACGAACACTTCCCCAAGGCGCTGGAAGTGGCCGACATCACGCGGCTGCCTTTCATCAAGTCGGCCTCGGTGGCCAGCGGCTCACTGGCGGCCAACCCGCGCGGTGTGTATGGCATCGTCAACGGTGCGTTCTCCAAGCAGGCCGCGTTGTACAACACCGGCAGCAGCACGCCCACGCTGGACGCCGTGGCGCAACTGGCCGAAGACCTGCGCGACGGCGTGCTGGACGGCCGCAACGGCAACGCGCCCGCCGCCACGGCCGCGCGCCGCACCTACGACCCGCAAACGCTCACCGGTGAACTCACGTCCGCACTGGCCCACCAGGCCGAACGTTTTGGCAACCAGGCCATCAAGGACACGCTGCCGCAACTGCTGAACTTTGGCGGCACGCGCTACGAGGGCTACCTCTTCGACAGCTCGGTGCCACGCACGCGCACGGCGGTGAGCACGGTGGCTGGATGGCTGGCTGGCAACTCGCTAAACCTCACGATCGGCCAGGCGCTGCCCAAAGCGCTGCCGGCAGGGCAGTCGGTGTCCGGGATGATCAGCAACTTCGGCCACGGTGGTGCCTTCTTCAAGATCGACAACACCGACACCACCGCCAACCCCGTCTATCGCGTGTATGCGCTGGGCGACAACAGCAACGGCGAACTGGGCACCGGCAACCAGACTTCCACCAACCGCGCGCTGGTTGAAATCACGCTGCCGGGCCCGCTCACCCACGCTGCCGGCGGCTTTGCCCACACCGTGTTCCGCCTCGCCGATGGCCGCGTGTTCGCGAGTGGGGATAACAGCTTTGGCCAGCTCGGCCAGGGCGTGGACAGCAACACGCTGCAGCGGTCCGCGACGCCGCTGCTGGTGAACCTGCCGTCCGCGGCGGGCGGCGCCGTGGCGGTGGCCGCCACCAGCGTGGCGTCGTACGCGCTGATGGCCGATGGCACGGTTTACGCCTGGGGCAGCAACGGCGGCTTCGGCCTTCTGGGCGCCGGCCAGGCGACGGGCTTGCAGACCACGCCGGTGCTGGTGACGGGCTTGTCGGACATCGTGCAGATCACCGCCCGCGACAACGACGTGGCAGTGCTGCGGCGCGACCAGGCCATCCTGCAGTGGGGCAGCCACCCGGCCGACGTCAATGCCTTCACCGACGGCGACGTGACCGGCGCCTACCGCGGCGGCACGCTGACGCCCACGCCCGTGGCCGGCCTGCCCAGCATCACCGTCGCTGGCCGTGCAGGGCCGGTGGCGGTGCGCAAGCTCATCACCGAACAGGGCCTCTTTGCAGCACTGCTGGCGAATGGCCAGGTCTATACCTGGGGCGGGCACTTCGACCTCAGCGCCAAGGCCGTGCTGCGCGACCTGACGGCAGCCCGCGTGCTGGGTTTGCCGCCACTGCGCGACATGATGCCCGGCGGTTTTGTGGGCTACGGCGCGCGCCCCTTCGACCGCTTGACGGCAATGGGCGTGGACTACAGCGGCGGCATGTGGAAGATCCGTGGCCGCGTCGCCGAACGCTACGACCCCACCGACCCCGCGCTGCAGCTTCGGCCGCAGACCGGCGTGCCGCGATCAGTCAATTGCGCGAGCTGCCACACCTACCTGGACCAGACGCTGGAAACGCTGCGCGCGCGCCAGTTGGCTGAAGCGCCCATCGCCGCCAGCGCGGCCGTGTGCACACCGCCCAGCTCGGTGCATGTGGCGCCCAACGGCAATTCCTTCATCCACGCCGAGACCGAATGCATCCAGTGCCACAACCCGGCACGCAACGACGCAGCCTATGTCGGCATCGTGACCCAGGCTTTCGTCGCCACCGGCGGCTGGCCCAATTGCAACAAACCCACCAACCTGCCGGCGCGCATCACGGTGGCGGCAGCCACCATCACCGCCAGTTGCACGGTGCCGGTCGGCCACACCTTCACGCCGCCAGGCACCGTGTGTTCCAGCTGCCACAACAGCGTGGCAGCACGGGCACTGCAGGACCTGACCCCACCTTGCGTGCAGCCCGGCAGCAGCCAGTTGCCCACGCTGCCTGCCGTGGCCACCATCACCGCCGCCACCGACCGCAACGGCGCCAGCGTGGCGCAAGGCGCCTACCTGCGCGACACGGCACCACGACTGCAAGGCACGCTGGGTACGGCCTTGAGCGGGGCGCAGACGCTGGCGGTGTCGCGCAACGGCACCGTGGTGGGCAACGCCGTGGCCAGTGGCACCGGCTGGACCTTTGCCGACAGTGGCGCGCCGCAAGGCACGGTGGTGTACACCGTGCGCGTGGTGCAAGGCAGCGGCTTCGGCGCTACCAGCAACACCTTCACGGTGCGCATCGACACCGTGCCGCCAGCGGCCACAGCGCAGATCAGCAGTCTCAGCGACGATGTCTTCGGCCCCATCGCTGACGGCGGCTTTGCCACCGACAGCACGCCCACACTGGCCGGCACGCTGAGCGCCGCGCCCGACCTGGGTGATGTGCTGCAGGTGCTGCGCAACGGCGCCGCCGTGGGCAACGCCACCGTCACGGTCAACGGCGGCGGCGCTGGGTGGAGCTTCACCGAAGCCACTCCGCTGGGCAGTGGCAGCTACAGCTACCAGGCTCGGCTGGTCGATTCGGCCGGCAACACGGGCAGCGCCAGCGCCACGCGCAGCTTCACGTTGATCGCTGGCGTTCCCAGCGCCACGATCACGGCGGTGCTGGACGATGCCAATGCCACCATCGCGGCCGGCAGCGTCACACGCGACGACACACCGGCCCTGAGCGGCACGCTCACCGCCGCGCTGCCCGTGGCCCATGCCCTGCGCGTGCTGCGCAACGGCGTTTACGTGGGCACCGGCAGCACGGCCGGCACGACCTGGAACTACACCGACAGCGCGCCGCAAGGCGCCACGAGCTATACCGTGCGGGTCGATGCCGGGGCTGTCATCGGTGGCATCAGCGCCGCCTATGCCTTCAGCGTTGACAGCATCGCGCCCACCCAGGTGGCCACGGTGACGCAGATCTCCGACGACTTTGTAGGCGCGCTGGCGGCAGGCGCCACCACGGCCGACCAGACCCCAGCCGTCGCCGGCACGCTGAGCGCGGTGCTGGCCAGCGACGAACGACTGCGACTGCGCCGCACGCTCGCCAGCAGCGGTGCAACCGCCGACATCGTGCTCACCCCGACGGGCACCAGCTGGTCGTACACCGAAACCTCGCTGCTGCCAGCGGGCACCTTCACCTACCAGGCCCAGGTCTTTGACGCGGCGGGCAACACCGCGGCCTTCAGTGCCGCGCGCGCCGTGACGATCGACCCGACGGCCGTTCCCCTGCCTGGCGCGGCTGTGACGCTGAGCACGGTGAACGGCATCACGCCTAACATCGTGACGGGGTCGGTGGGGCTCATCAACATCAGCACGCCGACCCTGATCGGCACGCTGCAGCGGGCCTTGAACACCGGTGAAGTGGTGCGAGTGTTCCGCAACGGCACGGCCGTGGGCACCGCCAGTGTCAGCAGCCAGGCCTGGAGCTTCGTCAACACGTTGCTGCCGGACGGCAACTACAGCTTCGGCGCCCGCGTGGAGCTGGGCAGCAATTCGGCGGTGTACGGACAGTCCAGCGCCACCGCCTCCGCCAGCATCGACGCCACGCCGCCCGCCCAAACCGCCAACGTGACGCAGATCGCCGACAGCTTCTCGGGCAGTCTGGCCAACGCAGCCAACACGGCCGACACCACACCCACCATCAGCGGCACGCTCAGCGCGGGGCTGGGCGCCGGCGAAACGCTGCAACTGCTGCGCAATGGCAGTGTGGTGGCCACGCCCAGCGTGAGCGCGGGCGCCTGGACCTTCACCGACACCGTGAACACGGCGGCGAGCTACACCTACAGCGCACGCGTGATCGACACGGCCGGCAACGTCTCGCTCACTGTCGGCAGCACGCGCAGCGTGGTGCTGATCATCAACTTGCCCACGATCAGCGCGCTGACGGTGACAGGCAACTCCATCCCGCTGGCTGCGGGCGGATCCACCAACGACAACCGACCCACCTTCAACATCACGCTCAGCGCCAACCTGCCGGCAGGCTACGTGGTGGCGGTGTACCGCTTCAACACCGGCAACCTGGTGGGCAGCACCGGCAGCTGCGCGCCGAGTTGTGCCATCCGGGGCGCCGCGGTGGCGGACGGCACCTACCCGTACTTTGCGCGGACTGAAGCCGGCACCGCGCTGGGCGGGCAGAGCGCCAGCATCGCCATCACGATCGACACGGTTCCGCCGGTCGTGCCGCTACTCAGCCTGTACGCCAACAACAAGCCGTTCCAGAACTTTGCCATCGCCATTGACCCCGCGCGGGTGCAGTTCAACGCCGGAAACACCACCAGTGACGTCAACCCCGTGACCGAGATCAGCTTCGCGGCGCTGGCAGCCGGGGAACGGGTGGACATCACGGAGGACTGCATCAGCAACTGCCCGACGGCGCGTTCTGCCACCTTCACTGCCAACACCGTCGGCCAGAGCATGTTCACGCGGCCCATTGGCACCGGCATCCCGCCGCCGGCCTTCATTTCATCGACCAGCCCAAGCGCCACAACCAACATCGGCGTCCGGGTCACGGCGCGGCACTTCGACGCCGCCGGCAACGTGTCGGCCACCGCCAGCTTCAGCTACCTGGTGGACTACCTGACCTGCAACCAGGCCCGCGCCATCCAGAAGAGCAACAGCACGGCCCACAACAACTGGGCAGCGGGCACAGGCACCTGCACCACGAGCGGCTGTCACACCTCACCCACGGCAGGCTTCTTGATCGCCCCCGGCGGCAGTTCGGCGGTGGATACCTACATCTGCCGCAAGAGCTGAACCAGCGCCCGAGCCGTGGCAGACGCTGCACCTGCCGTGGGTCGGAACCGTAAGATCGTCCCGGCGCTGGCAGCGCTGGCCGCCCTGGCCTCAGCAGCCCTGTTCCATGCCTGGCGCGACCCGCCTCAGGCACCGACGGCGCAGGCAGAGCTAGCACTCACCGCAGGCGCCGGCACGCACCTCAGCGGCCGCGTGGTGCTAAACCCAGCGCTGAAGGCCCGTGTGAAGTCCGACGACACGGTGCTCATCGTCGCCCGGGTGCTCGACGGCCCGCGCACGCCCGTGGCGGTGCAGAAGCGGCGTGCGAGCGAACTGCCGCTGGAATTCAAGCTGGACGACAGCGCGGCCACCACACCCACCTTGCGGTTGTCACCGTCGATGCAGCTGGTGGTGGCGGCCCGCATCCTGCGTGCTGGGCAGGCGGCTGCCGAGCCCGGCGACCTGCTCGGCACGGCGCGACCAGTGCCGGTGGGCACGCACGGGCTCGTGATCGAGATCAACGGCAGCGCGCCGTGATGCAGCCTCCGTGATGCGATCTTCGCGCGGGTTGCGGCTGCTGTGGGCTGCGCCCTGGTCAGTGGCCGGGCTGATTTTCGGCGCGCTCATGCTTGCCTGCGGCGCCCGTGTCCGACGCGTGCAGGGCACCCTCGAATTCAGCGGCGGGGCACTCGTGAAAATGCCCTGGCCGATGGATGCCATCACCTTCGGCCACATCATCCTCGGCCGCAACGTGGCGCGGCTGGATGCGCTGCGCGCCCATGAACAGGTGCATGTGCGGCAGTACGAACGCTGGGGCTTGTTCTTCGTACCAGCCTACCTGGTCAACAGCGCATGGCATGTACTGTTGGACGGCGACCCGTATCTCGATAACTGCTTCGAGCGCCAAGCGCGGGCCGAGTCGGCTGGGTTGGTCAGCGGCCACGCACCCATGGGTTGACCCCGTTGGGGCACAGCGGTCAGGGCCCGGGCGCCGACAGGCTCCAGCGCTTGGTGATGTCGCCCTTGGCGTTGGCACTTTCCAGCTGCACGCCAAAACCCCACAGCCGCGCCACGTGTTTCAGCACTTCTTGGCCGCTGTCGTGCAGCGGCCTGTCGTTGTGCTGAAAGTGGCGCAGCGTCAGTGACCGGTCACCACGCAGGTTGACGTTCCAGACCTGGATGTTGGGTTCGCGCGAACCCAGGTCGTACTGGCGGGACAGCGATTCGCGCACGCGGCGGTAGCCGTTGTCGTCGTGGATGGCGCTCACTTCCAGTTCACTCTGTTTTTCATCATCACTGATCGCAAAGAGGCGCATGTCGCGCATCAACTTCGGGCTCAGGTACTGGCCGATGAAGCTTTCGTCCTTGAAGTTGCGCATCGCGTGGTCCAGCACCGGCAGCCAGGGCTTGCCGGCGATGTCGGGGAACCAGTCGCGGTCTTCAACGGTGGGCGCATCGCAGATGCGCTTGATGTCGGTGTACATCGCAAAACCCAGCGCGTATGGGTTGAGGCCACTGTAGGCGCGGTGGCCCACCGGCGGCTGGTAGATGACGTTGGTGTGCGAGGTGAGCCACTCGATCATCACGCCGTCGGTGAGATAACCATCGTCATACATGGTGTTGAGCAGCTTGTGGTGCCAGAAGGTGGCCCAGCCTTCGTTCATGACCTGCGTCTGACGCTGCGGATAGAAGTACTGCGCCACCTTGCGCACGATGCGGACGATCTCGCGCTGCCAGGGTTCCAGCAGCGGCGCGTTCTTCTCGATGAAGTACAGCAGGTTCTCCTGCGGCTCATCCGGGAAGCGTTTGGCCTCGGGCGCGGCACCTTCCTTTTCAGCGCGGCGCGGCAAGGTGCGCCAGAGGTCGTTCACCTGGCGCTGCGCGTAGGCCTCGCGGTCTTTGCGGTCACTGAGTTCCTGCGCCAGGCTCTTGCGGCTGGGCCGACGGTAGCGGTCCACGCCGTGGTTGGACAGCGCGTGGCAGCTGTCGATGAAGCTTTCCACCGCGTCCAGGCCATGCTTTTCTTCGCAGGCCGAGACATAGTTCTTGGCATAGACCAGGTAGTCGATGATCGACGCCGCGTCGGTCCACATGCGGAAGAGGTAGTTGCCCTTGAAGAAGCTGTTGTGGCCGTAAGCCGCATGCGCAATCACGAGGGCCTGCATGGCCATCGTGTTTTCTTCCATCAGGTAGCTGATGCAGGGGTTGCTGTTGATGACGATTTCATAGGCCAGCCCCATGTGGCCGCGCTTGTAGTTCTTCTCGGTCGAGATGAATTCCTTGCCGTAACTCCAGTGACGGTAGTTCACCGGCATGCCGACGCTGGAGTACGCGTCCATCATCTGCTCGGCGGTGATGATCTCGAGCTGGTTCGGGTAGGTGTCCAGGCCGAAGCGCTCTGCCGTCGCCTTGATGATGCGGTGGTAGCGCTCGACGAGCTCGAAGCTCCAGTCGCTGGGGCCCGGCAAGTGCTCGCCAGGGCGGTCCAGCAAGGGCAGCGGTGCGTCCAGCGCCAGCGCTTTGTGCTTCATGCAGCTTTCGCTCCTTCTTTCTTGAAGAGGTCGCGAAACACCGGGTAGATCTGGTTCGCTTCGGTGGCTTTGCGCATGGCGAAGTGTTTGTGCGCGCCCTGCAGCTGTGCGTATTCCTGCCACAGGTTCTGCTCTTCTTCGGCCACCTGCACATAGGCAAAGTAACGCACCAGCGGCATCAGCTTTTCACTCAGCAGTTCGCGGCAGCGGCCGCTGTCGTGGTGCCAGTTGTCGCCGTCGCTGGCTTGCGCGCCGTAGATGTTCCACTCACTGGGTGAATAACGCGCGCGGATGATCTCTTCCATCAGCACGAGCGCACTGCTGACCACCGTGCCGCCGGTTTCACGGGCGTGGAAGAAGTTCTGTTCATCGACTTCAGCCGCTTGCGTGTGGTGGCGGATGAAAACGAGTTCGATCTTCTCGTAATGCCGCGTCAGGAACATGTACAGCAGGATGAAGAAGCGCTTGCTGAGCTCCTTGCGGCCTTCATCCATCGAGCCCGACACGTCCATCAGGCAGAACATCACCGCCTTGCTGGTGGGCACCGGCGTCTTCACGCGGTTTCGGTAGCGCAGGTCGATGGGGTCCAGGTAGGGGATGCGTTCCACGCGTGCACGCAGCGTGGCGATACGCTCGCTCAGGTCTGCGATGTGGGCCTCGGCCAACTTGTCGCCCGGTTGCAGCGTCTGCTGGCATTCAAGCAATTCGGCTTCCAGCTCGTGCATTTCGCGGCGTGAGCCCATGCCCAGCGCGATGCGTCGGCCCAAGGCGCCGCGCATGCTGCGCACCACGCTCAGGTTGTTGGGCGTGCCGTCGTTGCTGAAGCCGGCGCGGTGACTCTTCCATTCGGGCACTTCGGCCAGTTGCGTGCGCACCAGGTGCGGCAAGGCCAGGTCGTCGAAGAAGACCTGCATGAATTCTTCCTTGCTCAGCGCAAAGACAAAGTCGTCCTCCCCTTCGCCGCTGTCGCTGGCCTGGCCCTTGCCGCTCCCACTGCCTTGGCCGCCTTTTGGCCGCTCGATGCGGTCACCCCGCACGTAGTCCTTGTTGCCGGGGTGCACGATTTCGCGCATGCCGCCCTGGCCATGGCCGAAGACGGGCTCGGACAGGTCCTTCTTCGGGATGTGGATGTCTTCACCGCGCTCGATGTCGCGGATGCCGCGGCCGTCGATCGCGCGCTTGACGGCTTCGCGGATCTGCTCCTTGTAGCGGCGCAGAAAGCGCTCGCGGTTGCCGATGGACTTGTTCTTCCCGGCCAGGCGGCGATCGATGATTTGTTGCATGCGGACTCAGCTTGACTTGCGCACGCGCAGGTACCACTCGCAGAGCAGCCGCACCTGCTTCGTCGTGTAGCCCTTGGCCACCATCCGCGTCACGAAGTCTTCGTGTTTCTTGGCTTCGTCGGCGCTGGCCTTGGCGTTGAAGCTGATCACCGGCAGCAACTCTTCGGTGTTGGAGAACATCTTCTTCTCGATCACCGTGCGCAGCTTTTCATAACTCGTCCACACCGGGTTGTTGCCCTGGTTGTTGGCGCGTGCGCGCAGCACGAAGTTGACGATCTCGTTGCGGAAGTCCTTCGGGTTGGCGATGCCAGCGGGCTTTTCGATCTTCTCGAGTTCGGCGTTCAGCGACCCGCGGTCGAAGACTTCACCCGTGTCGGTGTCGCGGTACTCATGGTCCTGGATCCAGTAGTCGGCGTAGGTCACGTAACGGTCAAAGATGTTCTGGCCGTATTCGCTGTAGCTTTCCAGGTACGCGGTCTGGATCTCCTTGCCGATGAATTCGGCATAGCGCGGGGCCAGCAACTCCTTGATGAAGCCGACGTACTTGTCTTCCAGTTCCTTGGCGAACTGCTCGCGCTCGATCTGCTGCTCCAGCACGTACATCAGGTGCACGGGGTTGGCCGCGACTTCGGCGCTGTCGAAGTTGAAGACCTTGCTGATGATCTTGTAGGCAAATCGCGTGCTGATGCCATTCATGCCTTCATCGACACCGGCGTAGTCGCGGTATTCCTGGAAACTCTTGGCGCGCGGGTCGGTGTCTTTCAGGTTGTCACCGTCATAGACCAGCATCTTGGAATAGAGCGACGAGTTCTCGGGTTCCTTCAAGCGCGTGAGCACCGCAAACTGGCTCATCATCTTCAGCGTGCCGGGCGCGCAAGTGGCCGCCGCCAGTGACGAGTTCTTCAGCAGCTTTTCGTAGATGTGGATCTCTTCACTGACGCGCAGGCAGTACGGCACCTTGACGATATAGATGCGGTCCAGGAAGGCTTCATTGTTCTTGTTGTTGCGGAACGCCTTCCACTCACTTTCATTGCTATGCGCCAGCACGATGCCGTCGAAGGGAATCGCGCCAAAACCTTCGGTGCCCTTGAAGTTGCCTTCCTGCGTGGCGGTCAGCAGCGGGTGCAGCACCTTGATGGGCGCCTTGAACATTTCCACAAATTCCAGCAGGCCTTGGTTGGCCAAGCACAGGCCGCCGCTGTAGCTGTAGGCGTCGGGGTCGTCCTGCGAGAAGCTCTCGAGCTTGCGGATGTCGACCTTGCCCACCAGGCTGGAGATGTCCTGGTTGTTCTCGTCGCCGGGCTCGGTCTTGCTGATGCCTACCTGCTTCAAGATGCTGGGGTGGCGCTTGACGACCTTGAACTTGCGGATGTCGCCGCCGTACTCTTCAAGCCGCTTCACCGCCCAGGGCGAGAGGATGCGGCTCAAGTAGCGGCGAGGAATGCCGTACTCGCTTTCCAGGATGGGGCCGTCTTCCACCGTGTCGAAAAGGCCCAACGGGGACTCATTCACCGGGCTGCCCTTGATGGCATAAAAAGGAACGTCCTGCATCAGCTGCTTGAGGCGCTCTGCGATCGAACTCTTGCCGCCGCCGACAGGGCCCAGCAGGTAGAGGATCTGCTTCTTTTCTTCCAGCCCCTGCGCGGCGTGGCGAAAGTACGAGACCACCTGTTCAATGGCGTCTTCCATGCCGTAGAACTCGGCGAAGGCGGGATAGACCTTGATGACCTTGTTGGCGAACAGGCGCGACAAACGTGGGTCGTTGCGTGTGTCCACGGTGCCCGGCTCACCGATGGCGCGCAGCATGCGTTCGGCTGCCGTGGCATAGGCCAGGGGGTTGCGTTTGCACTCGGCGAGGTAGTCCTCGAGCGAGATTTCTTCTTCGCGTGTGCGCTCGAAGCGCGCGGCAAAGTTGCTGATCACATCCATGCGTGGGTCCTCCGGAAAGGGGTCCAGCGCGAGGTGGGGAGGACAACCCTGCCCCTGACCGCGCCTGGGAAGTTCTGATGAAGTCCCGGCTGTACGGGCCCAGGCTCCATCAGAGCTTTCCGGCTATCGGTGACACCTAGGTATGCGTCAGCGACGGCGATGTGAAGTCAGCATCGTTCATTCTGCGCCGCAGCAGCGCCGGATGAACAGTCCGATGACCGTCTAGTTTCGATCAAGCCACGTTGCCGTGCGGTCCCTCACAGCTTGCCACAGAGCTTGAAGACCTTCACTTTGCAAGCTCCGTGCCTTGTGTTGTGTGCTCAACGCGCCAGTATCCCGTGCGGCTGACGCAAAGCCGCACCGCGATGGAGTGCGCGCTCCCGCGATGGGTTCCCGCCGTGCAAGTCCGGTGAGAAACTGGCGGCCATGAATCCACATCTGTTGTTGCTGGCCGTCTGTCAGGCGCTCTTCCTCACCAACAACGTGACCTTCATCGCCATCAACGGCTTGGTCGGTCTGTCGTTGGCGCCGCTAGGGTGGATGGCCACCTTGCCCGTCACGGGCTATGTGGTGGGCGCCGCGTTGTCGGCCATGCCGGTGGCCCGGCTGCAGGCGCGAGTCGGACGCAAGAAGTCCTTTCAGGTCGGCCTGCTGGTGGCCATGGTGTCTGCCGCGATGTGCGCACTGGCCGTCAGCATCGGCAGCTTCTGGTTGCTGGTGGCCTCCACGCTGGTGGCGGGCTTCTACAGCGCCAATGGCGCGCTGTACCGCTTCGCTGGGGCTGAACTGGTGCAGCCCGCTTTCAAGGAACGTGCCTTGTCCTGGGTGCTGGCCGGTGGCGTGGCCGGCGCTTTCATCGGGCCCAATCTGGCCAGCGCCACCCGGGGCTGGTTGGCGGTGCCTTTTGCCGGCGCTTATCTGGCGCTCGTGGGCATCGCGCTGGTGAGCCTGGCGGTGATGTCGTGCATCCGCTTTCCCGCGCACCTGCCGCCGCTGCCGGGTGCCGCCAAAGGCAGGCCGGCGTCCGAACTGGCCCGGCAGCCCGGCTTCGTGGTGGCCATCATCGCGGCCGCTCTGGGGTACGGTGTGATGAACCTGCTGATGGCCGCAACACCCATCGCCATGCAGCAGTGCAAACATCCCTTCGACAGTGCTGCGCTGGTGCTGGAATGGCATGTGCTGGGCATGTTCGTGCCGAGCTTTTTCACCGGCAACCTGATCAAGCGCTTTGGCGCGTTGCCGGTGATGGCCGTGGGCGCCGGGCTCAACATCGTGTGCGTGGCTGTCGCGCTCAGCGGCGTGGACTTGATGCAGTTCCTGGTGGCACTGTTTGCCCTGGGTGTGGGCTGGAACTTTCTCTACACCGGTGGCAGCACACTGCTGACGCAGAACTACCGGCCCGAAGAGAAGAACCGCGCCCAGGGCATGATGGACACGTGTGTGTTCTGGACCATGGCGCTGAGTTCCTTTTCATCCGGCGCGCTCATCACCACACAGGGCTGGACCTGGCTCAACGTGGGGTCGCTGTTGCCGATCTCGCTGGTGCTGGCGGCGCTGCTGTGGCTGGGCCTGCAGCGCCGGCGTTTGGCGGTGGCGGCCAGCGGCGAGCGCTGAGTCTGGCTTCAGGCTTCGCCAGCGCCCAGCTTTTCCAGCAGGCCGTTGAGCTCTTCGAGCGAACCAAAGGCGATCGCCACCTCGCCGGCTTCACCGCGCGAGGTGCGGCGCTTGACACGAATGTCCACGGCTGCGGTGAGCACGTCTGAGAGTCGTTCTTCCAGCCGCACCAAGTCACGTGGCTTGGTCTTGGTTTTGAGCTTGGCGGGCGTGCCGTCTTCGCGGGCCGCGCGTGCCACCAGCCGCTCAGCTTCGCGCACGCTGAGTTTTCTGGCCGTGATCTGCTGCGCCGCCATCACCTGTTCAGCCGTCGGCAAAGCCAAGAGCGCGCGCGCGTGGCCCATGTCCAGGTCGCCGGCCAACAGCATCTGCTGCACGGCCTCCGCCAGGTTCAAGAGCCGCAACAAGTTGCTGGCCGCGCTGCGCGACCGGCCGACCGCCTGTGCGGCCTGCTCGTGCGTGAGCTTGAATTCGCTGACCAGGCGCTGCAGGCCTTGCGCCTCTTCCAGCGGGTTCAGGTCTTCGCGCTGGATGTTCTCGATCAGCGCCATGACGGCTGCCGCTTCGTCGGCCACTGGCTTCACCAGCACAGGCACCGTGTCCAGCCCCGCCAGCTTGGCGGCCCTGAAACGACGTTCGCCGGCGATGATCTCGTAGCCGCCACCGTCCACCGGCCGCACCAGGATCGGCTGCATCAGGCCCTGGCTCTTGATGCTCTCGGCCAGCTCATACAGCGAGCCTTCGTCCATGCGCGTGCGCGGCTGGTACTTGCCCGGGCGCAGTGCGCTCAAACGCAGCGTGGTGGGCAGACCGTCGCCACCGGCAGGGGCTTCGCTGACTTTGGGGCCTAGCAGGGCTTCAAGGCCGAGGCCCAGGCCTTTGGGTTTTTTGGTGACCATCGGCAGATTGTGTCCGACCCGCGTGGGCATCCACGCTGCGCATCAAGCCAGGTTGCCGTTGCGGCTCCGCCGCTGGCTGGCCGGGTAGAGCACTTCACGCTCCAGGTAGCGGCGAAATTTCTGCACCCGCGGGTCGGTGCGTTCGGGCATCTGGGCCAGGTAGTGCACGACGCTGTCGGCGCGCAGCATCAGCACGCCGCGGTCGTCACGCCGCCAATGGCCCGACAGGCGCGCGGCCAGCACGTCTTCGGCTTCCTTGCGGCCCAGCACGCGCAAGAGTCCCGGGCCGTCAATCCACACTTGGCGGCCATCGTCTTCGATGTCCAGCGGGATGCCGCCAAAGCTGTGGAAGCGCCCTTGGTCACGCGCCCAGTAAAGGCCGCGGATGAAGAGCACGGCAGCGTCGAGCAGGCGCACGCCATAGAACGGAAATATCCAGGCGATGAAGCCAACCACGGCCATCGCCGCCAGCAACAACCCGAATCCCACGCCCCACCAGTGCAGCAGCCCGGCCACCAGGGCGATGGCCAGGCCCACGGCCCCGGCGCGGGCGGCGGGCGACTTCATCGCGCGGCCTCGGCGTCGGCCCCGTACTCACCCTGCACCCAGCGCAAACCTTCAGGCCAGTCGCCCAGACCCGACTCGCCATTGATGTGGCCCTTGTCGCCCAGGCACCGCGCTTCCGCGCCCCAGTCAGCCGTCATCGACAGCGCGCGCGCCGCGGCGCAGAAGGGGTCACTGCAGCTGTAGATCACCACAGCGGGGAAGGGCAGCCGCTGCCGCACGATGCGGCGCCAGGTGGACAACTGTGGCGGCATGTCCTCACGTGCGGTGTCCGGCGGCGCCACCAGCAAGGCAGCCCGGATGTTCGCTGTGTGCTGCGAATGGGCGGCCCAAGCGGCCACCAACTGGCAACCCAGGCTGTGCGCCACCAGCACCGTGGGCCGTCGGTCGGCCAGGACGGCGGTCTCCAGCTGCGCCATCCAGTCGCCGCGGCGTGGCCAATCCCAATCGGCCTGCTGGACGCGCTCAAAGCCGTGCAGCACTTCCCAGCGGCTTTGCCAGTGTGCGGGGCCGGAGTTCTGCCAGCCGGGCAGGATCAAGACACGTGGAGTGGCAGTCATTGCCTTTATCCTTGCTGCATTGCAGCGGCATTGTGTGCGAGGGTCCCATGTCATTTACCGTCTTTGTCGATGGCCAGGAGGGCACCACCGGCCTGCGCATCCATGAATACCTGTCGCAGCGCCGCGACGTGGAGGTGCTGCTCATCGACCCCGATCGCCGCAAGGACGCCGCCGAACGCGCGCGCTTGCTGAACGCCGCCGACGTCGCCTTCCTCTGCCTGCCCGACAACGCCGCGCGTGAAGCCGCGGCGCTGGTGACCAACCCGCGCACCTGCCTGATTGACGCCAGCACCGCGCACCGCACGGTGCCGGGTTGGGTGTTTGGTCTGCCGGAATTGGCGCCCGGCCAGCGTGATGCCCTGCGTGCCGCCAAGCGCATCGCCAACCCGGGCTGCCATGCCAGCGCCTTTATCCTGCTGATGCGGCCGCTGGTGGACGCTGGTCTGGTGCCGGCCGGGCACGCAGCCAGCGCGACTTCCGTCTCGGGCTATTCAGGCGGCGGCAAGAAGATGATCGAGCAGTACCAAGCTGCTGGGGCTTCAGGCGCTGAGCCTGCGCTCACTTCGCCCAGACTCTATGCGCTGTCGCTGACTCACAAACACCTGCCGGAGATGATGGCGCACACGGGTCTGAGCACCCCGCCGATCTTCATGCCGATGGTCGGCAACTTCTACAAGGGGCTGGCGGTGACGGTGCCTCTGCATCTGGGCAGTCTGGGTGGCAGTCTGGGTGTGACGCCCGAAGCCCTTCATGCCGCTCTGGCAGCGCGGTATGCCGGTGAGCGCTTCATCCGCGTCATGCCGCTGCGCGATCCCGAGACACTGGCCAGCGGCTTCTTCGATGTGCAGGCCTGCAACGACAGCAATCGTGTGGACATCTTCGTCTTTGCCAACGACACGCAAGCCATCCTGGCCGCCCGCCTGGACAACCTGGGCAAGGGCGCCAGCGGTGCGGCGGTGCAAACCATGAACGTGCACCTGGGCTTGGACGAAGGCCTGGGGCTCTGAGGGCCCGACGGCGTACAAATCAGGCGGCAGCGGGCGCTTCGCGGTAGTGGTACCGGTACGCGTCGGCAAAGCCCAGTCGGCGATAGACAGTGAGCGCCGGTTCGTTTTCGGAATCCACCTGCAAATATCCAGTCCTGCCGCCCTGCAAAGCGGCAATGGAGAGCATGCGCTCACACAGCCGTCCCGCCAAGCCTTGGCCACGGGCTGATTCCAAGGTCATGACGTCGTACAGACCCACCAGGTCAGCCTCGCGTGCAAATTGGCCACACGCCAGCACGGTGCCGTCAGTGTCGCGCTGGATGGCGTAACCCTGGTACGGCACAGGCGAGTGCTGCAAGCGCAGGGCGTGGCTCTGACAGTGCGCGTGGGGTGAGCCGCGGAGGGCACCCACGGCATCGGCAAACGCGGCACCGTTCAGCGCTACCCAGCGGCAACCGGCCGGGAGCGGCGCGGCAGGCGCCACCGGCAACCGGGTGACCACCATCACCCGCGTGCTGTCCACCACCACATAGCCGCGGGTGCCGAGTTCTGCATCCAGGCTTGCCGGTTGCGTGAAGCGGGAAAGCCTGAAGATCATCGGCAAATCGGCTTCGCGATAGACCTCTGCCGCCATCGCCAGCTTGTCTTTGAGCGGCAGCCGGCCCATGGCCACCGCATTGATGCAGCGGGCCCGGCGTGCCTTGCCCGGCAGGTAGCGCACCAGCCAGCCGTCCAGCAAGCGTTGCTGCGGCGGGGCGCTGGCGTTGAGGCCAGCTTCTTCGACGCGCGACATCAAGGCCTCATCCAAGGCGCGCGGCCATTTCTTTGGCAAATTCGACGAAGGCCTGCGCACCTTTGGACGCGGGGTCAAAGGTGACACCGGGCTGGCCGTAGCTGGGCGCCTCTGCCAGGCGCACGTTGCGCGGGATCACAGTGTTGAAGACCTTGTCACCAAAGTGTGTCTTCAGTTGGTCACTGACCTGCTGCTGCAGCGTGATGCGGGGGTCGAACATGACCCGCAGAAGACCGATGATTTCCAGATCGGTATTCAGGTTGGCATGCACCTGCTTGATGGTGTTGACCAGATCCGACAGGCCTTCCAGCGCAAAGTATTCGCACTGCATCGGCACGATCACGCCGTGTGCGGCACACAGGCCGTTGAGCGTGAGCATGCTGAGTGACGGCGGGCAATCGATGAGCACGAAGTCGTAGTCGTCCTTGACCGCCCGGAGCGCAAGTTTCAGGCGCTTTTCTCGGTGGTCGAGTTCCACCAGTTCCACTTCGGCGCCCGCCAGTTCGCGGTTGGCGCCCAGCACGTCGTAGCCGCCCTTGGGGCTGTGCCTGCGCGCGACTGAGATGGGGGTGGTTTCCAGCAGCACGTCATAGACCGTGGGGTCCAGCGCGCGTTTGTCGATGCCGGACCCCATCGTGGCGTTGCCCTGTGGGTCCAGGTCTACCAGCAGGACGCGGCGCCCTGTCAGGGCCAAGCCGGCAGCCAGGTTGACCGTGGTGGTCGTCTTGCCGACGCCGCCCTTTTGATTGGCGATGCAGAAGATCCGCATGCCGCTCACTGAGCCGACAGGCGCAAGCCGAATGCAATCAAGAAGACACCGGCCAACTTTTCCAGGCCCCGGGCCAGCCTCCGGTGGGCCCTGACCTGCGCGCTGACCGCATTGGCAAAGGCACACAGCAGCAAGCAGTAAACCGCCGTGATGGCCGCAATGGTCACGGCCATGGCACCGAAAGTGACCGCGCCACGGTGGGCGACGGGATCAATGAAGAGCGGAAAGAATGCCATGTAGAAAACGATGGCCTTGGGGTTGAGCAAGGTGATGAAAAATGCCTGGCGCGCATAGTGGCCGGGTTCGATGCGCACCGGCGACGCCGAGCGGGATTTGGCGAAGATCAACTTGAGACCGATCCAGGCCAAGTACGCCGCGCCGGCGTATTGCACCAGCTTGAAGACCGTGGGGTTTGCCGCCAGCAAGGCGGCCACACCCGCCACTGCCAGCCAGAGCAGGGCTTGGTCTCCCAGGATCAGACCCAGAGTCGCTGCCGCTCCGGCACGGAACCCGCCCTTTCCGGTGGACGTCAGCAAGGCAAAGGTTCCCGGGCCTGGGAGTGCAAGGAACAAGAGAGTCGTGGCGCAAAAAGCGCCGAAATCGGCAATGCCGAGCATGGGAAGTCTTTCTTGTGCGTGGCTGGGGACGGCGAAGCGGGATTGACCATGGCTGGATACCGCAAACGGGCCTGACTGGGCCCAGCCAGACCAATCAGATCAATCAGATCAACCAGAAGCGTATCGCAGTTTGGTCAAGCGCCAGAACGCCAAATCAGCCGCCGGATGCCTATACCTTCAGTGGGGCGGTGGCTGCGACGCTGGCCGCATCCACACCAGGCAACGTTCGGCATTCAGCCCTGGCACGGCAAGTTGTTCCACGTGAAACACATCGATTTCTGGGGGCAGGGCTGTCAGCTCGGCCTCCGGTCGCTTGGCTTTCATCGCCATCCAGGACCCGCCCGGCGCCAGAAGCGCGCGGCTGAGCCGGGTGAACTCCGCCAGTGACGAGAAGGCACGTGAGGCGATCAGATCAAACGGTGAGTCGGCCAGCGATTCAACCCGAGCGTGTGCAGAATGAAGGTTTTGCAAACTCAGCGCACCCGCGGCCTGCCGAACGAAGGCGGCTTTCTTGCCCACGGTATCCACGCAGGTGACTTCCAGTGCCGGCAGCATGATGGCCAACACCACGCCAGGCAGGCCTCCGCCACTGCCCACATCCAGAAGCCGGCTGGGTGTGGGCTGCTCGTGCAGCGCGCGTTGCACCGGGCCGACGACGGCCAGGCAATCCGCCAAGTGCTGCGTCAGCATGCCGGGCCTGTCGCGAACTGCCGTCAGGTTGTAGGTGGAGTTCCAGTGCAGCAACAGACCCATGTATTGATTCAAGGCCTGGGTTTGCGCAACGCTGGGTGCCAGGCCCAACGCCGCGCACAGCGGGTCAATATCGGCGCACACCCGGTCAAGCCGCTTTGTCAGCCACCCGCGTCTGCTCGGCGGGCTTGAGCCTTCGCTTCTTCAGATGAACCAGCAGCAGCGAGATGGCGGCCGGCGTCACGCCTGAGATTCGCGAAGCCTGGCCCAGCGTGTCTGGCCGGTGCCGCGTGAGCTTCTGCCGCACTTCGATGGACAAGGCCGTCACCTGCGTGAAGTCAAAGCCAGCTGGCAAAGCCATGTTTTCCATCGCCGATGCTCGCTCAACCTCGTCGTTCTGCTTGTCGATGTAGCCGGCGTACTTGATCCCAATCACAGCCTGCTCGATGACGGAATTGGCCTCAGCGACGCCATACGCGGCCTGCAATGTTTCACGTGAAACAGCGTCGGCGTGGCCGGCGATGCGCGCCGCTTCGCAGACTGCATCGAAGTCGACACCAGGACGGCGCAGCAGGTCGGCCAAGGCGTATTCGTGCTCCAGCGCTTTGCCAAACAGCCGCTCGGCATCTGCGTCCGGCAGGGTGGCAGGGCGGACCCAGGTGGCACGCAGGCGCTGGGCTTCACGCGCCAGGCGTTCGCGCTTCAGGCTGAAGGCAGCCCAGCGACGGTCATCCACCAAGCCCAGATCACGGCCCGCCTCAGTCAGACGCAAATCGGCGTTGTCTTCACGCAGCTGGAGCCGGTACTCCGCGCGGCTGGTGAACATGCGGTACGGCTCGGTGACCCCCTTGCTGACGAGGTCGTCCACCAGCACGCCGAGGTACGCTTGGTCTCGCCGCGGCAACCAGGCAGGCCGGCCTCGCACCTGCAGCGCCGCGTTGAGGCCAGCGTACAAGCCCTGCGCCGCTGCCTCTTCATACCCTGTCGTGCCGTTGATCTGCCCGGCAAAGAAGAGGCCGCCAATGGCGCGCGTCTCAAAACTCGGACGCAACTCGCGCGGATCAAAGTAGTCGTATTCGATTGCATAGCCTGGGCGCAGGATGTGCGCTTGCTCCAAGCCGCGCATGGACTGCACGGCCGCAATCTGAACGTCAAAAGGCAGCGAAGTGGAAATGCCGTTGGGGTAGAACTCGTGCGTGGTCAGGCCTTCGGGTTCCAGAAAGACCTGGTGCGAATCCTTGTCGGCAAAGCGATTGACCTTGTCTTCAATGCTCGGGCAATAGCGCGGGCCCACACCATCAATGACGCCAGTGAACATGGGGCTGCGGTCAAACCCGCTGCGGATGATGTCGTGCGTGCGCACGTTGGTGTGCGTCACCCAGCAAGGCACCTGGCGCGGATGGCTGTCCGCCGTACCCAGAAAGCTGAACACCGGCACCGGGTCCAGATCGCCGGGCTGCATCGACAGCTTTGTGAAGTCGATGGACCGCCCATCAATGCGCGGCGGCGTCCCGGTCTTCAGCCGCCCCTGCGGCAGCTTCATGTCTTTCAGCCGCGCCGACAAGCTCATGGCGGGCGGGTCGCCGGCGCGACCGGCGCTGTAATTCTGCAGACCGACGTGGATGCGGCCGTCGAGGAAAGTACCCGCCGTCAGCACAACCGCCTTGCCGCGGAAGCGCACACCGGCCTGCGTCACCGCGCCCACCACGCGGTCACCTTCCAGCATCAAGTCGTCCACGGCCTGTTGAAAGAGCCAGAGATTGGGCTGGTTTTCCAGGCGGCGGCGGATGGCAGCGCGGTACAGCACGCGGTCGGCCTGCGCGCGTGTCGCACGCACGGCCGGGCCCTTGCTGCCATTGAGGATTCGAAACTGAATGCCCGCTTCGTCGGTGGCTTCCGCCATCGCGCCGCCCAGGGCGTCAATCTCCTTGACCAGATGCCCCTTGCCAATGCCACCGATGCTGGGGTTGCAGCTCATCTGCCCCAGGGTTTCGATGTTGTGCGTGAGCAGCAGCGTGCTGCAGCCCATGCGCGCCGAAGCCAGTGCGGCCTCGGTACCTGCATGGCCACCGCCGACAACGATGACGTCAAAAATTTGGGGGTTCAGCATGGTGGCATCGATTCTACGGAGCCCACTTGCTGGCTGCCGATGTGGATGTGCGCGGATGGCGGGCTAACATTCGCGCCATGAACTGCCGCCCTGGTTGCGGTGCTTGCTGCACCGCACCATCCATCACATCCGCCATCCCTGGGATGCCGTCGGGGAAACCTTCGGGCATCCCCTGCGTGCAGCTGGACCACCTCGCGCAGTGCAGCCTCTTCGGTCTGCCCGAACGGCCCGCGGTGTGCGCTTCACTAAATCCCAGCGCAGAAATGTGTGGCGACACCCGCGACCAGGCGATGACCTGGCTTTCACACCTTGAGCGCCACACCGCACCCGTTGCAGTCGATTTGCAGACCTGAAATGTTTGCGCGCACTTCCACTTTAAGTGTCGTCAACACGAGACATTGCTCAGCAATCACGGAGTTGTTGCTCCCCAAAAAAAGGCGCCATCCACAGGGGATGGCGCAAAGCACACGATCGCAAGAGGGACGGCGGCTCGTGCGCCAAAGAGCCCAGGCCATGATCACCAACACGGCCAGGGCGCAAAACTGGACAGCCACAACGCACTGCCAGCAGCTGCATTGCAGCACCGCAGGCTCACAGGCGAACCTACAAACACTTGTAGTGCCCAGGCTCGCCGCAAGCTGCTAGACCCGAGCCAGCGCAAGGCTTCGACACCCGCCCAGCCAGGACTCAAGCCGCTTGAAGAAGGCCCCGCAACTCACTGGACATCTCAAGGCCAGGTTGCGACTGACAGTCCGGCACGCGCTCTTCACGCGCTGAAGCCACCAGTGTGCAGACCCTGTCCTGCCAGGGCAGTCGATGCAACACGGTATTCAGGCGAACCGTCGCGTCCAACGGGTCTAGCGGCTGGCGGCCGGCATCCATTACCTGAAGATTCGTGATGATCGAGTTGGGGTCCGCCAGCATCAAGACACCCGGGCGAAGTTCCACCCATTCCCACGCCAAGCCGGCGTACGCGCCGTCGATGGCACCCACCCACACCGTGCTGCCCACGCAGGGTTCGGTGCCGCGGCGTTCCTGATGAACGTGCGTGCTCATGTGCAGGAACGAAGGCCAACCCTCGTCCAGCACTGGCGGGAACCAATCAATAATTGGCCACGATTTGATCATCCAAGACTGAAGACCCATATGAGCACCCCGTTGGCTGTTTGTGCTCAGATGGTCGTCAGGCATCAGGGATTGCGCAACCTACAAACCTTGATGATGTACAAAGGGCCGCGATGAGGCATCAGGACTATCTGGACGTGGCCGCGTCGCGAGACAAAGCGACCTTTGAACAGCGCTTGTTGCGCTTCGCGCAGAACATGGACTTCGGCATCGTCTCGGCCGCCCTGGCGGTCGACCAGCCGGGCGAGAAGCCGCTGTTCGTGATGATCGGCAACACGCCGCAGGGCTTCGTCGAAGCGTCGCGCAGCTTCGCCGGCGTCCAGCGCGACCCCGTGCTCAAGCGCCTGAAGTCCATGAGCACCCCTTTTGTCTATGACCAGTCCTTGTATGTCGAAGAGGACGCCGCGGACCTCTGGGAAGAGCAAGCACCTTTTGGCTACCGCACAGGCATCTCCATGGCCTTGCACATGCCCGCAGGCCGCCACTTCCTGCTGGGTGTGGACCGTGAAGAGCCCTTGCCCGCAGAAGACTCGGCCCTGACCCGGCTGCTGGCTGACCTGCAATTGCTGGCTGTCTATGCGCAGGAAACGGCCGTGCGTGTGCTGCTGCCCGAGGCCACGCCGCTGTCACCCCAACTGCACCTCACCACGCGCGAGCGTGAAGTGCTGCAGTGGACGCGAGAAGGCAAGTCGGCCTGGGCGGTAGGACAGATCCTGTCGATGAGCGAACACACCGTGAACTACCACCTGCGCAACGCGATGCGCAAGCTCGGCGTGTCCAGCAAGCACATCGCCATCCTGAAGGCCACGTCCTTTGGCCTGATCTGATTGCAAAGCAGGGCCGGCGGCGATTGTCAAGCTACAAAGGAACGCAGCTACGAAAGTGCATGGCTTCTTGTTGAAATGCTCTCAGCGGCCCAGATCGGGCCTTCAACAGGAGCTCAGCATGAACAGCAGCAATTTCCCGCGTGGTGGTTGGAGTGCAATCCTTGAATTCTTGTTCGGCAGCGCCTGACTCATCGCCGCGCGCTGATCACTTCAGCGCCGCACTGCGCAGCGTCCGGGTGACGTAGGCCAAGGCCGCCAGCGTCAGCAATACGCAGACGAGCGTGGCGGTGCCGACGTCAACCCAGGCCATCTGCTCGCCCTTGAGCACGCGGCCCATCAGCGTGGTTTGCGCCAGCGCCGGCACCCACAAGTGCCAAGGCGCGGTGCCTTCCTGATTGAACACCGTCACCAGGGGCAGCATCGACACCGTCAGCAGCACGACGGTGGTGTTGGCTTGCGCTTCCTTGAAGCTCTTGCAACGGATGGCGATCGCCATCAGCAACGCGGCGAGTGCACCTGCCAGCGGCAGCAACAGCGCCATGAAGGCCAGCGCCTCACCCACGCCAAATCGAAACATGGCCGCGAGGGCTTCGCTGCGCAACAGCCACTGCCCGGGCAGGAAGCTCAGGCATGACAGCACGGCGATCAACATGCCGACGCTGGCAACCGCGCCCCACTTGCCCAGCACGATCGACAAGCGCGCGGCTGGGTTCATCAAGAGTGGTTCCAGGGACCCCCGCTCACGCTCGCCCGCCGTGGTGTCCAGCGCGGCGTTGAGGGCACCGTAGAGCACGGCCATCAAGACGAAGAAGGGCACCATCGTGGCCAGCTGCGCAGCGCGCGTGGCGGGGTCTGCCAGGTCGCGCTCTTCAACCCGCACCGCCTCCAGCACGGCAGGCGCCACGCCGCGCACCGCCAGGCGCAGAGTCGCCTGTTCCTGGTTGAAGGCACGCACCAGCCGCAACACCGCCCCGGTGCCGGTTTGTGCGCGCTGGTTGGCGGCACTCGACACCAGTTCCAGCACCGGTGCTTCGCCTCGCGCGAGGTCGGCTTCAAAGGTGGCCGGCACCACCAGCACGGGTTCACCCAGCTTGCTGTCGCGCAAGGCCTGCTCAAAGCCCGCCGGCGCCGCCCGCACGGTGTAGGTCTGGCGCAGCAGGAAGTTGTTCAGCGTGGGCGCGTGTTCGATGCCCTTCACGACAAGCTCGCGTGCTTCGGCGCGCTTTTCAATGCCCGCCACCAGGCTGCTGACCAGCATCAGCACCAGCGGCCCGATGGCGACGGAGCTGATGAGCACCATGAAGAGCGTGCGGCGGTCGCGCAAGGCGTCGAGCAGTTCCTTGCGATAGACGGTCCAGGCGGCGGCGATCATGGGCGACCTCCTGACTGCGCACTTGGTTGCGCACCCAGCGGCTCAAACGCCAGCTTGACGAAAGCCTCCTCAAAGTCACTGCACTGCGCCTGCGCCATCAGCGCTGCCACGCCGCCCACTGCGACAGTGCGGCCGTGTGCCACCACGACGACGTGGTCACACAGCCGCTCCACTTCTTGCATGATGTGGGTCGAAAACACGATGCACTTGCCGTGTTCATCGCGCAGCCGCCGCAGCGTGTCGCGCAGCGCGCGGGTGGCCAGCACGTCCAGGCCGTTGGTGGGTTCGTCCAGCACGATGTTGGCGGGGTCGTGCACCAGCGCACGGGCCAGCGCGGTCTTCATGCGTTCGCCCTGGCTGAAGCCTTCGGTGCGGCGGTCGAGCAGTGGCTTCATGTCCAGCACCTCAGCCAGTGCCTGCGCCCGCGCCTGCGCCGCGCCGTCATCCATGCCGTGCAAGCGGCCGAAATAGACGATGTTCTCGCGCGCCGTCAGCCGCGGGTACAGGCCGCGCGCGTCGCTGAGCATGCCCATCCGGGCCAGCGCCTGGGTCGGTTGCGCCGCCACTTCAATGCCGTCCACCAGGACGCGTCCGGCGTCGGGTTCTATCAATGCCGCAGCGATGCGCAACGTGGTTGTCTTGCCAGCGCCGTTGGCACCCAGGAGCCCCGTGATGCAGCCGTTGGCGGCCGTGAAATCCACGCCGGCCACCGCCAGCACCACGCGGAGGTGGCGGCCACGGCCGCTGCTGAAGTGCTTGTGCAAGGCCTGCACTTCGATCATCGCGCCGCTCCCCCGCCAAAGGGCGAAAAAGCGGGCGGGCGCGGGATGCCGGCGGCACAGGCGGTGTCCACCTTCAAGGCCGAGGTGTCGTCTTCCGCGTCGATAAAGCGGTACAGCACGTCGCGCACACACAGCAGGCCCATCACGCCGTGCCCGGCTTGCGGCACCACCACATGCAGGGCCTGTGCGCCCAAAGCGCGCGCCACCCGCGCACCGTGGCGCGGCGGTGTCACGGGGTCGGCACCGCCAGAAAGTACAAGGGTGGCCGATGGCGCGGCAGGCAATTCATAAAACGCCGCCGGCACGTCGCCGCGCGGCCAGTCGGCACAGACCTGGCGGTAGAGCACAGCCACGGATGCACCAAAGTCCGCGCCAGGGGCGTCGCTGGCCTGGCCAAGGCGCGGCACGTCTTCGGCGCAAACCACAGAGTAGTGCATGCCTTCGCTGAGCATGTTGCTGGCGCGGCCAGCCATCGCCGAAGCCAGACCCAGCAGCGGGTCAAACCGGCCGCGCGCGCCTGCGCTGACCGCCAGCGGCAAGGCAGACGCCAGCGCCGGCACATAGAGCGGCCCGCGCACCAGGTTCAGCACCAGGTCGCGCGTCACCACCACACGTTCGACAGCACCGGACAGCGGGTGCGTGACACTCACTTCACGCGGCAGGCCGGCCAGCAGCGTGCGCCAGTCCTCTGCCAACGCTGGGTGGCGCTGCCGGCACGCTGTCTCGGCCTGGCAGGCGGCGAGCATGGCGTCGAAAGCGGCCTGGTTATCGGTGGACATCGCCGCCGGCAACACCATGTCGGGCGGCGCCACGCCATCGATCACCACACGACGCACGGCTTTCGGAAACTGCCTCATGTATTCCAGCGCCGCGCGTGTGCCGTACGAACCGCCCACGACGTTGACCTGCGCCACGCCCAGCGCCTGGCGCACGACGTCTGCGTCCTGCATGGCGATGGCGGTCGTGTACTGGCGCAGGTCGCCATGCGGCAACTTCTTCAGCTGGGCCAGGCAGGTCTTCAAGCGATCCAGCTGCCGCGCCGGCTCCAGCGATCCCGCCAGCGGCGCGGTCGGTTCGATGGGCGGGCACGCCAACGAGGCGCTGCGCCCCGTGCCTCGCTGATCCACCAGCACGATGTCGCGCCGATACGCCAGCCGCGCCAGCAAGCGCGCCACCGAGCCGCCCAGTTCCATGGCACTTTGGCCAGGGCCGCCGGCAAAGAACAGCACCGGGTCGGGCTTGCGGTTGCGCGCCAACGCGGGCAGCACGGCGTAGTGGACATCGATCTGCGCGCCACCGGCCTTTGCCGGATCCAGCGGGCGTCGGACCACGCCGCACCAGGCCTCGTGCTCCACGCCTTGCAGGCGGCAGGGTTTGAGCCCCGGCCGGCCTTCCGCGGCTTGCAGCGGCACGGCACAGACCAGTGCCGCGCAGACGACAGCACTCATGAGGATGGAAGGAAGCATGCTGTCCATTCTGCGGTGACTGCTGGCGCGTGTGCCAGCCGACGCGACTGAAAGGCAGTCGCGCTGCGACGAATGGCTGGGGGTGGTGCCTGAATGGCCGGGTCAGCAATGCCGCCCTCAGGCCAACATGCGTTTGAGCTCGCCGCTGTCGATCAAGCGGACCAGGTCGTCTGCACCGCCGACCAGAGTGCCCTTGACGAACACCAGCGGCATCGTCGGCCACCCTGTCCACATCTTCAGCGCCGTGCGGCGCCGCCAGTCACTCAGATAGCTGCCGTACTCGATGCAGTGATGATCAATGCCGGCGGCCAACAACGCCTTGCGCGCTTTGCGCGGGTAGGGATTCTGGCGCATGCCGACCACCACCACCGGGTGGGCCGCCACGGCGGCCTGCACCTCCCCCAAGGTGTCCTTGAAGTGCTGGGCGATGCGCTCGCGCACGGCAGGGTGGATTCGGGATTCGTCGAGAACGGGGCGGGGCATGGCAACTCCAGAAAGAGGCAGGGAGTATGGGCCGCCGCGCCCGATGCGGAACGAGCGCTGGGCGTTCGCGTGGTGTTCACTTTGCGCCTGGCGAAGGCAGGTCTTCAATCCTCGCCAACAACCGTTGTCCAGAGTTGGCTATCGTCAGGCTCCTCTTTGAAACCGGATTTTTCCACCATGACCAAGCTCTACTACAGTCCCGGCGCCTGCTCGCTGAGCCCCCACATCGTCCTGCGCGAAGCCGGTCTGCCTTTCGACCTGGTGCTGGCCAACCTGAAGAAGCACCAGCTGGCCGACGGCAGTGACTACTACGCCGTCAGCCCCAAAGGCTATGTGCCACTGCTGGAACTGGACGACGGCCAGCGCCTGAGCGAAGGCCCGGTCATCGTGCAGTACATCGCCGACCAGGTACCCGCCAGCCAGCTGGCGCCCGCCGCCGGCACGATGGCGCGTTACCGCTTGATGGAGTGGCTGAGCTTCATCACCAGCGAACTGCACAAGGGCTTCTCGCCGCTGTTCAACCCAGCCATGCCTGAAGACGCGAAAGCGCTGGCCCGCGCCAAGCTCACCGAGCGCCTGGGATGGGTCAACACCCAGCTCGAAGGCAAGGCCTACCTGATGGGCGACTCCTTCACGGTCGCCGACGCCTACCTGTTCACCGTGGCGGGTTGGGGCGTGCATGTGGGCGTGGACATTGCGCCGATGAAGAACCTGTCGGCCTACATGGGCCGCGTGGCGGCGCGTCCGGCGGTGCAGGCGGCCATGAAGGCGGAAGGCTTGCTGAAGTAGCGGGTTGGCTGCCCTGCGGTGGTGCTGCGAGGTTCGCGCCTCAGCCCAGATGCGCCGCCGCCAGCAGTTCGCGCGTGTAGGCCTGCTGGGGCGCGGCAAACAGCGCTTCGGATTCACCGGCCTCCACGACATCGCCGTTTTTCATCACCATCACGCGGTGCGACATCGCGCGCACCACGGCCAGGTCATGGCTGATGAAGACGTAGCTCATGCCGTAGCGCTTCTGCAAGTCGGCCAGCAGGCGCAGCACCTGCTGCTGCACCGACACGTCCAGCGCCGAGGTCGGTTCGTCCAGCACCAGCACCTCGGGCCGCAGCACCACGGCGCGCGCGATGGCAATGCGCTGGCGCTGGCCGCCACTGAATTCATGCGGATAGCGCTGCAGCACACCGGCCACGCCGTGGCGGTCTGACAGGCCCACCTCGTCCAGCATGTCCAGCACCAACTGGTCGCGCGCCGCCTTGTTCAAGTCGGCGCGGTGCAGCGCCAGTCCTTCACCGACGATCTGGCCGATGGTCATGCGCGGGGACAGTGAAGCAAACGGATCCTGGAACACCACCTGCATGCGCTTGCGCATGGCGCGCAGATGCTTGCGGTCGGCGTTGTCGATGCGCTCGCCGGACAGCGTCACCGAGCCCGACGACAGCTCCTGCAGCGCCAGCAGCGCCATGCCCAGCGTCGTCTTGCCCGAGCCGGACTCGCCGACGATGCCCAGCGTCTCGCCGCGCCGTAGCTGCAGGGTGGCGCTCTTGACGGCCTGGAACTGCCGCTTGCCAAACCAGCCCTGGCTGAACGCGAAACTCACGCCCACCGCGTCACCCTGCACCAGCACCGGCGCATCGGCCGGCACAGCCTGCACCACACGCTCGGGCCGGCTCGCCAGCAGCTGGCGCGTATAGGCGTGCTGGGGCGCGCCAAAGACCGCAGCCGTCTCGCCGATCTCCACCAGCTTGCCGCGCTCCATCACACCCACGCGGTGCGTGAAGCGGCGCACCAGATTCAGGTCGTGCGTGATGAAGAGCAGCGCCATGCCCATCTCGGACTGCAACTCATCCAGCAGGGCCAGGATCTGCGCCTGGACGGTGACGTCCAGCGCCGTGGTCGGCTCGTCGCAGATCAGCAAGCGCGGCTTGCAAGCCAGCGCCATGGCGATCATGGCGCGCTGGCGCTGGCCGCCGCTGAGCTGGTGCGGGTAGACATCCACGCGCTTGTCGGGCTCGGGGATGCCGGTGCGCGCCAGCAGTTCGATGGCCCGCGCGCGCGCCGCCGGCTTGGACAGGCCATCGTGCAGCGTCAGCACCTCGGCGATCTGGTTGCCGATTTTGAACAGCGGGTTCAACGCCGTCATCGGCTCCTGGAAGATCATGCCGATGCGGCTGCCGCGCAACGCCTGCATCTGGCGGTCGGTCTTGACGACCAGGTCCTCGCCTTCGAAGCGGATGGCACCCGTGGTGGTGGCCGCATCGACCAGGCGCAGCACGCTCAGCGCCGTGATGCTCTTGCCAGAGCCTGACTCACCGACCAGCGCGAACTTCTCGCCGGCAGCAATGCTGAAGGAGACATCGTTGACCACCGTGCTGGAGCCAAAGCGCACCGTGAGGCGGTCCACCTGCAAGAGCGACGCAGCCATGCTCAGGACTTTCTCGTATCAAAGGCATCGCGCAGCGCGTCGCCGATGAAGGTCAACAGCAGCATGGTCGCAGTCAGCAGCAAAAAAGTGCTGACGATGATCCACCAGGCGTCCAGGTTCTCCTTGCCCAGCTTGAGCAGTTCGCCCAGGCTGGGCACGCTGGCCGGCACGCCCAGGCCCAGGAAGTCCAGCGCCGTCAGCGCCAGGATCGCGGTGCCCATGCGGAATGGCAGGAAGGTGATCACCGGCGTCAGCGAATTGGGCAGCACATGGCGCCAGATGATCTGGCCGTTGCTCAGGCCCAGCGCACGCGCAGCCTTCACGTACTCCAAGCCCCGGTTGCGCAGGAATTCGGCGCGCACGTAATCGCTCAGGCCGATCCAGCCGAAGAGGCTGAGCAGGATCAACAGCAGCAGCAGTGAAGGCTCGAAGATCGAGGCGAAGATGATCAGCAGGTACAGCTCGGGCAGCGCACCCCAGATCTCGATGGCCCGCTGCAGCAGCAAGTCCACCTTGCCACCGAAGTAGCCCATCAGTGCGCCCGCCGCAACGCCGATGGCGGTGCCCACCACCGTGAGCGCCAGCGCAAACCACACGCTGACGCGAAAGCCGTAGATCAGCCGCGCCAGCAGGTCACGCGCCTTGGAATCGGTGCCCAGGAAATTGCGCCCGCTGGGCGTAGCCGGCGGCAGCGACTTGTCGAAGTAGTCCAGCGAATCGGCCGAGTGCGGGTTGAGCGGAAAAAACGCCAAGTTGCCGGGCTTGGCCAGCAAGTCCGTGATCAGCGGGTCTTTCCAGTCGGTGCCGGTGGCGAAGTCCCCGCCCAGCGCCTTTTCTGACGGGTTGCTCAGAATCGGGAAGTACCACTGCCCGTTGATGCGCGTGGCCAGCGGGCGGTCGTTGCTGACCAGTTCCGCCGCCGTGCACAGCAATAGCAGCACGCCAAACAACCACAGCGACACGTAACCCAGCCGGTTGCGCTTGAAGCGCGCCCAGGCCCGCTGGTTGGGGGACGCGGGTTTGCTGGCAGCAACGGCGGGCGCGTCGGCGCGCGGGGTGTCCAGAACAGCGCTCATGCTTGTGTCATCGCCTTCATTGCCTTCATTGCCTTCACCGCCTTACTTGCCCACCGCCGAGAACTGCACTCGCGGATCGACCACCGTGTACAGCATGTCCGACACCAGCTTGACCACCAGGCCCAGCAGCGTGAACAGATACAGCGAGCCCAGCACGACCGGGAAGTCGCGCCGGATCACGCTCTCGTAACTGAGCAGCCCCAGACCATCCAGCGAGAACAGCGTCTCGATCAGCACCGAGCCGGTGAAGAAAGCACCGACGAAGGCCGCCGGAAAACCGGTCACCAACGGGATCAGCGCGTTGCGGAAGATGTGCTTGTAGAGCACCCTCTCCTGGCTCAGGCCCTTGCTGCGCGCGACCAGCACGTACTGCTTGCGGATCTCTTCGACGAAGGTGTTCTTGGTCAGCAAGGTCACGACCGCGAAGCTGTGGATCACCAGGCAGATCAGTGGCAGCGTCAGGTGCCAGAAGTAGTCCTTGACCTTGCCCCAGGTCGACAACTCACTGAAGTTGTCGGAGGTCAAACCGCGCAGCGGAAACCAGTCAAAGATGGTGCCGCCTGCAAACAACACGATGAGCAGCACGCCAAGCACGAAGCCCGGGATCGCATAGCCGAGCAGCACCGCAAAGGTGGTGGCAATGTCAAAGCGCGAGCCTTCGCGCACCGCCTTGCTCACGCCTAGCGGAATGCTGATGGCATAGCTGATCAGGAAGGTCCACAGCCCGAGCGAGATGGACACCGGCAGCTTCTCCTTGATCAGCTCCCACACGCCCTTGTTCTGCAGGAAGCTCTTGCCCAGATCGAAGCGCGCGTAGTCGCCGATCATCATCAAGTAGCGCTCATGCGCCGGCTTGTCGAAGCCGTATTGCTTCATCAGCTCTTCGCGCTGCTTCTTGTCGACATCGCGACCAGCTTTGTAGCTGCTGCCCTCGGCACCGCCACCCGCCTTGGCTTCTGCCAGGATGGTCTCCACCGGCCCGCCGGGAACAAACTGCATGACGGCGAAGGTGATGGTCAGCGCACCCAGGATGGTGGGAACCATCAGCGCGATGCGTTTGAGGAGATAGGGCAGCATCGTCGTCAGGCCTTCGGTTTTGCAGCGGTGTCCAGCGATTTGTCCCACCAGGTCCAGAGCGGCCACGGCGCGTGCTCGACGAAGCCTGAGATCAGCGTGTCGGCGCGGAAGTACTTGGCCCTTACCTTGGGCTTGCCGAACTTGTCCCAGTGCGAGACGTTCTCGACGCCGGAGTACAGGTCCGGGATCTGCCAGAAATTCCAGGTCACGACGCGGTCGAAGGCGCGCGCCGCGTCGCGCAGTTCCTGCATCGTGGACGCGCGGTTGAGCGCTTCGATCAGCGCGTCGGCCACGCGGCTGTTGACACCGCGGAAGTTGCTGTTGCCCGGCTCGGCGAAGGACTTGCTGCCGTAGATGGCCAACATCGTCGATGCCTCGGGCAGCGTGAAGGGCCCTTCGGCGATGGTCACCATGTCGAAGTCGTACTGCTGCAGGCGGCGCCGGAACAGCGCGAAGTCCACGATGCGGTCCTTCATCGTGATGCCCAGCTTCTTCAGGTTGCGCTGCCAGTCGACGTTGCTGCTGGCCTGCGGCTGCATGTACTCGAACTCGAAGGCCTCGCCCTTGGCGTTGCGCAGCACGCCGCTGTCGTCCAGCTTCCAGCCGGCCTGTTCCAGCAGATCGCGCGCCTTGAGCAGGTTGCGGCGCAGGCCGTCGGGGCCGCCGTCGGTGCGCGGTGCGACGAAAGCGGGACCGAAGACCCGCGGCGGGAGTTGCGACCGGAAGGGCTCCAGCAGCGCCAGTTCGCCGGCGCTGGGTAAACCTTCCGCGGCAAACTCGGTGCCATTGAACTGGCTGTTGACACGCTTGAAGACACCCGTCTTGTTCAGCGTCTCGAAGTCATAGGTGTGGACCAGCGCCTCGCGCACGCGGACGTCCTGGAACAGCGGCCGGCGCATGTTGATGTTGTAGGACTGCATGTAGTTGCCATAGCCCGTCTCCATGTTGGCCTTGACGATGCGGCCATCGTCCCACTTCACACCCTTGTGCTTGCGCACCCACGAGCGTGAGCTGTACTCCTTGATGAGATCAAACTCACCGGCCTTGAAGGCCTCCAGCGACACCTGGTTGTCGCTGTACATGCGGTAGATCACGCGGGTGAAGTTGAAGTGCCCGCGCCGCACCGCGAGGCCCTTGCCCCAATAGTCGGGGTTGAGCTTGAAGTCGATGCGCCGCGGCATGTCCACCTTGTCGATCAAGTAGGGGCCGCTGGTGATGGGGTAGTCGGTGACGATGTTGTCCATCGTCTTGGAGACGCCCCCCGAACGTCCCCACTCGCGCGAGAACACCGGCATCGTCGCGGCCGTGAAGACCTGCTCGCGCGACTTCTCCTTGAACTCGAAGCGCACCGTGCGGCTGTCTTCCGCCACCACGCGCTCGATGCCAGCCACCAGCGTCTGGTAAGCGGGCGACGCACCCTTGCTGGCCAGCATGGCGTGGCTGTGCTTCACGTCCTCGGCCGTCACCGCCTGGCCGTTGTTGAAGCGCGCCTCACGGCGAATGCGGAAGGTCACGGCACCGAAGTCCGGCGCCACCATCAGCGCTTCGGCCAGCAGGCCGTAGACCACCATGGGTTCGTCCTGCCCGAGGTGGCCCAGGCTTTCCACCATCCAGATCATCACGCCGGCCGGCGAATTGCCGCGTGTCGTCCAGGGGTTGAACTTGTCGAAGCTGCTGCGGCGGTCGGGCTGCTTCAGCCGCAGCGTGCCGCCCTTGGGCGCGTCGGGGTTGACGTAGTCGAAGTGCGTGAAGTCGGGGCCGTACTTGGGCGCACCGTAGGCGGCAAAACCATGCACCCAGCGGCCGGTGAAGTCACCGCCGTCAGCGGGCGCTGCAAGGGTTGTAGCGAGGGTTGACGGGACGGCAGCGTGGAGAGCCGCGCCAAACGGCGTTGCCGCCAGCAACACGCCCAAGCGGCGCCGCGCCCGGCCCAAATCGTCGAGCGACTTCATGCGGCCTTCTTGCCCACAGGCTTGAGCAGCGCTTCGCAAGCCGCACGCTGGCCGTCCGCGCTACTGACCTTGCCACACACCGACGTCAAGGCGACCTGCAGGCGGCCCAGCACCGCCGCCTGCTTGCCATCGGCATTCCAGCCCACCAGCCTGCCGCCCATGCGCTGCAACTGGCGCACGCTGCGGCCCTGGAAGGCGCTGCTGTTGCTGCCGGCCTCGGCGAGCAGGCGCAACACCGTCTTTTCGATGCGCGGCGCATCCGTCGGCGCCAACTCGAGCAGCGCCGCGACATAGCCCGTGCCCCATTCCACACGCGTGGCCGCACCTTCGCTCTTGTCGAAGGCCTGGCCGTACCAGTTCAGTGCTTCTTCCTTGTGGCCCAGCCGCTTGGCATTGCCGCCCAGCTGACGCATCAGGTAGTAGGGCGACAGGGTCTTGGCCAGGTTGGCCTTGAGCAGCACATCGCTCTCGCTCCACAGCCCGGCGCGCGCCAGCACGCCACCGCCGAAGGTGACGACGGCCATGCGCTCGTAGCCGTCGGTGATCTCGCGGTCGTCACGCGCCACATGCTCGCGCACGTCCTTGAGCAGCGCTTCCGGCAGCGTGACCTGCACCGTGTCCCGGGGCACATCCAGCCGGGCCAGCTGCACGCGAGCGTACAAAGCACCCAAACGGTCGCCACGCGACAACGTGCTGTCAACCTGCAAGCGTCTGAGCGCGGTGTCGAAGGCCGCCAGCGTCTGCACGCGGCCGGGTGAGTCTTCCGCGTCCAGGGTCTTGACGATGTCGTCGGCACCGCCCGCGATGACGTCCATGTGGGTGCGCGACTGCGCCGGGTCGGCCAGCACGCGCAGCACGCGCTCGCGCAGCGCGGCGTCGGGCTTCACGCCCTTGCCGTCGTCGCTGGCGGCCAAGGCCTTGAGCCAAAGTCGCGTCGTGGTCTCTGCGTCGGCGGCCGGGCTGGCCAGGGCCAGGCGCACCAAGGTGCCGGAAATGTCGGCCTTGGGCACGAGCTGCTCTTCGCTGGTTTCCCAGGAATAGAAGGCCAGCATGCGCCAGTCGTTGGCGGGCAGCTTCTTGCCAGCCAGCGCGTCGTCCAGCACCGCCTTCAGCGGCCGGCCACCGGCCAGTCCGCTTTGCAAAACGGCCAGGACCTGGGGCGCGTCGACCTCACCCGGCAGCCGCGTGATCTCCGCGCCTTGCGGCGTGAACAGCACCAGCGTCGGGTAACCGCTGACCTTGAAGCGCGTGCCCAGCTTCTGCGCGCCGGGGCGATCGCCATCGACATGCACGGCGACGAAGGACTTGGACAGCGTGGCGAAATCCTGCCGGTTGAACAGCGTCGCCTTGAGCTGGTTGCACGGCGGGCACCAAGTGGCGCCCCAGTACAGCAGCACCGGCTTGTTCTGCGCCTTGGCCTGGGTGAAGGCGCGGTCGATGTCAGCGTCTGCGGCGGCGGGCTGCCAGGCGACGTTGGTGGAGGG